>Ga0065704_10071634_pt1 | contig 10434 bp, 5 predicted proteins | sample SwiRhicommuniRL2_FD_59091 | JGI IMG/M metagenome (GOLD analysis project Ga0065704, IMG submission 59091) | Switchgrass rhizosphere bacterial communities from Rose Lake, Michigan, USA - RL2 v2 (version 2) | ecosystem: Host-associated > Plants > Roots > Rhizosphere > Soil | place: East Lansing, MI | reverse complement strand
TGGCTGGGTGCCACCCTCGGTAGCCTCTCGCGTCGTTTCCTGAAACGCCGGGAATCCATCGGCCGCAGAAACCTCGAGCTCTGTTTCCCGGCCTTGTCGCCCGAAGAGCGCGAACATCTGATCGCTGAAAACTTTAAATCCATCGGCATGGCGTTACTGGAAACGGGAATGGCCTGGTTCTGGCCGGACGAACGGGTGCGCAAGTGGTTCGATGTGGAAGGTCTGGAAAATTTACAGCGCGCGCAGGCCAAAAATCGCGGGGTGATGGTGATCGGCGTGCACTTTATGTCGCTGGAGCTGGGCGGCCGCGTGATGGGGCTTTGCCAGCCGATGATGGCAACTTATCGACCGCACAACAGCGCGCTGATGGAGTGGGTGCAGACCCGCGGTCGTATGCGTTCCAATAAGGCGATGATCAGCCGTAATAATTTACGCGGGCTGGTCAGCGCCCTGAAAAAAGGGGAAGCGGTATGGTTTGCCCCCGACCAGGATTACGGCCGCAACGGCAGCAGCTTCGCCCCGTTCTTCGCGGTGAAAGATGTCGCCACCACCAACGGGACATTCGTCATTTCCCGTCTGTCCAAAGCCGCGATGCTCACCGTGACGATGGTGAGAAAAACCGATAACAGCGGTTATCGCCTGTTTATCATGCCGGAACTGGAAAACTATCCTCAGGAAGAAGTCGCCGCGGCGGCTTACATCAATCGGGTGATCGAGAGCGAGATCATGCGTGCGCCGGAGCAGTATCTGTGGGTGCATCGCCGTTTCAAAACCCGTCCGGAAGGCGAGTCATCCCTCTATAGCTAAAGCCGATGCCTGCTGATAACGGCTTATCAGCAGGCTTTTATCGCTACTCCTCTGATTTTGTGACGCTCACCGGCACGCTCTTATAGGCCGGTGTCAGGCTCTCTTCATCCACAGCATCCAGCGAAAGCAGAACGTTCGCTTCCGGCAGATAGGCCGCAATGGATTTGATTCCCATCGACACGATATGCACCGTCTGGCGAAGCAGGACCCGCTCCGGACAGGCCTGCCCCTTGTCGTCAAGCGCGGTGATATCGACCAGGTCCCCTTGTTCCAGCTGGCGCTGGCTGGCCTCCTGCTGACTCAGGAAAATCACGTCCCGCCGTCCGGTCACGCCACGATATCGGTCGTCCATCCCATAAATGGTGGTGTTGTACTGATCGTGACTGCGGATCGTCGCCAGAATTAACGCCCCGCTCGCCAGGCTGTCATCGCTGATGGCTTCGGTGGTGCAGACATGGAATGTCGCCTTGCCGGACGCCGTATGGTATTCACCGCGGGAGGCCGGGTTATCCAGACGAAAGCCGCCAGGGGCTTCAATACGCAGGTTGTAGTCATAAAACGCGGGGATCACTGACTCGATAGCGCGACGAATGAGCCGATAATCGCTGACCAGCTCTTCCCAGTTCACCGGGCTGTTCGGCAGCGTGGCGCGTGCCAGACCGGCCACAATCGCCGGTTCGGACTTCAGCCAGCGCGACGCGGGCTTAAGCCCGCCGGTAGAGGCATGAACCATGCTCATTGAATCTTCCACCGTCACCGACTGGATGCCGGTGAGCTGCACATCCTGCTCGCTGCGCCCTAATGTCGGCAGGATCCAGCTGTTTTTGCACACCAGCAGGTGCGAGCGATTAAGTTTGGTCGACACGTGGACCTGCAGTTCCAGTTTTCGCATCGCCGGGAAGGTGCGCTGCGGCTCCGGCATCGCCACCGCCAGGTTGCCGCCCATGCAGATCAAAGCGCGGGACTCGCCGCGTTCAATGGCTTTAATACTTTCAACCGACGCCCGACCGTGAGCGCGAGGCACGGTAATGCCGAAGTGTTGCTCGAGCCGCAGGTTGAATGCTTCATCCGGCGCTTCATTAATACCCACGCTGCGGTCACCCTGGACGTTAGAGTGGCCGCGCAGCGGGCAGATCCCGGCCCCTTTGCGCCCCATGTTACCGCGCATTAGCAGCAGGTTAATCAGCTGCTGGACGTTTTGCGTCCCGTTACGGTGCTGGGTGATCCCCAGGCCGTAGCTGATAATGACCCGTTGATGCCGGGCGTACATCTCCGCGAAGGCATTGATGGCCTGACGATCAATACCAGCCCCCCGCTCGATATCAGCCCACGTGAGACGCAGCAGATCATCCTTGAGTTCGCTAAAGCCTGTGGTCTGGCTGGCGATAAAGTCATTATCGATGACCGCTGGCTGCTGGTGCTCGATCTGCCGGGTATTGAGTTCCAGCAGCGCCTTCATCACCCCACGGAAGAACCACGCATCCCCACCAATACGTATCTGGAAGTACTCCCCGGAGAGTTCGGTGTGTCCGCCGGTGAGCATATCTTTTGCCGACTGCGGGAAGCTAAAGCGTTCCAGTCCGCGCTCCCGAAGCGGATTCACCGAGACGATCTTACCCCCGCGCAAGGCCACTTCGCGCAGCGTCGCCAACATCCGTGGATGATTAGTGCCGGGGTTATGTCCTACGCAGATGACCAGGTCGGCGGCGTCAAAATCGCTTAATTCAACGGTGCCTTTGCCGATGCCGATAGATGACCCTAAACCGGTGCCGGTCGGGCTATGGCACATGTTGGAGCAGTCAGGAAAATTATTGCTGCCATATTCGCGGGCATACAGTTGATACAGAAATGCGGCTTCATTAGACGTACGCCCGGACGTATAAAATTCAACCTGCTCGGGCGCGAGCCCACGCATAATATCGCCAATTTCCGCAAAAGCCTGTTCCCAGGCTACCGGTTTATAGCTGTCGCTAATAATGTCATATTTCATTGGATGCGTGAGCCGGCCATTATTCTCCAGCTCATAATCACTCATTTCCCATAATGTTTTCACCCTATGGCGGGCAAAAAAGTCGGGGGAAGCTTTCTTCGATGTGGTTTCCCATGAAACGGCTTTTACGCCATTTTCGCAAAGTTCCATTGGCGAACGGTGTTCTGGATCGGGCCAGGCGCATCCGGGGCAGTCAAATCCTTTATCCTGATTCATTTTGAAGAGAGCAATAGTGTCGCGCAGAGGAGACTTTTGGGTGAGCACGTGGGATGCACAGGCTTTCACGGCGCCCCAGCCACCCGCAGCGCCTTCATACTGGTCCAGACCCTGAATGTTCTTTTTCATTAATTTGCCATTGATAAATAGGTTAAGCTCTATACCTGGTAATAATTTAAGAATTAACAGAATAGAGGTATAAACCACCCTCTTAATAAAAGAGAGAAGTAACACATGTGAGGTATTATTTAATTAGAGACTAACCCGACCACAATAAAAATTGCAGGGTAATTACTAATATGGATATAGTTATAATCACAACAGGGTAGAACATTTAATATTTTTGGCATAGCCGTAGAACCAGCAATTTACTGGCGAAAGCAATTTACATCTCTTCAGGAGATAAATTCAACCACAAGGTTATTTAAAGATATGAACAGGGGAATCAGCAGGAAATTATCTGTTTTTATATTCAGCCGATACTCACCTTTTTTCGCACCCATTGGGTTATAGGGCAGCGGATAAACCAGGAATCGAGTCTTATCAATCACCTGTAATCACGATCAATGATAGTTAGCAGGCTATGTTGCTCAGGGGCAATTTATTACCCGATGAAATTAAACTGTCGCCGTTCCACGACACTCGTAAGTCGTGGAAATTATTTAAAAAAATGCCTCTTGTCACCCCTAAAATTTAAGCGTACATTAGCGCCGTCTGGCAGCCTGAAAGCACAGAATTCTGAGCTGGAGTTGACGCCATAACGGGGATAATTCTCATTTCCGCCCTGGCCTGACTTCACCTCTCTATAATCAGTTGGACTCTGTTTTTTTATGCGTATCACGAAATACGCGGAGCGATGAACGTGAAATATTTCTTGATGGGTTTTTCAGTGATTTTGTTCGCCTGGGTCGGTACGTTTGCCCTGATGATGAACTGAGCAAAGAAAATGCAGTCAAAAAAACAGGCGCCCCGGCGCCTGTTTTTTTTGGTACTTACTGCCCGGCCTGCTCTGGCGAGGTTTTTGTCGCCTGCGGCAGCAGCCCGTCGGCACGGAACATACTTTTGATGCCCCTCACCGCCTGACGAATACGGTCGCTGTTCTCAATCAGCGCGAAACGCACGTGCGTATCGCCGTACTCACCAAAGCCTACGCCCGGTGAAACGCAGACTTTCGCGTCCTGCAGCAGCTTTTTGGCAAACTCCAGCGAACCCATTCCGGCGTAGGCGTCAGGGATTTTTGCCCAGACGTACATCGAGGCTTTCGGCAGCTCGACCATCCAGCCCGCTTCATGCAGCCCTTTGACCAGTACATCGCGACGGCGTTTGTACTGGGCAGCGATATCCTTCACGCACTGCTGATCCCCTTCGAGGGCAGCAATGGCCGCTACCTGCAGCGGGGTAAAGGTGCCGTAGTCGTGATAGCTTTTAATGCGCGCCAGGGCGTTTACCAGCGTCTTGTTACCGACCATAAAGCCGATACGCCAGCCCGCCATGTTGTAGCTTTTCGACAGGGTGAAGAACTCTACCGCCACGTCGCGCGCGCCCGGGACCTGCATAATCGACGGCGCTTTCCAGCCGTCATAGACGATATCGGCGTAGGCCAGGTCATGAACCACCAGCACGTCGTAACGCTTCGCCAGGGCCACCACCTTTTCAAAGAAGTCGAGTTCGACACACTGGGCGGTTGGGTTGGAGGGGAAGCCGAGGATCATCATCTTCGGCTTCGGATAGCTTTCGCGGATGGCACGTTCCAGCTCGTTGAAAAAGTCGACGCCCTCCACCAGCGGCACGGAGCGTACCTGCGCTCCGGCGATGACCGCGCCGTAAATATGGATCGGGTAGCTGGGGTTCGGCACCAGCACCGTATCGCCATGGTCCAGGGTCGCCAGCATCAGATGCGCCAGCCCCTCTTTCGAGCCGATGGTGACGATGGCTTCGCTCTCAGGATCGATATCAACCTGATAGCGGTCCTGATACCAGCGCGAGATGGCGCGGCGTAAACGCGGGATCCCTTTGGAGGTGGAGTAGCCATGCGTATCCGGGCGCTGGGCGACCGTGCAGAGTTTTTCCACGATATGCGGCGGTGTTGCGCCGTCCGGGTTGCCCATACTGAAATCAATAATGTCTTCGCCGCGCCGACGCGCAGCCATTTTCAGTTCAGCGGTAATATTAAATACATACGGGGGAAGACGATCGATACGCGAAAAACGGCGTTCAGGACTGGAGTCAGCCATAAATTCCTCAGATTACGTTAGCGCCCGGACCCGTCCGAGCGACGTCGCCACGGTGTGTGGCGTGCTTAGAAAATAACCTGAAAAAAATCCGCTTGTCGAGAGGCAATAATAAAAAAAAACGTAGCGCTAAAACGGGAACACTGCTGCAGCTAAAACGGGAAGTGAAATGTAAAAGAGGCATCAAAAATGCCTTTTTGTTAACACTTTAATATCAATGCATTTAAGACTTTCGGGTGGTCTTTTTTCCAGGCGCCCTGTTCAGGTCAACCTGAGACTATCCCCTTTGAAAAATGTGGTCTCTCCCCATTTCATAAAATTGACGGATAACTGGTCATTGGGCGTCAGGTTTTTTATCATGGTTGTTTCCCGTTTTCCCAGGTTCACCCGTGCACGAAATATTCAATATGCTGCTGGCGGTCTTCGATCGCGCGGCATTAATGCTGATTTGCCTCTTCTTCCTGATCCGGATCCGCCTGTTCCGCGAGCTGCTGCATAAATCAGCCCACTCGCCGCGCGAGCTGCTGGCGGTGACCGTCATCTTCTCGATGTTTGCCCTGTTCAGCACCTGGTCCGGAGTGCCGGTGGAAGGCTCCCTGGTCAACGTGCGCATCATTGCCGTGATGTCCGGCGGGATCCTGTTTGGCCCCTGGGTGGGGATCATCACCGGCGTCATCGCCGGGCTCCACCGTTACCTGATCGATATCGGCGGCGTGACGGCGGTTCCCTGCCTGATCACCTGCGTCATCGCGGGCGTGATGTCGGGCTGGATTAACCGTAAATTCCCCAAAAAGCAGCACTGGCGGGCGGGGATTATCGGTGGGATGGTCTGTGAAAGCATGACCATGATCCTGGTGGTGGCCTGGGCACCGACCGTCGAACTGGGGCTGGATATTGTATCGAAGATCGGTATCCCGATGATCCTCGGCACCGTCTGCATCGGCTTTATCGTGCTGCTGGTGCAGAGCGTGGAGGGCGAAAAAGAGGCCAGTGCCGCGCGGCAGGCCAAGCTGGCGCTGGATATTGCCAATAAAACCCTGCCGCTGTTTCGCGATATTAATACCGAATCCCTGCGTCAGGTGTGCGACATCATCCGCAGCGATATCCACGCCGATGCCGTCGCCATTACCAATATTGACCGGGTGCTGGCCTACGTGGGCGTGGGCGAGCATAACTATCGGGATAATGACGATACCGTCAGCCCCACCACCCGCCAGGCCATCAGCGACGGCAAAATCATCATCAAAAATAACGACGAAGCCCACCGCACCCCGGAGATCCACTCCATGCTGGTGATCCCGCTGTGGGAAAAAGGGGTCGTCACCGGCACGCTTAAAATTTATTACTGCCACGCGCACCAGATCACCTCGTCCTTACAGGAGATGGCGGTCGGGCTGTCACAGATTATCTCCACCCAGCTGGAGGTGTCCCGTGCCGAGCAGCTGCGGGAGATGGCAAATAAAGCCGAGCTGCGCGCCCTGCAAAGTAAAATTAATCCCCATTTCCTGTTTAACGCCCTGAACGCCATCTCCTCGTCGATCCGGCTTAATCCGGACACCGCCCGTCAGCTGATCTTCAATCTGTCGCGCTACCTGCGCTATAACATTGAGCTGAAAGATGACGAGCAGATCGACATCAAAAAAGAGCTCTACCAGATTAAGGATTACATCGCCATCGAGCAGGCGCGGTTTGGCGATAAGCTCACCGTCATCTATGACATTGATGAGGAGGTGAACTGCGTGATCCCGAGCCTGCTGATCCAGCCGCTGGTGGAGAATGCCATTGTCCACGGCATTCAGCCGCGCAAGGGCAAGGGCGTGGTGACGATAAGCGTGGCGGAGTGCGGCAACCGCGTGCGGGTAGCAGTGCGCGACACCGGCCACGGGATCGATCCGAAGGTGATTGAACGGGTGGAGTCGAACGAGATGCCCGGCAATAAAATTGGCCTGCTGAATGTTCACCACCGCGTTAAGCTGCTCTACGGTGAAGGGCTGCACATTCGCCGCCTCGAGCCGGGTACCGAGATCGCCTTTTATATTCCCAATGAACGCGCCGCCGTTCATGCGCAGACGTTGTTATTGCCGTAGAGAGAGTGACCCATGAAAGTCATCATTGTGGAAGATGAAATACTCGCGCAACAGGAGCTGAGCTGGCTGATCAAAGAGCACAGCCAGATGGAGATCGTCGGCACCTTTGAGGACGGGCTGGACGTGCTGAAATACCTTCAGCACAACAGGGTTGATGCCATTTTTCTGGATATCAATATTCCCTCGCTGGACGGGGTGCTGCTGGCGCAAAACATCAGCCAGTTCGCCACTAAGCCCTTTATCGTCTTTGTCACCGCGTGGAAAGAGCATGCGGTGGAGGCCTTTGAGCTGGAAGCCTTCGACTATATTCTGAAGCCGTATCAGGAATCGCGGATCGTCAGTATGCTGCAAAAGCTGGAGCAAGCCTGGCAGCATCAGTCTGGCACCGGGCAGACCGCCGCCTCAACGGTCACGCGCGAAAACGACACCATTAATTTGATTAAAGACGAGCGCATCATTGTGACGCCGGTAGACGATATTTATTACGCCGAAGCGCATGAGAAGATGACCTTTGTCTATACCCGTCGCGAGTCGTTCGTCATGCCGATGAACATCACCGAATTTTGCAGCAAGCTGCCGACGAGCCATTTTTTCCGCTGTCACCGTTCGTTCTGCGTCAACCTGCACAAGATCCGCGAGATCGAGCCCTGGTTTAACAACACCTACATTTTGCGGCTGAAGGATCTGGATTTTCAGGTGCCGGTGAGTCGCAGCAAGGTGAAAGAGTTTCGCCAGCTGATGCACCTGTAAGGGAGATCCCCGGTGAACGGACGTTCACCGGGAGAAAGGGTTACAGTACCTGGCCCAGGGTCTGACGCAGATGCGCCCCGGCCCCCAGCAGGCCCGGGTTGTCATGCACAATCAGGTACACCGGGATGTCCCGAACGTAGTCGCGGAAGCGGCCCTTGTCTTCGAAGCCGCCGCGGAAACCGGAGGATTTAAAGAACTCAAGGAAGCGCGGCACGATCCCACCCGCAATATAGACCCCGCCAAAGGTGCTCAGATTCAGCGCCAGGTTGCCGCCAAAACGCCCCATGATGACGCAGAACAGCGACAGCGCGCGACGGCAGTCGGTGCAGCTATCTTCCAGCGCGCGTTCGGTGACGTCTTTCGGCTGCAGGTTTTCCGGCAGACGGCCGTCGGACTTGACGATGGCCCGGTAGAGATTCACCAGCCCCGGGCCGGAGAGCACGCGCTCCGCCGAGACGTGGCCCAGCTCTGCTCGCAGCTCTTCAAGGATAATGCCCTCTTCTTCGCTGTTGGGCGCGAAATCAACGTGACCGCCTTCGCCTGGCAGGCTAATCCAGCGCTTGTCGACGTGCACCAGATGCGAGACGCCAAGACCGGTACCGGCGCCATAAACGGCGATCGGCTTACCTTCCACCGGCTGGGTGCCGCCGAACTGGATCAGATGCTCCGGCTTTAACATCGGGATCGCCATCGACACCGCGGTAAAGTCGTTAATAATTTCCAGATGCGCAAAGCCGAGGTTGGCTTTCATCTCCGCCGTGGAAAACGCCCAGGTGTGGTTGGTCATCGCCACCCAGTCACCGGTAATCGGGCAGGCAATGGCGATACTGCCATCCTCCACGCTGACATCATGCTCGGTCAGATAGACACGAACCACCGCTTCAAGGCTGGGATAATCCAGCCCGGAATAGGTCTTGGCGCGGGAGATCTCCCCCGTATTGACGTCACATAACGCCAGACGCGCGTTAGTGCCTCCTACATCACCTACCAAAGCATACTTTGTCATTCTTCTACTGCTCCGCTAAAGTCAAAATAACTCTTTGGCACACTCTAAATTCAAGGCCCGATAACAACAACGACCTGAATAAAAGCACCCCAGGATAGTCGATCTTCGTCACAGAATAACTTTACCGTTTCAGCACCATTTGCACTATTAGCATCAGTCTGAGCGTGCAAAGTAAAGACCGCCATTTTTTACAAGGAAATCATCATGCTCCATCCGCGAGCCAGAACGATGCTGCTGTTGGCCCCACCCGCGCTGATTATTGGCGTCGCCTCCAGCCTGATTCTGATTGTAATTATGAAAGTCGCCTCAGTATTACAGTCGATACTCTGGACGTCATTACCTTCTACGGTTGGCCTCAGCGCCAGTTCGCCGACCTGGGTAATTTTAACCCTGACCCTGACCGGTATTGCCGTAGGGCTGGTGATCCGCTACAGCCCGGGTCATGCCGGGCCGGACCCGGCGAGCGAGCCGCTGATTGGGGCCCCGGTGGATGCCGCAGCCCTGCCGGGGTTGATTATCGCCCTGATTATCGGCCTGGCGGGCGGCGTCAGCCTCGGGCCGGAGCATCCGGTGATGGCGGTGAATATCGCCCTCGCCGTTGCCGTAGGCTCGCGTATTTTCCCCCGGGTGAATGCCCTGGACTGGACCATTCTCGCCTCAGCGGGCACCATCGGCGCGCTGTTCGGCACCCCCGTTGCGGCGGCGCTGATCTTTTCCCAGACCCTGAGCGGCAACACCGAGATCCCCCTCTGGGACCGCCTGTTCGCCCCGCTGCTCTCCGCGGCCGCGGGGGCCCTGACCACCAGCCTCTTCTTCCATCCCCACTTCTCGCTACCCATTGCCCACTACAGCCAGATGCAGCTGGTGGACATCTTTAGCGGGGCGATTGTCGTCGCCATCGCCATTGCGCTGGGAATGGTGGCGGTCTGGTGCCTGCCGCGCCTGCACCGGCTGATGCATCGCCTGAAGCATCCGGTGCTAATCCTCGGTATGGGTGGACTGATTCTGGGGATCCTCGGGGCTATCGGGGGCAACATTACGCTGTTTAAAGGGCTGGATGAGATGCAGCAGATGGCCTTCGGTCAGCTGTTCAGCGTTTCAGATTACCTGCTCTTTGCGCTGATCAAACTGGCGGCGCTGGTGGTGGCAGCGGCCTGTGGTTTTCGCGGTGGGCGGATCTTCCCGGCGGTGTTTGTCGGTGCCGCGCTGGGGTTGATGCTGCATGAGCATGTCGAAGCCGTGCCGGCGGCAATCACTATCTCCTGTTCGATTCTGGGGCTGGTGCTGGTTGTCACCCGGGATGCCTGGCTGAGCCTGTTTATGGCGGCAGTGGTGGTGCCCGACACC
>Ga0065704_10071632_pt1 | contig 10435 bp, 10 predicted proteins | sample SwiRhicommuniRL2_FD_59091 | JGI IMG/M metagenome (GOLD analysis project Ga0065704, IMG submission 59091) | Switchgrass rhizosphere bacterial communities from Rose Lake, Michigan, USA - RL2 v2 (version 2) | ecosystem: Host-associated > Plants > Roots > Rhizosphere > Soil | place: East Lansing, MI | reverse complement strand
AAGCATTCACGGTTTGAAAATTGAAATTATTATCGCTTACGACAACTCTTTTTGGCAATGGGACACCATAGAAGTAGGAAACCTCCTTATCTTTTAGATTGGAAGGATTTATAAGCAATACGGGCGCACCGAATTCATCATCTTTTTTACCAAGATCAGACCGCACAAAATTCAGAACCTTACCATGATTCATAATGACGTTTTTGAAAAGTATATCTTTTGTGTTCCTTGTACTCACATTAACGCCTAATAGCAATCCCCCTTCTCTATTTTCAATCATCAGGCTATCATACTTCACAGATGCCAGCTTCTGATCTTTATCTACTTTGTTCCCTAATAACTGATAAAGATTTTTCATGCTTTTATCAATATTCTCAACAAAAAAATCTTCGGCAACTAAGTTCAGAGACCTTTCAAGATAGCTTCTTTTGGGAGTTTGCACATTCCAAAGCATTCTGGTCTTATTACCTGTCGCTGTAAATTTGACGTCTATCAAATAAGGATTATCATTCTCCCCATCGAAAAGCTGATAACGAAGCGTACGATTGGGGTTGGAATAACGAATAAAAAAATCGCCAAATTCTCCATTATCCTTGTCAGAATATTTCATTGCACTTCCAATTCCTTCATAAGGTGTAAAATAGGTAAAATTCAAATCTTTCTTTCCTGTGAAATAATCATTCCACGTGGTAAAATTCTGAAGATTGTTGAACTGAGGAAAAACTTTATCCACAGGATAATCTATCTCTGATTGATGGGTGAAATTTTTACTCTCATCCACAAAATTCATAGAAATAGAATAGATACCGAACAGACAAAAGGATATAATGATTATAAATTTGAAAAGACGCATTGTAAAATATTGGATTTAGAAAGGATAGCCAATCGCAAAGTTAACAGTAGGCTGCAACGGTTTTATTTTATTGATCACCCATCGGCTTCCTTCCGGTTTATTAGGATCATGCACTTTATAAGACATGTCCAATCTAAGATTAACATAGGCAATATTGATTCTCAATCCAAAACCACTCCCGATTCCCATTTGACTAATAAATTTTCTGAACTTGAACTGATCGCCAAATCCATTATCCTTAAGTCCCCAAATATTACCTGCATCTGTAAAAACTGCTGCTTCGAACATATCAGTAAGTGGAAGGCGATACTCTATACTGGTTGTGAGTTTCACATTGTCCATAGCATAAGAACGTACTCTTTCATCCAATTGGGAATCGGCAGGCCCCAATCCTCCGAAAGCAACCCAAGCCCTGATATCATAAGCACCACCATTGAAATATGACCTAACAAAAGGCATGGAAGAAGAATTCCCATATGGAATCCCAATCCCTACAAACTGACGAAATGCCAATGTGTGAGGCTTAGCTCTATCATTAAAGAAGCTGAAATATTTTTTGAAATCAAGGTCAAATTTTATAAACTGCGAAAACGGGATCTTGAAAATTGTTTTAGAATTACCCGAAACCACTCCATCCTCGTGTTCCCTACGAGAAAGAAGGTTAAGCGTATTTCCCGCAAATTCTACTTTTCCACTAAAAAACATCGGATTTGTGTAGTCTTTTTTCCCTATTTCGTTATATGTAAAATTATAGATGATTGAAGAAATGATAACATCCTGAGTTTGTCTGTCCTTATTGATCAATGATTGTCTGAAAGCATTGATTATATCTTGATTCTCTGAAGAAATAGATGACAAAAATGCCTGATCATTAATGATCATTTTAGAGATCTGGTCATAAGAATAGTTATTTGTATTTACATCTGGATGGACATCTTCATACCAACCAAAAACAGCCTGCCTGATAACATCTTCCGCAGGGAAATAATCATAATATTTATCTTTGTTCTGTGTCAAACTCAGCTGTGTATTGAAAAGTGTCAATTTATGCTGAATCCTTCCATTATCCACATTGGCAAAGTAATTAAGCCCTGCATTGAAGTTGATCCTGCCCAATCCGATATTATTTTGCACAGAGGCTCCCAGATTTACACTCGTTATCGGGGAATATTTTTTTGGGACCCATTTATAATATTTCCTGAATGGAACCAACAATCTCGGAAACTGAAGAGATGTTTGAGCAGATAATTCGTAGGCATTGAAAAACGCATCCGGGTTTTTAGGATCTTTTGTTGTTCCTATGATACCGGAAAAACTTGTCGTCAGGTTTTCCGCCCCACCAAATATATTCCTGGATGTAAGATCGACAGATGGTGAAAAACCGAAATTCAGGATTTGAGAATAATGCAGATCAGTGGCAATATTGAACTCATATTTTCGTAATGGACTTAAAACATATTCCACATCTATAATACTATCTGACCCTTTTCTAAAATCGTCGGAAGCTTTCAGTATAGTAAAATTATTCATTGCAATGAGATTCTTTCTGGTAAGATCCAAATTGGTCTGTTTATAGACCTCGCCAGGTTTTAAAATAATTGGCAACCATAGAGAATTCACAGAATACGCTGTATCTTTCCTCAAAATATTGATCCCTCTCAAACTATCCTTCAAAGGAAGCTTGTTGACATCATTGATATTCCTTGCCACTGCAACTGTAATTTTACCAATTGTCGATTTTCTGTAGGGTGTATTAAGAGAATCTCTAATGATATTCATCACAACCGGAACATTTTTTCTACCATGCAAAGAATCTGCAACAAAATAGATATCCTGATTATCATTGTTGAATTTATAGTACCCCTCCTCTTTCATTTGATTATTGATTCTGGTGATCTCCTTTTCAAGAACACTTTCATCCAGGATCTGTCCTTTTTTAACGAAACTTTTATGGAATTGGAATTCATACAGACCTCTGATATTCTGATCTGGTATATTATAAAAATAATCCTTGATATAAGTAGGATCTTTATGAGTAATGATATAGCTGACCTCCGCTTTTTTACCTGCAGAATCTTTTTTCACATTGGTTTTAACTTCCGCATCCCAATATCCTTTGTTGATCAGCTTATTATTAATACTCTTAGCACTTTGTTTTGTTTTAGCATCGCTATATATAACGGGAGCCTCTCCAACCGTATGAAAAAATCGATTCCAAAAAAGGTTTCGTCCCACAAATTCCGGATGTTCGTATTTTCTGAAAAGAGAATCTCTGAGTTTCTGATTTCTCATCTCACTCGGATAGGTCATATATTCTTTCAGGATGGTATCATACTTAGGATTAGCCTTATTATAGAGAATCAACCCCAGAGGTACGGCAAACAGAGTTTTTTTATTGGGTTTTTGGGCAACTAGATCCGGGATCTCATCCGAAAGTAATTGTCCATCGGTATATTCGAATTTGTTCTTTGTAAGCAGATACTCTCCATCGGGTACTTTTTTTGTCACATTACAGGCATACAAAAACACACTTAAAATTGTGGAATAATAAAATATATGATACTTTTGAAAATATTTGTTGATATGCTTACGGCTCATACTATAAAGACTATACAATCTCTGGACAAAAAGAAATACAGGCAAAAATACAATTTGTTTTTAGTTGAAGGTAATAAAATCATAAAAGAACTACCAGATTCTGATTATGAAATTGAAAATCTGTACTCCGTAAATCCTGAAAATTTATCTTTTAAAACGAAAGAAATCGAAAAAATCTTGCCCAACGAGCTAAAAAAAATAAGTTTTCTTCAACATCCGAAAGATTCTGTCGCGGTTTGTAAGATCCCAGAGAATAAAATATTAAAAGACGTTTCCATTCAATTGATATTAGACGGCATTCAGGACCCGGGAAATCTTGGAACGATCATAAGGCTGGCGGACTGGTTCGGGATAGAACAGATCATTTGCAGCAACGATACAGTAGATGTTTATAACCCAAAAGTCATACAAGCAACGATGGGGTCCTTTCTAAGGGTAAATGTTTGCTACACAAATCTGGAAGAATATCTATCAACATATCAATATCCGACCCTGGGGACGGATATGAATGGGGAAAACATATATAAAATCGAATTTCCGGAAAAATTCTCATTGATATTTGGGAATGAAGGAAACGGACTGCGAGCTTCTACAGAAAATCATATTTCAAAAATAATCACAATCCCAAGATTCGGGAAAAATCAATCTACGGAAAGTTTGAACGTATCCATGTCCGCCGGAATCATCCTAGGAGAGATTTTTTCTAAAAAATAAACTGCCCTCTGCTCTACATTAATAAATTTCAGATCAGTTTCTCGAGGCTAGAGGCTGTTTTATTCTTTTGATAGTCATCTAGTTTTTTTCTGATAAATCTCAGGGCATAGGGTGCAACATATACCAATGCCAAACCAATTACTTTTCTTTTCCAATTTTTATTCATCACACTTTTTTTCGCAAAATTACCTACCAAAGTTACAACACCCATTTTTATTGTATTCTCCAGCAATCCTGATTGTAAACTATCATTGGCCAAACCAAGAATATTTTTTTTAGAAGCAGATTCTTTGATCCCGGAAGATATTTCCCTCATAATATTCTGAGTATCGAGAGCGAGAGAAGTATCACCATCCTCATCTTTTGTTTCTTTCAAGAACTTGTCTGTAAAACCATGGGTCAAAACTCCCAGACTTTCTTTCTTACTTTTGAAAGTAATAATATCTTCGAGTTCTCCGATCTCGTGTTTCAGGAGTTTTTTCTGATTTCTAAGCTCTTCCAGATTATTGTAGTTGGTTGCCATAATTTTAATGTTTTAAAAATTCTATTACCTGATTTGCTATAGATGTCACAATTTTTTTCTTCAAGAAAATAACGATCAACATCAATAGAAAATAAAATCCGGCAACAATCAAAAATCCATACGCAGCATTACCTAAAGACTGCCCAATAAGAAACGCAATTCCAAAATTGAAAAGAATGATAAAGAACGAAAATGCGATCAATACAATAGAAAGAAATGCGATGATGCCAGCAGACAATGAAGATTTCTCTGTAAACTGCAACTTGAGAAGGTCCAATCGCTTGGTTGTATAATCTTTTATAATATCAATCATAAGACTCTTGTTAAATATAAAATTACACTTTTATTTACAAAAAAAGGAACTTAGAAACTAAATTCCTTTTTTATAGCTATTTGAATAGTTATTATTTCAAACCATCCAATTCGGTCTCTACATCTTTTACAACATCAGAAGTTTTTGAAACGATCTGATCTTTGTACTTATCATAACTGTCTTTCACAGTCGAAGCTACATTTTGAGCCGTTTCTTTGAAAGTTGAAGATAAAGATTGGTACTTGTCCTTTACATTGTGGGAAACTTCCGAGTATTTATCTTTTACTTTTTCAGATGTTTTGCCATATTCGTCTACAGCTTTATCTTTTAGGTCATTTGCCTTATCTCTGATTTTTTTTCTCGTTTCCTTACCTTCTTCTGGCGCATAAAGCAATCCTAGAACTACACCTGTAGCTGCTCCTGCTAGCAATGCAGCTAATATTGCTGCTGAATTTGATTTTTTTGACATTATTTATAATTTTTAGTTAATTTAAAATTTCGATTTGATAATTCTAAATTTACAACTAAAATGCCAAAGAAAAAATAAACTTCTTAAAATTTTGTTAAAACTTTTTGATATAGGACAAAATCAGCTCTATCGTTTCTTCTCTATTGATATTTGTATTGTCTATAAGAATGGCATCATCAGCTTGTTTAAGGGGAGAGACCTCTCTTTCACTGTCAATTTTGTCTCTTGAGATGAGATTTTTCTTCACTGTTTCAATATCGGTTTTTTCGCCTGCCAATTCCAATTCCAGAAAACGTCTTCTGGCACGTTCATCCTGACTTGCTGTCATAAAAAATTTGTAATCGGCATTTGGAAGGACAACTGTACCGATATCTCTTCCATCCATGATCACACCACCTTTTTTAGCAATGTCCCGTTGGGTTTTCAGTAGAAAATTTCTCACAGCAGCCTCTTTTGCTACCTGGCTTACATTGTCCGAAACCTGTGGGAATCTGATCTCCTTATTAATATTCTTCCCATTCAGGAACAATTGAAGTTCGCCATCAACGTTCTGAAATTCAAGGTTGATCTTTGGAAGACTGGCAATCAATCTTTCTATATCTACATTTTTATTTTCATCTGTACAATTCTGAATAGCAAAATAGGTCACACCTCTATAAAGTGCACCTGTATCCATATGAATAAGACCCAATTTTTTTGCAATGATCTTAGAAATAGAACTTTTCCCTGTAGATGAAAATCCGTCTATTGCGATTACCGGCTTTTTTGTCATGCTGCAAAATTAAAAAATTTTGACATCTCGACATTAAAGAATTTGTTTGACCTAGAAATTTAATTCTTTAAATATTGACCCTCAATGCTTTCTCAAGAATCTTTCTTTATCTCCTATTCCCTCCAAGTTCTACAAGATCCATCGTAAGACCAAGCATATTGACATTAGAAGCATTGTGATAACGCATATGAGAATAATCGAACCTGAAAGAGGAAATCTTGATGCTGAATCCAGCAGATAATCCTGTAAAATTTCTCTGGTCCAGAACAGCCAAATCCCCTCCTCTTTTCACATTGTAACCGACCCTAATATTAAAAGCCTGACCAGGAAACAACTCTGCTCCCAAAGACAAGTGGTCTAAAACTTTTCTACCGAATTTTGTAGTCTGTCCATTGATATCTGTATCCGGAGAAATATTGAACTCCTGCAGATCGTGGGCTGTAATGGTAAAAGCAGCAGGAAACTCATTCAGGACCTTAGTATAACCAAGGTCTACACGGAAAGGTAACCTTTCTCTTACACCATTATAAGGCCTGATCTGATAACCAAAATTACGAAAAACCAGGGCCAGTGTTTCATTTGTCTTATCAAAATAATAGGTAACTCCAGCATTAGCTGTAATGGCAGAAGATGAATAAGTATCGATCTTGGAGGTCACATAATTTACATTCATCCCGATTGTCCAATCATCTTCAAATTGATAAGCATAACCCAATCCTACAGATGCATCCATTGCAGAGAAATCACCATTGATATTAGAACTTTCATCGGTTCTGGGCATAGAACCATAATCCATATATCTTGCATTGAATGAGACCAAGTGACCATATTCCAAATCACGGACATAGCTAATGCTCCCGATCTTTGTATCTGCGAGATAAGAAGCATAGTTTACAGATAACATTTTATCCATTTCCAGGTTCATCAAAGCCGGATTGGCAGCTGTAAAGTTCACATCATAATCCCGAACAGATATAGCATCTCCCAAAACGGCCTGTCTCGGAGAAATCGGAATATTAAGAAACTGGTAAACGGTGGTTCCTGTCTGGGAAAAAACCACTTTGAAAATTATGAGAAAAAAAATGGAGTAAAACTTCTTCAACACTATGTCTTGGCTTTGCAAAAATAATCTATTTTGATACTAATCAAAATTTTTACACTACTATCTTTTTCATTAACGTAATTCTTTTGCTTTCATTATATTTGCACAGTCAAAATTTAAAATAAATTTGAATTTGCCTGATAAGAGGCATTCGACCTGATAAACTAAGAAAAAAGTAACAATAAAATAATGAAATATAAAAGAATCCTTCTGAAACTAAGTGGTGAAGCACTTATGGGAGAACGCCAATATGGTATTGACAATGATAGACTGAAAGAATATGCAGTAGAGATCAAAAAAGTAGTCGATAAGGGTTGCGAAGTTGCAATCGTAATTGGAGGCGGTAATATTTTCAGAGGATTGGCCGGTGCTGCAAAAGGCATGGACAGAGTCCAGGGAGATTATATGGGAATGCTTGCAACAGTGATCAACGGAATGGCGTTACAAGGTGCTTTGGAAGATGCCGGGATCATTACAAGATTGCAATCTGCCATAGAAATGGACAAAGTTGCCGAACCTTTCATCAAAAGAAAAGCGGTCCGCCATCTTGAAAAAGGAAGGGTCGTGATCTTTGGAGCAGGAACAGGTAATCCATATTTCACTACAGATACAGCGGCCACCCTTAGAGCAATCGAAATAGATGCAGATGTTATCCTAAAAGGAACAAGAGTGGACGGGATCTATGACAGTGATCCTGAGAAAAATGCAGATGCGGTGAAATTCAACAGCTTGTCATTTGATGAAGTGTTTGAGAAAAACCTTAAAGTAATGGATATGACAGCCTTTACCTTAAGTCATGAAAACAAGTTGCCAATTATCGTCTTTGATATGAACAAAGAAGGTAATCTGGAAAAACTTGTGGACGGCGAAATTATCGGAACACTTGTCAATGTATAAAAAGTCAGAGGTCAGAAGTCAGAAGTCGGAAATATTCCAAATTTGAATTTTAAATCTCGAACTTTGAACTAAATAAATGTGTCAATTATCAAATTTTAAATATACAATGGAAGAATTAGAACTCATTGTAGCATCGGTAAAGCAAGAGATGGATGCTGCAATCAAGCATTTGGAACACGCTTTTCAAAAGATCAGGGCCGGACGTGCTTCCACATCTATGGTTCAGGATGTAATGGTAGAATATTACGGGGCTCCGACTCCACTTAGTCAGGTTGCGAACGTGTCTGTAGTAGATGCAATGACGCTTTCTATCCAACCTTGGGACAGAACGGCTTTGGGAGCAATAGCAAAAGGAATAGTGAACTCAAACCTTGGATTTGCACCGTCTAACAATGGTGATGTGATCATCATTAATGTTCCTCCTTTGACGGAAGAAAGAAGACGTGAATTGGCAAGACAAGCGAAAGGCGAAACCGACCAGACAAAGGTGACCATCAGAAATGCAAGGCAGGAAGGTAATAAAGAACTAAAAAGACTGGATGGCGTAGCAGAAGACCTTATAAAAGGGGTTGAAAAAGATATCCAAGACCTTACAGATGCTTATGTGAAAAAAGCTGACGAACATCTGAAAGTAAAAGAAGCTGAGATCTTAAAGGTTTAATTCTATAGATTTTACATTAAAAAGTATAGGCCTCCAATTTAAAATTGTGAGGTCTCTTTTTGGGTAGAAAAAAAATTATTACAAAACTAAAAAGGATGAGCAAACGCCCATCCTTTTGTTTTTTAAAAATTGATTATCATTTAGTTTCCACTACAGAGCTTTTCAGCCAATTGCTATGGAACTTACAGTCTTTATATTTGTTATCAATGGAAATAAAAATGGAAGGTATCTTATTATTCACCCATTTTTCCACAATTTCATTTTTCTTCTTGTTTAGAGCCATATCCTTGATTCTTTCGTAGTCAGTAGATAACTCTAATTGGTGTGCATCTATGATATCATTTACCTGAATGATACTGATCATTTTTCTTTTCTGAGAATCTTCTTGCTGGAATGGATCTGTAATATCACCTTTTTTAAGACCAGCGATCTGATAAGAGATCGTAGGGTCTAATCCTAATTTTTCCAATTTATCCGATCCATCGCTATTATTAGCGATAACACCTGCACTGAATTTGTTGCTCTTATCATCTGAGAATTTATAAGCTGCATCTTTGAAGCTGATTTTCTTATCCATGATCAATGTCCTGATGCTATCTAATTCTTTTTTAGCAGCCGTAAGTTCTTCTGCATTCGGTGTACTTTTTATCAGAATATGTCTGGCATCATACTTTTTACCATTTCTCTTTACCAATTGAATCAAGTGATAACCAAACTCAGACTCTACAGGATCTGACAAATCGCCTTCCTGAAGATTAAGGGCAGCAGCTTCGAACGGCTTTACCATCTGGCCTGTATTGATATTCTTATAAAGGCCTCCAACAGCGGCAGAACCTTCATCCTCAGAATAAATTCTTGCCATATTCTCAAAGGTCTCTCCACCTTTTATATCCTGCTTGATCTTATTCAGTTTGTCAATGATCTCTTTTTTATGGGCATCAGTTAATTTCGGATAGATACTGATCTTAGAAAGTGATACCTCATCCTTCACATTCGGAAGTTGGAATTTGAATTGATTATAAAAATCGGTCACTTCATTAGGCGTCACATCCGCTTTATCCGTAATACGTCCGTACTTTGCCTGCCCGTAATAATTATCTGCATCGATCTTCTCGATCGCGTTTTTCATCTCATAGCTGGTTCTGAATTTATACGCCGCAAGCATTGCTTTCTCATCTGGGAACTGTCCCAAGATCTGGGTATACTTATTACCTGCCATTTCTTTTATAGCAGCAGACCTGTTTTCTATAAGCGTATCCTTTTTTGCTTCATAGATCAGCAATTTGTTATTCAGGATACTTTCCATAAAATCACATTTATCCCCGACATTGGCGCCTTGCTGTTTAGCATAGTTCGCTTGATCCTCTATGTCAGATTCCAGAACGATCTCGTCACCAATTACGGCTGCGATACCATCTATAAGCTGACCTTTTTGTAATTGTGCAGACAATTTTCCACTAAAAAGGAAAACAAATACCGACAATAAAAAAAGACATTTAGTGTATTTTGACATTATTATTGTTTATTAAGGTG
>Ga0065704_10001360_pt1 | contig 10437 bp, 8 predicted proteins | sample SwiRhicommuniRL2_FD_59091 | JGI IMG/M metagenome (GOLD analysis project Ga0065704, IMG submission 59091) | Switchgrass rhizosphere bacterial communities from Rose Lake, Michigan, USA - RL2 v2 (version 2) | ecosystem: Host-associated > Plants > Roots > Rhizosphere > Soil | place: East Lansing, MI | reverse complement strand
TTCTGACGAGCCCGGCCGCATAACGGAAATACAATGATCTGGATGTTTCGATGCGCTGCGCGCATCCGAAACCACTCAGGTCTCAGGTTTGGGGGCCAGGGGTGTTCTAGGTTTGAGGCCCAACAGGCCGCCACTAAAACCTGATACCTGACACCTGACACCTGCTTATTGCCCACCCGCTGGAAACTAAATCGATTCCCCGCTCGACTCCCCTACCATTGCACGGATCCGCCCGGTCTCAGGGCGTCGGTAGGGGCTGCCCTTCAAGGTCGGCCCTACGCCGCGGTGACTCGGGGCGAGCTCCCGCCGCCCCAGAGCGTCCGCGGCTGAGCCTGCTGCGTAAGGAGATACGAGATGCATGCACCGATGAAGTACGTGGAGAAGGGGTTATCCGTTGCGGCCAACGGCGTATGGCAGCTCTTTTCCGTCGCCAACAAGATTGGTCAGAACCCTTCGTTCACACCTCGGTGGTCTGACAAACCGCTGCTCAAGTCCTACCAGAAAACGAAGCCGCCGCTCGGCTGGCCGCGACAGACCGATTCGCTGTGTCCGAATTGCGTTCGAGAAGCGCGGCAGGAAATTCTCGATGGAAAGAAGGACGTCTCCGTCCTCCTCAACGAGAACGTGGGCGAAATCAAGGCGACCATCCGCGAGAGGGACGGGAAGATCGTGATGGAGAAGGACTGCCCCATCCACGGCCACTTTGAGGACGTGATGGCGATCGATACGGCCTTCTTCAAGCACCTCGAGGAAGTGTTTCCTGGACGTGACATCCGAGCTCACAACGACGAGACGCTGCACAAGCATGGCAGCTCGACCGTACTGCACGGCCGCGGCTCAGTGCTCACAGTGGACCTCACCAATCGCTGCAACATGATGTGCGATCCGTGCTTCATGGATGCGAATCAGGTCGGGTTCGTCCACGAACTGTCCTGGGAAGACATCAAGCAGGTGCTCGATAACGCGATCACGATCAAGCCGCGGCGTCAGATGTCGGTGCAGTTCTCTGGTGGAGAACCGACGATGTCGCCGTACTTCCTGGACGCGATCCGGTATGCGCGCAAGGTCGGCTACAACAGCGTTCAGGCCGCAACCAATGGCATCGAGTTCGCCAAGAGTCCGGAATTCGCGAAAGCGGCGGCCGAGGCAGGTCTTCGCTACGCGTACCTGCAGTTTGACGGCATCGGGAACGCAGCCAACTCGCACCGACGCGTGGGCAACCTCTTCGACGTCAAGTTGCGCGCCATCGAGAACCTGCACGACGCCGGCGTCGACATCGTTCCGGTCATCACCATCGTCAACGGCGTCAACAACGAACAGGTTGGACGCGTCATCGAATTTGCGCTCGACAACCCGAGGCGGATCAACTTCCTTTCCTTCCAGCCGGTGTCGTTCACCGGCCGTGACGAGGAGATCACGCCGGAACGCCGGAAAGCGCAGCGCTACACGCTGTCGCATCTGGCGCACGACGTGAAGAATCAGACGGGCATCGGCGAGCCGACGCGCGATTGGTTCCCGATCTCGTTCATGTCCACATTCACCGATTGGGCCGATGTCGTTCATGGCCCCGATCGCGAATGGGGTCAGCTGACGTGCGGCTGCCATCCCAACTGCGGCGTCGGCATGGCGGTGATGATCGACAAGGAAACGAAGGAGGCAGTCCCGGTCACCGCCTTCCTAAAGGCGGAGCAGCTCGCGAAGGACGTTGCAAAAGTCAACGATGCAGCGCGCGGCAGGACCCTGTCGGTCATTGGCATGGCGCTCGCCCTGATGCGTAACTACGACCCGTTCAAGGCGCCGACGCACTTCCGGCTGGTCGATCTGATGAAGAAGTTCGACAAGACCTTCGGTGCGACGGGCAAAGACTACGGCAAGGTGAGCGGCGATCGAACGATGGCGGACATCCAGAAACGGCGCTCCGACCGCTGGAACTTCCTGTTCATCGCCGGCATGTGGTTCCAGGACCTGTTCAACTACGACTTCCGGCGCACCGAGATGTGCATCATCCCCTACGCGACGCAGCAGGGCGAAATCTCCTTCTGCGCCTACAACACGGGAATCGGTTGGCGGAACATCATCGAGAAAATGCACATGACGGCCACGCTCACGAAGTGGTACGAGGAGCACGGCCGTCACGAAATCTTCGCGGGCAACAAGTCGGTTCCGCTCTCGAGCACCCAGCACTCACTCGTGCTCAACGCGGAAGCCGTTGCCAAGGGGAAGCAGACCGACCTCGACGAACTCGGCATCGCGAAGAACGCGCGGGAAGAGAAGCTGCGCGCGCGCAAGCAGATGACGCCCCAGGAGCAGCACCACCATCAGGAGATGGAACGGCTCTATCGCCAAGAGGTGCTCAAGGAGCAGCCGACGCTGCAAATCCAGGGGCTTGGTGGCGGCAGGAAAAAGAAGCAGGAAGTCGCCGAGGTCGTGCACAAGGACGTCGTATAGATCGTCATCGTTCGGATCGTTCGAGTCGTTCGGATCGTTCGGATCGTTCAGGCCGGTGGTCGAAAAGATCGCCGGCCTTTCTACTGTACGCGCCGCGATAGAATCGCACGATGCAATTGGACGGGCGCACCGTCCTTGTGAGCGGCGGCGCGTCGGGACTGGGCGCAGCGACCGCGGAAATGATCGTTGCCGCCGGCGGTCGGGTCGTCATCGCCGACATCGGCGAATCGACAGGACGCGCTCACGCGCAGCATCTTGGGAGCGCGGCGGAGTTTGTGCGCACCGATGTCACGAGAAGCGATGACGTGCAGCGCTGCGTCAACAGCGCGGTCGAGCGATTCGGAGCCCTTCACGGCGTCGTGTGCGCCGCGGGCGTTGGCACCGCTGAACGCGTTCTGGGCAAGGAAGGGGTGCAACCGCTCGACCACTTCACGCGCGTCATCGACATCAATCTGGTCGGCACCTTCAACGTGATCCGTCTTGCGGCAGCAGCCATGTCCGCCAACGCGCCAGCCGGGAACGGAGAGCGTGGAGTAATCGTCAGCACCGCGTCAGTTGCGGCATTCGACGGCCAGATCGGCCAGGCGGCCTACGCCGCCTCCAAGGGCGGCATCGTCGCGTTGACGCTGCCGCTCGCACGCGAATTCGCCCGCGTCGGGATTCGCGTCATGACGATCGCCCCGGGCACCTTCGATACTCCCCTTCTCGCCGGTCTCCCGCAGGCCGCGCGCGACTCGCTGGCGCAGCAGGTCCCGTTCCCGCCGCGGCTTGGCCGCCCAGCCGAATTCGCAGCGCTCGTCCGGCACATCTTCGAAAACGAGATGCTGAATGGCGAAGTCATCAGGCTTGACGGTGCCATTCGGATGGCGCCGAAATAGCGACTCGACGTCCGTGCAAATTCGTATTCGCAACAGCCGCTTCCGTAATCGAAGCGGGCGACCTCCAGGCGCTCAGCGACGAAAGCGCAGTTTTCGACCCGGATTTGAACCTGCGATATGTTGATGCAGGAATGCTGTTTGCCTACATGAATCACTTCGATACGCTGTATCGTGATGTCGCCCACTCCCAAGCCTGATGCCGCAGCTCCCATGACATTGGACCGCACAGCCGTTCTCCGCAACGCCCAAAAGCTGCTCCGCATCGGCAAGCTCGCTCCAGCCATCAAGCTGTACGAGCAGGTCGTTCGTGAGGCTCCCGACGACCTGCAGACGGCAGCCATGCTGGGCAACCTCTACGTTCGCGCAGGTTCACCCGAGAAAGCGGTAGACCTTTTCCTCGGAATCGCAAGCGGACTTCGCAGCCGCGGGCTCCATGCCCAGGCAGCAGTTGCCTATCAGCGTGTGCTGGCCGTCGCCGACGACAACGAACAGGCGCTGCTTCAATTGGCGGAGATCGCCTCGTCGCAGAATCAGAGCGCCGAGGCGCGCGCCTATCTGACGCGCGTCGAAGAGCGGCGGCGCGGCCGCGGTGACAGCAAAGGGGCTGCGGAAATCCTGATTCGGATCGCGGAGCTCGATCCGCACGACTTCGAAGCACGCCTGGCGGCTGCACGGGCACGTCAGGAAACGGGCGACAAGAAGGGCGCCGTCGCGGATTTCAAACGTGCAGCAGACGACCTCCTCGACGGTGGTCGCCATGCCGAAGCGGCAACGGTGTTGAAGGAAGCGGCGCAACTGGTGCCCGACGATGCCGGTCTCGCCGAACGGCTCTTCGACGCGTATCTGCTTGCTGGGAACTTCGCGGAGGCGCGCGATGCCGCGCGTACGCCCGCTCATTGGAAACGGCTTGCGACCACGCTCATCGCGGTTGACGACCCCAGTGCGCTCGACGTGCTCCGCGAAGCGGCGACCCGTCAGCCCGATGATCTCGCGTTGCAGGCGGCGCTTGCCCGCCGGTTCGTTGAAGAAGGCGACGCCGTCGCCGCGGCAGCTCACCTCCGCCCCGAAATGGCCGAGGACAATCCCGCCATCCTGCTGACGATCGCCGAGATTCAGCTGCGCGGAGGGCAGCCGGACAAAGCCGTGGAACTGGTCCGGCGCTCGGTGACCAAGGACCACCAGATGACGCCGGACGTTTCCGCTCTTGCGCTGCGAGCGTCGGGTGCGGTTCCGGAGACCGCATGGACGTTGATGCAGCTCGCCGTCGATGGCTGGGCGAAGCAGTCCGAATTGATCACGGCCGCCAGCGCACTCGAGGAGTTCGTTGCACGCGTGCCCGATTCGACGCCGGCGCTCATCCGGCTCGTCGAGATCGCCATTGACGGCGACTTGCCGGATGTCGCTTCGCGCGCCCAGGCACAGCTTGCAGACGCCTACCTGAAATCCGGCGACGCGGCAGAAGCACTGGTCATCATCGAAGATCTCGCGACTCGTGAGCGCGATAATCCCGCCCATATCGAACGATTCCGGCGGGCGCTGCTGGCCCTTGGCGAATCCGATCTCGAAGGCGCGATCACCAGACGCCTGAACGCAAATCTGCCGTTCGGCGACGACGGGTCGGGCTTCTAGTTATTGAAGCTGGGCCTTGGCCGCCGCGAGGACGGCCATTGACTGCTTGGCTTTCGAAGCGCGGTCCCCGTGAAAGTCCGCACTCACCGCTTCCGCGGCCAGTGATGCAGCCGAGACGAGCAACTGGAATGAGGGGCCTTGCTTCGCCGGCGGCTGCACGCCGCGAAGCGACTGTTGCACGCTGCTGATCGCGTCAGCCACGGCATTCAGCACCGTAGGGTTCGGCACAGGCGCTGACGTTGCCGACAGAAGGAACGGCTGAATTTCCTCCAGCTTCGACGTTGCTCCGCTCAGGACCTGCCCGCCGGCGGCAGGAGCAGGAGCGGCAGTCCGATTCGACGCGAGAGGCAATTGGCGCTGGTGCAACGGAATCGAGTCGCTTGCCGCTCGCGGCGGCGCAGCAGCGGCCGGTCCGTCAGCAACCATGAAGTCGACGTAGACGCGTCGCCCGACGACGCGGACGGTACTCGGCGCCGGCCTCTTCATCGTGACGCCGAGGCGCAGAACGTGCTCTTTGCCGGCGGTCGTTCCCTCATCGACAGAAACCTTCTGCAGCAGCGTCAATCCAGATGGTGCGTTCAGGATCTGTCGCTTCAACGGCAGCGCGATCGGACCTGCCTCCACCAGCAACAGCGTCGGCGTGATCTGCTGCGTTGAAACGCTACGCGCCTCATCCGACAGTTCAACGACGAGCGACATCTGACCGGCAGACGGAACGACCGCAACGCGCATGACCGATGGATCCGCTGCGAAGCTGTTCGAGCCTTGCAGCAGCAGCATGCAGGCGATGAACGCACTGCCGACACGGATCATGGCAGCAGCGTCCCGGCGTCTTCGCGTACGACTTTCGTTTGACGGAAACCCTGGTCGGAGAGGGTTTGCTGAGCCGCTTGAATTTCCCCCGCGGTGACGTAAGGGCCGACGAGGACCAAATGGCGCAGCCCGCCAGGCTCTATGCGGCGGAAGGCCGGCAACCCGGCTCCGCGCAGCTGCTGTGTGACGGACGCTGCCCGGTCGAGTTGGCGAAACGCGGCAACTTGAATAGTCAGGCCGTCGGCGAGCGCCAGGGTTCCGGTCGTAACGTCATCAATCACCACAGGGATATCTGCCGCGGCGGCGTACACTGCGCGATCGGGAACGGCCGTAGAACCGGGCGACGTTGCGGACGTGACCGCGGCCGTCGGGGTATTCCGCGCTGATTGCGACGCCCACAACCATGTGGCGGGCGGCACGCCGGCAAGCAGCACCGACGCAACGACCGCCGTGCGTTTGTTCATGAGCCTGTTCATGAACCAGGGTCGAGGATCGGGAATCTCGAGCTGCTTCGCAGCCCGCCGCACAATCGAGGTGGTGATCGGCGACACACCGCGACGCCGGGCGAGGTCGAGCGATCGTTCGCACAGAAGGTTGACGGTCCGCGGAATGCCGCCAGAGATAGTGGCAATCGCGTGCACTGCAGGCCGGGAGAACTCGTCAGCCGGCAGCGACGCGACCATCAGCCTGCTCTCGATGTACTCAACGACTTCGTCCCGATTCAGCGCGGTCAGGTGACATCGCCGCGCAATCCGTTGATCGAGATGCTGCATGTCCTCGGACCGGCAGACGCCTTCGAGCGCCGGCGTTCCGACCAGGACGATTTGCAGCAGCTTCGCCCGGTCGCTCTCGCAATTCGACAGGAGCCTGAGCTGCTCCAGAACCGCTGGATCGAGGTGCTGCGCTTCGTCGATGACGAGAATCGCCGTTGTATTGAGCGGGATGAGCGACGCGAGAAAACGATGCAGCGTCGCGACGAGGTCGTGCCGGCTCAGCCGATCGGGGCGTCCTCCCTGCACCACGCCGAAGTCCTGGAGCATCTGCAGCAGCAGCTCCTCGATTCTGACGCAGGGATCAACGACGACGCAGATTGGGTGCCGATCGGAAAGTCTCGACAGCAGCGTGCGGCACAGGAGCGTCTTACCGGTCCCCGGTTCGCCCACCACCAGCATCACTCCTTCACGCTGACGCACCGCGGTGGTGATCTGCTCGAAGGCCCAGATGTACGCGTCGCTGCGGTAAACGAACCGTTGATCAGGACTCAACCCGAACGGCTGCATCAGCGCCGTCGGTCTGCGCACAACGGGTGCGAGCGCGGTCTCTGGAAGCGCAGGATGCTCGAAGAGCGTCAGCACGGAGGATGCTCCTCGATTGACCCGCGGGGGTTCAGCGACGCCACTGATTTCAGCGGCGTTTCCGGTTTGACGGGCGCATCACGCTTGACCGGAGCGGTGCGCGTGCGCGCGGGAGGCGCTGGGGCGAGGTACAACATGTCCCCAACGCGGATATCTGAAGCGGCAGCTTGTCCGGCCGCGAGCTCGATGACCGCCTTCGCCCGAGCCGACATCGCGATTCTCCAGGGCGCAAGGGACGGCACGATGCGGACAGCGCGTCCGTCGCGGTCGATGAAGATCACGTCTATCGGGAATCGCATACCGACGGTATGCACCGCCTTGCATGGTGTGAGCAGCAGACCTTCGGTCGCGCTGAGGCTCTCGCGCCCGAGCAAACCACGCCGTCTCGTCGCCCGGGTTGACGCAACATCGACCTCGAGCGCGACCGCGGAGCGGGTGCGATCGTTCATGAGGGTGTGCGCCAAGGGTTAGAACACTCCCGGCACCAGGTGCCAGCTTACGCGGCGGCAGTAAGACGCGTAATCAGCGTCACGACTGAGCACTCGTTCTTCCATCAACGCGCGGGCGATGAGCGTTCCGTCACCAATGAGAATGACCGCTGCGTTCCACATCGTCGGCTGCGCGAGGAAGAAGGCAACATGACTGATGAGATATCCGAGATAGATCGGGTGCCTCACGAAACCATACGGTCCACGAACGACGACGCCGCGATTCGCCGGTACCAGGCCGAAACTTCGGCCAAGCGCCATCTTGGATGCGACCACGATGACCAATCCGATCCCAGAAATCAGGCTGGTGACGTGATCCGGCACCAAAGCCGTCACCTCGGCTGTCCGCAACATCCAGGGTCCCGCCAGCGAGACTCCCGTCACCGTCGCTGCCTTCGCCGACGAATCGACAACGGCGGCACGACGACGAGCGACCGTGAGCACGACGACGAGTGATTCGCTGGCGAGGAGCAGCAAACCGGTCACATGACCGGTGCGGAGAAACTCCTGCAGCAGATTTATCGACAGCAGCGCGAATAACAACACCACCGCCGCTCTNGCGGCNAAGTCGGCGATCCCTGTTTCCCGCAGCCGCTTTACCATGGCNGTTGTCCCCCAACCCCGCCGGACGACGGGNTGCCTTCTTCTTCCATCGCCACTGCGGGCGCTTGCTCGACGAAATACGAGGCACAGGCGGCGTCAATCAGCTCGCGCGTAACGACTGGCTGGATGCCCCGATACCGGCACAATGCCGTGATCTGATCGATGAGATCGCGAGGGTGGCAGGCGCGAAGTGGGCGGCCGGCCGGGCGGTAGTGCCGGCGATGGAGGTAGGCCACCATCACCTGATGGAAGCGCAGGTGCCGGCGCTCACAGTTCATCTCGAAGATGCGCGTGAACTGCTCCAGGCTCGGGTCGCCAACCGCAATCTTGTACGGAATACGGCGCAGGAACGCTTCGTCAGCGAGCGACTTCGGGTCGAGGTTGGTGGCAAACACGCTGAGCACGTCGAACGGCACCTGGAATTTCTTCCCCGAATGCAGTGTCAGATAGTCGACCCGACTCTCCAGCGGCACGATCCAGCGATTAAGCAGATCTTCCGGCCGCATGCGCTGCCGCCCAAAGTCGTCAACGAGCAGGACCCCGCCGTTGGCCTTCATCTGCAGCGGCGCTTCGTGGTACTTCGCGATGGGGTTGAAATTCAGGTCGAGCATCGAGAGGGTCAGTTCGCCGCCGACGATCACAATCGGCCGCCGGATTCGAACCCATCGACGGTCGCGGGGCGCTTCGGTAATCAGCCGTGAAGCGAGCCCGTTGTCCTCGGCCATCTCATGGCAGATCGGGTCGAACAGCGTCACAATCTGCCCCTCGACGTCGATCGCGTACGGCACGTACATGTGGCCGCCGAGTGTGCGGCCGAGCCCCTCGGCGAGGACCGACTTACCATTTCCCGGTGGGCCAAATAAGAAGATCGCCTTCGCGGCGTTGACAGCGGGCCCCAACTGATCGAGCAAGCTGGCCGGGACTACCAAATGCGTGAAGCCCGCCTCGAGCCGCTCGCGATCGATGAACGCTCGCGCCTGCCGCAGGGCGCCCATGGCGGCGACGTAGCTGGCCAGCGACACGGGCGCCGGACCGACGTAGCGATTGATCTCGAGGTACTGCATGGCACGGTCGCGACCGAGATCGGTCAACGCGTACCGATAACCAGCCGTTCCCGATCCCGTGGCACCTTTCACTTCGACGAGGCGCTCGGCACGGAGTCGCTCGATCAACGGCTCGAGCAGCGAATACGGTAGACAGACGCGCTCGGCCAGCGTCACGCCGGTCAACTCGCCGGTGTGCAGCGTCTTCGTCATCAGCTGTTCGATCTGATCGACGCTGAGTCCCGTCTCCGCGACCGTGTGAGGCAGCGGCGGCGCCGCGAGTTCGTCGGTGGCGACTTGTGCGAGCGAGTTGACGGCCATGGCTACTTCATGTCTCGCGCAAGCGGGATCAGCACCTGCACGAACTTGATGGCGGCCGGTCCGATCGTCACGACCCAGATAGCCGGAAAGATGCAGAAGACCAGCGGAAAGACCATCTTGGCGCCGGTTTTCGCGGCGGCCTCCTCAGCACGCTGCCGCCGCTTGGTGCGCAGGCTGTCCGAGTGCACGCGCAGCGACTGCGCGACGCTCGTCCCGAACTTGTCGGTCTGCACCAGCACCGTGACGAGCGACCCCAGATCGTCCACCTGGGTTCTGTTGGCGAGATTTTTCAACGCATCGGCGCGCGCGGTGCCGGCGCGAATCTCGAGATGCACGAGGCGAAGCTCCTCGGACAACTCCGGATGGACCAGCCACAGTTCGTCGGCGACGCGCTGCACGGCTTGATCGAGGCCGAGCCCAGCTTCGACGCTGACGACCAGCAGATCGAGCGCATCGGGCAGCGACAGGCGCATCCGGTGCTGGCGCCGTTTCGCCATCCGTGCGAGCACCATTCCGGGCAGCACGTAGCCAATTGCTGCGGCACCAAGCGCCGTCATCAGACTCGCCCGCAGCATGAACGGCAGCGAGGCGATCGAGAAGAACGCCAGCGCGCATCCGACGCGGATGCCGACAAACAGGATGAGCGCTTCCTCTGCCCGATAGCCGGCGGACGTCAGCCGGCCACGCAGTTTCCCCATTTCGGAAACGGACTTCGGAGCGGCGCGGCCGATGCGCATGAACGCATCGACGAATGTCTTGGTGAATCGTGATTCTTCCGGCGCCCTGGCGTGCACGCCGACGATTTCCTCGAGGCGATCCACGATGGTCGCCGAGCGCGGCGACAGCGCCTTGGCGGCCG
>Ga0065704_10002088_pt1 | contig 10438 bp, 10 predicted proteins | sample SwiRhicommuniRL2_FD_59091 | JGI IMG/M metagenome (GOLD analysis project Ga0065704, IMG submission 59091) | Switchgrass rhizosphere bacterial communities from Rose Lake, Michigan, USA - RL2 v2 (version 2) | ecosystem: Host-associated > Plants > Roots > Rhizosphere > Soil | place: East Lansing, MI | reverse complement strand
CGTTGTCTGAAAGGTCTTCCACGTCGATCTCCACTGCGGCCGCCGTCGGCCGCGTCGTTGTATTCCAATTATGCCGGTTCCGCCGCGACGGCTCGGGCCAGATCGGTCGCGAGGGCGTCGAACGCCACCTCGCGCTGGCCCTCTTCGCTTCGCAGCGCCTTCACGGCCGCGACGCGCTTTGCCGCCTCGTCGTCGCCCACGATCACCGCGTAGCGTGCGCCGCTCTTGTCGGCGCGCTTGAGCTGCGACTTGAAACTGCCGCCGCCGCAATTGACCTCGACGCGCAACGGAGGGGTCGCGTCGCGCAACCGTTCGGCGAGGCCGAGCCCGACGGCTTCGGCCGCGGCGCCGGCCAGCACCAGGTAGACGTCCGGGCGGCCTTCGTCGCCGACGAGGCCCTGCAGCCGCATCAGCTCGACGATGCGTTCCTCGCCGAGCGCCCAGCCGATCGCCGGCGTCGGCTCGCCGCCCAACTGCGCGACCAGGCCGTCGTAGCGGCCGCCCGAGCAGACGGCGTCCTGCGAGCCGAGGTCGGTCGTGACCCACTCGAACACGGTGCGCGAGTAGTAGTCGAGGCCGCGCACCAACCGCGGGTTGACGACGAAGTCGATCCCGGCCGCTTCGAGCTGCGCGCAAAGCGTGGCGAAATGCGCGGCCGATTCCGGGTCGAGGTGGTCGGTGATCGACGGCGCGCCGCGAATCACCTCGGCCATCGCCGGGTTTTTGCTGTCGAGGATGCGCAGCGGGTTGCCTTCGAGCCGGCGCGTGCTGTCGGCGTCGAGCGTCGCCGCGTGCGCGCGGAAGTAGTCGACCAGCTTGGCGCGATAGACCGCGCGCGATTCGGCCGTGCCGAGCGAATTGATGTTGAGCTTGAGGCCGCGCAGCCCGAGCCGGCGCCACATGCGCGCGGTCATCATGATCAGCTCGGCATCGACGTCCGGGCCCGGGAAGCCGAGTGCCTCGACGTCGATCTGGTGGAACTGGCGGTAGCGGCCCTTCTGCGGCCGCTCGTAGCGGAACATCGGGCCCATGCACCAGACCTTCTGGCGCTGGTTGTGCAGCAGGCCGTTCGAGATCGCGGCGCGGACGATGCCCGCGGTCGCCTCGGGCCGCAGCGTGAGCGAGTCGCCGCCGCGGTCCTCGAACGTGTACATCTCCTTCTCGACGATGTCGGTGAACTCGCCGATCGAGCGCTTGAAGAGCTCCGTGCGCTCGAGCAGCGGCAGCCGGATCTCGCGGTAGCCGTACTGCGCGAAGGTTTCGCGCGCGACGCGTTCGAGCTGCTGCCACGCCGAGGTCTGCTCGGGGAGCACGTCGTTCATGCCGCGGACGGCCTGCAGGGTTTCGCTCATCGTTTGCTCGTTCGTGTCGGGGCGGGCGTTCAGCGCAGATTGCCGTCGGCGCCGACGCTGAACCGCGCGACGGCGCCCGGGGCGGGCGGCGGCGGAATGGCGCGGCCGTTGATCATGATCGCGACGGCCGGCGCGTTGCCGAGCGTCACGCTGAGCGGCGCCGTCGCTGTCACCGTGCGTTCGGTGCCGGTCTTGCCCAGGTCGTAGACCACGGCCTTGCCGGAACCGTCGAAGATCTCGACCCAGGAATCGCCGCTGAAGCGCAGTTGCAGGCTCACCTGGCCGGGGCCCGTCGGCACCACCGTGCTGGCGGAGGAGGACGTCGGTGCGGGCGTGGCCGACGACGCGCCAGCGGGCGTCGTTGCGCCCGCAACGGGCGCGCCGGGCGTCGTGGCGCCTGGTGCCGACGCGGTGCTACCCGGTGTCGGCGCGGTGCCCTGCGACGCGGTGGCGGCGTCGCTGCCGGGTGTGGCGATGGGCGCCGTCGTGCCCTCGCCGACGGCCGCGGGCCCCGACTCGATCGCCGCCGGTCCCGGCGAAGCTGCCGGCGGCAGCGACGTGCCCGCCACGTCGAGCGACGTGTCGAGCGCGGGCTCTTCGGCCGTCTTCTGCGACCACGGCAAGCCGTGCTCCGACAGGTACGCGAGCAGTGCCGCCGCAAGCAGGAAGGCGGCCATGCCGCCGACGACCAGCGGCCACCGTGGGCGACCGCGCACTGGCGCCATTTCGATCCGCGCCTTCGGCACGAGCGTCGGCTCGTCGATGTGCTGCTTGGAGCGCTCGTAGGCCGCGAGGACTTCGTCGACGTCGAGTTCGAGCAGGCTCGCGTAACGGCGCAGGTGGCCCTTGACGAACACCGGTGCGCCGAGCGCGGCGAAGTCGTTCGCCTCGAGGATCGCCACCACCGTCGGGTCGAGGTTCAGCATCTCGGCGGCCTGCTGCTCGGTCAGGCCGCGCGCTTCGCGCTCGCGCCGCAGGCGCGCGCCCGGGCTCGACGGGAGCTCGGTGACTTCGACCTCGGACGGGTTCATGGCTTGGCCTGTTCCTCGTCGAACAGCTGGCCGGCCTCGGCCGACATCGGGAATTCGTCCTTGATCCGCTGCGCGTAACGCTGCGCCTGTGTCGAATCGCCCAGGCCCATTTCGATGCGCCGGCCGAGCATCAGCGTCGACGGCGTCACGGTCGCGACCGCGGTGTAGCGCTCGAGGAACGCGCGGGCCTGCAGGCCGTTGTTCGCCGCCAGCGACATCTCGGCCATCTGCAGCAAGGCTTCGGCCTGCTTCGGATTCGTGGCGAGCGCGCGACGGAAATACTGCTCCGCGTCCTGTGGGCGCTGGTTGGCGCGCGCGCAGCGACCGGCATTGGTGTACGCCACGTCCGGCGTGCGGTAGAGCGGGCTCGTGGCGGCCTGCAACAGGTACTGCTCACCACGCTTGTAATCGCCATAGCGGCAGAAGTAGACCGCCGCGTTGGCGAGCACGTCCGGGTCGTCCTTGCCGAGCTTGACCGCCTGTTCGAAGTGCGTCTGCGCCTTGCGGCGATTGTTGAGCCGGTCGTGGATGATGCCGGCCGCCATCTGCGTCCGCGGCGTGCGTGAGTTCTGCGTGAGCGCCTTTTCGATTTTGTCGCGCGCGGCGGCGAGGTTGCCTTCGCGCATGTAGGCCAGCGCGAGTTCCGTGTTCGCGACCGCGGCCTGCTCGATGTTCTTGGACTGCGCCGCCGCGGGCCCGGCCCACGTGACGGCGGCGATGGCGAGCGCGCACACCGCGAGCACGAAACGACGCTGGCTCATTCGCGCACCACCTCGATCGGGAACTTCTTGTCGCGCAACCGGTTCATGACGCGGTCGTTGACGCGGCCGGCGAGCTGGCCACAGGCGGCATCGATGTCGTCGCCGCGCGTGCGACGGATCGTCACCATGACGCCGCCCTTGATCAGCAGGTCGCGGAAGCGTTCGACGGCATCGTCGGTGGAGCGCTTGTAGCGCGTGCCGGGGAACGGATTGAACGGGATCAGGTTGACCTTGGCCGGGTGACCGCGCAGCAGCTTCGCGAGCTCGCGCGCGTGCTCGGGCTTGTCGTTGACGCCGTCGAGCATCACGTATTCGAACGTGACGCTGCGCGCGTTCTGCTTCTCGACGTAATGCCAGCAGGCCTCGAGCAGGTCCTTGATCGGGTGCCGGCGGTTGATGGGCACGATTTCGCTGCGCAGCTCGTCGTTCGGCGCGTGCAGCGACACGGCGAGCGCGACGTTGGTTTCGTCGGCGATGCGGTACATCTGCGGCACGAGCCCCGAGGTGCTGACCGTGACGCGACGACGCGAGAGGTCGAGCCCGAGGTCGTCCATCATGACTTCGGCCGCGGGCACCACGTTGCGATAGTTCGCGAGCGGTTCACCCATGCCCATGAAGACGACGTTGGTGATCACGCGGTCGCCTTCGGGCGAATAGCCGAGCTCGCGGTTCGCGAGCCACACCTGCCCGACGATCTCGGCCGTGTTCAGGTTACGGTTGAACCCCTGCGCGCCGGTCGAGCAGAACTGGCAGTCCATCTGGCAGCCGACCTGGCTCGAGATGCAGAGCGTGCCGCGACCGGGCTCGGGGATGAACACCATCTCGATCGCCTGNCCGCCCTCGAACCGCAGCGCCCACTTGCGCGTGCCGTCGGNCGAGACCTGCGANCTCAGGATCTCGGGCGTGCGGATCTCGGCGATCTCGGCGAGNCGACGACGGAACTCCTTGCCGAGGTCCGTCATCGACTCGAAATCGCCCACGGCGCGCTTGTAGATCCACTTGAACAGCTGGCGCGCGCGAAACGGCTTCTCCCCCATGCCGATGACGAACGCCTCCAGCCCGGACCGTGTGAGGCCCAGGAGGTTGGTGCGTTGGACGGCGGGGGTCGTGGTTTCGCTCATGCCGGCTTGGACAGCGCGCCGCGGTGCGAGTTTGCCTGCGCCTCAGCGCGGGCAGATCTCCGTCTCGGCGAAGAAGAACGAGATTTCGCGCGCGGCGTTCTCGAGGCTGTCCGAGCCGTGCACGACGTTGGCTTCGATGCTGTCGGCGAGGTCGGCGCGGATCGTGCCCGGCGCGGCCTTCTTCGGGTCGGTGGCGCCCATGACGTCGCGGTGGTTCGCCACGGCGTTCTCGCCTTCGAGCACCTGCACGATCACCGGGCCGGAGGTCATGTACTTGCACAGGTCCTTGAAGAACCCACGCTCGCGGTGGATGCCGTAGAACGCTTCGGCCTGTGCCTGCGTCAGCTGCATCATGCGCGCGGCGACGATGCGCAGACCGGCCTTTTCGAAGCGGTTGTAGACGTCACCGATGACGTTCTTCTGGACTCCATCCGGCTTGACGATGGAAAGCGTGCGTTCGAGGGACATTGCGGATCCTTAGGAATTGTTGCTGGGCGGGCCCGACCCGCCGCCACCACTGACGACGCGGCCCACGGCGCGGACCCGCACGGGAGCGGGCGCCGGCGACGGGGGCCGACCAAAAACGTAACGGCGAAGTATACCCCGGCCGGGCGAGCCCGACCAGAAACTACAGCCCGGACGGGCAGTTAGACGTTGAAGCTCTCGCCGCAGCCGCACTCGCCCCGCACGTTGGGGTTGTGGAACTTGAAGGCCTCGTTGAGGCCGGTGCGGACGAAGTCGATTTCGGTGCCGTCGACGAGCTTGAGGCTGTCACGGTCGACGATGACCTTGACCCCCGCCTCCTCGAAGACGACGTCGCGGTCACCGACCTCGTCGGCGTAGCTGACGACGTAGGCGTAGCCCGAGCAACCCGTTTGCTTGACGCCCAGGCGCAGGCCGATGCCCTTGCCACGGTTCGCCATGAACGTGCGGACGCGTTCGGCAGCGGACGGGGTCAGCGAAATCGACATTGCGCGGCGCTCCTCCAGTGGGGGCTCGAAAATTCTACACCGTAGACCGCTTTGTCTCGGGCCAGTTCCTGACGGCGTCTCGTACCGCGTCCTGAAGCGTGAGCAGCCGCCCAGATTTGGCCGGCGGCACCTCGAGCGCCCGCGCGGCCTCCTGCCAGTCCCAGCCCGCCAGTTCCTCGCGACCCCAACCACGGACCCGCTCGGTCAGCCAGGACGCCGCCGCGAGCAGGTGCGGACAGCCGAACGCGGTGAAACCCGCCGCGGCGATCCGGCCGTCGCGGACCTCGAACTCGAGCGCGACCTCGCAGCCCTGCTCGCGTTCGCCGGCCCGACCCATGAGGACCGGGGCATCCGTTTCGAGCGACCCGGCGCCCGGCAACTCGTGCAAACGGCGGTACACCTCGGCGGTATAGCGAGCGTCCGCCTGCGGTCGGGGCGATGGCGCGCCGCGGCGCCCGCGGCCCTCGCGCAGACGCGTGACCTCCTCCCGGATCCGGTCGCCGGCGTAGTCGACCTCGTCCGGGGTCGTGAAACGGCCGAGACTCAAGCGCAGCGAGCTTTGGGCAAGACGGTCGCTGCGTCCGAGCGCGCGCAGCACGTACGACGGCTGTGCGTGCAGGCTCGCGCAGGCCGACCCGGAGGAGACGGCCAGGTCGTCGAGCGCCAGCAGCAGCGTCTCGCCCTCGACGCCCTCGATCGAGATGCTCAGGATGCCGGCGACGCGCTGCGTCGGGTGGCCGTTGAGCAGCACGCCCGGAAGCTCGGCCAACTTCCGCCAGAGCCGCTCGCGCAGGCCGGCGATGCGCGCCATGTCGGTCGCCATCGCTTCGCGTGCAATCCGGTACGCCGCCCCCATGCCGACGACCTGATGCGTCGGCACGGTGCCCGAGCGCAAGCCGCGCTCCTGCCCGCCGCCGAACTGCAACGGCACCAGGCCCAGCCGCGGCTCGCGCCGGATGCACAACGCGCCGACGCCTTTGGGGCCGTGGAGCTTGTGCGCCGTGAGCGAGAGCAGGTCGATGCCGTCGCGCCCGACGTCGAGGTCGAGCTTGCCCGCACCCTGCGCGGCGTCGACGTGACAGAGGACGCCGCGCTCGCGACACAGCCGCCCGATCGCGCCGACGTCCTGCACGACGCCGATCTCGTTGTTCACGTGCATGATCGACACGAGCAGCGTGTCGGGCTGCAGCGCCGCGGCCACCTGCTCGGGCGTGACGATGCCGTCGACGCCGGGCTTGAGGTACGTCACCGCGCAACCCTCGCGCTCGAGCTGTCGACAGGCGTCGAGCACGGCCGGATGTTCGGTGCGCGAGGTGACGACGTGACGCTGCGCGCGATCGCGCCGGAAGCGCAGGGCGCCGAGCAGCGCGAGGTTGTTGGACTCGGTCGCCCCCGAAGTGAAGACGATCTGCTCGGGGGCTGCGTGCACCAGCGCCGCGACCTCGGCACGGGCCTGTTCGACCCGCGCGCTGGCCGCACGGCCGAAGACGTGCGAGGCCGACGCCGGGTTGGCGAACGTGGCGTCGGGGCCGAGGCATTCGAGCATCGCCGTGACGACGCGCGGATCGACCGGCGTGGTCGCGGCGTTGTCGAGATAGACGACGCGGCGGGACGGTGCTGCGGCCTCGCTCACGGTGCCCGGCCCTCACCACCCGTGCGCACGTGCGGATCGCCCGCGCGCCGGCGCTTGCCCTGCACCGCCGTGAGGATGCCGCGCAGGATGTTCATCTCGTTCTGGTCGAGCACCGCGCGCTGGAACAAGCGCCGCACTCGCGCCATCAGGTGGCCGGAATTGGTGCGGTCGCGGAAATCGATCTCGTCGAGCACCTGTTCGAGGTGCACGTAGAACTTCTCCATTTCGGTTGCACTCGCGAGCGGCACAGGCCCGTCGCCGCCGCGGCTCGTGGCGACGCCGGCCCGGTCGCGCAGGGCCAGGCACACCTCGTAGGCGACCACCTGCACCGCCATCGCCAGGTTCAGCGACGTGTAGACCGCACCGGTCGGGATCGTGAGCAGCGTGTGGCACTGCTGCAGTTCGTCGTTCTCGAGGCCGGCGCGCTCGTTGCCGAACAGGATCGCCACTTCGCTCGCGGGCGAGGCGGCAGCGACCTCGAGCGCCGCCTCACGCGGCTCGACGATGCGCCACGGCAGGTGCCGACCGCGGGCGGTCGTGCCGACCACGAGGCCGCAGTCGGCCACGGCCGAGCGGACGTCCGGCACGATGCGGGCGTTCTGCAGGACGTCGTCGGCACCCGCCGCCATCACGGTCGCCTCGGTCGCCGGGTAGCGCTCGGGGGCCACGAGCCAGAGCGATTCCAGCCCCATGGTTTTCATGGCGCGCGCGGCCGAACCGATGTTGCCGGGGTGCGAGGTACGGACCAGGACGATGCGGATCGACATGCTCTGGTATTCTAGCCGGCTTGCGCGGGCCCGCCCCGCCGCTCTTTGCCAGCCACCGCCGCCACGCCACCTTCCCTGCCGTCGAGAACGCCGCATGACCATGCAGCCCTTGCTCAATATCGCCGTCCGCGCCGCCCGTCGCGCGGGTGACCTCATCGTGCGCAACGTCGACCGCGTGTCGTCGCTGAACGTGCAGGCCAAGGGCCGCAACGACTTCGTCTCGGAAATCGACCAGATGGCCGAGCGCGACATCATCGAGACGGTGCGTCGCGTGTATCCCGAGCACGGCTTCCTCTGCGAGGAGTCGGGCCGCAGCGGTGGCGACGAGGTGATCTGGATCGTCGACCCGCTCGACGGCACCACGAACTTCCTGCACGGCTTCCCGACCTTCGCGGTTTCGATCGCCGTCGAGGTGCGCGGCCGCCTCGAGCACGCCGTCGTGTACGACCCGATGCGACAGGAGCTCTTTACGGCCTCGCGTGGCTACGGCGCGCAGGTCGACGGCCGCCGCATCCGCGTCAGCAAGCAGTTGACGCTCGACGGCGCGCTGATCGGCACCGGCTTCCCGTATCGCGCCAACGCGCGCTGGATCGACGACTACATGGCGATGCTCAAGGCCGTGATGGTCGAGACCGCGGGCATCCGTCGTCCGGGTTCGGCGGCGCTCGACCTCGCCTACCTCGCAGCCGGTCGCACGGACGGTTTCTGGGAAATCGGCCTGAGCCCCTGGGACACGGCGGCGGGCACGTTGCTGATCACGGAGGCCGGTGGCCGCGTCGGCACGCTGACCGGGCAGCCGTACACGCAGGGCGGCCACATCGTCGCCGGCACGCCGAAGGTGTACGACGCGCTCGTCGCCTGCCTCGGACCGTACGTGCCTCAGGCGTTGCGCGACGTCTGACCGCGACCTGCGCCCGACGCTCACTGTCGCGCGTGCGTGACTACCGGGTCCCGCCGCCCGGTCTCTTCCCGCGCTCCTGGTTTCCCGCGCATCGTTCAATGCGCGGAGGAACCGCGCATTGAACGGCGAACCTTGCTCGAGCGGGCGCGCGACGACGGGTTGTGATCGGATGATCGCTATCGAAGACGTCGCGCGCCGAGCGCTCGAGCTGCGGCGGGAAACAAGTCGCGCGGGAAGAGACCGGACGGCCGGGTCCTCACTTCTCCGCTCAGCTGACTGGCAACCCCCGTTGCTAGCGGTTGCGCGCAATCGCGCGAGGCTGCGGGGATCCCCTACCCCGTCACCACGCGCTCCGGTAGAGTCGGGCGGAATTGCCCGTCGGACGGGCCCATTCGCACCGAGGCCCCATGCCGAACCCGTTGTTCTCGACGAAGCCGATCGCCGAACTGCACGAGGCGGACGACCAGAACGAACTGCGTCGCACGCTCGACGCGCGGGCACTGGTGCTGCTCGGCATCGGCGCGATCATCGGCACCGGCATTTTTGTGCTGACGGGCACCGCTGCCGCGAACCACGCAGGGCCGGCGCTCGTGCTGTCGTTCATCGTCGCGGGGCTCGGCTGCGCGCTCGCAGGCCTCTGCTACGCCGAGTTTTCGTCGATGATCCCCGTCTCCGGCAGCGCCTACTCGTATTCGTACGCGACGCTCGGCGAACTGGTCGCCTGGTTCATCGGCTGGAACCTGATCCTCGAGTACCTGTTTGCGGTCGGCACGGTCGCCGTGGGCTGGTCCGGCTACGTCGTGAGCCTGGTCGAGCAGTTCGGCTTCCACCTGCCGGACGCACTCACCAATGCGCCCTTCACCAAGGGCGCGGGGCACTTCGAGATCGTGCGCACGGGGGCGATCATCAACCTGCCCGCCGTGCTGGTCATCGCCGCAATCACGGCGCTCTGCTACGTCGGCATCCACCAGTCGGCGCGCTTCAACGCGGTCGTCGTCGCGATCAAGGTCGCGGTGATCATCCTGTTCATCGGCTTCGGCATGTGGGCCATCGACGGCGCCAACTGGGAGCCGTTCATCCCGGAGAACACCGGCAAGTTCGGCCAGTACGGCTGGAGCGGCATCTTCCAGGCCGCGGGCATCATCTTCTTCGCCTACATCGGTTTCGACGCGGTCTCGACCGCGGCGCAGGAGGCGAAGAATCCGCAACGCGACATGCCGATCGGCATCATGGGCAGCCTGGTCGTCTGCACGATCCTCTATGTCGTGGTCTCGGCAGTGCTGACCGGCATGGTGCACTACACCGAGCTCAACACGCCCGCGCCGGTCGCGCTCGCACTCGACCGCCACCCCGAGCTGTCGTGGCTCGCGGGCTGGATCAAGCTCGGCGCCGTGGCCGGCATGACGTCGGTCATGCTCGTGATGATGCTGGGCCAGCCGCGCATCTTTTACGCGATGTCGCGCGACGGGCTGCTGCCGCCGCTGTTCCGCAAGGTGCACCCGAAACACAGGACGCCGTACGTCGGCACGCTGATCACCGGCACGCTGGCCGCGCTGATCGGCGGCATGTTCCCGGTCACGATCCTGGGCGAGCTCGTCTCGATCGGCACGCTGCTCGCGTTCACGACGGTCTGCATCGGCGTGCTGGTGTTGCGCTACACGCGGCCCGACCTCAAGCGCCCGTTCCGCACGCCGGCACCGTGGATCGTCTGCACGGGCGGCGCGCTGATCTGCACGTTCATGATGCTCTCGCTGCCACCGGACACCTGGGTGCGGCTTGCCGTCTGGACCGCGATCGGCTTCGCGATCTACGCCTTCTACGGCTTCCGCAACAGCGCACTGCGCAAGACCGGGCGCTGAGCGCACCGGCCGCGCCGATCGGCGGCGCGGCTTCCCGGCGCG
>Ga0065704_10071631_pt1 | contig 10443 bp, 6 predicted proteins | sample SwiRhicommuniRL2_FD_59091 | JGI IMG/M metagenome (GOLD analysis project Ga0065704, IMG submission 59091) | Switchgrass rhizosphere bacterial communities from Rose Lake, Michigan, USA - RL2 v2 (version 2) | ecosystem: Host-associated > Plants > Roots > Rhizosphere > Soil | place: East Lansing, MI | reverse complement strand
AAAGTATTGACCTATGCCGTAACGGAAGTAAAAGGAAGTGAATTCACCCAGGCCCGTGAGATCAACGTTGCTGATGCACTCACCGGTAAAATTCCCGGTGTGAACGCTTCCAGTCTTGCTGGTGGCCCCGGTAGTTCCAGCCGTGTTGTGATCCGCGGTAATGGTTCTTTCAGTGATAACCAACCGCTGTATGTGATCAATGGTATGCCCATTGATAACTCCACGGGTAACTCTCCGCAAAGCGGCAACGCCTCCATTGGTCTGAATGCGGACAGGGGAGATGGTATCGGAGGGATCAACCCGGATGATATTGAATCCATCACGGTACTGAAAGGTGGCCCCGCTTCTGCATTGTACGGCTCCCGTGCTGCAAACGGTGTGATCCTCATCACCACCAAAAAAGGGGTTAAGCAAAAAGGCATTGGCCTGGATTACAATTCCACTTTTACTTTTGAAACACCTTCTATCATCCCCGATTGGCAATATGAATATGGTCAGGGACAGGGTGGCCTGAAGCCTGTAACACAAGCAGATGCTATTGCTTCAGGCAGGCTTTCTTATGGTCCCAAACTGGATGGCAGCAATGTTATTCAGTTTGATGGGGTAAGCCGCCCATACGTTGCACAGAAGGATAATATCAAAAACTTCTACAGGACAGGTACAACCTTCACCAATACCGTTGCGGCATCCGGAGGAAATGAATCCCTCAATTACCGGCTCTCTTTATCTGATATGAATAACCAGGGCCTGGTACCACATTCGCAATTAAATAAGAAGATAGGAACACTGGCTTTGGTAGGCACGCTCTCCAAGCGCATTTCCGTAGAAGGTTTTGCACAATACAATGTAGAGAAAGCGATCGGCCGCGCCAACGTTTCCGATGCACCGGGTAACCCTAACTGGGGAACTTATATGCTCGCGAATTCTGTAGACGTAAGGAACCTTGCTCCCGGATATGATAAACTAACAGGTGCGGAAACATTGTGGAACCCATCCGGTTTTGCCAGTAACCCTTACTTCGTGGTAAATAATTTTATCAATAACGATAACCGCAACCGCTTTATCGGAAGCGCATCAATCAAATACAATCTGTTAGACAACCTTTTTGTAAGAGGCCGCTTCACGCATGATTATACTTCTATCATCTGGAATGGGGTAGTGCCAACAGGTACAGCTTATGCACCGAAAGGATTCTACCAGCAATCCACTACCGGCATCACTGAAACCAATGCAGAACTGACGCTGAACTACCAGGGGAAATTTGGTAAAGACTTCAGCCTGGATGTAATGGCCGGCGGTAACCAACAAAAAGGTAAAGGGCAATCCACTACCTTGTTGGGTACCGACTTTGCTGAACCCGGTTTTTACGATCCTTCAAACGTAGTAAGCCTCACTACCAACAATGCACTCTCCCGCAGAGCAGTAAACTCTGTATTTGGTAGCATCGACCTGGGGTATAAAGACATTATCTTCCTCACTGCCACCGGCCGCAACGATTGGTTCTCCACGCTTTCACCCAAAAGCAATGATGTATTTTATCCATCTGCCGGTATCAGCTTCATCTTATCCGAAGCAGTGAAACTGCCATCCTGGATTTCCTACGCAAAACTGCGTACAAGTTGGGCTGAAGTAGGTGGCGGTGCACCATTGGCTTATTCGCTGAATCAAACATACAGCCTTGTTCCCGGTGGTGGTCACTTTGGCCAGCCTTTACAGGCACCCACCCAAACAGTGGGTACAACTTCCGGTCTGCTCAATGCACCAAACCCCAACCTGAAGCCTTTTAAAACAAGAACAATGGAAGCCGGTTTTGAAGCGCGTTTCCTGAACGGCCGCCTCTCTGCAGACTTCGCGATCTATGATAGAAAAACAACGGATGACATCGTACAGGTAAGTACCTCCACCGGTTCCGGTTATAATTTCACTTTCCTGAACGTAGGTGAAATGAGTAATAAAGGAGTAGAGCTTCGCCTGAGTGGTACACCGGTAAAAGGAAAGAGCTTTATCTGGGAAGTAGACTTTAACGCTGCTTATAATAAGAATGAAGTAATAAAACTAGCACCAGGACTGGATCGCATTCAAATGGATGCTGCAGTGAATAACTATGCTTTCATCTTTGCGGAAGTAGGTAAACCTTTCAGTACCATTAAAGGATACAAAGTAAAGAAGAATGAAAACGGTCTGCCCATTTTCAACTCCAAAACAAATGGCTTTGAAGCCACTACAGGACTGGAAGATCTGGGAACAGGCGTATCTCCATGGACCAGCGGTATCAACAACTCCTTCAGTTATAAACGTTTCAACTTCAGCTTCCTGGTAGACAGCAAGTTTGGTGGGCATGTTTATTCCGGTACCAACCTCTATGCTACCCGTTTTGGATTGCATAAGATCACACTGCCTGGTCGTGATGGTGGTTTAACAGTTACCGGTGTGGATGAAGAGAATAAACCTTTCACCAGAACATTCACCGGCGCACAGTTGCAGGCTTATTATGATAACTATAAGAACCAGTCGGAGCGCTTTGTATATAGATCAGACTTTATCAAACTGCGCCAGGTGATCCTGGGTTACAATATACCGGCGAGTGTATTCTCCTTTGCCAAACTGCAATCCGTATCTGTTTCCTTTGTTGCGCGGAACCTGTTCATCCTGTACAAGGATGCACCAAACATTGATCCTGAATCTACTTTCAATAACTCCAATGCACAAGGTTTTGAAATGTTCGGGGTGCCGCGCACAAGAAGTTATGGCCTGAACCTGATGGTTAAATTTTAAATGAATTCACTATGCAACGATTTGCTAAATATACACTCGTCCTCTTGCTCGGATTGGCTTCCTGCGATAAGGGTTTTGAACAGCTGAACACCAATCCGAATGCCTCCGTGAAGCCCAATGTGGATTACCTCTTTTCACAGAGCATCCTCAAAGGCAATTACGTATACGACCGTGCGTACTTTTATACTTCCTATCTCACCTGTGGTAACTACGTTCAACACTTTGCAACTGCCAAAGAGCTGGCAGGTGCTGGTTCCGGAGATAAGTACGGTGTGCATGATCAGTATCAGTCGTTTTACTTCCGGTATACTTATACCAATGTGCTCACCACATTGAAGGAACTGGATAAGGCAGCAACGGCTCCTGAGTTTGTGAACAAAAGAGCCGCTGCAAAAATATGGAAGGTGCTGCTGATCCAGCGTATCACAGACCTCTATGGCGATGTGCCATACAGCCAGGCCAACCTGGGTGGCACAGAAGGATTATTTCTTCCTAAGTACGATGCCCAAAGCGAGATTTATGATGGGATGTTAAGAGAGCTTGATGAAGCCATCAAAGCATTTGATCCTGCACAACCTAAATATGGGAAGGCTGATTTCCTGTTTGAAGGAGATATTCCAAAATGGAAGAAGTTCGGTTACTCTCTGATGTTGCGTGTAGCCATGCGTTTGCAGAAAAGAGATGAGAATAAAGCAAAAGAATGGGCACTGAAAGCTATCCAGGGTGGGGTTATCCTCACTGCTGCAGATCAGGCTGTAGTGAAGTATACCAATGGCCCGCAGATCTACAACAGTAATCCTGTAGCTTATGAACTGGTGGGGCAGGATTATGTAGCCGGCTCAAACGGTTTGAACAATACAGAATTCGGTAAGTTCAGTAAAACCTTCATCGATGCGCTGCAAAGCCGCAACGATCCAAGGTTGTCCGTTGTATCTGTAGTATGGAATGGCGCCACACCGGATACCTCTTCTGCGGCACAGAAAGGTTTGCCGAATGGTACCAATGGTAAACCGGCCAACTTTAATACCTACTCTGAACCAAACCCCGCAACTATCCTTCAATACGCTGCACCACTGATCGTTCTCAGTGCGGCGGAAACTAATTTCCTGCTGAGTGAGGCTATTGTGCGTAACTGGACTGCAGGGAATGCTGCAGAAACTTACAGAACAGGTGTGGAAACTGCTTTGAAGAATTGGGCATTATTTGGCGCTGCCGGAGTAATTGCACCTGCAAGGATCACAGCCTACACTACCGCAAATGCATTGAATACAGCTGGTACACAAGATGCACAGCTCAACCAGATCCATACGCAATTCTGGATCGCTTCCCTGCTGGATGAGCAGGAAGCCTATGCCAACTGGCGCCGTACAGGATATCCTGTACTTGTTCCTGTGAACTTTGTGGGGAACGCTACAGGTGGTACTATCCCAAGAAGGATCCCATACCCGGTTCCTGAACAGGGGATCAATAAAACGAATTACGACGATGCTGTGAAACGCCAGGGCGCAGATAATCTGATCACAAGAATATGGTGGGATAAATTATAAGGATGAGAGTTATTTGCCTTGCTATATGTTTAATAACCTATGCGACTGTACAGGCCCAAAGGATCAGCGCTCCGGCGTTGATCCCCGCGCCTGTGGAAATGCAGTTGCAGCCCGGCGCTTTTCAGTTACAATCCAAAACAGTGATCATTGCACCGGAAGAACTGAGAACAGTTGCCTCCCTGTTAAACGAATACATCGGTTTTGAATTACCCATACAACAAACCTCCGCAGCAAAAGGTATTCATTTAAATATAGATGCAAATACCGTTAAAGAAGCAGAAGGTTACCGCTTATCTATCAGCCAAAACGAAATCAGGATCACCGCGCATGACGAAGCCGGTGTTGTACATGCTATTCAAACCCTCAGGCAATTACGCAGTGGCAATACTGTGCAAAGCTGTATCATCAAAGATTACCCCCGCTTCGCCTACAGAGGCATGCACCTGGATGTAAGCCGGCACTTTTTCCCGGTTTCGTTTGTGAAACATTTTATAGACATCCTGGCACAATACAAATACAATAATTTTCACTGGCATCTCACAGATGATCAGGGTTGGCGGATAGAGATCAAAAAATACCCGAAACTTCAATCCGTTGCAGCATGGAGGGACGAAACATTGATAGGGCATAAGAAAGAATTGCCGCATCGGTTTGACGAGGTGAAGTATGGTGGATATTATACACAGGAAGAGGTGAAAGAGGTGATTGCTTATGCTGCTACCCGCCAGATCAATGTGATCCCTGAAATTGAAATGCCAGGGCATGCCCTGGCTGCTTTAGCGGCCTATCCTTCCCTGGGTTGCACCGGCGGCCCCTATAAAACAGCCACTTTCTGGGGGATCTTTGATGATGTGTTCTGCGCTGGGAAGGACAGCACATTCAATTTTTTGGAAGATGTACTGGATGAAGTGATCACGTTATTTCCTTCTCCTTACATCCATATTGGTGGAGACGAATGCCCTAAAACAAGGTGGAACGCCTGTCCGCTTTGCCAGCTGCGTATGCAACAGGAAAAACTGCCGGATGCAGATGCCCTGCAGAGCTATTTTATCAAACGCATTAATAAACACGTCCGCAGCAAAGGCCGTAAGATCATTGGCTGGGACGAGATCCTGGAAGGTGGGTTGGCAGAAGATGCCACCGTAATGAGTTGGAGAGGTACGGAAAGTGGTGCTGCTAAACAGGTGATCATGACGCCGGAAGATGAATTGTACTTTGATCATTATCAGTCTTTATATACAGAAGAACCTTTAGCGGCCGGAGGATATACTCCTTTGGAGGAAGTATATGCCTACGAGCCGTTAAAAGATGTGAAAGGCATACAGGGCCAGCTATGGAGTGAATACCTTCCCACTATAGCACAGGCAGAATATATGTTGCTGCCCCGTGCCATTGCTTTGGCGGAAGTGGCATGGAGCCGGCAACATGTGAAGGATTATTTCGGTTTCGTACGTCGGTTGAAGAAACAGTCTATACAATTCAATGAGGATATCAGCTACAAAGAAAAAGTTGTTTACAAAGAAAAATTACTGATCACCCTCCAGGGAAAAGCTGCCATCTACTACACAACGGATGGCAGCGTCCCTGATTCTAAAAGTAAAAAGTACAATGGGCCTATTACTATTACGCGCTCCTGTGTACTTAAAGCTAAAAATCAAGACCGCGTATTTACCCAGGCATTTAATATGCATAAAGCAGTAGGCGCAAAGGTTACATTGGCCCAACCTCCTAATACCCGCTACACGGGTAGTTTGGTAAATGGCATCTTCGGCAGCAACAAGTACAACGACCAGCAATGGCTGGGTTTCAGTGGCCGCGATCTGGATGCGGTGATAGATCTTGGAGCAGTACAGTCAATACAACAGGTAGGTGCCAACATTCTCAATTATCACTGGCAAAGAATGTGGGAGCCTGTTTCATTGAAGTTTTATGCGTCAGCAGATGGAGTTAATTATAAACTCATAGCGGAGGAGAATAGCTTTCCCATAAACGGTATCAACAACATTCGGCTGAAAGTAGCAGCCAAGGCCCGCTATATAAAAGTGAAAGGTGAAAATAAGGGCATCATCCCACCCGGAGAATATGGCGCCGGTGGGAATGGGTTGTTGATGGTGGATGAGATTATTGTAGAATAAAAATAGAAAGAGTAAGCTGCCGGTCAGCATAAAATAAAAACACCCCGGTAAATACTGCCGGTGGACATAGCATAAAAGAATGGCTTTTGTAATTGTCGCATGCTGCATAACTTTACTGGTACTTCTGCTCACATGGGGCAAGCTGAATGCTTTTCTGGCCTTTCTTATAGTAGCTATTGCATCCGGCATCTGGTTAGGGGTACCGATAGAAAAGATCCCCGCCGCCTTGCAAAAGGGGATAGGAGATACCGTTGGTGGCCTCATGATGATCCTGACATTAGGCGCCATGTTAGGAAAACTGGTAGCAGAAAGCGGGGCTGCCAAACAGATCGCTGATACGCTTATGGAAACCTTCGGTCCTAAATATGTGCAATGGGCATTGCTAATAGCAGGTTTTATAATAGGCATACCGCTATATTATGGTGTTGGATTTGTACTAATGGTGCCGTTGATCTTTTCTGTGATCTACCAGTATAAGTTACCGGCAGTATACATCGGTTTACCAACCCTTGCCGCATTATCAGTCACACATGGCTTTCTGCCTCCACATCCTTCACCGGTTGTACTTGTAGGTCAGTTCCATGCGAATATGGGCATTACTTTGATGTATGGCCTGTTAGTAGCCATTCCTGCCGTGATCATTGCAGGCCCTGTATTCGCCAGGTGGTTGAAGAAAATACCCACAGGCCCATTACAATTATTCCAGGCAAAAGTGGAGGATAAACAACTCCCGGGCAAACTTAACAGTTTCCTCACAGCCCTGTTACCTGTATTCCTGCTGATGATCACAACTATTCTTCCTAAGAATAATTTCACGGGAGATGCATCAATAGTGATGTTGTTTTGCCTGCTGATAGCTACTTTTACACTAGGTATACTACAACAAACCCCCGTGAAGGCAGTGATGAGCACTTACACAGCAGCTGTTAAAGACGTGGCCATGATCCTGTTGATCATTGCAGGCGCGGGGGCTTTGAAAGAAGTATTGGCACAAAGCGGTGTAAGTGAGCAGATTGCACAGGAGATGCAAACATGGCCCATACATCCGCTGATACTGGGTTGGCTGATGGCCGCCATTATCAGGGCCTGCGTAGGTTCCGCTACTATTGCAGGAATTACGGCAGCAGGCATGGTAGCACCCTTGGTATTACAGGGCCATGCAGATCCTAACCTGATGGTATTATCTGTTGGAGCTGGAAGCCTGATGTTCTCCCATGTGAACGATGCCGGTTTCTGGATGTTTAAAGAGTATTTCAACCTGAGTTTGAAAAATACTTTACTATCATGGTCCGTGATGGAAACAATTGTAGGAATAGTGGGGCTGGCAGGAGTATTAATACTGGATACAATTTTATAAAATACAATAGATATGAAAAACAACCAAGCCGAAGAGCAACTGGAAAAGACCGGATTAACATTACCACCTGCACCCACACCACTGGGCGTTTACAAACCATTCCTGATAGATGGGAAGTATCTCTATCTTTCAGGTCATGGTCCCGTGAAGAATGACAAGTCGCTGATCATTGGCCGTATCGGGGAAGATATGGATATGGAAGAAGGTAAACTGGCCGCGCAGCAGGTAGGACTCGCCATGTTGTCTACCATCAAAACCCATGTGGGGTTGGATAAAGTGAAGCGCGTGATCAAAGTGCTGGGCATGGTGAACTGCACACCGGATTTTGAGCGTCATCCATATGTGATCAATGGTTGCAGCGAACTGTTCGCGAAAGTATGGGGAGAAGAAAATGGTATTGGTGTAAGAAGTGCTGTTGGTTTTGGTTCGTTGCCAGATAACATTCCGGTAGAGATTGAGGCCATGTTTGAGTTGTATTAACTGCGATATCGCCGGAAATATTTACATTCGGGGTCATGAATGATAGCCTTGCAGCCTTTGGAGAGTTTTTGCTGAGATTGCACAGCAACAATGGTAAGCGTTTCCAGCAAACAGATGGATATACAGCTTATTATGCTGGCGCAGAAGCGAACGTATGTGTGCTCCTGGCCCGCTTAGGCTTGAAGGTGGAATACATCAGCAGGGTGCCCGATAACGATTTGGCCGCTGCGGGTCTTCAACAGTTAAGAAGTCATGGTGTAAGCACATCAAAGACAATACTTGGCGGTTCAAAACTAGGGCTGTATTTCACGGAGTCCGGTAACCAGGTAAGGCCGACAAGAGTGATCTATGACCGTATCGGCAGTTCTTTTGCAGAATTGCGATCCGGAGATATCAACTGGGACAACGTTTTAGCAGAACAGCAATACTTTCACTGGTCAGGCGTGGCAGCTGCTTTATCAGACAGCGCTGCCGGTGTTTGCAGGGAAGCCATAGAGGCAGCGCGGAAGAAAGGGATCACTATTTCAGCCGATTTCAACTACCGCGCTACTTTATGGAAATACGGAAAGGAACCGAAAGAAGTAATGCCTGCTTTACTGCAACACAGCCAGGTAGCCGTAGCAGACCTGGATGCCGTAAAAATCTATTACGGCATTGAAACAGATCCCCAATTATCTTTAGAAGAGCGTTTTCAGCAAACGCACAAAGCCCTGAAACCACACATGCCAAACCTGAAAACCCTGGGCATGAGCTTCAGGAAACCAGGTGGCATCTACTGCGCCGCCTTAGCACATGAGGATAAGTATTATTATGCGGAAGGTTTTGTTCTTCAAAATATCACAGACCAGATAGGTACGGGGGATGCATTCACGGCAGGCATTTTATTCGGCCTGATAAACAAATATCCATCGCAGGAAACTATTAACTTCGCCACTGCCTGCGGTGCGCTGAAGCAAAGTATCCAGGGAGACTGGGCGATTATTAGCAAAAAAGAAATTGAAGAAATGATGGCGAATGGCGTATCAGGAAGAGTAACCAGGTAATTTAGCAAATATGGCAAATGAAGTAAACCTTATCGGTGTTTACCGCGTAACTGAACAACCATACGCTTACCTTATAGAGCTTTTAATCAAAGCAAAACACACTGAAATCCGGGTGAATAAATTCACCCAACGCCGGGAAGGTCAACCCGAAGATAACTGGCAGGTTCCATGGGACGAGAAATACCTGAACATCGAGGGAGATACAGTAATAGGTGATTGGTTCAATGCGCCTAAAGAAGTAACAGACTCCACAAGGCTTGTTTTTTTTCTGCACTTCGTCAATTTCAAACAGCCATTAATATCACCATTCGGTGATATTGGTCTGATGCTGCCTACTGCTATGCCGGAAAGGTTATCAGCGATCATTCAATACGAAGAGCCTGGCTGATCATCACTTAAACCTCAATCCCAGGTCCTTCCGCCGCTGTTTGGAGATCTCCATATAAAGCGGAGGTTTCTTCAGCAATAACCACGATTTCCGCGCACTGAACACATTCAGGGAGTCCAGGTCATTTTTAAACACGCTTAAATACTGATCCCGTACATAATAAAGTATCGTTCCATTTTCAGACATACCATACCGGTCATTTGCCGTTAACATCAGGCCTGTTTTAACACGCAGGTCTTTATTCAATACCAGCAATTTGTTCTTCTTAGTAAGGATCAGCAGTTCATCAACTGCCTTATTGTACTGTATGGTCTCAATCCCGTCTTTATGAAAGAACGGTCCTGCAACAAGTTTCCCGTCAAGGTTCCTGCGCCATAGGGTATCTGTATAGGTCTGCTTGTAGCTGATCCATTCCGGCTGCCACCAGGGGATGTTCTCCCCAAAATGGTGTAGCTCCGTCCAGCCATCACGCCTGATGGTGATAAATGCATTTTTATCAAAGTTAGTAGCCAGCAGGGATTCTGTATTGAATTGGTGCCGTTGGTTGTTTTCCATATTGATCAGTTCCGTTCCCTGGCTGGTTTTGGCAAGCAGCCTCTTTTTAGCTGAGCTACCATATGCATAGCTGTAATAGTTGTTGCTTTCAAATCTGCGTTCCTGCTGCCCTTGCAATACACACAGCATATGTTCCGATCCCCATACCATGTCTCCGTCTTCC
>Ga0065704_10001024_pt1 | contig 10443 bp, 11 predicted proteins | sample SwiRhicommuniRL2_FD_59091 | JGI IMG/M metagenome (GOLD analysis project Ga0065704, IMG submission 59091) | Switchgrass rhizosphere bacterial communities from Rose Lake, Michigan, USA - RL2 v2 (version 2) | ecosystem: Host-associated > Plants > Roots > Rhizosphere > Soil | place: East Lansing, MI | reverse complement strand
GGCGGCGGCCGCGGATCTTGCAGCCGAGCCGCTCGCCGGTGTCGCGCACCAGCACGACGACACGGCGGCCGTACGATTCGACCACCGTGCCCATGCGAGCGGAGCCGCCCGCCGCGGCTTCCTCGGCGGCCCTCAGTTTGTGTTTGGGGTGTCGATCCCGCCGGTTCACGAGGCGACCGGGTCCGTGCGCACGAGCAACGGCGCGGCAGGGCCGGGGGGAACGAGGCGCGCGATGCGTGCCACCGGTGGCGGGTGCGAGTCGTAAAAGGCGGAGTGCAGCGGGTCGGGTGTGAGGGTGCTGGCATTGTCGCGATACATGCTGACCAGCGCCCGTGCGAGCTCCGGGCCGTCACTGTGCTTCGCGGCGAAGGCATCGGCTTCGAATTCGTGCTTGCGTGACCACGCCGACGCCAGCGGCGTGAAAACCCAGGTGAAGACCGGCAGACCGAGCATGAACAGCAGCAACGCGGCGGAATCACTGGCCCCGGTGACGCCAAGCGACTGGTAGAACCAATCCTGCCGGGCCAGCCAGCCGAGCAGGGCGAAGCCGGCCAGCGAGGTTGCTCCGCTCACGATCAGGCGCTGGGGGATGTGCCGCAATTTGAAGTGCGCGAGCTCGTGCGCGAGCACCGCTTCGACCTGGATCGGCGACAGCGAGGTCAACAGCGTGTCGAAAAAGACGATGCGCTTCTCGCGGCCGAGACCGGTGAAGTAGGCGTTGCCGTGGGCCGAGCGCCGCGAGCCGTCCATCACGTAGACGTCGCGCGCGTGAAAGTCGCAGCGGGCGAGCAGCGCGTCGATCCGTTCGCGCAATGCGGTGTCCTGCAGCGGCGTGAAACGGTTGAAAAGCCCCGCGATCCACCGCGGCCAGGCCCACAGCAGCACGAGCGAAAAGCTCATCCAGGTGGCCCAGGCGGCCACCCACCACAGCCGACCGGCCGCGTCCATCACCCAGAGGAGGGTCGCGACCACCGCGAGACCGAGCACACCACCGAGCACGAGCCCCTTGACGAGGTCGACGACGAAGGTGCGGACCGTCGTGCGGTTGAAGCCGAAGCGCTGCTCGAGCACGAACGTACGCCAGAGAGAGCAGGGCAGACCCAGCACCGCCAGTGCGAGCATGACGAGCAATACGTGGGCGACGCCATCCCAGGGAGCCTCCAGCTGCCACGCCGAGACCATGTCTGCGGTCGCCTGGAGGCCGCCGCCGAGCGTCAAGCCGAGCAGGATGACCGCATCGTAGAGGATCTCCACACGGCCGAACTTCTGCCGGGCCACGGTATAGTCCGCGGCCTTCTGGTGCTCCACGAGGCTCACGACGTCGGCAAAGGAAGCGGGCACCGCATCACGTCGCGCGATCACCTGCCTGACCTGGCGGGAGGACAGCCACAACTGCAGCACGAGGTGTGCCGCGAGGGCGGTCACGAAGGCAACGGTGAACCAGTGCGCCATGTCGGGAAGGGTACCAACCCCGCGAGTTGGGGGCAGAGCGTGGGGGCGGCAGCTTAGCCTTTGCTAGAATGCGCCACAATCGAGTGCCGGCGGCCCTGCGTACAGGGCGGTGCGCGGTACGTTTCCCTGTTCTGTATTGACGCGCCAGGCACGAGTGAAAGCCGACAATCTCATCTGGATCGACCTCGAAATGACCGGACTCGACACGCAGTCCGATCACATCATAGAGATAGCGACGATCGTCACCGACGCAACGTTGAACCTGGTGGCGGAAGGGCCCGTGCTGGCCATCCATCAGCCGGACGACGTGCTGGCCGCGATGGACGACTGGAACCGCAAGACGCACGGTACGTCGGGCCTGCTGCAGCGCGTGCGCGAAAGCACCCTGACCGCGGCCGAAGCGGAGGAACAGACCCTGCGGTTCCTCGCGGAGCATGTCGATGCCGGCGTGTCACCGATGTGCGGGAACAGCATCTGCCAGGATCGGCGCTTCCTTGCCCGTGAGATGCCGGCGCTCGAAAAGTACTTCCATTATCGCAACCTGGACGTGAGCACGGTGAAGGAACTCGCACGAAGGTGGGCCCCGTCCGTGCTCGAAGGCGTGAAGAAGACGTCCACGCATCTTGCGCTGGACGACATCCGCGAATCCATCCGCGAACTCGAACACTATCGCCGCCATTTCTTGCGCGTCGCGTAGATATCTCTCAGCAGGGAATCTGGCTGGTGACCACAGAACTACAGAAGCGTCTATTGGATGCCGTCCAGCGCTGCATGCGACCCATCTCGAGAATGCTCATGCGCGCGGGCATTACTTATACGCAGTTCGACGAAGTCGCGAGGCGCGCGTTTGTGGAAGAAGCGCTGCAGGACGGCGATTTGCGTGGACGGATTACGAATACTTCCCGAGTCGCCGTCCGAACCGGCCTTTCTAGAAAGGAAGTCGCGCGCGTGCGCTTGGCGATGTCGCAGGGAGAAGTCCCAACATCGACCTACCACATAGGCAGGCCCGCACGGGCTCTTCAGATATGGTACTCGGAGCCCGAATTTCTGGACGAGTTTGGGAAGCCACTCGACCTGGCTTTTGACGATGAAGAGCCGAGTTTCACGAGTTTGATCAAACGCGTCGGCGGTGACGTGCCTGCCGGAGCGGTAAGGGCCGAACTGTTGTCTGCAGGAGGAATGATAGAGCTGACCAATGGCCGCTTTCGAGTCCAGAAAAGGCACTTCATTCCTTCGGCTTTCAACGAAGATCTGATCGTCGGATTCGCATTCATTGTGGCGCCTCTGCTCGAGACGATGCGGCACAACTTGGAAAACCCGAGCGAAGCTTTCATCCAGAGAGTTTCGTACTCCGACCACCTCCCTGAGGAAAGCCGACTGGCGTTTCGAGATTTTGGTTACCAGCGCGCCGAAGAGCTCATGCAGGGTGTGGACAAGTGGCTCGGTGAGCACGACGTGCGCGGCGAAACCGAGGACGTCGAACGACGTGTTGGCTTGGGTGTCTTCTATTTCGAACGGCCGAACGCGCCTAAGCAATAAAAAAAGAGCCGCACCTCTCACGAGGTGCGGCTCCATCGTCTCGTGTGACTCTTACTTGATCGTCGTTGCCAGAATGGTCGCGCCAGCGACAGGCTGAGTTCCGTAGACAGTGATCTGCTTTCCGACTGCAAAGTCGTTCACGCCTTGTGCAGCAGTCACATTGATCAACTGGCTGCCAATGGTGACAAGACCAAGCGCAGCATTCACGGCCCTGATCTTGCCCTTAAGGACGATTCCACTCGCGCCAGCGACGTAGGGGTCCTCCAACCTGTATAGCATCGTCGGGGCGAGTGTTCCTTCGGCGCCGATCTTGCCGAACACTGCGACCAGCGGCGAGCGACCGGCGGCGAGATCGCTTGCCCAATTGGCCAAAGTTTCTGCAGGCACGTTCGCCTTGAGTCTCTGACCAAGAACTTCGATCTGACGGGACTTCGCGTTAATGGCGCTTACAGGGCCCAAGACCGCCAAGTTCTCGATATCACCACCGATGATCGCGTTGACGTCACCACCGATGATGGCGTCCGCCTTCTGGTCACCGCCAATGATGGCGTTGACGTCCCCACCAATGATGGCGTCCGCCTTCTGGTCACCGCCGATGATGGCGTTGACGTCGCCACCGATGATGGCATTTACGTCGCCACCGATGATGGCATTTACGTCGCCACCGATGATGGCGTCCGCCTTCTGGTCACCGCCGATGATGGCGTTGACGTCCCCACCGATAATGGCGTTCGCCTTCTGGTCACCACCGATGATCGCGTTTACGTCGCCACCGATGATGGCGTTCGCCTTCTGGTCGCCGCCGATGATCGCATTGACGTCGCCACCGATGATGGCGTCCGCCTTCTGGTCACCGCCGATGATCGCGTTGACGTCCCCACCGATGATGGCGTCTGCCTTTTGATCGCCACCGATGATCGCGTTGACGTCGCCACCGATGATGGCGTTCGCCTTCTGGTCACCGCCGATGATGGCATTGACGTCGCCACCGATGATGGCGTTTGCCTTCTGGTCACCGCCGATGATGGCGTTGACGTCGCCACCGATGATGGCGTTCGCCTTCTGGTCACCGCCGATGATCGCGTTTACGTCGCCACCGATGATGGCGTTTGCCTTCTGGTCACCGCCGATGATGGCGTTGACGTCGCCACCGATGATGGCGTCCGCCTTCTGGTCACCACCAATGATGGCGTTGACGTCGCCACCGATGATGGCGTTTGCAATCTGGTCACCACCGATGATGGCATTGACGTCGCCACCGATGATGGCGTTTGCCTTCTGGTCACCGCCGATGATCGCGTTGACCTGCTTATCGCCACCAATGATAGCGTTAGGCTGAGGTGCCTTAGCGGAAGCCGCTCCACTGGCTAAGGCAATCGCAATCGCAAGAACCAGACGTTCCGACCGACCCTTCCCGATCATATAAACCCCTTCGGACGTGCGTTAAACGCACGCTCTTATCAGTTATCCCAGCCGTCTCTTTCGTCGTTTGCCGGCGCCGGGGATTTCTCAATGAAATGAAAAATGCCCACGCCGGTCTTTATGGTTTCGGTGGCTGGCAATTTGCTGCCGCCTTTGATCTCGTACTGCCCGAGCCAGTCATCAAGCTTCTCGAGAAGTTCTTGTCCTTTCTCACGCACGAGATCGTCGAACTGCTTGAAACGTTGAGGGCTCAAGCCCTCCATCGTAATTGCGTAGCGCTCAAAGCGACCTTCGCCTTGGCGCTTCTTCTGCAAATTGAAATCGACTGTGTCGATAAAGTAATTGACGACGTTCCCCAATCGTTCCAATCCGAGCGGATCGAGGGGTGAGGGCAAGTACGTCCGATTGAGCATCCGAACGTAGCCATCGTCCGTTTCCAGTGCAGCCCTCACGCGGATCAGCTCTTCGAGTAAGGCGCGCGGCGATACATCTCCCGCGTATCGGCGGACCAATTCCTCGAATGACATCGTCACACCCGCAAACGGGACCTCGAGCGGAAGTCCATACGGGCCCAGGTACTGTGGGTCTTGGCTCCAGCCTTGGAGAACGCGAGCGATCTGGTTGAGCCCAACGCCGTCGTCGCCTGCGCCGTCGAGCTCTCGAATACGAGCAACCTCGCGCTTGGTGAGCCCGGTCAGGATCGCGATTCGCGCTTCGGTCTGCGGACGATCTGGTGGGACTAGTTCGTTCTGCGCGATGTCTATGTACGCGCCGCGAACGGAGTCAGAGAACTCGCCGTATGACACGCCGTGCCGTAGGAGAATACGGACAAGCGGATGCAGCAGGTGTCGGCAGGCCGCAAGAAGAGATTTCTTGACGTTGTCGCTCATTCTCAGCCCGTACAAGGGCGGCGCCGACCAGGTTGCAAGTGCCGCTGACATGGGAGATTTATTGTTAAGTCTGCGGGCTAAATATATCGGCCGAGCGAGCCGGGTCAAGACTCCAGTAGATTCGTGGAGTTACGTACGGGAATTCACGGAAGCTCTGGACTACCCCTCGCAGGTGGCCTTTGATCAATTCCTGAAACATCAAAGCCCTGCGGCGGTGCCTTGAAAAAGCCGGAAGGGCCGGGAATGCCGGTATTCAGGCGCCGAAACACGATATGTAATCCACGCGACCGGGGGACGCGAACTGATTCGCGGGAACCGCTCGGGAAGTGTGACCTGCGTCACCGCAATTCTAAAATATAATAAAAAACAGTAAGTTACTTACTAAATCGAAAGTCGCGCGTTAGAAGTGGTGAGATTTGCCGCGAGCTCACCCTGACTGCGCGCCGGCGATCGCTGCCACGAGAGGATCGGGCGGATTCCGTTCAATTCCGACGCGCCAGCCGGCCAATAAAAACGGCCGGCAACCTCTCGGAAGCCGGCCATTCTACGGAAAATATTGCGCTTGACGTTTAGCTGGACTTCTGGATCTTGGCCGTCTTGCGGAGCTCTTCGACGTAGGCCTGGATCTTCTTGCGCTGCGCGAACTGCTTCACCTGGTCCTTGACGTCGTCGAACGCCGGCGCCTCCGGCTGACGGCTGTCCTCGAGCTGGATCACGTGCCAGCCGTACTGCGTCTGCACCGGCTCCTTGGTGGTCGCACCCTTCTCGAGGGTCGCAAGCGCGTCCGAGAACGGCTTGACCATCGACTGCCCGGAGAACCAGCCGAGGTCACCACCGTTGGCGGCGCTGCCGGGGTCCTTCGACTCCTTCTTCGCCAGGGCGGCAAAGTCGCCGCCGGCCGCGAGCTCGCGAATGAGCGACTCGGCGGTTTCCTTCTGTTCCACGAGGATGTGCCGGGCCTTGTACTCCTTCGGCATCTTCGCGATCTGTTCGTCGAATTCCTTCTTCACTTCGTCGTCGGTGACGGGGTGCGACTCCGCATATTTCTCGCTCGCCATCTGCGCGAGCACCTGCGTGCGGAGCAGTTCGATGCGGGCCTGGACCTGCGGGTCCTTGGTGAGCCCGTCCTTTTCCGCGGCCTGCGCGACGAGGACCATGCTGACGAGCTCGTTCACGAGGTCGTCGCGCTGTTCCTTGGTCGCCTCGGCCGCGGGCTTGCCCGTGATCGCCTGCACGAAGGTGTCGACCATCTCGGCATTGATCTTCGTGCCATTGACCGTCACGACTGTCGCAGCGGCGGGCGTGGCGGCAGCGCTGCCCGGCTTGGCCGCGTCGTCGGCGGGCTTGGTGCAGGCCGTGGTGCCGAGCGCAACGACGGCGCCGAGCATTAGGGCAGACTTCAGGTTTCGCATCGATGAGCCTCTTGGGGTGAGCGTCGAGCGTCCAATGGGACGCAGAAAACGGGAACCAAAATCACGTTGGCGGACGGTCAGCGCGCGGCTGCCTCACCGGGCGCGAGGGCGCGGATCGAAAGCGCGTGGATGTCCGTCGTCATCAGGTCGCCGACCGCCTCGTACACGAGACGATGACGGCGTACGACAGTCAGGCCCGCGAATCGTTCAGAGACGAGACGTACGGAAAAATGGCCACGCCCGTCCGCCGCACCGGCGTGTCCGGCGTGCTGGTGGCTGTCGTCGACGATCTCGAGTTCGACCGGCTGCAACGCATTGCGCAACCGTTCGGCAATCCGGTCGCTGCGGGTTTCACGCGGCCCGATCGTCATGGCAGCACTCGCACGAAAGGCCGCACTTCATGGGACTCGAAGACCCCCTCGGTCACGTACGGGTCGGCCGCGATCCAGTCTCGGGCCGCCTCGAGCGAGGGGAATTCGGCAATGATGACGCTGCCGGAGAACCCCGCCGGGCCCGGGTCGGGCGAGTCGATGGACGGGCAGGGGCCGGCGATGACCAGGCGCCCTTCTTCGACGAGCGCCCGCGCGCGTTCCAGGTGTGCCGGGCGCACACGCTTGCGGATCTCGAGGCCCTGCGGCGAATCCTTGCCGGTGATGACGTACAGCATGGGTCGTCTCACTCGGCGCGAGGCGCGGCGTCGGCCGCGACCTGCTCGGACTTGCGCGCGAGCCACAGGCCCTGTGCCAGCGCGAACACAAACGTGAGCCCCATGAGCCCGAACAGCTTGAAATTGACCCAGGTCGACTCGCTGAAGTTGAACGCGACGTAGAGGTTCAGAGCGCCCACGATGACGAAGAACACGACCCACATCAGGTTGAGCCGGGTCCAGAGCGGCGCTTCGAGTGACATCTTCTCGCCCATCAGCCGCTGCACGATGGTCGGGCCCCTCATGAACTGGCTCGCCAGGAAGGCGGCCGCGAATAGCCAGTTCACGATCGTCGGCTTCCACTTGATGAAGACGGCGTCGTGCACCAGCAGGGTGAGCCCGCCGAAAATGAGCACGAGCACGGCGGAGGTGAGCAGCATCGCACTCACTTTCCGGTGCCTGATCCAGCTGATGAGCGTCTGGGCGAGCACGGCGACGATCAGGACGCCGGTCGCGACATAAATGCCCTCGAGCTTGTATGCGACGAAGAAGAGCAGGATGGGCAGGAAGTCGAAGAGCAATTGCATCGGCCGGCGCGGGGTTGGAGCGGAGCTCGCAGGGGCGCGTATCATAGCAAGTTGGCCGCGGCGCTCGCGGACCGCGGCAGGTCGCTCATGGCTTTCCTGATCCAGATCCATCCCCAGAACCCACAGGCCAGGCTCGTGCGGCAAGCCATCGCGGCGATCCGTGACGGCAGTGTGGTCGTCTACCCGACGGACTCCAGCTACGCGCTCGGCTGCCTGATCGGCGACAAGGAAGCCATGGAGCGCATCCGTCGCATCCGCGACGTCGACGTGAAGCACCACAATTTCACGCTCGTCTGTCGTGACTTGTCGGAAATCGCGCATTACGCCCGCGTCGACAATTCGCAGTACCGCACGCTCAAGGCGTTCACTCCCGGGCCCTACACGTTCCTGCTCGAGGCGACGCGCGAGGTGCCCAAGCGCCTGCAGAATCCGAAGCGCCGCACGATCGGGCTGCGCGTGCCCGACAATGCGATCGTGCGCATGCTGCTGGCCGAACTCGGCGAGCCCATCATGAGCTCGACCCTGCTGCTGCCGGGCGAGACGCAATCGCCCACCGACCCGGCCGAGATCAAGGAGCGCCTGGACCACCTGGTCGACCTCGTGATCGACGGTGGCACGGGGGGCGTCGAGCCGAGCAGCGTCGTCGACCTGTCGGGCGTCGTGCCGGTCGTGGTCCGGCGCGGCAAGGGCGACGTTTCCGCGTTCGAATGAACGGCCGGCCGGGGCCCGCTATAATCCCGGACCCCCATTGGCCAGGCAGCACGACCCGGTGGTCCACGACCCCGAGAAAGTGCGTCTAAGCCTCTGATTCAGAACATTATCCGCGACAAGGTCGCAGGGAACCCTTTTGAGTTCTATCGTCACGTCGCCGCGTCGAGTCCTGTCCGGGATGCGCCCGACCGGCAGTCTGCACCTTGGCAACTACCACGGCGCGCTCAAGAACTGGACGGAGTTGCAGTACCAGTACGACTGCTACTTCTTCGTCGCCGACTTCCACGCGCTCACGACGGGCTACGACGACACGAGCCGCCTGAACGACTATGTCTGGGACATGGTCATCGACTGGCTCGCGGCGGGCCTGAACCCCGCCGTCTGCACGATGTTCATCCAGTCGCGCGTGCCAGAGCACGCGGAACTGCACCTGCTGCTGTCGATGATCACGCCGCTCGGCTGGCTCGAACGCGTGCCGACGTACAAGGACCAGCAGGAGCAGCTCAAGGAGAAGGACCTCGCGACGTACGGGTTCCTCGGTTATCCGCTGCTGCAAAGCGCGGACATCCTGCTGTACCGGCCGATGTACGTACCGGTGGGCGAGGACCAGGTCGCGCACGTCGAGATCACGCGCGAGATCGCGCGGCGGTTCAACTTCGTCTTCGGTCGCGAACCCGATTTCGAGGCGAAGGCGGAGCGTGCCATCAAGAACCTCGGCAGCAAGAATGCCGCCATTTACCGCGGGCTGCGCAAGAGCTACCAGGAGCAGGGCGACGGTGAAGCGCTCACCAAGGCGCACGCGCTGCTCGATGGCAACTCGCGCCTGACGCTCGCCGACCGCGAGCGCTTGCTCGGCTACCTCGAGGGCACGGGCCGCACGGTGCTGCCCGAGCCCGATGCGCTGCTCACCGCGACGCCCAAGGTCACCGGTCTCGACGGTCGCAAGATGTCGAAGTCCTACGGCAACACGATCGGCCTGCGCGAGGACCCGGACGAGGTCGCGAAAAAGCTCAAGACCATGCAGACGGATCCCGCGCGCGTGCGCCGCACCGACCCGGGCGATCCCGAGAAGTGCCCGGTCTGGGACCTGCACAAGCTCTATTCGAGCCCGGAGACCCAGGCCTGGGTGAACCAGGGCTGCCGCTCGGCGGGCATCGGCTGCCTCGAGTGCAAGAAGCCGGTGATCGACCGCATCGTCGAGGAGATCACGACGATCCGCCAGCGTGCGCAGGAGTACGAGGACAACCCGGATCTCGTGCGCGGCATCATCGCCGAAGGCAACGAGAAGGCCCGCGCCGTCGCGGGCCAGACGCTCGACGACGTGCGCCAGGCCATGGGCCTCGCGTACCGCTGACCGGAGGGGCGTATGACCAGACCCGAACTGCGAGTCATCGAAGGCGGACTCAGCCAGGCGCCCGCGGTCGAGCACCACGCGCCGCCCGAGCCGCCGCCCGCACAGGCCGAGATGCCGTTCGCCGTCGTCGAGGGCGAGCCGGTCACGCAGTTGCCGAAGGACCTGTACATCCCGCCGGATGCGCTGCAGGTCTTCCTCGAGGCGTTCGAGGGGCCGCTCGACCTGCTGCTGTACCTGATCCGGCGGCAGAACCTCGACATCCTCGACATCCCGATCGCCGAGATCACGCGGCAGTACATGTCGTACATCGACGTGATGCGCGACATGCAGCTCGAGCTTGCCGGCGAATACCTGGTCATGGCCGCGACGCTGGCCGAGATCAAGTCGCGCATGCTGTTGCCGCGACCGGCCGGGGCGAACGGCGACGAGG
>Ga0065704_10071625_pt1 | contig 10444 bp, 7 predicted proteins | sample SwiRhicommuniRL2_FD_59091 | JGI IMG/M metagenome (GOLD analysis project Ga0065704, IMG submission 59091) | Switchgrass rhizosphere bacterial communities from Rose Lake, Michigan, USA - RL2 v2 (version 2) | ecosystem: Host-associated > Plants > Roots > Rhizosphere > Soil | place: East Lansing, MI | reverse complement strand
TTCCATTCACCAGATCATGGCTGACATAAGTCTTCCTTATGAAGTGCATAAGGCGCATAAAAGTATATTCGGGTTTCTGGTGATAGCAATTACCAAAAAATTAGAGGTGCAGCAATTACTATATTCAAAATCCCTGCCTCCTGCCCTTACACAAAATTTAGATAAGGCAAAACCTAGATTGTCAAGATTGAATTGGGCGATGCTATTTCCAGTTACAGAGCGCCGGGCGATTAATTATGTGCTGATACCGTTTTGGATAGGTAGTGCCCCCAAAGATGGTGAAAAGTTGACGGTTACTGACTTATGGAAGTTATTCAGTGATGCAGTGGAATTAAAGCAACTGCAGAAGGCTACATCAATGGTTATGACTGATCCGGTGAAGTTCGATATGATGTATTCCTATCATGAAGGTAACCGCTAGCAAAATGATTGTTTTTATTTTATACAATGAAATAAAAAGGGGTTAGTAGCGAAATGCTGCTAACCCCTTTTTATAATAAATTGATCTTTAATCCTTCACTAAGGTCATATCCTTCACCGATCCGTCGTTATTATTGATCGTCAGCGTGATCAGCACAGTTCCGGATGGCGCAGTAACCGGGTTGCCGTTAAAAAAGCTTTTCACTGTTACGATCTTCGCCGTTTTTAACACCGTTGGCATCACCGCATCTCCCAGCCTGTTTGAAGCAAAACCGTAACCTACTTTGCCATTAAAGGACTGGTTGAACGATCTGTAGAAGAAATCGAGCCCGGTCCGGTATCCTGCGGGAGTGGGAATGGCTGTGCCGTCCACTTTCAGGGAAACCAGTGCTTTTACGGGATTTATTGCCATGATGATATTAGACCCTACAATAAAGTTGTCCGGCATAACAACCGTTTTGTACATAGTGGATTTTTTATTTGCATTGTTGGAATAATATCCATCTAATATTACGGTATCCGGTACGGCCTTCATTACCCTGAAATCAAAATCAAGCGCGCCCTGCTCTTTTAATAAAGAGAGCAGGAAGCTGTTATGAAAAGTAAGGCTCAATTGCACAGGACCATTCATGTCAAATGCGCCGTCCGTTTCTTCCACGTATATGCCCTGCGAATTAAATCCAGGGTAATTTGGTAATAATGCCAATGTTCTGTTCTTAAAAGTGATATTAGCAGGATTTTCCAATATCTGCCTCAACTGATTATCCGGGATTCCGTTGAAAGTATTGATCAAAGACAGTGCAGCGGCAGACTCTTGAGGTGTTAAAGTGCCAGAAGCCCGTAAGGCCTTTAAGTCTTCTGAAATGCCGTTCGCGAATATGGAATAGATATTGGCGGTGGAATCTTTAAAGAACTGAAGCAGTATACCGGGAAATGGATTGCCGGTGAGCGTACTGGGCATATCCCATGCCCAAAGTGCATCCTCGTTATCTGTCAATACCTTGAATGCAGCCACTTTATCCTTTTCGAAAGTATTGGCATCAGCTGGTTTGGAATAGTCCAGCTTTTTCTGACAGGAGAAAGCAGCTGTAACTATCAGGGCCAGGGTAAATATTTTGAGATGTTTGTTCATAAAGAATAAATGAAGGATTTAGAAATCGTTGAGCAACAGGCTTTACTACTACTCATATTTTCTCTTCAATGCAATCAAACGATCCTTTACAGATTGTTTGGTAAGATAGTTCCTCAGTGATGTAATGGGAATGCCAAGATCTGTAAAGTATTTCGTTACCAGCTGGTGTTTGGCCCTTGTGGTATCGTTCCTCATATATACCTGCTGCATTTCCGCGTCCGATTTCCAGATAATGGTTTGTACGTACGTGGCAAAATCCTCATGTTCATTCTGCATGCCATAAGGGATATAGAAACCTTTGGAAATAGCAGTGGTAAGGGGGATCCTGAGGTATTGGTTGGAACCCCGCAGGTATTCTACCTTTGATGGCTTCTCAAATCCCACCGGGATCTGGTGTTTACTATCCAGGTAGTGGGTGTACTCATGGTAAATGAACCCTACCAGCCCCGCATCGTTCGGGAAGCTGGAAGGTGCGGCATCATAGATAGCCTCCATATAATCAGCATCTGCAGTAGGTCCTGTAGCACGGATCACTTCTCCGAAAGGCGTAAGTCCTCCCAGCGTGAGCCTGTTGGGTTGGATATTACCTGCCTGGCCTGCAGTAGATTCTCCAAAATCTTCAGCGCCTCCATAGTTAAGGCCATTTCCTATCAGCAGGATCCTTACAGGCGTTTCTGTTTTAGACGTGAGGCGTGGGCCTGATACGGTATCCATGGCTTTAAAGAAAAGCTCTTCCAGCAATTCAATATAGGGGAGCACATCTTCTGTATTGGCAGGGGTGGCCACTACATCCGGTGCGTAGGCAAACCGGTTCCATTTATATTCAATGATCACACCATATCTGTCAAAGATGTCTTTTTGTTTTGCGCCCAGCGGGGTCCGTGTATCAAATACAGGTGGCGGGTCCACTTCTGCGGTAAGCGCGGCTTCTTTTTTCCTACAGGCAATCAGCCCTATAACCAGGCAGATCAGGATCAGAGCAGGAATTTTATAATTATTCATCGTAAAGAAGTTTAAGTTCATTGAATGATTAGTTAAGGCCCGGGTTACGTGTTATTTCTTCTGTTGGCAGTTGAATAACATAGTCTTCCGGTTTGGTGCCATCGATCTTGTAGGTGCCGGAGCGGCCTACGTGTTCAACTGGCAATGAATGTCTTCTCATATCGAACCAACGCATTCCTTCGCTGGAAAACCTGATCCTCTTTAATAAAAGCAGGTTGGCTATAGCTGTCTGCCTGGTAGTAAGCCCGTTCAACTGGGTTATTTTGGTATTAGCCGTATTGGTAGAGAAATTCTGATTCCTTATTAATACGGTCAGATCTGCTTTAGCGTTGTCGTTAATGCCATTGTTCTTTTCAATCTCTGCTTCCGCCCTGTTAAACAATACTTCATCCACGGTGAGCAGGGGCATATTGCCGTTCCGGGTATCAGTTGGCTGGAACACCATTAATTTCTGCGGAACAAAGTCACTGAACAGTGCACTGGTTTGGATGATGTAATCGTTGGCATCGTCCGCTCCGTTCTGCTGCATCACCTGCCTGGCAGGGTAAGGGAACATGCCATGCCAGAAGTAGGCCATCAGTTGATAGGTGTTATTGCCCATCATGATGTAGGCCGGATTGGAAGGGTTAAAATAAGCGTTGGAATATTGTGCATAATCCCTGATGGTTTTTCTCAGCTGACCTACGTTGAGTGGTACATTACGCCTCAGCAGCAGTTGTGTGGAATACTGGATGCATTTATCCCAATCCTTTTTGTTCAGGTACACGCGGGACAATAAAGCCAGGATGGCTTCCTTGCTGAATGTAAACTGTGGGTTGCTGGCTTCTGACTCATTTACCAGGTTAAGGGCAGCCAGCAGGTCTTCTTCCACAGATGCATAAATAGCCTGCACACTTGCTTGTTTATAAGGCACTACAGGCGCGCCATCATAACTTTCCACGAATGGTATACCTACATCATTGGCCGCAGTGGCAGGATTGTATTGTTTGGCAAAGAGGTTCACCAGCATATAATTGCAGTATGCCCTGATGGCCTTTGCTTTTCCTGTGATGGCTGCTATGCTCCTGGCTTCTGCATCATTGGATGGCCTGTATTCCCCGGCTTTTTTGATAATGAGCAGGGAATTGATCATACAATTATAATACCTTCTGAAAGCAGTAACAGGGTTGAATCCGCTGCTTAAAAAACGCGTGGCGGACAAGGATTGCCGGGTAATGGCCAGTTCAAATATGGGCAGCAGTTGTTCTACGGCCTGTTCCACATTATGCCCTGCCAGGTCCCTGAACACATAATCGTCGGACATGATATCCGTGAAATGGTGATCAGAAAAAGGCTGTAACTGATTCAGCGTTTTTTCCATATCGGGGATAGTGGTGATCAGTGTTCTGTTATCCACAGGTTCTTCCAGGAATTTGGAACAGGAGCTGATGGCCATTATTCCCATGAACACACCCGCCAGTATAAACCGGGAAGATCGGATGCGATATATGCTTTTATTTTTCATGCTGTTCTTTTTTAAGGATGACATTAATCTTTCCCGCACTTTTAGAAGGTGGCGGAAAGGTTAAATGTGAACGATTTTACCGGTGGCATATTCAGCCCTGTAAGCAGTGTTTCCGGGTCCATGCCGTTAAATCTTTTGGAAGCGAATACGGCAAGGTTCGAAGCTTCAAATCCAAGGGTGAAGTTCTGCATCTTCCACTGCCTGGCCAGCTGGCCAAAGTTGTATTGCAGGGTGATATTACGGAGGCGCAGGTAAGAAGCATCAATCGTGCGTATGTCTGACCTGTTGTAAACCGTAAATACGGATGCATCAAAGAAACCGGAATTGATGTAGTCGTTGATATCTTCCCTCAGCAGCAGCCGCGGAATGGCTGTATATTGTTCGTCACCTTTTGCACGCCATCTGTAAGCGAAATCGCCGGGAGCATTCGTGTCATCGCGGTAGAGGCTGGAAAGGCTGCCTCCCCTGTAATAATCGGCTTTACGCACCACATGCCCTGCATTAAATACAAAAGACACGCCGAGGGTAAAATCTTTATACATAAAGTTAGAAGTGAAACCACCGGAATAAAGCGGGTCCCTGCTGCCCTGGTAGGTTACATCCACCAGGTTCCTGTTGCTTTCTGCAAAGCCCATCACCGTTTTACCGGTACCATCTTTATAGGTGGCCAGGCCATTCTCATTCAGGCCGCCGAAACGGAAAGCATAAAGCCCTGTTAAAGGCATGCCCTGAAGCGGGAAACCCTCAGATGCTGTAGCATCGAATACGGAAGGGTTATTACCCTGGTAATCAGAGAGTACTTCGTTCCTGTTATATCCCATATTCACCATACCGGACCATTTGAAGTCGCCGGCAATGGTGATGGGCCTTATATTCACAGAGGCTTCGATCCCCTGGTTCTTCATATCCGCCCAGTTAAACAGTTTAGTGAGGTAACCGGAAGAAGACTGAACGGGTTTGTAACCTACGAGGTCAAAGTTCTTCCTGGAATAGTAGTTAAAAGTAACGTCCACCGCATTGGAGAGAGTGAAATCGATACCGGTGCTGAACATATATTCCTTTTCGAATTCCAGGGAGGAGTTCTCAGCTTCGGTAATGTTCACCCCTGTAGTATTGTAATCCGGGTAAGGCCTTACAATATTTACATAATAAGCTACCAGGTCTGGTCCGCGGTAACCGGCATTTCCCCTGAGACCATAGGAAACCCTGATTTTACCATTGGTGATCACATTCTCCAGGCTTTCCATAAAACTTTCTTTCGTAAAGTTCCATGCACCACCTACTGCCCAGGTGGGTAAGAACCTGTTGCGGCTGGACCGCCCTGATACGTTTGTAGCATCGTTCCTTAAAGACGCATCGAACACGTACCTGTCTTTATAGTTATAAGAAAGACTGGAATAGTAGGATACGGCGTTACGGGTGAAGTCGTTCACATAAGAAGAAGTACCCTGCAGGAGATTCCTTCCGGCGTAATTCTTTCTTTCATCATCCGGCAGGTTAGTGCTCAGGAGTAATCTTTCATAAGCTAAAGGAGAAGAAGCAAACGTTTTGCTGTCTCCCCGGTAACCATAATTCCTGGAGAAATTGGCACTCTGCTTATTCTGCGTTACTTCCATACCGGCCATCAAAGTGAGTTTGTGATTGTTCTTTTCTATAGCCGTCCATTCCACTTGTCCACGCAGGGTGTAATACTTGGCGCTGATGGTTTCTTTATCCAGGATACCTCCTTCCGGCAGTACTGTTTGTGGTAATTCGTAAGAAGGGGCGCCCGGTCTTTTATACAGGCGGGGGTTATTTTCCAGGATCCTGAAATCATCTGCCCTGAATTGATTGGCAAAATTGGAATGTTCGGTCACAATCTCGTCTATAGTAGAGTTGGTGAACCGGGTATTGAACAGGGTGGTAACTTTCAGCCTTTCACTAAACCTGTAGTCCAGGTTCAATTGTGCGGCGAAATCAGTGCTACCCAGTGAAACGTAGTTGTTATCGATCTCTTCGAGGATATTGAAATCTGCGTATCCTTTTTTGTAATATTCATATTTACCATCTGGTGCATAAGGTTTGGAAGCACGGCTGGCATCCCTTGCGTATATGAAGGGGTTGATCTGGGTACCGGGCTGCCTTTGTTCCCTTCTGGCATATTTCAGCATCACCTCTGCCATGAACCTGTCTGTAAAATGGAAACTGTTCACCAGGTTGGCAGTATACCTTTTGGCATTTTCGCCTCTTGTTTTACCCGGATCATTGTAATAACTGAATGAAAGGCGGGTAGAGCTTTTTTCTCCGCCCTGGCTGAGACTGATGGAGTGTTGCTGCATAATGGAATTCTTATACAGTTCATCAAACCAGTCTGTGTTCTGCGTTTTCAGGTCACGCACCATTTCCCTGAATTCCTGCTCAGTAATGAGGCGTCTGTTGTAGAGGTCCTGTGCTTTGGAAAGGGGGCCGGAAGTAGCGGCAGAGAAGTTCTGCAGGATACTTTCATAGATGGTGGCCAGTTCCTGGTTAAGTTCTATCTGATCTTTTGAATTCAGTACATCAAAATCACGGATGGAAGGTTTGAGGCTTAAGGTAGAGTTGAAAGTATAGTTCAACCGCAATGCTGAATTCCTTCTTGCACGTTTGGTACTGATCACTATCACACCGTTTACGGCGCGGGTACCATACATGGCTGTGGCGGTAGCATCTTTTAATACGGTGATCTCTTCAATATCTTCCGGGTTTACATTGGAAAGGGCGCTGGCCAGCAGGTTCCGGGCATTACCGGCATACAGTTCTGAAGGAACAATGTTAAGCGGTGCTTCCAGCGGAACACCATCCAGTACCCACAACGGTTCATTGATACCGCTGATGGAAGCACTTCCCCGCACCCTTATTTTAGGAGCGGTACCAAATACGGAAGAAGTGGTTTGAATGGCCACACCAGCCACCTGGCCCTGCAGCATTTTATCCAGCGTTCCCAAACTGGGTACTTTAACGTCAGAAGCTTTTACCGTAGTGGCGGCACCGGCATAGTCGATCTTTTTGAGGGTCTGGTACCCTGTGATCACTACTTCCTCCATATTCCTTTGCGGAGCCAGCGTTATCCGGATATTGGTATCTGAGCCTACTTTATATTCCTGGGTTTCAAAGCCGATCATGGATATCACCAGTACAGCGTTGGGAGGGAGGTTGTTTAAAACAAACACGCCATATATATCTGTAACTGCACCCTGCTGGGTACCTTTTATCTTAACGCTGGCGCCGACCAGGAGTTCTCCTTTCTGGTCCCTGATGGTACCCCGCAGATCAATTACAGCCCGGGGAGTCTTCGTATAACCACCATTGCCATGCTCAGGCATAACAGCAGTTACACGCGCAAAAATGCTTCCGCTAAATAATAGTTGTACAACTACTACACAGCAGAGGCAGGAAAATTGAGAGTAAGATTTTCTCATGTTGCAGTTTTATTTTTTTACTTGATAGGATGTTGCTTCCGGCAATGTTGCCGGAAAAGAAGGCAGTTCTCAGAGAACTGTTCAGATAATTAATGCTGCGGACTGAATTTGGTTGATACATTGCAGTGCAGAGCAGGATTCCGGGATAATAAAATCAACATATTGAATATACTTTGGTCAAACAATTTAATAATGAGCAGCTTTTGACATTTCAATGTAGGGACCGCCTCACATAGATTTCCATCTGTAAACTAACACCTTGGGGTGATTTTGGTTTATTCTTTACAACATTGGCTACTGTCTCTTTCCCCGGGTTACAGAGGAAAATGCTATTCATTGTATTAATATTAACAAATTAATCAAAATTTGTCGAAAAAGGATGACATTCTTTGGGGCATTGAGAATTCTGTATTAAAGTTTTCTAGTTGGTATGGCAAGCGCAGTCTTCTCCCGGTGTTTGCTCCCCCAGGTGCTCAGCTGCTTAAAGATCGGCCCTATTTCATCAGCCATCTCCGTAAGTTCGTATTCTACTCTCGGAGGAACTTCTGCATACACTGTTCGCTTCACCATACCATCTTCCTCCAGCGCCCGAAGCTGCAAAGTGAGCATGCGTTCCGTGATCAGCGGAAACTCTTTCTTTAATTCACTGAACCGGAGCCGGCGGCCTGCCAATTTATCCAGTATCAGTATTTTCCATCTGCCTCCGATCTTATTCACCGCATAGGTAAGATCACATTCAATGATCCATTTTTCGTTGCTGCTATAAGTGGAGTCTTTCTTTCTGGCTGCCATTACTTACAAGTTTGTATGTACCATACAATTGATGGTACAGGTCATAAAATTACCAGCTACCCGCTACTTTTACAAAGAAATTATATGTATGGATCTGTATCTGAAAGGTAAAACAGCAGTAATAACAGGCGCCAGCCAGGGAATTGGCAGGGCCATTGTAAAAGAACTGGCTATAGAAGGCGTAAAAGTATTCGCCACTGCAAGGAATGAGGAACTGCTGGGCAGTCTCAAAGAAGAGGTTATGGCCGTGGGCGGCATAGAACCCATTACATTCACTCAGGATTTCACAGCGGTGGACGGACCGCAAAAGATCGCGGCAGCTGTATTCGCCAGCCTTGGGCATGTGGATATTCTCGTGAACAATGCCGGCCGGAGCGTGCCTATGGATGTAGTTGGGTCCGAAGAAGAATGGGAGGGAGCCATGACGCTTGACTTTGACCGTCCCCGCCAGTTGACGCAACAATTATTGCCCCATTTCATCACACGTAAGCAGGGTGTTATCCTCAACCTTGCCAGTACTTATGAGTTACGTACGGTTAATGGTTCGTCCGTTGCCAAAGCAGCAGTGGTAATGTGGTCAAAACAGCTCGCCGCTCAACTGGGTCAATATGGTATCAGGGTCAACTGCCTGCAGCCTGGTCTGATAGACACAAACAACATCCGCCGTTTCTTCCCTGGTGAGGCGCGCAGGAACTTCGCAGCGCAGGAAATACCATTGGGTGATTTTGGAGAACCGCAGGATATGGCTAACATGGCCACATTCCTGGTATCACCCCGCGCGCGGTACATCACAGGTACCGTTGCTGTTGTGGATGGGGGGATGCGGCATTATGCTTTCTGATAGCTATTCAGCAGTCCGCAAAAAAGGAGTGCCTGCATTACCTTCAATAAACACTTTACGGTATTCCCTGGGCGTTATTCCATGGAGGGTTTTGAACTGCCTGTTGAAATAGGAAACATTGTCGAACCCACAGGCATAGCAGATGTCTGTAATATTGTTCTCTTTCCCTATTAACAGCCGCGTAGCATGGCTGATCCTGATCTCATTTACAAACTGCGAGAATGTTTTGTGCGTATTCCTTTTGAAGTAGCGGCAGAACGCGGCCTCGCTCATATAGGCCAGCGAAGCTGCGGACCTGATATCTACCTCATGATGATAGTTCTCAAATACATAATTAAAAATGGATGCCAGCTTTTTAGAATCGCTTTCTTTATAATGGATCTTCTTCACATCATCGGTTATTATCAAAGCGTCTTCCTTCCTTCGCTGGCACAACTCTTCCAGTATCTGCAGCAACAGGATCAGGTTCTTCATCTGCTGATTGGGCTGGAACTGGGAGAACAGCGTGCTGAGAACAGGAGAGGTATTTCTGAATTTTATGCCATATACAGATTCCTGCAATAATTCCTTCACCCTTCTCAGTTCCAGGGATTCAAAAAATTCCTTCCCCATAAAATCTGCCGTGAACTGCACTACAGTGGCCTGTGCCACATCATCGGAGCCAACAGCGGGGGTGTCGCTGGACCAGCAATGTACCAGTCCCGGCCCGAACATAAACAGGTCTCCTTCGTTATAGTTCATCACCTTATTGCCCACATAAACGTGGCCGGCGCTTTTTACGATCAGGATCACCTCATAACCATGATGGAAATGGAAAGTATTGGTAAAGCGGGGCTGACAGTATTCTTTAATGGCAAAACTGGCATCTTCGGGCGTGGATATGTGTCGGTAAGAAACTTTCATTTGTTCATGTTTATTTTTTTACGGGCCAAATGTGGCCTACCGGCCTTATATTTACTGTTTTTGGTACAATACTTGTTCTTGCGGGCAAAAAAATGGAATTATGGCAAATATAGTATCGAAAATTGGCAAATGAAGTACTTTTATTTGAGTGTAAGTCTGAATAAGTTTGTTATATAAGTTTTCACGTTTACAAAACCTGCCATCACCCGTTAAAATACGTTATGGAACTTGCGATACACAATTGGATGCGCGCCGAAACAATAGAAACAACAATAAGAAGGGTTTCCTCACTTGGCTACACTAAACTGGAAATTGCCGGAAGTCCGGAACAATACGATACAAAGGAGGTAAGAAAACTACTGAAGGACCATCACCTCACCTGCTGGGGTTCTGTGACCCTGATGCTGGGAGAA
>Ga0065704_10002338_pt1 | contig 10448 bp, 16 predicted proteins | sample SwiRhicommuniRL2_FD_59091 | JGI IMG/M metagenome (GOLD analysis project Ga0065704, IMG submission 59091) | Switchgrass rhizosphere bacterial communities from Rose Lake, Michigan, USA - RL2 v2 (version 2) | ecosystem: Host-associated > Plants > Roots > Rhizosphere > Soil | place: East Lansing, MI | reverse complement strand
TTCTTTTTTCCTCTTGACCAGATATGTCTATTCAAATCTTGATCTATCTTGACTTTGTCAGTCTGCATATGGCGTTGAGTAAATTCCTTTATGATGTTAATTACTCTATCAGTTCTTCTGTACTTTGGAGTATCCCACGCCTTGGCTAAGTTCACCGTGTATATTCTGGCTGTATTTTCTTCAGACACTTTGTTTCACACCTAACCTACATTTACATCCGATCTTCGCCAAACTCTTCGCTTTGGATTGGTTCTAACATGACGATGGGTTCGAATTATTACCCAGGCTGGCACTGGTCTGTTTTGTTTAACTCTCCTTATTAATCTCTTTTTCCTCGATGTATTCTTTCGTGCAGCCATTTTTCTAGAGTGAGTTTTTTGCCTAATTTTAAGTGTTGGTTTATTTTCTGATTGACTTGAATTAAAAAGGACGCATAATTCAATTTCTATGTCTAGACACCCATGCAGATAAAGATTGATTATATTAGGTATTAGAGATTAGAATATATGGAGACAGAATCTGTGTGTTCTATCTGCTACAAATTCTTGAGCACAATATATGATACGAAAAAAATGAAACACCTACGCGTGATGCCAGAGGATATCCTGCACAAAGATGGCTGTAAGAGCATATATCACAAAAAACTGACTGATTCGTTTAAGAGCTGACATTATTACAAGGGAATTTTTGGTAATACCGATATTTGACTCTGACTGTAGTGATTGCTTTTTTGTTTAATTCTTGACTTTAATTTTTCCTTCCATAATTCCCGGATGAATCGAACAATAATATCTGAGAACCCCTTCTTTATCTGATGCGATTACAGTGCTAAAATCTTGTCCACTTGATATAAATCCGGTATTTACATTCAGCTCGTCAACAATAAAATCATGTTTTCTAAAATCCTGATTTGCGATACTAATTTTTAGTGGTTGATTTACTTTAGCATTAATATCCGGATTAGTAACATTAAATTTATTATCTTTCATCAACAATAGGACACCTTCACTCTTTGACAATTGTATATTATTTTGAGAAATTATGTTCCCAATTCCCCATAACGAACCAACGACAATAAACGAAATTGCAATTATGGCAATGATGTTATTATTCAAATCAATTTACTAATTTAGAATTTACATTTAACAATATGTTAATTGATGAATATGATCTCAAAAATAAAAATTGAAGAGATATAAATAATTAGAAAGTTTCAAATGTAATTGCGATATGATTGGCTATTCTGTACTGGTTTTTGCGCTTTCATCGGCACTTGCCGGTGCAGTTTCAGTCTGACCCTGATTACTTTCAGCAGAGTCACTGACAATCTCTCCTGTTGCAAATCTATTTCCAACTTGTGTTATCTTTACTCGTACATTTTGGCCGACCTTTCCATTCTTTATGAAACATACAAATCGTTCTACTCTTGCTATTCCGTCTCCTTTTCTGCTTAATTCCGTGATCTGAACATCGTATTCCTTTCCTACTTCTACTGGTTTTGGACCAAACATGTCGTTTGTCTTAAATCCGTTGTAACTCATAGTTAACCTTGTCAAATAAATATTCCACATATAAACTGTCAATATTTATCTAATTCAAGTCCCTATTCTGAAATTACCATTACACAAGCCTCTTAGACATTCAATAGCTGACAGTGATGCCAAATAACTTGTCCTGGGATTTGAAGGACTGGGTATATTTTGGACGACGATATGTATTTTTCCAAATGCGCCCTCGCCTACAATTTCATGTTTATTTACTGATAGCGTCGGATCTGCAACAATCTTCACTTGTGTCTTTACCAAACCAATTCCTGCCAATGCTATTGATACTGCCACATTCACATTCGCAGGAAAAAGTTCTATAGCATCAACAGCATTACCCTCAAAAAGGACTGTTTCCTTTGAAATCTCATCGATCCTTATTTTTGAGCTCTTGAAATATGGTGCTCCTACAAGTGACTTGGGATTCTTTGTCGTTACAATGGTTAAGGTATTCAGATATTTTTTTACACTCCTTATGGAGTCCAGACCGGCTATGGCACCGGTTGGTATCAATATTCTAGTGTTATTCAAATTCGATAAATTCTGCAACTCTCTCAAATAATCCTCATCAGAGAAGGCACCTACACTCAAGACTATCAGATCTTTTTTTGATTCAATAATTTTCTTGCCATATTCTTTGACCGCTCCTTTTGAAGCACATTCTATTACGATATCTATGTTGGAATAGATCTTTGAGTTATAGAATTCGTCAAAATCTGAGAATAGATGCAATTCGCTGGTATCATAGTCTACTGAGTTGAAAACTGTAGATACCTTATCAAATAACGCTACAATTCTAGCATTTGGAATCTCATGCCTTCTTGTTGCCGCAATGATTTCTTTACCAATACTTCCATAACCGATTATTCCAACTCTTTTTTCCATATTATTCTAGTTTGCACTTTCTTAATATTTGGTTTTACATCCTTGGTTATACTGCCTGTGGATCAAAATAAATAAGAATGACTTAGAAATTCAGATCAACGTCTTCTGCCTGATCGTTCTGGTTTTCTTTGTCCGGGCTGGCGTCTTTTTTCAAATCTCTTTACAAAGTTGATCTTGTTTCTTAATTTTGATATTGGACTGATTCTCTTTTTTCCCTCTATTTTAGGAGTTTGACCTCTAACTTTTCCTGCCTTTGTTAACGATCCATGAGTTGGCATTTGACAGTTGATTGCTTTACAATATAATATATCTATTACTGCGNACTTTTCATNTATTCTCAGGTTAAAATCAAAGTGGCAAGTATTGCCCNCNNAATATATGAAATAGGCAATGTTATCCTAAATTATACTACTTTAAATCTATAATTATGTAAAACAAGCGCATCAGATGACATTAGTCCAATCGATACATTTTGACCAGATAAACTTGCTCAAGAAAGAACGAAACGCCATAATTTTGGCACACAATTACCAAGTCCCCGAAGTTCAGGATATCGCTGATTTTATTGGCGATTCGTTGGCATTATCACGGGAAGCTGCAAAAACGGATGCCGACATCATTGTTTTTTGTGGCGTACATTTTATGGCAGAAACTGCCTCNATTTTGTGCCCTGACAAGACCGTCNTGATTCCAGATCTAGATGCAGGATGTTCCCTTGCGTCAACTATTAATTCATCTGAATTAAAGAAATGGAAAGAAGAACATCCTCAAGCNGTNGTCGTTAGTTACGTCAATACAAGCGCAGAGGTCAAAGCTCTTTCNGATTATTGTTGCACTTCATCCAANGCAGTCAAGGTTGTAAACAGTATACCTTATGATACCGACATATTGTTCTTGCCAGACATGTTTTTAGGCTCATATGTAGGACAGGTCACTGGAAGAAAAAATCTGTTCGTGTGGCCAGGAGAATGTCACGTTCATGCGGGTATCACTGCCGCTGACGTTAATAATATTTTCCAAAAATTCAGCAGCGCTGAATTCATGGTCCATCCTGAATGCGGTTGCACCTCTTCAACTCTATACAATTTAGCGTCTGGTGATATATCCAAGAAGGCCCACATACTGTCTACTGAAGGAATGATGCAGCATGCTAAAAAATCGGATAGTAGTCAATTTGTTGTTGCGACAGAAACAGGTATAATGTATCGAATGAAAAAAGAAAATCCAGACAAGATGTTCATCCCAGTAAAGGAAAACGCTGTGTGTAAGTATATGAAAAAGATAACAATAGAAAAAGTAGTCGACTCACTACTACACAAGCAATACGAAGTAAATGTGCCAAAACATGTTGCGGACAGAGCTAGGGTTGCTATCGAGCGTATGTTGAAGATTTCCTAATCATATAGTCAAATGGATATATTTAGGGATATCTCTAGCAGTAACGAGATAAAATAACTATATTATCTTGCATTTTCAAAAATAAAATAATACCTAATTCAGAAACTCTGCCCGGAAATCCTTCATTATTTTCAGCAAAACCTCTCTTACACCGAAATCTAGGCCATACTCGGTGTATATCTTGGCGTATTTCTGAAGTTTTGCGTGTTTCTTTATCTGATGCTCACTTTCCAAAGGAATATCATCAAAATAGCGATTTGTGCCATCCTTTAAGTCTCTAAGCCCGCGTTGTGTGGATTTTTTCTGCAACAACCTGACAATTTTCCTGTAAAGTATTTCTGAATCCTAAGCATTAAGATTCCCTTTAGCTACCTCAAATAGCATTGATTTGAAGTATATCTCTAGTGTGTAAATCTATCAACTTGAGCTTGAGATTTTGGGAGACTCAAATATTTTTCGCTTATTAACTAGTAAACGAAATAGAAAGTTTATTTTTCTTCTTTGTCTTCTGGATCGGCTTTTGTTACTACGCCGCTTACTATTTCAGTCGCTGGCTCTCCATATTCATTAAGTTTCGCGTTCTTTTGCTTATGTCCACAGTGGTCACATATTAGATCTCGCATACTGGCAGTCTCTCTAAAATCACCTTTAGCTTCAAGATGAACACCAGCCCTACTTTCTGGGTATAGATGACCCTGCTTGCATTTAAGACACAATTCAAAATCCTCAGACATGCTCAAGGTAAAGCAAGACTGCTACATAATCTTTATTTTTACAAACTGTCCAATTTTCTGGTTAAATCGGATTATAGTCTGACGCCCTCGGAATAAAAGTTACCGTGTGGGCCCTCCTGAAATATAACTACTACTTCCTTTTTGTCAACTCCCAAAATCTTACAGACACTTTCAGTTATTGCTTCAGCCAACCTATCCTTTTCTCTTTGAGTTCTTCCACCGAACAGCGACACAGTGACAATGGGCATGAATGAATACACCACATTGGTGATTAATATCACTATAGTTTTTTGGAATAAATCTTATTTTTAGAAATATCCGCCAAAAAAACTCACCTTTGTCAAATCTGCAAAACATACGCAGAAACAATTAAGAAGTAAGCAAATTAAGTCACATTACAAATGGCTTTAGATGATAAGGACCTACTTCAGTTTAATGCCAGCATTATTGCAGGAGCGTTAATTTTTCTGACTATTTCAGCATTTGTAACGACGCCAGAAGAACAACTGTATAGACTAATGTCACAAGGTTACGGTTTAATCATAATACTTATTTTTATAGTATCATCTTGGTTTCTAGTGAATGGAAAAAGAAATTTGGGAATGCGTGCTATGTTCTATGGATTAGGTTGGACAGGATTTGCTGCATTTGTTCTTTTCATAATAACTATTCTTAATGCTAAAGATCTATTAAGTTAAGTTTATTTTTACAAAGTGTCCAATTATAAGCCTGCCAAAATACACAGCGCAACAAAGAACAGAAATTAAAACATAGTCGCCTCTTTGCCGATAAAGGACCGGGAGGACCTTACACATAATGCCAGAGTTATCAAACGTTCAGTATGCCGTTATCCTAAAGACGTATTGCATGGCGAATCCTAAGTAAAGAACAACAAGACCATGTCAGACTCAAACCAGCTTCTTTAAATATACAATATATTAAGCTAGGCTTATTGGCGGATATTCCTCGGAAAAATGTATTTGCTTGCGGTGATTGCGGCTGTATGTATACCATCAAACCTCAAAAAGGGGGAAGCAAATGTCCCGTGTGTAAAAGTGAGTATCGTAATATAATAGAGGGTTTTACATATTAGTTATTAAATTAGAATGACCATAAAGTTATTAACTAAAGAAAAAGGTGTTGTAGGTAACGACACATCGTTAACGACACATCGTTACCTATTACTTACTAAGGCTACGGTAATGCACTATCTCCGAATTCATCGTCGTCGCCGTTAGCAGTAGACTCAAGGACGTTGTTGCAAGTAAATTGATTGTCGTGGAATGGATCACTCATGGTGCCAATGTTCTCATATTCATTGACTGCCTTACAGTTATCCTCCTGAATTATCTTGTGGGTCCTCTCGTTACAGTTACTGTCATCATTGTCTTCGCACTCTTCCTTGTCGGCAAGTGCTGGTGCTACCTGTGATATTCCTGTTCCTGTTAGCGCTGTCAATATTCCTAAGGACAGGGCTCGAACATTAACATGTTTTTTGTCTTCAAGATTTCTTATCGCAAAATGATACTAAACAGAGTATAAGTGGATTGAGTAAGAACAATTGCGAAAAAAATGAGTCTTCTCTACTACGTTAAATCTGAATCTAACAATAGAATATTATTCATCTTAATAATATGTAATTTAATTTGTATTATGATAAAAATAGAAAAGTTTGATTTTGTTTTTATTCTAACTTCCATCTCTTCTTTAAGAGGGCTACATCCGAAGCAAGTTTTTCTAGCTGTGAGTTTTCGATTTGAAGTTTCTTGACTTGCATCTTTATTTTGCCCAATTCATTAATTGTCAGGTTGTTGACGGCCTTCTCATATTGCACAAGAAAATCATCATCACTTGGCTTGTAATAACACGAAGCCAGGCCTATCTTGTGATCAATGTAGTCTTTCAGATAACACCGATAAACCCTCTTGGTCTGCTCAGACTTGATAGAGTGCTCAAAGAATTTTATTTTTTCAATGTGCTTTTTGCGCAGAATTTGCATTTTTTTCTACCTTAGTGAGCGTAGTCTAATTAATAAACTATGGATATGCGGGGTAAATTAACTAATTTACAATAAGGAGTGGATAGATTAATTATGCTACATTTTCATCGAAAAATCAATAGAATTGCTGGAATGGGTTAATGTTCCTATAGATATCATGTCTGGTAATGCCAATGCGTAATCTTTGATATTTGAAATATTTACACCTCCGGATATTTCAATTAGAACTTTTTCTCGTAGACCAGATTTTCTCAAATAGGATATGGTTTTCTGAGCCATCTCGGGAGTAAAATTATCTAACATAATAATATCAGCTCCACTTTTGATGGCCTCTATTGATGATTTCGTATTGCTAACTTCACATTCTATCATCATATTCTTTCCGGCTCTGAGCCTTGCATTTGTTATAGCACTTTGGATAGAAGTAGTTACCGCAAGATGGTTATCCTTGATTAGTATCAATTCATCGAGAGTATTTCTGTGAGAATGTCCACCGCCTAATATTATTGATTTCTTATCAAAGTATCTTAAACCAGGCGCAGTCTTTCTCGTCCCCATAACTTTTATATCCTTTGAAACAGATTTTACGATGTCTACAAACTTCTTGGTATCAGTAGCAATTCCACTCATACGCATTATCAAGTTTAATGCTGTTCTTTCAGCTTTTAGAATTGCTCTTGTATTACCATTTATTTTCATGACTCTAATACCTCTTTTTACAATATCACCATCATTGACTAGTGTTTTTGAATCACAGTTGCAAATCTCAAATATTATCTTAGCCTCCTCAAGGCCAGCTACAACCGCAATTTCGGATTTACAAATAATCTGAGAGGATGATTTTAAGTCCTTGTTTACCGTGTATTGACTGGTCAGATCTCCTTGCCCGATATCTTCTCTGAGAAATCTTACAAGGGATTCTCGTAAATTAAAATATTGATTTAGATCTCTTGATTTTCTTTTAAAAGTCAAGTTACTTTTAGTGCATATTTGTGCGGAGTTGATATTTGAAGTGTGGATGCTACCAGCGAGTTCTTTGAATCAAATATTACTATTGTACCAGACCAATCAGACGAAAGTTCAGTTGATTTGCATATAGGACAAACCTTTCCAACAGTAATTGCTCTACATTTTTTACAGGCAAGTTCTTTAGCCATTTAAGCTGGCACTGTTCCCTTCTTTTCCTTTGCCTTATCCTTTTCTTTTTGACCACTGGCGGCTGGGTTCTTGGCTTTCTTTATCTCTTCTTCTATCCACTCGAGTGCTCCCAGAAAAGGCTGTCTACAGGTAATTCCTATTTTGCCCATTGCAGAACCTTTCCCTAGGCTAATGGCAGTAACTCTGGCTCTAAGCTTTGATCCAATCTTCAAAGATTTGGCGGATTGATTTGCAACTATTACCCCTTGTTTTACGTCGCTTTTCAAATAGTCATCAGTTATTTGAGAAAGGTGCAGCAATGCATCAGTTGGTCCAATTCTTACAAATGCACCAAAATCTGTAATTTCAACAATTTCCCCTTCCACTATTTCTTGCAATTTAGGATAAAATGTTAATGCCTTAAAAGATACCTTGTGAAACGTAGCGCCATCGCCAGAGACCAATTTTCCAACTCTGTTTGTCTTGGCATCAATAATCATAATAACATAACCCAACTCTGGATTTATCATACTCTCATATTTTTCTTTGAGAATTTCCATTGTAGTCTCGTTGAGAGATTTTTTCATCATGCTGGGTGGTATCCTAACAACATCGTCCATGTGTATTATCGCAAACATTACTTATTGTCAATTTGTTTAAAGTATCAATTTATGAACCTTTTCATTATTATTAATTTTAGTATCAACACGCATGCCATTGTATGATTTAAATATTCTTTGGAAGAGTACGTTGATATGGTCTCAATTGAGCAAATCATGGCAAAATTACAGACAATAGAAGATCCCGAATTGCATAAAGATATAGTTTCAATGGGCATGATAAAAGACCTTGCGATTAACGATGGAAAAGTTGGATTTACATTAGAACTTACAACCCCTGCCTGTCCGTTTAACAGCGAGATAGAAGAATCTGTTCGAAATTCTATGATGGACTTGGGCATTAAGGATCTTGACCTCAAAGTAACTGCGAGAGTCATGGAAGGTAGATCAATTTCAATGGACGAATTGCTTCCTGGAGTCAAAAATATACTTGCTGTTGCTAGCGGTAAAGGGGGCGTGGGTAAAACAACAGTGTCAGTTAACCTTGCGTTGGCTTTATCAAAGACTGGTGCAAAGGTTGGTTTACTGGATGCTGATGTTTATGGTCCAAGCATCCCACTAATGTTAGGACTCAAGAACGCACCTGAAGTAGTCAATAATAAAATAGAACCTGTCTTGGCTCAGGGAGTAAAAGTCATTTCAATGGGCTTCTTTTATGAACAATCACAGCAAGCAGGAATCTACAGAGGTCCAATCGTGGCTGGAATTGTAAAGCAATTCCTAACTGATGTAAACTGGGGCGAGCTTGATTACTTGATAATTGATTTACCTCCGGGGACTGGAGATGCACCTTTGACATTAGCCCAAACAATACCTATAACTGGAATAATTATAGTAACCACTCCTCAAGATGTAGCTATGAATGTTGCAGTAAAGGCAGTAGGCATGTTCAACAAACTGAACGTACCTATTATAGGAGTCATAGAAAATATGAGTTATTTGGAATGTCAACATTGTAATAATAGGATTAGTATTTTCGGTACTGGGGGAGGTCAGAAAGTTAGTGATCAGTTTAATGTTCCCTTTATTGGAGAAATACCTCTGCATCAACAGATAATGTCAGCAAGTGACAGTGGTAATCCGGTAGCNATTTCAGAACCAAATAATANCCAAGCTGTCTTATTTGANAAAATTGCCCGCACTGTGGCTGGTAGAATTAGTATCATTGCCTCTGAATTACAGGACCANGAGAAGACTGAAAGTGAACNATCAAAAGAACCCGAAAGTGTCAATACCACCTGATATTCTTCAAGTATTAAAAANGCCATTAGGAAAGCTAATTTTAGACAGTGATATAACAGAAGAAAAAATACGAAAAGAAATTNCTAACAGTAACTCCAAAATAATAACTGTAGGAGACCGTTCTACTGATAGACTAATTTCATTTGATATTTATCCTGACTTAGCAATAATTGATGGAGTTGAGAGAAGGCGAGAAAAGAGATCCACATTAACCGATAGAATGCTAAATCAAAAGGATAAAGATGTAACAAAAATTTCATGTATTAATCCAGCAGGAACCATTACGAAAGAAGCTATAACTAAAATCAAATTTGCTCTGTCAGGTCAAAAGAATTTTATCTTGCAAGTTATTGGCGAGGAAGATCTCTTGACACTTCCTACTTGCTACTTTGCACCCCATTATTCACTAGTGTGTTATGGTCAACCATTGGAGGGGTTGGTTCTAGTACGAGTCAATGATTCAATAAGGCGAAAAGCTAAAGAATTAATGAAATCAATAATAATAAACTACTGACGGGGTATGATGATGTGGTGGCTGTTTGAAATACAAGTGATTGAAAAACCATAATTTTCTGACCCCGAACCGATCATTTTTATTAAAATTTCAAAATAAAGCTAGAATTTGCAGAGACAGTCAACATCAAACATGACATGAGCATTCACATTTTGACATTTTTACATCAAAGGAGCAATCGTGATCCGACCCACACGAATCGCCCATAGGCCATTCACCTGGACATTCAGTGTGACGATTCCTTTTACAAAAGAAGGTTAATGTCATTTGAATTCAACAACAATACTGTCATTTGAATATTTGAATATTTATGTTTCACAATGACTAAAAATAACATAAAGTATATTATTTGAATAAATTTTATATTCTAATGCA
>Ga0065704_10071629_pt1 | contig 10450 bp, 12 predicted proteins | sample SwiRhicommuniRL2_FD_59091 | JGI IMG/M metagenome (GOLD analysis project Ga0065704, IMG submission 59091) | Switchgrass rhizosphere bacterial communities from Rose Lake, Michigan, USA - RL2 v2 (version 2) | ecosystem: Host-associated > Plants > Roots > Rhizosphere > Soil | place: East Lansing, MI | reverse complement strand
ATCGCTGTCGGCAATGGCCTTGGACAGGCGTTCCGTGGGTTCAAGGTCCAGGCGCATGGCGCTGAACCGGAAGGGCGAGCCGCTGCCGGCCTGTTCGGCGATGGCGCCGGTCAGCGCTTCGTAGTCAGCGGTATGGCCGAGCAACACCTTGGCGGGCTGGATGCCGGCCAGGGCGGGATGGTGTTCGAGGTAGTAAAGGAAATGTGAGATGGCTCGTTGTGTGTCCATGCTTATTCTTCCCTGACAAGTTCATTAAACGTCCCTGACAACCGGCAAAAGTGGCGGAGTCGACCGGCCGGATCGCCTCCGCCGGGCGGTGCCTACAGAGGCCACATCGCCGTGCCGAATGGAACGACGGCATCGGCCTGCATCATTTCAACGGCGGCTTCATGGGTTGGGGCTTCAAACCATTCGTCCAGTTGCAGTTCGGTTTCCAAGTCTTTGTCCAGTGCTTGCATAGTGAATCTCCTAGATGACTTTTACGGAAATAAGCGGCTCGATTCGGCGAATGGAAACAGGCCGGCAACGGCACCGCAGAACTTGTCGGCACGATGCCTGGGCAAGTCGCTGAAAACCTAGTCGAGGGATTTTTGGATTGCAAAAAAATAATTTTATTTTTTTTGTTTGAACTTTTTGTTCCATTTTCAGCGACGGCATTAGTCATTCAAAAACAGCCGCCTGGGTGTTTTTTTAAATAGGTAGCTACCTACCGTCAATTTGCAGTCAGCCCCCGGAAATTTCCTGCTTGGAAAGTTTGCGTTACGCACCGTAAAGGAATGCTGACGATTTTTGCCTTGTGAACGGGCCTCTATCGGCGTTTCGGATGGCTGTAAGAAAAAGCTGCCGAGGGCCCCGGTTTGACGAGTTTTCTGATACTTCGCAGCGCTTGTTTCAGGCCAAGGGGAAGGGTCAGATGCGCGCCATACCTGAAGTGCGGGGTAAGACGCTGATCCGGTGGTGTCTGGCAGCAGGAGGGCCGCAGTGTACAATGCGCGGCGTTTTACTGTGACCCTTAGCGTACCCACGCATTTTCAAGGTTATCCGCCTTGTTCACTCCGCCACGTCATAAGCGTGTCGGGTTCGATTTCGTCACAGATAAAAACAAATAGGTGACGCATGACCGTTGTAGAAAATACGCATTCGGGCGAGCTGAAGCGCGGCCTGAAAAATCGCCACATTCAACTGATCGCCCTCGGTGGTGCGATCGGCACCGGCCTGTTCCTCGGCTCGGCGGGGGTGCTGAAATCAGCCGGCCCGTCGATGATCCTTGGCTACGCCATCTGCGGCTTCATCGCCTTCATGATCATGCGCCAGTTGGGTGAAATGATCGTCGAAGAGCCGGTGGCCGGTTCCTTCAGCCACTTTGCCCATAAGTACTGGGGCGGTTTCGCCGGGTTCCTCTCGGGTTGGAACTGCTGGATTCTCTACATCCTGGTAGGCATGTCCGAACTGACTGCAGTCGGCAAGTACATCCATTACTGGGCCCCGGACATTCCGACCTGGGTCTCGGCGGCGGCATTTTTCATCCTGATCAACGCCATCAACCTGGCCAACGTCAAAGTCTTCGGCGAGGCCGAGTTCTGGTTCGCGATCATCAAGGTCGTGGCGATTGTCGGCATGATTGCCCTGGGCAGCTATTTGCTGGTCAGTGGCCATGGCGGGCCGCAGGCGTCGGTGACCAACCTGTGGTCCCACGGCGGGTTCTTCCCCAACGGTGTGAGCGGGCTGGTGATGGCCATGGCGATCATCATGTTCTCTTTCGGTGGCCTGGAAATGCTCGGTTTCACCGCCGCTGAGGCCGACAAACCGAAAACCGTGATCCCCAAGGCCATCAACCAGGTGATCTACCGGATCCTGATTTTCTACATCGGTGCGCTCGTGGTGCTGTTGTCCCTGACCCCTTGGGACAGCCTGCTGACCACGCTCAACGCTTCCGGCGATGCCTACAGCGGCAGCCCGTTCGTGCAGGTGTTCTCGATGCTGGGCAGCAACACTGCGGCGCATATCCTCAACTTCGTGGTGCTCACCGCCGCGCTGTCGGTGTACAACAGCGGCACCTATTGCAACAGCCGCATGTTGCTGGGCATGGCCGAGCAGGGCGATGCGCCCAAGGCCTTGTCCAAGATCGACAAGCGCGGCGTGCCGGTGCGTTCGATCCTCGCGTCGGCGGCTGTCACGCTGGTGGCGGTGCTGTTGAACTACCTGATCCCGCAGCATGCGCTGGAGCTGCTGATGTCGCTGGTGGTCGCGACCCTGGTGATCAACTGGGCGATGATCAGCTACTCGCACTTCAAGTTCCGCCAGCACATGAACCAGACCCGCCAGACGCCGCTGTTCAAGGCGCTGTGGTACCCGTACGGCAACTACATCTGCCTGGCGTTCGTGGTGTTCATCCTGGGCGTGATGTTGCTGATCCCCGGCATCCAGGTATCGGTCTATGCGATTCCGGTGTGGGTGGTGTTCATGTGGGTGTGCTACGTGATCAAGAACAAGCGCAGTGCCCAGCATGAACTGGCTGTGGCGGCTGCCACCAAGTAAGCAAGCCTGAAATACAACAAACCCGGCCAAGTGCCGGGTTTGTCGTTCAAGGAAGGTACAAAATCTGTGGGAACAAGGCCTGTGGGAGCAAGGCTTGCCCGCGATGCAGTCACCGCGATTTATCGATAAACCGCATTACCGTTCATCGCGGGCAAGCCTTGCTCCCACAGACCTCTCCACAGGCCAGACTCCCACAGACCTCTCCACAGGCCAGGCTCTCACAAGCCTCATTCCAGCGGTTTCGAGTATCCTGTGGGTCCTGATACCGGATACTTTCCATGCTGGCGATTTCCAACACCGTGCACATCCCGGACGCCGAGATCGAGCTGACGGCCATCCGCGCCCAAGGGGCAGGGGGGCAGAACGTCAACAAGGTCTCCAGCGCTGTGCATTTGCGCTTCGACATTCCGGCCTCGTCGCTGCCCGAGTTCTACAAGGAGCGGCTGCTGGCCCTGCGCGACAGTCGCATTACCAGCGATGGTGTATTGATCATCAAGGCCCAGCAATACCGTACGCAGGAACAGAACCGGGCCGATGCCCTGGAGCGCCTGACCGAACTGATCCTCAGCGCCACCAAGGTCGAAAAGAAGCGCTGTCCGACAAAACCGACCCTGGGTTCGAAAAAGCGTCGCCTGGAATCCAAGACCAAGCGCGGCTCGATCAAGGCCGGGCGCGGCAAGGTGGACTTCTAGCTTTTCTCCCGTTCCTGGCGATGCCTCGGCGCCTGTCGGTACAGGTAGACGCTCAATGCCAACCCGCCCAGGGCCGCCAGTGCGGCGAATAGAAAGATCGAGGCAAAGCCGAAGCCCGCGGCAATCGCACCGGCCAGCGGTCCGGTGATCCCCAGCGACAAATCAATGAACAGTGAATAAGCACCCACCGCCGCCCCGCGGCTGGAGGCCGGCACCAGGTTGACCGCTTCCACGCCCAGCGCCGGAAACACCAGGGAAAAGCCGAAGCCGCTCAACGCCGCGCCCGCCAGGGCCCAGTGGGCATCCGGTGCGAGCCACAACAGCAACAGGCCCAGGGTTTCCACCGACAGGCAGGCAATCGCCACACGAAAGCCGCCCAGACGGTTGATCAGGTTGCCGAACAGCAGGCGCGCGCCGATGAAGCTGGCGCCGAACAGGCTCAGGCACAGCACGGCGTTGTCCCAGTGCTGGGTGGCGTAGTACAGGGTGATGAAGGTCGCGATGGTGCCAAACCCGATGGAACCCAGGGCCAGGCCGCAGCCGTGTGGCAGCACACGCCCCAGCACGTGCATGAACGGCAGGCGTTCGCCAGTGACGATGGGCGCGGCGGTTTTGCGCCAGGCCAATGCCAACCCCAGCAAGCCGAGCAAGATAATGCTCACGCCCATGCTCCATAGCCCCAGCGCATTGACCAGCCACACCCCCAGCGGTGCGCCAATCGCCAGCGCGCCGTAACTGGCGATACCGTTCCAGGAAATCACCTTGGCGGTATTCGCCGCGCCGACCCGGCCGATGCCCCAGCCAATCGAACCGGAGCCCACCAGGCTTTCCGCGCTACCGAGCACCAGGCGACCGATCAGCAGGCTGATCAGGCTGAACGTTGGCAGGTGGGGCGTCCAGGCAGACACCAGCATGAACACACCACTCAGCCCGCAGCCGGCGAGGCCGAACATCACCGCGCGCTTGCTTCCCAGGTTATCGATGATTCGCCCTGCATAAGGACGACTGAGCAGAGTGGCCAGGTATTGCACGCTGATCACCAACCCGGCGATCACCGCGCCGAAGCCCAGTTCGCCGTGGACGAACCCGGGCAGTACGGCCAGGGGAATGCCGATATTCAGGTAGCCGATGAATGTGAACAGGACGATGGAAACGACTTGCAGCGTGACCGCCAGGGGGCGCTGGGAATCTGACATGGGGTAAAGGTCCACGGAGCAGCAGGATAGGTAGGCTGCTTATGATAACGGCGACCGTGGGGTCAGGGCGGGGAAAAGTAAAACTATTTGCCCAATGGTGGTTCAGCTGCCGTTCTCACCGCTGACCAGGCGTGTGGTCACCAGTGCGGCGATGGCGTTTTCTTCGCTGCCAAAGCGCGCCAGCAGGGCTGCTTGTTTCTCGGCAGGAAGGCGGGTCCAGATCTCGACCATTTTTTCGGCAGTGCCGATCAGCACGCTGGCCTGGGCTTCGCTGAATGGAGGGGTGTCATCGGTCATGGAGGGCTCGGGATTCAGGCAGTGTGGAAAGCGCATCTTAGCGCTTTCCACACGGTCTGGTGGTGCGGGTCAATCAGTCTTCGCTGTCGGCCTGGCGGCGTTCAGTGGCTTCTTTAGGCTCGGGTTGCTGGGCGTCTGCTTGCCCCCCGGCTTGTAGCGTGGTCGTCTGCTCAGTGTCGTGCAGGCTTGGGAAGGGGAGATTAGGGATCTCGTGCATATCGCGCTCCTCGCAAGGTCTGTGGATAGATCTGGTAGATCCGCGCTTTTACAAAGCCTGGGCAGGATACAGCAGGAGAAATGACAAAAAGACTTTTAAATCCCGTCGGGCCGACAAAAGGGATTGTCTGGACAAGTCATGACCAATCCCTCCGTGCGGCGTCCTGGCGCAACTTTTTCAGCCCCGGCTACCGGCCGTTACCAGTGGTCGGCAAGGCTCAAGAATGCCTCTGCAAGGCCGATGGTCTGTACAAATCCTTTGGCATTCGGTTTCGACACCGGACATGGAAGTCGGGGCGTCGTTAGCTCTTTTTACCCCCACGAGATTCTTTCCATGTTTCTACAAAAATCCTTGAGAGCCCAGATCCTTGCCTTGCTCAGCGGCAGTCTGTTGGCGATGCTGCTGATCGCCCTGGCGTCCTTCCATTTCCTGTCCGAGGGTGTCCAGAATTATCGCCAGCTGATTGATGGCCCGTTGCGCGCCTCACAATTGATCGACGAGGCCAACCTGCAATTCAAGGTGCAGGTCCAGGAATGGAAAAACGTCCTGTTGCGCGGCAAGCAGCCAGCGGACCTGGATAAGTACTGGAAGCAATTCGAGGAACGCCAGCACGATGTCCAGGGCATTCTGGGTGAGTTGATCGGGCACAAGGACCTCCCAGCCCAAATCAAGGCGCGCATTGAACGCCTGCGGGACGAACACCGTCAGTTGGGTTCGGCGTACCAGAAGGGCCGGGACGCGTTTGTGGCGGCAGGTGCTGATGCGACGGCTGGTGATGCAGCGGTCAAGGGCGTCGACCGTGCTGCCAGTGAGCAGATGAGTGAGCTGGTCGCCGAGTTGCACAAGATGGGCAGCGAGCAATCGGTGTCGATCAGTACCGGGGCCGACCGGACCATTCTGCTGGGTACTGTGGTGATGCTGGTCTCAGGCCTGCTGATTGGGGTGTTCAGCCTGTGGATGGTCAACCGCAATCTGGTGCAGCCTATCCGCAACCTGATCGCATACGTGACCCAATTGAGTCACGGTCGTTTTTCCGAGCGGGTCGTCAGCAATCGCCAGGACGAACTGGGCGATCTCGCCCTGGCGGCCAATACCTTGCGCGATTTCCTCGCCGAAACCTTCACGCGCCTGCAACGCAGTGCCACGGAGCTGGACAGTGCCAGCGGTGAACTCAATGCCATCGCCAGCCTGATGAGCCAAGGCACCAGCGAACAATTCGAACGCACCGATCAGGTGGCAACGGCAATGAACGAGATGTCCGCCACCGCCCAGGAAGTTGCCCGCCATGCCGCCGATGCGGCGCGGGCTGCCGATGATGCCGATCACTCGGCGCAGCAGGGCGAGAAAGTGATGCAGGGCACTATCCACACCATCACCCAGATGCGCGGCGAGATTGCCAACACGGCCACGGTGATCCGTCGTCTGGAAACCGACAGCGGGCGCATCGGTAAAGTGCTTGAAGTGATTCGCGGGATTGCCGAGCAGACCAACCTGCTGGCCCTCAACGCTGCCATCGAAGCGGCCCGGGCGGGGGGGCCGGACGTGGTTTCGCGGTGGTCGCCGATGAGGTTCGCAACTTGGCCCAGCGCACGGCGTCATCGATCATCGAGATCAATCAGATTATCCAGACCGTGCAGACTGGCGCAGTGGACGCGGCCCAGGCCATCGAAAGCGGGCAGTCGCGCAGTGAAGAAAGTGTCGAGCAGGTGACCCAGGCCGGCGCCATGCTGGAACGCATCACCCAGGCGGTGGAAGCGATTCGCGACATGAACCGCCAGATCGCCACCGCCGCGGAAGAGCAGACCTCCGTGGCCGAAGACATCTCGCGCAACCTCACCGAAATCACCTGCATCGCCAGCACCAACCTCGACAATGTGCAGCGCACCGAAGCGGCCAGTCGGGATTTGCATGGGTTGTCGGGGCAGTTGAATGAAGTGACGGCGCGGTTGAGTGCCTAACCCCAGTGGCGAGGGAGCAAGCTCCCTCGCCACACAAGCTTATGCGAACCTGAGGTGGATCAATCTCAATAATCGCGCCGCTTGCGAAATGCCCATCGGCCTGCAATCACGGTGAAGGTTGCCACCAGCGCCACCAGGATCCAGAAGCCCTCCGGATCACCGGCCAGCGGCACGCCGCCGACGTTCATGCCGAAGAAACCGGCAATGATGTTGATGGGCAATGCCAGGACCGTGACCACCGTCAGGGTGAACAGCGTGCGGTTGCTTTGTTCGTTGAGGTTGGCGGCGATCTCTTCCTGCAGCAGCTTGATCCGCTCGCCCAGGGCGGTGAGGTCGTTGATGATCAGGGCGAACTCCTCGGTGGACTTGCGCAACTCCTTGACGTCTTCCTTCTGCAGCCATTGCGGTGGGCGGTTGAGCAGGCGCAGCAACGAGCCTGGCTCCAGGGCCAGCAGGCGTTGCAGGCGTACCAGCACTCGGCGCTGGGCGCCCAACTCGGAGCGGTTGGTGGACAGTCGCGAAGAGAGCAGTTGGTCTTCGATCTGATCGACGTTGAGGCTGGTCTTGCGCACGATCTGGGTCAGCACTTCGCCTTGGTCGCGCAGCAGATGCACGAGCAGTTCCAGCGGTGAGCGAAAGCACTCGCCGGCCTTGACCGATGAGCGCAGCTTGTCGACCGAGTGCAAAGGTTGCAGCCGCGCGCTGATGATCAGCCGACTGTGCACGCAAACCCACAACGTCGATACATCCGAGGACACCAGGTTGCTGAGGTTGAACACCACATCGTTCACCACCGCCAGCAATGCCGAGTCCACATGTTCGATGCGGGTCGAGCGCGAGCCTTCGTGCAGGGCTTCGAAGAATTCCTGGGGCAAGGCCAGGTGGCTTTTCATCCAGCGCTCGCAGGCAGCGTGGGCCAGGTTCAGGTGCAGCCAGAGGAATTCGTCGGCGTCTTGCGGTTGTTGCAGGCTTTGCAGGGCCTGGGCCGAATCGATCTCCCTGCCACGCTCGCCGGGGCGGAAACGAAATCCGTAAAGCAGGCCGAACAGGTCCGGATCGCGATGGCTTTGGTCGATGCTGTGGTTCATGAGGGCTCGCTGGCGGGGAGTGCCTGTCGCGGCGACAACAGGGTCACTTGAGCGGCATCATTGCAGGGTTTTTTGAAGGTTTTGTGACAGGTGGCTGTGTCACTTGGACCGTTAGCCGTTTACATACGCACGCAAAAGAGCCGCGCAACTTGAAAGTTGCGCGGCTCTACATGGATTAAATCAGTCATCTCGGTCTTGTTTGTTTTCCAAGACCTCTCCGGTAGCGGCATTGAGTTCAACGTCAAACTCTCTGCCATCTGGGTAACGTACTTCAACTTCGTATTCATAACCGTTGAAACGCTCATCCAAGTCAGCAAGTCCGATGGTCGCTCCCGGGTGCAGCTTCTCGACGATCTGTTTAAGTTCGTCCATTGATTTGATCTTGCCTTCCTTGACCAGTTGGGGAATCTGGGTGGCCGGAACATCCTTCGCCTGGGCCAGGCCAGCGGTGAGGGTCAGGGCGGCAACGGTAAACAGGGCAGTCAAAGTTTTCATAGGTCTTTCCTTTGTCGTTAAAGGGTGATTCGTTTAAGTGGGCTCAGATTATCTGTGGCAACTTAATTCACCCTTAATTCGGAAAACTTGCAGCGACTGCACCGATCCGGCCCTGATTCCTCAGTAACCGTTCTTCTCCAATAGTTGCGCCACACTGCCTGTTTCGGGACGCTTGAAGTACTTGAGCAACTCACTGGCCCGATTGGTGAAAATGCCATCCACGCCGGCGTTCATCACTTTCTTGAAGTCCACCGGCTCATCAACAGTGTAGACATGCACCAGCAGACCCTGGTCATGGGTGTACTGGTTCATCCATGGCTGCACCAGGTCCGCGTAACTCTGGCTGCCGCCATGGGTCAACGCCGCGGACGGCCCAGTACCGATGGCGCCCTGGGCCTTGGCGTACTGAATCCATGTTTCGAATTCTGCCTTGTCCTTGGGTTCCTGCTTGGCGTAATAGGCGGCCTTGTCCGTTTCGCCGGACTCGGCAAAAGGCACCTTGGACTTGGGCTCGATGTTGCCTTCGCCCACCCACAGCAGCAGGATCTTCGGCACCTTCGGCATCTCTTTGTGCAGCAGTTCGAGACTGCTCTTTTCAAAGGTCTGCAAGACCACTTTGCCTTTGCCCTGGCCGACACCCGTGGCGCGCTTGGCCAGTTTCGACCCGGCCGGGCTCAGCCAACCGCGGTCCTGCAGTTTGTCCTTCAAGTCGCGCTCAATGCCGGGGAACAGCTTCGGCGCCTTGGTCTCGATGTACAGCCCGGGTTTTTGCTGCGGGTTGCCCTCGGCGATATTGATCACTTCATCGAGGGTCAGGATTTTCAGGCCGGCGAACGAAGGTCGCGCGCGGTCCGGGTAAGCGGTGTTGAACCAACTGCCGGCATCGAGGGTTTTGAGCTCCGCCATGGTGAATTCGTTGGCGGTGCTGTCCTTGCGCTCGGGGAATTTGACCGCGACATCCGTTGTGCGCAGCAGGCTGTCGTCATGCAGGACGAACAACACGCCGTCCTTGCTGCGTTGCAGGTCCAGTTCCAGGTAGTCGGCGCCCAGGTCGCGGGCCAGCTTGTAGGCAGCAGCGGTGGATTCCGGCGCGTCGAACGAGGCGCCGCGATGGGCGATGACCGCCGGATGTGGAATACCCTGGAGGGCTGCCAGGGCCTTGGGGCTCGGGGCCTCGGACGCTTGGGTCTGGCCGAAGCCGAGCAACAGGCTCAGCATCAAGGCGGTGCGGGTGAAGGTGACAGGCATGCTCGAAATCCTTTCGTAGGTGTGTGCAAAAAACTATCTTTTAACAACTGAACGCTGTCGGCGCTATCGCCATACCGACATAAACCTGTGCAAAGAAGATTTTTCCCACGCATTTCCAGGCCGCTTTGCAGTACCCTTGCCGCATCAGTTTCCCCGGCAGAGGGAAACCTTAAATCCTGTGTCCGCTTGCCCTGCGTGTAAACCATTGATCAGACGTCCCGAGGGACGTATCCATGAGGTTTACCATGCGCACCACTTCGACATTCATCTGCCAGGCCGCCGACCAGCTCAAGGGTTTTGTCGGCCTGAACCGCAAGACTGGCCAGTACATCGTGCGGTTCAGCGAAGACGCCTTCGGCATGGACGTGGCCGACGACGGCATCATCCCCACCTGCGAATTTGTCTGGGCCCCCGTGGCGGACGGCACCATGGCCCTCAAGCGCGAGCGCATCCAGTTGCTGCTGGACCAGCACATCGACGACCGGATCAACCTCTCCGAACCTTTACGGGTGTACATGGCCCGCAGCGACCTGCCGGAAATCGTGGCGGTGCGGCAGTTGGTGGAAGGCTGAAGCCACGACCTTGACCCCGGTGGGAGCAAGCTCAGCTCCCACAGAGGATTTGTGGTGAAGGCGGGATCTGCGCCCCCCCCCGGGATTCAGTGTGGGAGCAAGGCTTGCCCGCGATGGGGGTGGCACATTCAACATCGCTGCAAGCTGTC
>Ga0065704_10002145_pt1 | contig 10456 bp, 11 predicted proteins | sample SwiRhicommuniRL2_FD_59091 | JGI IMG/M metagenome (GOLD analysis project Ga0065704, IMG submission 59091) | Switchgrass rhizosphere bacterial communities from Rose Lake, Michigan, USA - RL2 v2 (version 2) | ecosystem: Host-associated > Plants > Roots > Rhizosphere > Soil | place: East Lansing, MI | reverse complement strand
GGCGCCGGAGACGGGGATTCAGGCGGAGGGGGCGCCGGAAACCCCGGAGGCTCCGGACGGTAAGGCACCTCAGCCGGCCGCTCCGGTGGAAAACCGGGCGGCACGTTCGGCGGCTTGGGGTGAGAGCCTTCGAAGGGACGACTCATGGTCGCTTCCCCTCAGGCCGCCGCGCGCAAAAGCGACGCGGGCGTGAGCACATGATCCACCAGTCCGTAGCTCTTGGCCTCTTCCGCCGACAAGAAGAAGTCACGCTCGAGATCCTTGAGCAGCTTCTCGGTGCTTTGCCCCGAATGCTCCGCGTAGAGCTCGACGAGGCGGGTCTTGAGCCGCATGATCTCTTGGGCCTGAATTTGAATATCGGTCGCCTGTCCCTGAGAGCCGCCGTGCGGCTGGTGGATCATGATCCGGGAGTTGGGAAGCGCCATCCGCTTGCCGGGCGTGCCCGCGGCGAGCAAGAACGAGCCCATCGAGGCCGCCTGCCCCAGGCAGTACGTCCGAATATCCGAGCGGAGATTGCGCATGGTGTCGTAAATCGCAAGGCCCGCCGTCACGACCCCGCCCGGGCTGTTGATGTAGAGCATGATTTCCTTGCCGGGCTCCACCGAGTCCAGGTACAGGAGTTGCGCGATGATGAGGTTCGCCACTTGATCATCGATGGGCGTCCCCAGGAAGACGATCCGCTCCTTGAGCAGCAGCGAATAGATGTCGAAGGCACGCTCGCCTCGGCTCGACTGCTCGACCACCATGGGAACCAGGTTCATGTGAATGGACATACTCGCCTCCTCTTGCTTGGATTGGCTAACTGGGCCAGCATACCGAGGAGGTCTTGGCGCCGAGTCCCTATCGACGCGAGCTTTGATTCTTAGGGATCCTTAAGCGCGGCCGCTCAGGCGAGACAGGGGCTGAGGACGTGAAACTCGCCAGTGGGCGTTCGCTTACTCGCCAATGGCCGTCGGGGAAGTCGCCAATGGGCGATCGCGCTTGGAAACCAGCGGCAACAAAGCTCGGGCGCTCAAAGTGGGATCCTTGAACTCCCGCACGCCGATGCTCAAGCGAGCCCCCCAGAAACGCTCGACCCACTGGCGGCCGACGCCCCAGAAAGCTTCCTCGTCCTTGATGTCGACCTTGAAGCCCCCGAGCATCCGAAGGAGCGCCAAGGCCCCCTCATCGTGGAAGCCCTCGCCCGCCAGATACTCGCGGAGGCGCTTCGGCGTGTTGAGACGCTTGCCCATGTCCGCCAGCAGGGCCTCTTTATCGGCCACCATGGCCTTTTCCAAGAGAGGGCCGAGGCTCCGAGCGATCACATGGGCTCCTTTGCGCATCTCCGTACGCTCCCAGACCGCAAGCTCGGCGGCCAGCATCAGGGCGATGCGATGGACCTGATGGCCCTTGCCGTCCATGGGCAAGGTCATCAACGCTCTCGGGAGGGGCAGACGGTAATTCGCGAGGTCGATATCCGACCACCAGGCCCCGGGAATCGCCAAGAGGCGCCGGATCTGCCGCAAGCTCGCCAAATCCGTCTCGTCACTCAGCGGATGCAACTCCTCCGCGCCGCGCTTGAGGAAGAAGAAGCGCCAATACTGCTCGGGATGGCGGTAAGGCTCCACGCGATCGCCAGTCACCCGATCCAAGCTCACCTGGGCCCTGGCAAGCTCGCCAAGCCGCTGCTGCAAGGCCTGGTAGGTATCGGCATGGAAGCCGCCGCCTTCGAGGCGCTTATAGCCCAGGCGGGCAAGTGCCTCCGGCAAGTCGTACCAGAACCCCTCCTCCGGATGGGAACGACGATAAGCTTGATCCAGCAGGTCGAGGTGGGTCTTGAGCAAGTTGGCGTCGTGGGGGATCGCCTCGCGTGTTTGCGGTGAACGCAAGACGAAGCCCGTGCGGACGCGTAACAAGCGAACCTGCCCCCGGACGCGCGTCTTGACGGTCTCCTCGCGTTGCGGCAAGAAGGTCAGCAGCCCGCGTCGCATGGCGTTGTGAACGGGATGCGTCGGCAGGACGACCTGGCCCTCCGCACAGGCCACCGGAGCCATCGCGAGGGCCGGAAGCCTCCGGTTCGGGAGTCGAGCGGGATACGAGGGCCTGGTCAGGGGCTGAATCGCGAGACCTGAGCTTGAAGGGGCTTGCGCGAGCATCATCGTCATCTGGCACCTCCGATGCGACCGATTCGCCTCCAGCATACTATGCCTCGACGACGCGATTTTTGAACCGAAACGACGATCGGGTTACCCGCTAGCAGCCGGCCTTCTAGTCGACCCAGTGGGGGAAGTAGCCGAGGGCATCCTGGACGGCTGCGTCATGGGTCGGCACCACGATCAGCGCAGGATTAGCCAGCATCAAGCGATGCAGATGCTCGACGGAGTGCAGGGTCGCCGGACGATCATTGTCCACGATCCGGCTGGGGACCCAGAACTTGGGTTTGATGCGTTGGGCCGCTTCCAACCTCCAGACCACGTCCCCGCATAAGAAGTATTGCTTGCCGGACTTCACGGTGAGGAACAGCCCCACCGAGCCCGGAGTATGCCCGGACAAGGGAACCAGAACCACGCTGCCATCCCCGAAGACGTCCCGGCTCCGGGCGAACGAGGCAAACGGACGATTCTCGAAGTCATAGACCTTCCAGTTCAAATCCGGCGCGTCCACCTGGCTAGGCAACACCGCGCCGGGATGGCGCTGGGCGATGAAGTCCTTCTCGGCTTTCGTGATCCAGACCTCGGCACGGGGAAAGTCTTTAAGGCCGCTGGCGTGATCCCAGTGGGCATGGGAAAGGATGATCCGGTCCACCGGACCCAATTGGGCGGCGTCCATCTGATCCCGGAGCGGCTTCACCGGGCCGTAAGAAAACAGCGGCTTGGCCCACCAGGGCATGTCGTAGCGGTATTGCTGGTCGATGTCCCGCCCCAGGGCGGTATCGAAAAGGAAGCTTCCCCGAGGATGCTGCACCAGCACGGCCGTGTGATTGGCGGTGACCGACTTGAAGAGGTCGCCGCCGTCGAAGGCGAAGCCCTCCTGGGTCTTGACCTCTGAGGTCTTGAACAAAGTGAAACGTACGTCCACCGCCTTTTCCGGCCGGGGGACGGCCTCGCTGACGACAGAGGGCGGTTGGATGGCCTGAGCGGCCGGCGTCAGAAGGAGAAACGCGATCGCAACCAGGGGGGTGAACCAGCGGGCTTTCATCACCTCAAACCTCCGAGGGCAGAAACAGGGACAACGACTGAACAAGCCGCCGCAACGGAGCGCAGTCCCGCTGCGCGCGGCTCAGGATCAAGGCGCCCTCCAGGGAGATCAGCAGGCTTTCGGCCCGTTGTTCCGGCTGGTCGATGCCTTGCGTTTGCAAATAACCGGCCAGCGCATCCTGCCAGAGCCCGAAGGCCCGAGCACAGGCTTGCTGGATGGGCACGCTCTGGGCGGCCTCTTCGAGGGCCACGGTCGCCACTGGGCAGCCCTTCTGGAAGCCGGAAAGCTCGAGGTCGGAAATGAAGGCCTCAATGACCGCGACGAGGGCCTGCTGGGGCGTGCTTGCCGAGGCCGCCAGGATGCTCATCCGCTCAGCGACCAGATGAGCGGAATGCTCCAAGGCCGCGACCGCAAGCGCTTCCTTACCGCCCGGAAAATAGTGATACAGCGAGCCTTTGGGCGCGCCGCTCTCGGCTAGCACTTGGTTGAGACCCGTGTTGCGGTAACCCTGGGACTGCATCAGGCGGGCCATCGTCTCGATCATCTTTTGCCGGGGGGGCGTCGTCATGGGGAACTCCTTTATCTAGACCGGTCATCATAATGCAAAAAATCCCCCTCGGCTGTCAACCCCTCCGGCCCTCGTTTGGCCAAGCTTTCCCACCTCGACGTGCGTCCCGTCCCCAAGCCCCAGTAAAAAGCGAGAGCCCGAGGTGTTTCCACCTCGGGCTCTCTAAATCCATTATCCCCTATTACGGGGGGTGAAATTCCCGTTCAAGGTTTTCACCTTGGCGGCGAGAACCTCGCCAGACCTTGACTCTGGTATCCGGCCGAAACCGGGCTCGGGGCCAACGTCCTTTCTGGTTTGAACCGACTCTATCTCCTGGGAAGGCCCGCGACAACAAGACGCCGAGGCTATTTTTTACTTCGGCCCCCAGGCCTCACGAGCTGCATGACAGCATCGAACAGCCCGCGCGCTGGCGTGCCCAATCGGGGCGGCGCCGGGCAAACTGTTCCCGACCGGATTGGTCCTCGTAGGGACGGCGCATCACCTCCAAGAGCTCATGGATGCCCTGTTCGTCGCCCTGCTCAGCGCGGTCAATCGCCTCTTGGACGAGGTAGTTCCTCAGCACGTAGCGCGGGTTCGCCATGGCCATGCGCTGACGCCGCTCCTCCGGGGCGAGGGAGTCTCGGCGGAGGCGCTCGGCGTAGCGAGCCAGCCAGTCCACGAACTGAGGCTCCGCCCAGCGTAACTTCTCGGGATCGTAGAAGGCCTCGCGAAGAGGATCCAGGCTCGGAGCCTCCGGATCGACCTGGCTCAACTCACGGAAGAAGAGCGTCATATCGACTTCTGCGTGCTGCATCAGGGAGTGCAAGTCCTGCATCAACGCAAGTTCGTCTGCCTGACTCTCGTCCAGACCCAGCTTGGCGGCGATGTTGCGATGACTCGTCCGGTTGAACGCCTCGACGTAGCGCGCCTGTCCCGCGTAAAGGGGAGCGGTGGAGTCGAAGGCGGGCACGAGGGCATTCGCGAGCCGGTTCAGGTTCCAGTGCCCGATCTCGACTTGCTGCCCAAAGCGGTAGCGCCGCTGCTGCGCGTCCGTGGTATTGGGGGTCCAAGCCGGATCGAAGTTGTCGATCCAGCCGTAGGGGCCATAGTCGATGGTCAGGCCCAGGATCGACATGTTGTCGGTGTTCATGACGCCGTGAACGAAGCCCACCCGCATCCAATGGGCGATCATGACGGCAGTCCGCTCGCAGACCTGCGCGAACCACTCCCCCCGGACCTCCTCGTCCACCGTATCCCCGGTCATGAGCTCGGGAAAGTCGCGCCGGATCGTGAAGTCGACGAGTTTTTTCAAGAGGGCCACGTCGCCACGGGCCGAAGGCAACTCGAAGCTGCCAAAGCGGATGAACGACGGCGAAACCCGGCAGACGACGGCGCCAGGCTCAGGCTGTGGGTTGCCATCGTAAAACATGTCGCGGATGACCTCCTCGCCGGTGGCGACGAGGCTCAAGGCCCGCGTGGTGGGAACTCCGAGGTGATGCATCGCCTCGCTACAAAGGAACTCACGGACGGACGAACGCAAAACCGCACGACCATCCGCCCCTCGCGCGTAGGGGGTAGGGCCGGCCCCCTTGAGTTGCAGCTCCAAGCGCGTGCCGGAAGGGGTGAGGGTTTCGCCGAGCGAGATGGCGCGCCCGTCCCCGAGCTGACCCGCCCAGTGGCCGAATTGATGCCCCCCGTAGTTGGCGGCGTAAGGCTCCATGCCCTCGAGCAGCAAGTTGCCGCCGAAAACCTTTGCGAACTCCGCAGAGGCGATCGCTGCCGGCTCGATGCCGAGTTGATCCGCCACTTCCTTTGAGTAGGCGATCAGGCGCGGGGCAGGAACCGGAGTCGGCTCGACCCGGGTGTACAAGGCGCCATGGACCTGCCGGCGGTAGCGCCCCGTTTCCGGATCGCCTGGCAGGTCACGCACAAAGGTGTTATCGAAGCGAAAGGTCAACATCGCCTCCAGCATAGTCCGCTTCCCTCGGCGCCTGCAAGACTCAATCGTCGGAACGGATGGCGATTCAATGCCGATTGGGCTAGCTTTCGAAGGTGATGCCCGCCTTCTGGACCTCCTGGTAGGGAAGCAACCAGACCAAGGACTCATCGTGCAAGTCACCCACCTGGATGCGGTTTCCCCAGGGATCGTGGAAGTCACACCTGAACCTCGGATGCAATTCCAGCCCCCACTTCGTCGAGACCTTCTCCCGTACCTCCGCGAGTTGAGCCGCGTCGCGGACCATCAACCCAAAGTGACGGACGCGATCCGGCCTCGCCTCGTCGACCTCGAAGATCGCCAGAAACTGGTGTTCACCAACCTTGAAGAAGGCGTCGCCTTCCCCCTCGTTAAGCTTTTCCAGATTGAAGACGTCCGTGTAGAAGTCCACGGCCTTTGCGATATCCGTCACCTCGATGGCAAGGTGGTTGATGCCGTAGGTCTTGACCCTCATTCGCCCCTCCTCTGCCCATGCTGCGAGCGCATGCCAAAGAGCCCGCCGGATCAACGTCCGGCGGGCATTTGTCTGAAAGGCTTCTTACCGGGAGAAGGCACGCTTCATGCGCTCTGTTATCACGCCTTCGATGTATTCGTGACTCGCGGACGCCACCGCTTCACCGACGCGCCCCTCAATGACGCCTGCGGATGGCGAGGGACCTTGCATGACGATCACGGCGCTATTCACCGAGTTGCCGTTCCCAAATTGCCAGCTGATCACGCTAGACGCGTCGAGCGAGGTCGTTTTGCCTTCGATGACCTGAGTGGATTGATAGGACTGCCCGATCACTTGCCCCTCAGTTCCGTACACCGTCATCGTGACCCCATAGGGGCCTGGCTTCAGGGAGTTGAAAACGATTTCCCCTTGGCCGATTTCGAGTTGGGCCTTGCTCAGCGAGGCCTTCATGATGGCATTCGGTGGAGCGTAATCCGGACCGACCAGGGGCTTGCCCACGGATCCGTCTCTGAATTCCGGAACGGGCATCTCCGGCGTAGGATGCTGGCTATTCCGCTGGTAGACATAGACGGTGGTTTTCGCCGAATCAGGGGCCATGACCGGCTCTCCAGGCGCGGGCTGAAGCGGCATGGAGGCGGGCGCTGGGGGCGGTATCGGCACGGGCAGCGTCACTGCCGTATCGCCCCCAGCAGGAAATAGCGCGACGTCGATCCGCTCGACATCGGATGGGATCGCGCTCACCCTGAACTCCTCGTCAGACGGGGAGCTGAAACGCATGCTCAGGGCAGCGTTCCCTCGATACTGCTCTGGGGCCGAGAGCTTTAGCGTGAATTCCGATGCTGGGCCAGCCTGAGACAGGGCTGGTCCCTTGTTACACCCCACGAGGACGACCAGGCTCGAAAGCGCCAGGCCCACGAGCCAACGACTTCGAAACATACGACCCTCCTTTCGGGAGGTCAGCGGGCATCGGAATGGCCGACTCACTATGCCACATGCTCGAGGCTCCGCATGCACACCCATCAGGGATATGGCTGCACCTTACTGCGAACTCCCCTCGGGGACAATTCAGGCAAGGAAGAGTTTTATCGTCGCTCCCCCATTGCGGGGCGGAAGACGCTCACGGTCCTTGAATGATAGCCCCATCGGGCGCACGCCCCGTCAGATGGGGTCGCGGTTCGAGGCGTCCGATTCCGGAGAACGTCAGAGGGAGAACGCGCGCATCCGCCCCAAGGCCTCTTGGGCCAGTCGTCTCGTCAGCTCGGCCGCGGGAAGCTCGCGAGCAAGACGAAACGCCTCTCCTGCCCAAAGTGGGCTGAAATCAGCCGAGCCAGACTCCTCGGCACGGGCCCGCAGGGGCGCCAGTGCCCCGGCCGCGAGAGGAAACTCCGGAACGAGGCTGGATAGGGGCCCCACCTCTCGTACCAAGCGATTGACGATCGATCGCGCGGGTCGTCCGGTGAAGACATTGGTGAGGGTCGTCTGATCGTCCTTATAGACCGTCAGCGCTTGTCGATGGGGCGCCGAGAGAGTCGCTTCAGGGCAGCGCAGGTAAGCCGTGCCCAGCTGCACCCCTGCGGCGCCCAGGGCAAACGCGGCGGCAATCCCGCGTCCATCGGCAATGCCACCCGCAGCGATCACGGGAACCATCACCGCGTCGACCACCTGGGGCACGAGGGCCATCGTTCCCAGCTGGGTGGACGGATCCCGGCTGAGAAACATGCCCCGATGGCCTCCCGCCTCGACGCCCTGAGCGATGATGGCATCGCAGCCACGGCGCTCGAGCCAGAGCGCCTCTTCCACGGTCGTCGCGGTCGAGAGGACCTTGGCACCGGTGGCCTTGACGCGGGAAAGCAGGTCGTTGGAGGGTAGGCCGAAATGGAAGCTGACGACCTCCGGCCGGCACTTCACGACGAGCTCGGCCGTTGTCGCATCGAACGGTCTTCGTTCGGCCTTCGGAGTCGGAGCATCGGGATCAAGCCCCAGCTCCCGGTAGTAGGGCTCCAGGCGCTCCTTCCAGGCCTTCTCGCGCTCCGGATCCGGCTTGGCCGGCGAATGGCAGACGAAGTTGAGGTTGAGCGGGCGGCGCGTGCTCCGTCGGATGACGTCCACCTGTTGGCGGATCTGCTCGGTATCCAACATGGCGCAGGCGAGAGCCCCCAGGCCCCCGGCACCCGCGACGGCGATCGCCAGCTCGCTCGAAGCCGCCCCGGCCATCGGGGCCAGAAGGATCGGCAACTCGATGCCGAAGAGGTCCTGAATGCGACGATCAGGCCAGGTCATGGCGCCTCTCCTTGTTCCAAAGCACGCGTCCCAAAGCACGCGTCTTGCCACAATCTAACCGAGGCGATCGCCAAGCTCAAGGGGGCCGCACGAGAGCGAGGCCCTGGCCCCAATCGCCAGATCGCCTCATGCCCTCCCATGCGGCCCCCGAAAGGTCCCATGATCGCTGGGTCGACGCGAGGGCCCGTGACTCTTGGACGACGATCCCTCGTTTCTTTGGACGCCTCCGTTTAGAGTCGCTGATACAGGTGAGGTTTCCCCCGATTATCGACGTAGATGATCCAATCATTCACCTGTTGCAAAGCGTTGATATCGGCGACGGGTATTTGCGGGTTCTTGGTCTTTGAGCCCTGTGAACTGCTGGGACGCGGTTCGTTCCTGCGGAAATAAAATTCTTCGCCGCTCGTATATTGCGAATAGTCTTCCTTTTCTTCGACCCGCATGACGATCGTGACGTTATTGACCTGGTCCAACTGCACAGATTCCGCATTACTGGCATCAATCGACAGGATTCCATTCAACTGTTCGACGTTTCCGGTAAAGTTCGGAGCTTTCTCTTCAATGATGATCATCAGGCTATTGATCTGCTGATAAACAAAAGCTCCGGTATCGGTGACTTCCAAGTCGCCCGCGACATTGATCTGGGCCACGGAAAACGTTCGGCGCTTACGGTCCCATTCGAGTTGACCCTTGATCTTCTTGTAGCGCCGGAACAAGCCGTCGAGATCCGGAAAAACCATCCGGGCGACCACGTTCACCTGGTTCACGGTAACGACGGAACTGTCACCGGCGTACAGATCTCCAAGGTAGTTGGTTTGCCAGACGTTGATCCCCGTCTGGGCGGGGGCCTTCGACATGACATCGTTCGATTTGACATCGTTCGGTTTGACAGCGTTCGATTGGCTACTGCGTGGCTTCGCATGATCGCGGTAGTAAAGCCCATCCATGGTGGTCGGCGAAACGGCACAACCACTCCCCGCAACCAAGGTGGCCAACACGAGGGCGAACCAAGGTTTGACCCTACCCATTTGCTACCCCTCTCTTCCTCTCTGACCTGGAGCGATAGGCTGGTGGAGCAAGCACCCAACCTAGGCTTAGAGGATAGGAGATCAGGCGTGACTAATAAACGATAAATGAACTCAAAAATCATAGTCGTTAGAGTGGCGGGCTCCAAGAGTTAGCGACCAGCGCCTTCCGGATGCTCCCAGGGTTGGAGAGCAACTCTGCCAGACCCTGCCCGTCCGCCCCCAGGGGTCGGCACCTCATCCTAGCAAGCGTTCATTTGTTCTGCCAGAACCTTATGGGGAAGGCGAGAGTAGGCGTTGCGTTCCCGAGGGCTTACCGTTGCTAGCGTGTTGTGTCGTTAGCCAGAAGCTCGAGCTTTCTGGCCAGCAGGAGGAAGGATTAAATGCGCAAAGCACAAATCATCGGCCTGGTTCTTTTGATGGCGGGTACTGTCGGATGCTCCGCCCAAGTCCCGACCATGGATGAATTTGCGACCTCTGGTTACTCCCGCAAGCAGCCGACGAACAACGGGAACTTCGGAGATTGGGATGGCAGCGGGAACGTCACCCAGGCAAACGCCGCCGCGGTGGAGGTCGGGGACTTCTCGAAGGTCAAGGTCAAGCAAAACAACGAGGCCGTTGGCGGAGCCTCTCAGCAAATCGGAACCGGCAACAATATCAGCAGCGGCGGCAGCGGGGTCGTCGGAGGCGGTTCGAGCAGCAATAACAAGAACACGGGCCTGTGGGAAGACAGCGGAAACACGGATCAGAGCAACCTCGCCGCGATCATCGCGGGAAAACTTTCGTCGGTGTATCTGCGTCAGAACAACGAGGCGAGCGGGGCTACGGCCCAGCAGATCGGTGATGCGAACAACGTGAGCTCCAAAGGTCAATCCAAGACTCCCACCAAGTCGACCCCCAAGAAGAAGTGGTAAGCCTTCGTCCTAGGTAAGCAAAGCGAGAGCCCGAGGCGTTTCCGCCTCGGGCTCTCTAAATCC
>Ga0065704_10071628_pt1 | contig 10457 bp, 11 predicted proteins | sample SwiRhicommuniRL2_FD_59091 | JGI IMG/M metagenome (GOLD analysis project Ga0065704, IMG submission 59091) | Switchgrass rhizosphere bacterial communities from Rose Lake, Michigan, USA - RL2 v2 (version 2) | ecosystem: Host-associated > Plants > Roots > Rhizosphere > Soil | place: East Lansing, MI | reverse complement strand
GCGCCGCTGGACCGGCTGGGGCGGCCGCTGCGCGACCTGCGCCTGTCGGTGATCGAGGCCTGCAACTTCCGTTGCGGCTACTGCATGCCGGCCGACAAGGTGCCCGACGACTACGGCTTCGACGCGGCGGCGCGCCTGTCGTTCGAGCAGATCGAGACCCTGGTGCGCGGCTTCGTGCGCAACGGCGTCACCAAGTTGCGCCTGACCGGCGGCGAGCCGCTGTTGCGGCGCGACCTGCCGGAACTGGTGCGGCGCCTGGCGCGCATCCCCGGTCTGGACGACCTGGCCATGACCACCAACGGCGCGCTGCTGGCGCGGCATGCGCAGGCGCTGCGCACGGCCGGGCTGCGTCGGGTCACGGTGAGCCTGGACGCGATCGATCCGGCGGTGTTCCGGCACATGAGCGGGCACCGCGGCGAGATCGCGCAGGTGCTGGCGGGGATCGACGCGGCCGCGGCGGCCGGGCTGCCGGTCAAGATCAACTGCGTGGTCCAGCGCGGCATCAACGACGACCAGGTCCTGCCGCTGCTGGCGCACTTCCGCGGCAGCGGCCATGTGCTGCGTTTCATCGAATACATGGACGTGGGCACCTGCAATGCCTGGCGCCGCGAGCGCGTGGTGCCATCGGCCGAATTGCGCGAGCGCATCGCCGCACGCTGGCCGTTGCGCGCGCTGGATCCGCACTATGCCGGCGAGGTCGCCGCGCGGCATGCCTTCGCCGACGGCGGCGGCGAGATCGGTTTCGTCAGTTCGGTCAGCGCGCCGTTCTGCGGCGATTGCCACCGCGCCCGGGTCTCGGCCGATGGTCAGCTCTACACCTGCCTGTTCGCGGCCGCCGGCACCGATCTGAAGCCGGCGCTGGCCGGCGGCGAGGATGTGCTGGCCGAACGCGTGCGCGCACTGTGGGGCGGGCGCGGCGATCGCTACAGCGAAGTGCGCGGCGATGCGCGCGCATCGCGCGGCAAGCACGTCGAGATGTTCCTGATCGGCGGATGAGCGCGTGGACGAATCGCTGAAGAACCAGTTGGTCGCGCTGGAGCTGGCGTTGCTGGAGCCGGCGACACGCGCGTCGGCCGCGCGCCTGGCGGTGCTGCTCGACGACGCGTTCGTCGAGTTCGGCGCATCGGGGCGGCGCATCGACAAGCGCCGCGTGCTGCAGGAACTGCCGGCGGAGGCCGCCGGCGCGCGTTATTGCGCCGTGGACCTGCAGGCCTGCTTGCTGGCGCCGGATCTGGCGCAGCTGCGCTATCGCAGCGAGCGCCGCGATGGCACGGGCGCACCGCCGCGGCAGGCATGGCGCAGTTCGCTTTGGCGCCGCCGCGATGGCGAGTGGCGCATGCTGTTCCACCAGGGCACGCCGATTCCCGGCGACCTCTGACCAGGCCGTGGGAGCGGCAACGCAGCGTATGAGCGAAACACAGGCCAAGTACGCCGTGACGGCGAACAAGCGGCTGACCCATCTGGATCCGCAGGGAGTGCCGACCATGGTCGACGTCGCGGACAAGACCGCCACCGCGCGCGTCGCGGTCGCCGAGGCGCGGGTGCGCTTCCCCGCCGCGGTGGCCGCGCAACTGCGCGCCGACGCGCTGCGCAGCGCCAAGGGCGGCATCGCCGACACCGCCGTGATCGCCGGCACCATGGCGGTCAAGCGCACCCACGAACTGATCCCGTTCTGCCATCCGCTGCCGATCGACGGCTGCCGCTTCGCGATCGACTGGGCCTCGCCGCAGGTGCTGCGCATCGAATGCACGGTGCGGACCGTGCACCGCACCGGCGTGGAGATGGAGGCGCTGACCGGCGCCAGCGTCGCCGCGCTGACCGTCTACGACATGTGCAAGGCGCTGACCCACGCCATGACCATCGGCCCGGTGCGCCTGCTCGGCAAACGCGGCGGCAAGCGCGACGTCGGGAGCGTGGCATGAGCGTCAGCGTGACCGTGCTGTATTTCGCCAGCCTGCGCGAGACCGCGGGGATCGAACGCGAACAGGTGCGCAGCGCGGCCGCCGACCTGCACGCGCTGTATGCCGAACTCGACGCGCGGCACGGCCTGCGCTGGCCGCCGCAACGCCTGCGCGTGGCCGTGGACGGCGCGTTCGCGCGCTGGGACGACGCGCTGCGCGACGGCAGCGAAGTGGTGTTCATTCCGCCGGTGTCGGGAGGCTGAGCGATGCAGAGGCCGCACCGTTTCCATTTGGCCGACCGCGCGCTCGACATCGCCGCGTTGCGCGCGCCGCTGGCGCATGCCCAGGCCGGCGCCTACGCCAGCTTCGAAGGCTGGGTGCGCGACCACAACGACGGCCGCGCGGTCGACGGCCTGCGCTACGAGGCGTACGCGGCGCTGGCCGAAGCCGAGGGTCGGCGCATCGCCGACGAAGCACTGGCCCGTTTCGACATCCTCGACCTGCGCTGCGTGCACCGCATCGGCGACCTGGCGATCGGCGACCTGGCGGTGTGGGTGGGCGTGGTCGCGGCGCATCGTGGTGCCGCGTTCGATGCCTGCCGCTACGTCATCGACGAGGTCAAGGCGCGCGTGCCGATCTGGAAGCACGAGCGCTATCGCGAAGGCGATGCCGGGTGGCTGCATCCGGAGGCGTAGCGCCTGTCCCTGTCCCTGTCGTGGCGGGTCATGGCGCAAGAACATCCACGGGCGGCGCTGGGCACGGCACACGATGAATGCGCCGATGCGGCAGAGCTTGAGAGGGGGTGGTAACCCCGCCGGCTGACCTCGGCGCCCGCATCGATCGATACCGTTGCTGCCTTCCGGCCCTGGCGGGGTTTTCGATCTAGCGTCGCGAGGGGCCGACGGGGCCACCATAGAGACGAAACCGCGCCAGTGGCGCGGTTTGGCAGAGTTAGACGGTCGGATTTCGCCAAGCCGCCAAATTTCTGCGTGGACGCATTGAGTCGCCTGAATGCGTACCACCCATTCTAGCCGTTCGTATGCCTGTGCCGCTAGTCTCGCGGCATGGGGCATGGCAAGGAACGATTTGCCCCGGCCTGCAAGCCTGTCAATCGGGCGCTAGACTGATCGCTTGCAGCCCCACGAGCATGCCCATGGACTCTTTTCGCAACGGAGGCTCGCTTTTGCGGCCACTTTTACGGCCCTTGGTCATTACAGCATTGTCGGCGGGCCTTCTGGCCTGCGACCGGCCTACGGACAGCATCGCTGATCTACAGGAGAAACCCATGAAAGGAGACCGATATGGTGAAGCAGAGCTTCGAGCCGAACAGGACAAGGCGGCCGCTATCGTAGACGCTGCCGCGGATGAGGCCGGCTCTGCGTTGCCTCCGGTAGAGGCTATTGCAAGCGGGGGCTATTCGGCTCTGCCCGCAGGCCCTGAACAAAGTCCTGAAGCTTTACTCAAGTCCATCGTTCGAGCAGCAAGCGCGTTGAACAGCTATGGCGACACGGATCCAGCCAATGTGGCGCGACTGACCGGATTGGAACTTGGGCTTGATGCGAAGGGCCAGCGGCATGGCGCCCAGGGGGCGTTGGGGAAGGGACGGTATGAGGTCGCGGTGTGGAAGCCATATCCTCGAGACCCCAGTTACCTGATTGAACTACGGGTCAAGCCACCAGAAGTGTGCGAATTAAGTTTTGCCGCCATGAAGGCCGTGATGGTGGCGGCGGGATTCCGGGTCAGCAAGAGCGCACGCGGTCACGATCCACTGGTCAGTTTCGATAGAGCGGCTCATGGGGGGCTTGGCGTGTATGTCATTGCCAGCACCGATAGCCACGACGCGCCGAACTGTGTCTCTGTGGTGACGCTGAAGATGGAGCCGCGCGATGGCTGACCGACGTGACATCGAGCGGCTGGTGCAGAAATTGGAAGAGCAGCCAAGCTTGCCCCCGGGAGCGGTCCGCGATATCTGGGAAGCGATCGATACGTCGCCCTATTTGGCTACTGTGATGACCAAGGCCATCGAGATGGGGACGTTGCGTCGTATTGAAGTCTCCAATCGGCCGCACGAGGGTGGGCATTACGACGATAGAACCGGCACGCTCAGCATCAACGCGGATGCATTTGATTTTGCGAATCGGTCAGCACGACTGGATCTTTTGGTTGGAACGCTCGGGCACGAGACGGGGCATGCGTTGATGGCTCACTCCGCGCAGCTATCGCTTAACACGTTTGTGTACAAGCTCGATCAAAAACTCAAAGAGGGCATTCAATACGGTGATCCGATCGTGGACGCCACAGCGCTGTCGGCCGATTTTATGGAGTCGGCCCGGCAGAACGAGGCGTTGGCCGAGCTCGTTAGCATGAACGCGGTGGCTAGTCGTGTCGTGACAACGAAGGGGGCTTTTAATGAGGCCGATCTGCTTCAGCGGCTCGATCCCATTACTACCTGTGTGAACAATGGGCTTCCCGAAAAGGGGATTCAGTTCGATGAACGCGGTTTCCAGCGGCCGCGAAACGGCATCTCCAGCCCGGAAGTAGAGGCCGTGGCAGTTTGTCATTTCGACAAAAGCGCAAGCACCTTGGGTCTCAAGGGCATTTCCAACTATCACTCTCTCTATGCGGCGTACACCATTGCGGCAGGCGCGGAGCTGTGGCGCGAACGATCGGCTAGTACCACCCAAGTCGTTCCTAAGCTGGCTTACAACCTGAGTGAGTTGGGAGTGAGTGCGCAGCAGGCGGAAGATGCTGGAGTGGACTTGGGGGGAGTCGGCAAAACCTTTGGCTTTGTGGACACTTCGCATGGGCAGCAGCGGATGGTAGAAGTCCGTCAGTTGGGTCCCGGTCAGCAGCGGCCCGATGCGGCGCCAGAGATGGACGCGCCAGCGCCAACGTTGGCCAACGATCCCGGTCACTCAGATCATGGCACTTATCAGCGGATTCACGAGTGGGCGAAGGGCACTGGGCATTGGAGCGATGAGCAAGGTCTCAACGTAGCCGCTGCGCTATACAAGCGGCAAGCCGAGGATCCTCTCGTGCGCCGCGTCGACAAGGTCAGCGGCGGGATGGGTGAGGATGGGGCCGAGAACGTCTTTGCTGTCTACGCGCCTTTTGGGGAGAAGGGACCGTTTTTCCACGTCCACGTGGACGCGAGGGAGGCGGTGCAGCAACCTGCGCAGCAAAACCTGCAACAGGCAGAACAGATCAGGCTTGAACAAGTGCGACAACAGCAACTGGAACTGACGCAGCAACAGCCAAGTCAGGCGCAATCGGTACCCAGTAGATCTTTGTAGCTAGTCGTGCTTTCAGAGTGGGTCTGCTAGTTAAGTACACGTACCCTTCACCGCGATTGCCGCCGGGGACATGCTTCTGGCTGCCGCGGTCGCGACCGTGGTAGACCGCCGCCCTTCGGGTCGCCGCCCGTTCTCGGTGGCGGCGTTTGCCGAGAGGGTGTGGGGCGCGCAGTACGCCGAAGTCACGGCCAAGCTCAAGGGCGTCCTGCTGGCCGAGCGCACGGCGCGCGCGGCCAATGACGAGTTCGTCCGCGGCAAGGCCGACCCCATCGCCACTGAGCAACCAGCTCGCCGCCCGTGCCATCGCCGAGGCGTCGGGCGAGGAGGACGAAGCATGAAAGGCGTGGTCCCCAACGTGCGGAAGGCGAAGGCCATCCACGAGAAGAAGCAGGCCGAGCGCAACGCCACGGCCAACAAGATGAAGAAGCGCGCGGCGACGACTCGCTGCGGACGCTGACCGAATCGGGGTGTCCCGGCGGTGGCGTATCGCGCCCGCCTCGTGCCGCCGGGCCACCCTGACCATCCAGCGACCCCCGGTGCGGACGGGAATGACGGTGACGGGGCGACCGAGCCGGGGGAAGCTGCCTCCCGACAGGCGACGGCGACGCGGGAGGCGATGGCCCGGCTATGGGCTGATCCCGACTACGGCGCGCGCATGTTCGCGTTGATGGAGGCCAGGTGGGCGGACCCCGCCTACCGGGAGCGCGAGCGGGGCTTCCACCGCGACGAACGCACCTACCGCTGGCAGCACATTGAGTCCGGGCGAGTCGTGTCCCGGACCAAGGCTGAAATGCGCGAGGAACACGGCTTGCGCCCCGATTCGCTGGACAGCCTCGTGGCCGGGCGCATCCAGACCTCCCGGGGCTGGATGCGCCGCAGTCCCTGATGGGCGAGGGGCCGCGGTGGATCTTTCCGTAAACCCGATCCTTTGACAACACGCTCTCGTCATTTGACTATCGACAAGCGTGCATGCCGCACGCATCGGTCAGATGGAGGGGGGCGTGCCGAATGTCTCGAAGCTTGTCCGAATCCGATTGAGAAATATCGGATGTGTAGGCGATGAAGGATTGACCGTTGATCTTGACAACATTGTTTGTCTCGTCGGTAAGAATAACGCGGGAAAATCCACCATTTTGCGAGCTTACGAACTCGCTGTAGGTGCGGAGAGCTATTCCGTAACGAGGGATTGTTGTCAGTGGTGCCCTGAAGATGCCCCGTCTGAGGTTGAACTTGAGGTGCACATACCTGTCGGCATCGGAAACGTGGATGAAAAATGGAAGCGCGCAGATGGCGACCTCCTCATCGTTCGCAGTCGATGGCAGTGGTCCAAGCCTGACTATAAACCCGTCCGGTCCACTTGGGACCCCGTTGCGAATGATTGGGCGGGAGAGGGAAAAGCAGGAGGAGCAGACAACGTATTCAAATCCAGATTGCCGAAGCCATTGAGGGTGGGCTCCCTACAGGATGCAGAGAGTACAGAGAAGATGCTTCTAACTCTGGCTCTGACGCCCTTGTTTACAATGATCGAAGCCGAGCGCGCAGAGCAGGCTTCTGCCCTCTCCGTTGCTCTGTCTGCGGTGATCGAGCAAGTAAATACGATCAGTGCAAATCATGAGGATCATTTCAACGCAATTGCGAAAAAAGTGACGGCGGGATTCAAGGGCGTATTTCCCAAGCTCGATGTACGTCTGAGCATAGGAACCTCTCCTTGGGCTCCAAAAATTGATGCGCTCGTAAAGGAAGGTTCTGGCCTCCGCGTCAAGGACGGCAAGGCGGATACCACGCTTCTCCAGCAAGGGACTGGCGCGCGGCGCGCACTGTTTTGGGCAATGCTTCAAGTGCATAACGAGCTAACTCGGGAAAAGGAGTCGCGAGAAGCATCTAAGAAACAAATTTCCGCCAGCATTAAAAAGTGCAAAGACCCCGAGCAATCTGCCGCGATGGAAGCCGTTCTTGCCGCTCTAGAGGCTGGCGGCCCGCTTCCAGAAGATGCTGACGACCCAGCATTCCCGGGCTACCTCTTGCTAATCGATGAGCCCGAGAATGCTCTTCATCCAATGGCGGCACGAGCAGCACAACGGCACTTATACAAACTCGCTGAAAGCGCAGATTGGCAAGTGATGATGACTACGCATTCGCCTTACTTCATCAATCCTCTGGAAGATCACACGACGATTGTCCGGTTAGAGCGTTCAGCAGATGAAGAGCAGGCTCCAATTTCACCAAAGACGTACCGCAGCGACACAATTACATTTGATGGCGACACAAAGAAGCGCCTTCAAGCATTGCAGCAGATTGACCCAAGTCTTGCAGAGATATTCTTTGGCTCATATCCAATCATTGTTGAAGGCGATACGGAGCATGCCGCCTTCATGGCTTCGGTCATAGAAAGGCAGCGCGAACTGATCGACCAGATAACGCTGATTCGCGCGCGCGGGAAGGCTATCTTGACGCCACTTATCCAGATCATGACGCATTTCAAGATCAATTTCGGAGTCGTCCACGACTGCGACCCCCCTTTTACAAAGAACGCGACAAACAACGGGATGTGGACTGAGAACGGCAAGATATTCAATGCGGTCAGAACCGCACGAGACTCTGGGGTTGTTGTCCGCCACCGGGTTAGCGTCCCAGATTTCGAGAGATTTCTTGGTGGTGATGAGGAATCAAAAGACAAGCCTCTCAACGCCTATCGGAGCGTTACCGATAACGATGCCACGAACACGAAGGTACAAGCACTGCTAAATGAACTTCTTCTAGGCGAGCAGCATGACCCGCTGCCCGGTTTGACGCCTGGCGCCGTGCAGGACTATCTAGATGCTCTCAAGGCTTTGGTGCAGACTTGGGCTCATGAACACGGAGAAGCGGAGAATCCCCGCTACCGCGGTCCACAAGGGGGCGCTCAGGCTGTGGAGTAACTGATTTCAGGTTTACCCCTTCGCCGCCTGCTGGGCAGTGTCGCAGTCAGCATGGCGATAGCCCGGGTGCGGTCTAGTACGGCACCACGCTCGGGTAGCGCCTCCTTGCATAGCGGGCAGATGCCGCCCTGTTCCTCATCTTGAACTGCTTAAGCCTGCGACGTTCCATTGGCTTGCTACGCTCTCATAGGACAGCTCCTTCGCGAGCTTCCTCCGGTAGGCAAAGAGCAGTTCTTTGTCGCCGTTGCTCAGGTCCACGGGTCTCGCCCGCACCTCATCGAGCAGGGCACGAGCGAGGTCGAGCTGGTCGGGTGTCAGTCGCGGATTGACCATGTGCGCAAGATAGCCCGACTCCCTGCCGGTCAGAACTCCGACAGGTTTTCGAGGTTGTCCCCGGGTAGCCCGTTGTCCACGGTCTTGATGTACTCGACCCCGTTGACTTTGATGATGTAGACGGGTTGCCCTTTGCGGTAGTTCCCTTCAGCCCCAAGAACGATGGTGACAAAGGTAGTTCCCGCCTTGATCTTGGAGACTACCGTCGTGCGCTCGAACTCCACGAGGCTGCCTAGCGACTCGCCGTTATCCGGGTATGCCCGCACGCGGACGATGTGCGTATGTTCCGGGTTGTACCGGACAGCCGAAATGCCGTAATCCGCCCACTTAGCCATGTTGCCCCCTACGATGGTTGGTAGGGTTGTTGTAGTTGGGGTGCGTCGCACAGGCTGCGACTGAACAACAAAAAGGCCACCTCGACGGGTGGCCTTTTCGCCAACATAGCCCAGCACATCAGGCGTAGTAGGTCTTTTAGTAGGGTAGTTCCGAAACTACTTAGCCAAAGCCACTACCTACTGGATAACTGGCGGAGAGAGGGGGATTCGAACCCCCGAAGCGCGGTTTAGACGCTTACACACTTTCCAGGCGTGCTCCTTCAACCACTCGGACACCTCTCCGGGTCTTGCACGGGCCATACGGTCCGGACAAGGGCGGGAATTCTAGCCGTCATGGGCGTCGTCCACAAGCTGAGCCGTCGGCGGGCGCCGCGGTTGGCGTTCAAGGCGTCGTTCATGATGGGCCGCGAGCGCGGTTTCGCATCCCCGCATCGCGCGGCGGTTGGGCGGTGCGCCGCAGGGTCCGACGGCGGACGGCTGAACGATCGCGCTGGCCCGGCATGGCACAATGGCGGTTCAGATGAAGACGGTTGCCTGATGTCCTATCTCGTTCTCGCCCGCAAGTGGCGCCCCAAGCGTTTTGCCGAGCTGGTGGGGCAGGAGCACGTGGTCCGCGCGCTCAGCAATGCGCTGGACAGCGGGCGCGTGCACCACGCGTTCCTGTTCACCGGTACCCGTGGCGTCGGCAAGACCACCATCGCGCGCATCTTCGCCAAGTCGCTGAACTGCGAGCAGGGCACCAGCGCCGATCCGTGCGGGCAGTGCCCGGCCTGCCTGGACATCGACGCCGGCCGCTACATCGACCTGCTGGAGATCGACGCCGCGTCCAACACCGGCGTGGACGACGTGCGCGAGGTGATCGAGAACGCGCAGTACATGCCCTCGCGCGGCAAGTTCAAGGTCTACCTGATCGACGAGGTGCACATGCTGTCCAAGGCGGCGTTCAACGCGCTGCTGAAGACGCTGGAAGAGCCGCCGGAGCACGTGAAGTTCCTGCTCGCCACCACCGACCCGCAGAAGCTGCCGGTGACGGTGCTGTCGCGCTGCCTGCAGTTCAACCTCAAGCGCCTGGACGAGGAGCAGATCCAGGGGCAGATGACCAAGATCCTGGCCGCCGAGCAGATCGAGGTCGATGCCTCGGCGATCGTGCAGTTGGCCAAGGCCGCCGACGGCAGCCTGCGCGACGGCTTGTCGCTGCTCGATCAGGCCATCGCCTACGCCGGCGGCGCGCTGCGCGACGACGTGGTGCGGGCGATGCTGGGCACGGTCGACCGCACCCAGGTCGGGGCGATGCTGCAGGCCTTGGCCGATGGCGATGGGCAGCGCCTGCTGCAGGTGGTCGCCACGCTGGCCGAGTTCTCGCCGGACTGGAGCGGGGTGCTGGAGGCGCTGGCCGAGGCGCTGCACCGGATCCAGGTGCGGCAACTGGTACCGGGCGCGGTCGCGGCCGTGGTGGATGGCCTGGACCCGGCGCCGTTCGCCGAGCGGCTGCGTCCGGAGGTCGTGCAGCTGTGGTACCAGATGGCCTTGAACGGCCGCCGCGACCTGTACCTGGCGCCGAGTCCGCGCGCCGGCTTCGAGATGGCGGTGCTGCGCATGCTGGCGTTCCGCCCGGCCGGCGCGGCGTCGCTGCCGGCCGGCTCCACGCCGGGTGCGACCGCGGAAGGCCGCGCGCCT
>Ga0065704_10002079_pt1 | contig 10460 bp, 9 predicted proteins | sample SwiRhicommuniRL2_FD_59091 | JGI IMG/M metagenome (GOLD analysis project Ga0065704, IMG submission 59091) | Switchgrass rhizosphere bacterial communities from Rose Lake, Michigan, USA - RL2 v2 (version 2) | ecosystem: Host-associated > Plants > Roots > Rhizosphere > Soil | place: East Lansing, MI | reverse complement strand
AGCCGCTGGGTTCCGCCACCACCGGGCAGCAGACCAAGCTTCACTTCCGGCAGGCCCATGCGGGTGCTGGGCGTCGCGATGCGGTAGTGCAGAGTCAGCGCGGTTTCCAGTCCCCCGCCCAGCGGCGTTCCATGTAGCGCGGCGATGGTCGGCTTCGATGAATTCTCCACCGCATCCTGCAATTCGTAGAAATCGACCTTTGGCACGACCTTGCCCAGTGACTTCAGGTCCGCGCCCGCGATGAAGGTTCGTCCCGCGCAGATCAGCACGATGCACTTGACTTCCGGGTTGGCCAGCGCGCCCATCAGCCCATCGTAGAGGCCGTCCATCAACGCGGGTTCCATTGCATTGACTGGCGGAAAGTTGAGCGTGATGACTGCGATGCCGTCCTCGACGGTCAGATCGGTTCCTTCATTGATAGCAGTCATTCACGAACTCCTTTCCCGGTCGCCGGCCCATGGCTCGGCGCAATCACATGTCTCGCTATGCCGCGCGGTTCAGTTCTCGCAGCCGCCTCGGCGCGCTTCTTGTCGATGCCAGAAAGGGAGGCAAGGCCAAAAGTTCAAGAAGCGTCAATTCCGACGTCCGCCCGGTCGATTCCCGCCGCGAAGGCAGGGATCATCCTGCCATGGTGTCAATCTGGCGCAGGAGGGACAAGGCCGCCGGATCGCCGTTCATCGGCCGGTTTATGCGACGGGCCACCTCCCATCGCCCACCACGGCGTTCCAAATCCCAATGGTTGGCGGAGACGCGCCATGCGAAAAAGTTGCCCTTGCCATCATGGCAGAACACGCACGAATAGTTGAGTGCGACCGCTTCGTCCCCGCTCACCGTCACCACGGGTGCGCCCATGACGTGACAGATGCCCTGCGCCGCCTGCTGGAAATGCTGCTCTCCGCATAATTCGGACAAATCTTCTCGACCGGCGAAAAAACGCATCCCTCCCACGTCATACGTGCCGTCATGTGTCCAAAGATCCGCGACCTTGCGGGCACGGTCGGGATTCGTTGCGGTATCGACCAGCGGTCCGTATCCAAGGATCAGTTGCTGGATCGCCGCATGATCGCGCAAGCGGTGGACCTCATTTTCCAGCGCGGCCAACCTGTCCTCAATAGCAGGCATAGGGTCATCTCCCGTCATCAAGAGGCTGAGACCTCAATAATGGAAACGCGTGCATCAATCATTCATGACTCTCCTGGCTGACGACTTTGCCCCCTTCCGCATCCCGATAGGCTATTGAGACTACTGAAAATCGGGTTCGTCCGATTCTGACAGGGTGTCAACGTCTTGATTTTACCCGCCAGCCCGTTCAGCGTACGCACAGGGCAAAAAGGCGCGCAGCCCACTAGGAGAGGCAGATGGACAAACTGAGATTCGATGGCCAGGTTGCGATCGTGACAGGTGCCGGCGGTCAGGCGCCCAGCCTCGGGCGCACGCATGCGCTGTTTCTGGCCTCGCGGGGTGCCAAGGTCGTCGTCAACGATCTCGGCACAGGCCCTGATGGACGCGGCGTCCTGCGAGCCAATGCGGACGCCGTTGTTGAGGAGATCAGGCAAGCCGGTGGCGAAGCGGTAGCTGACTTCAACAGCGTTGCTGATACCGAAGGAGCCGCCGCGATCGTGAAAACCGCGATCGACGCATTCGGTGCGGTGCATATCCTGGTCAACAACGCGGGAGTTGCGCATCTGGCAAAATTCGATGAACTGTCGGAAAGTGACGTCCGGAAAATGATGGACGTGCATCTTCTGGGGCCGATCTGGATGTGCCGTGCGGTCTGGCCCTACATGAAACAGCAAGGCTATGGCCGCATCGTCAACGTCGGGTCTGCCGCAATGTTCGGGATCGCGGACTCTGCGATTTATGGCGCGGCCAAGGCAGGCGCTTTTTCGCTGTCCAAGGGGCTGTCCGTAGAAGGCGCAAGCTGCGGCATCAAGATCAACACCCTTCTGCCGCGCGCGGGAACAGTGGCGATTACCCATCTGCAGGCGGCGTCTGAGACCACCGATGCGATCATGGATTTCCCGGCAGAACTCGTCGCGCCGATCGTAGGCTTGCTTTCGCACAGCGGATGCCCTTGCACCGGCAAAGGGATCGAAGCGGGCGGCGGCCGAGCCTGGGAAGTCGCGTTCGCCGTGACTCGGGGTTACCATAACGATGAGCTGGATCTTGAGGCTCTGGCCGCCCGCTGGGGTGATGTCATCGATCGGGATGGTCTTGAGATCATGCCGGACATGTTTCCCGGTGTTCCGATTACGCCAAAACCCTATGTGCCCGGCTGACAAGGCCGACAATGTCCCGACGGGTTCGTACGCGTGCTGACGCCGTGGTTCCCACAATGCACCGGATCAGGGATCCCGCTGCGGCGGCCGGCACCGGCGGAATCGCGCACAATATTGACGTTTCTGTCAATTTATGGCATTGCGGGGACCGGTCGGGACTTATAGGCCGGATCGGTTCGCAACATCATATTCAGGAAGAGAAATGGCCAGCATTGCTGAACTCGTGCGTCCTGTTCCATCGCATGTGCCCGCGTCGCGCGTGTATGATTTTGATTTCCACAGTGACCCGCTCTACGCCGAGAAGGGCGACGTGCACGATGCGTTTCTGCACCTGCTGAACACTGCGCCGGGCATGTTCTGGACGCCACGCAACGGCGGCCACTGGGTCATACTGGAGTATAACCTGATATCAGAAGCCATGCGGACTCCGGAAATCTTTTCCAGCCTCAGCCAGGCAATACCGCCGATGCCGGTCGAAATCGTCATGCCTCCGATCAGTATGGATCCGCCCGATCACGCCAAGTTTCGCGCGCCGCTTAACAAGGCGTTTTCTCCCAAATCGATGCTTGAGCTTGCGGGCGACATCCGGGAACTGGCGGCAGAGTTGATCGACAAGATCGCAGCTGACGGTCAGTGCGATTTCGTAAGTGCCATTTCCGAACCGCTGCCCGTGCTAATCTTCATGAAGTTGATGGGCATGCCGACCGATCGGCTGGCCGAGTTCCGCGTGTGGGTCCATCAGACACTGTCTAACACGCCCGAGCGCGAGGTCGCCTATGGCAAGGTCGCCCAATGCATGGCTGAGTTGATCGATGCGCGCATCAAGGAACCGCAGAACGATTTGATCAGCCGACTGATCGAATTCGAGATCGACGGCGAAAAGCTCAGCCGCGATCTGCTGCTCGGCTATTGCCAACTGCTGTTCATCGCCGGCCTCGATACCGTGGTCAATGGCATGAGCCTGGCCATCCGCCATATGGCCCGTAACCCGGAACTTCAGGAACAACTGCGCGCCGATCCTTCCAGAATTCAGGACGCGGTCGAAGAAATGTTGCGCCGCTATCCCATCGCCATGCCCAGTCGCCGGGTTGCCCAGGACGTGGAATGGAACGGCATTGCCTTGCGTACCGATGACCGCGTGCTGATGGCCATGCCAGCGGCACACCTTGATCCAAAGGCTTTTCCCGACCCGCAACAATATGCTCTCTGCCGGGAAAATGTAGCTCACATCGTATTCGGTACCGGTGTGCATCGCTGCGCAGGCTCACACCTCGCGCGCATTGAGCTTCAGATCCTTTACGACGAATGGCTCAAGCGCATTCCTTCATTCCGTATGGACCCGGACAAGAGGGAACGTTTTCACGCCGCCAACGTGATCTCCATTGATTACCTGCCAATTGTCTGGAATGTCTAAAATGAAAATTGTCATTGATCGCAACCGCTGCGCTGGCCACGCCCGTTGTGCCGCTATCGATCCGGAACTGTTCATCCTGGATGACGATGGCTACATCGCGAGCGAAGACTTCGATGTGCCGGAAGGCAAGGAAGCGTCCGCCAGGCGCGGGGCGCGCGCCTGTCCCGAGCGCGTTATCAGCGTGATCGAGGAAGACTGACAGGCGCGATGCAGGCGCCTTGGTCGTGAAATGGCCAAGCGCATCCTGCACTCGGGCCATGGAGCAGGCTGCGCCCGTTTGACCGGACGTGTACGATTTTTCCTTTCGGGTAACCGGAACGGGATGACGAGGCGCGGCCGCCGCCTTTCGCAGGCTAGAGGACGCGACCGTTTTTCATCCCGCTCCGGCTGATGGCGCCGGTGCGACAGCCCTCGATAGGATTTATGCCGTCTGGTCGAATATGACCGGTGTAGCCCGTTCATCTTCGGCACGGGAGGCAAAATAGGTGTCGGGAAGCATCTCGAAATCATCGATGCCAATATTGAGGAGGAGGCTGAGCCTGCTCTTGGAGCCGATATTTCCGCCGCTTGCGTGGAGCGTCTCGGAGGGGTGGGCAGCGGCCCAGCCCGCCGGAAGGGGCGCGTTAACTTCTTCCCAGGTTTCGCCCTCGGGAATTGCCATTTCGCTGCGCTGGCGATCGTGATCCTGGTCGAAGAAGCCGGTTGAATACTTGCGGCCCCAACGATGGGAGCGCGGCACGTACGTTATGGGGCCCATGTCTTCATGAACGTCGTCGAGCGCGATCCAGACGTTCAGGGCCCGTCCCTTCAATATCTTGTCAAGATAGTGGCCGTCCTGATGCCAGCCTACGATCGTTGCTTTGCCGTCGGCAGACGGATACTTTTTGAGGACCATCGCCGACCAGACCTTTAGCCTCTTGGCGCCGCTTATTTTCGCTGCCCATTGCGCGATCTTCGGGTTGTGCAGCACTTCGGCGATGACATTGTCGGCATCCTGCGGGAACTGCGCTTCGATATAGGCAGGATGCTTGTCGATGTCCGGACCGCCCGAGTTGTTCCTGGGCGCAATCCCGGTCTCGTAGACTCCGGCCAGCACGCGCTCGGCGTGCTCGCGGACCGCCGCCACCTCTTCAGCAGTCAGCAGCGGGCCGGGCGACACCGCAAAACCGTCTTCATTATAGTCATAACGCGCCGAATTTTGCGCAGCAATCTTGGCAAGGTCGGTTTTGATATCCGCTAGCATGATGTGATTCCTTTCTCTCTCACTTGCACGTCAGCAGCGCAGTGTCCGCCACTCGACTGAAGGTCAGGCCGACAGTGTTGCCTTCGGCACGCCAAGCCTCGAGGTTTTCCCAGAACTTCCTCGCGCCGCCGCCATAGGAGTCGGTAAAGAAGCCGATCTTCTTCGTGGTGTTGCCTTCGTTATTGAAGAACCCGGGCGTGCATTCGGACCAGAATCGCTCGGAATTCCGGGCGTTGGCGCGGAAATCCTCCAGAAAGCCTTCCACAGCTTCCGAAGTCGGCTCGACCACACTGGCACCTTTTTTCTCGGTTTCCGACAGGATGTAGCTGATGTGGTTGATCTGGTGCGTGATGCCGAACATCAGGTTGAGTGATGCGCCGGACTGCGTCCGGCCAATCAGGAAGCAGTTGGGGAATCCGTCGATAGCCACACCGTGGAAGGTGCGCAGTCCGTCTGACCAGTATTCCGACAGCTTCCGGCCCTTGCGGCCGACGATGTCGTAGCCGGCGCGCTCGACAAAAGTGGTCTCCGATTCGAACCCTGTCGAGTAGATCAGGCAATCGACCTTGTATTCCTGGCCGTTGGCGACGACCCCTTCCTCGGTGATCCTGTCGACCCCATTGCCGTTGGTGTCGACGAGGTGCACGTTCGGCCGGTTGAAGGTCTGCAGATAGCTGTCATGGAATGTCGGACGCTTGCAGAACTGGCGATACCACGGCTTGAGTGCTTCGGCGGTCTTCTTGTCCTTGACGATCTCCTCGACCTGCGCGCGGATCCGGTTCATGTTCTGATAGTCGTAAAGTTCCAGCAACTGGCCGCGTTCCTTGCCGGTCAGCGGTCTGCCCAGCTTTGCAGCCGCGGCCTTCAGCGCGGGACCCATTGCCTTGCGATAGAGTTTGGTCCAGCCGTCGTTGACCAGATCGACCTCGACGTCCTCGTAGCCCTCCAGCACCGAGTTGAAGTTGGTCATGCGGTCCCACTGCCAGCCCGGCTTGAGCGAGGCGGCCCATTCCGGATCGGTCGGCGTATTGATGCGCACGTCGACGCAGCAGGGCGTACGCTGGAACACGTAGAGTTCCTTGGCCCATTCCCCCAGGTGCGGAATGCACTGGATCGCGGTCGCGCCCGTGCCGATGATGCCGACGCGCTTGTCCTTCAGGCCAACCAGCCCACCCGTGGTGTCGCCGCCCGTATAGTTATAGTCCCAGCGGCAGGTGTGGAAGGTATGGCCGCGGAAATCGGTGATTCCCTTGATNCCGGGAAGCTTCGGCTTGTTGATCGGCCCGGTCGCCATGATGACGTACTGCGCCTTGAACCGGTCCCCTNGGTCCGTGGAGATGGTCCACTTGCCCTCCGCTTCGTCCCATTCCATGCCGGTCACGGAAGTCTGGAACAGGGCGTTGCGGCGAAGGTCGTACTTGTCGGCGATGCGATTAGCCTGGGCGAGGATCTCGGGCTGGAAGGCATACTTGCTTTGAAGCACCGTGCCCGTGTCTTCGACCATCGGCACATAGACATAGCTCTCGGTGTCACAGGCCGCTCCCGGATAGCGGTTCCAGTACCAGGTGCCACCTACATCCGATGCGGCATCGATGATCCGCAAGCTGTCGACGCCCATCTGGCGCAGTCGCACGCCCATGACGAGAGAACCGAAACCGGCGCCGACGAGCGCGATTTTGACCTCGTCGAACACCGGAGCGCGCGTAGATTCGGTGGTGGCATAGGGATCGTCGGAATAATGGGAGAAGTCGTCCCTTATTCTGATGTAGGTCCGATCGCCATGCTCCAGGCGTTTGTCGCGCTCCTCGATATATTTGGCGTGCAGCGCCTCGGGATCGAAATCGATCTCACCAATGATCTCTGCTACTGCAGGTAGAATGTCCATGTCTTTACCTTCCGATTAGCTCTGCACCATCAATTTGAGAATATTCATATGAGCGTAGATGACGATTCCTGACTGATGCTATCGCCCTGTCCCAGCTCTCCATTTGACTTACGAACTATCTTCGGCGCGAGAACAATGTGCCTATATGACCAAACTTCGACTTCTACTGGATACTGGTCTGGGAACACGGAGGCTGCGCGGCCAATCTCGCGGTCTCCGTATTATTCGGGAATGATCTCGATTGCCTGTTCGGGACAGGCGCTCGCACCTCTCAGGGCGGCGGTTTCATATTCCGGCGGAATCTCCGTCTCGGCCATATCGAGATAGCCGTCGGAGTTCAGTATGAAGACCTGCGGCGCGAACGTCGCGCAACGGGCATGTCCTGAACATCTTCCCTCTATCACACGGAATTTCATCTCACACTCCTTGAGTTATTCTGCGCATCGCGCTGCGGCTGAGCATTCTGGAAAGTATTGCCTTCGCATGTGCTTCAGCCGCGACAGCATCGGCCCGCCGTCCAGTGCCCTTGCGCCGAACGGCGGGCACAGATCACCAGACGATCTTGAGATGCTTCACCGGGTTGAGGCCCGGGTAGACGATCCGATCATCGTCGTCGGCAAGCCTGAACGGCGGTACGCGGCGCAGCCATTCGCCCAGTGCGACGCGCATTTCCCGTCTTGCTAGGTGAGAGCCGAGGCAGCGATGGGGACCGCCGGAAAAGGTGAAGTGCCGGTTCGGCTCGCGGTCAAGCCGGACTTCGCGCGGATTGTCGAACTGCTCAGGATCGAAATTGCCGGCGGTCACCATGCAGGAAATCCAGTCCCCTGCCTTGATCGTCTGACCATGGAGCTGGAAGTCCCGCTTGACCAGTCGCTGCGAATTCACCAGCGGCTGTGTCCGCAGGAACTCCTCGATGGCTTCGGGGATCATATCCGGATTGTCCCGAAGCTTCTGTTGCATGGCTGTATCGATTGCCAACCGTCGGAACATCAGTGAAAGGCTTGCGGCGACGGTGTCGATACCGCCCAGCCACAGGAAGAACATCGTTCCCATGACCTCATCATCGGTGATCGGACGTCCCGCGATCTCGGTTGTCACGATCTTGGCAATGAGATCATCCTTGCCGGGATTGGCCTTGTGCTCGGCGATCGACGCGCGCAGGTAAGCCAACGTCTCCCGCAGACTCTTGAGCGAAGCATCCATGTCGGTGAGCCGGTCGAGAATGATCGCCGCGTGCCATTCGACGAACTTGTCCAGATCAGACAACGGGAAGCCCATCAGATCCATGAACACGCGGACGGGGTAAATTCGCGCGAAGTCATAGGCAAAATCCGCCTTGCCCTGCTTCAGCAGCGGATCGAGCAGCGAAGTCGCGCTCTCAAGAATTTTCTTCTCGAGAATGTCGACGGCCTTCGGAGAGAAGTGCGGGTTGAGCATGGCCCGATACTTCATGTGCTCGGGGGCATCCACGCCCAGCGGAATGCAGGGCCAGGTTTCGCCGACCATCTGCTGGAAAGCGGCAGCGCCTTTCGTCGAGAAGATATCGCTCTCCTGATAGACGAACGTGATATCCTCGTATTGCGTCACGACCCATGCGCCGACACCAGGTTGCCCGGCGACGATGTCGGGCGACCACATCAGTGGCGGCATTTTGTCCGTGAAGAACACCGCCGTTTCCTTGTATGGCTCGTCGTCCGTGAGCGGCTGCTCACCAAAGGCCCATCCCAGGTCGCGGACGAGTTCGGCGGGAACATGGGCCGGGCGGTTGGGAGCCTCGATCGGGTCCAGATTCACCTTGAGACTGATGGACATCCTGTTTCTTCCTTGGCGTTAAGTTATTGGATAGTGGTCATAGTTCGACCACGAACTTGCGTTCAAACATCCGGGAACAACAGGCGATTGTTGTCGATGAAGAACCGCTGGTCATAACCGGCGGGCAGCTTGTCGAGGTGCTTGCGGAACTTGCCGATGGGATCGCGGCTGCCTTCCAAGTGCGGATAGTCGGTGCTGAACACCCAAATATCCTCGAGTCCGTAGCGGTCGATGATGCGCGGCAGATTCTCGTGCCAGAACGGCGTGACCCGCACGTTGCGCTTCAGGAACTCGCTGGGCTTCATCTCATAGGTCACGCCGACTTTCGCCATGAAGTCGGTCCAGCCGTCCATCCGCTCGGCTGCGGCGCCCACCCATTCNGCACTGGCTTCGATCACACCGAANCGCAGGCGCGGGAAGCGCTCGAACACNTTGCCCATCACCATCGTCTGCAGGAAGGTTTCCGGGGCCACGTGCGCGACGAGCATGAAATAGGGGCTGATCGCTTCCTCGCCGCCGCCACGCTCGGCAGGCTTGCGCTTCAGCGTTTCCGAATCGCCCCAGCCGAATTCGGGGAACATCGAGTCGCCGGGATTGCGACAGGACAGCAGCCCGCCGCCGCCAAGGTGTATGGTTGCCGGAACATTGGCCTCTTCCAGCCTGGCCCAGAACGGATCCCAGATTGAATGTGAAGGCGAAACGCCCGCCGGCGGACGGTGGCACGGCAGCGTCACACCGAGCGCGCCGGCCTTGATCACGCGGTCCAGCTCGGCAATCGCCCATTCGGCATTGCTCATATTGATCTGCGCCACGGCCCGCGCCCGGCCACCGGCCTTTTTGGTCCAGTCGATGGCGAAATCGTTGTAGACGCGGCAGGCGCGGCGCGCCGCGTCCGAGTCGATGCGAATCTCGCCAGAGCCGGTGTTCGGGAAAACCAGCTGCGCCTTCACGCCCATGAGTTCGAGCGCTTCCTTGCGCTCGGTCGGATCATAGGCGCCGAGCGCGCACAATCCCTTCGTTGACCACAACTCGTCCCGGTTTTTGGCGACGGCTTCGGCGAATTCCTGCGATTCCACCTGATTCTTGTAAAAGTCCTGCCCGAGCGCGCCGCCGATTTCGCGGGCGAAAGCGGCCAGGTCGTCTGGCTCCATGTAGACATGGCCGTCAGCGTCCAACAGCTCTCCGTGGAACTTCGTATTTGCTTCCGTACCCATCTCTTCTCTCCTTGAAATCAATCCGGTTGTCGAAACTTTCTGATAACCAGCCTCGGTGAACCTGCAGTTTTAGGATTTCGCTTCCTGTCCCGCAGCGGACAGGATGTCGGCATATTTCGCCCGCACCGCTTCCAGACGGGGCAGTATATGTTCTGGCGGGAACAGGCCTTCGTATGGCTCTATATTCTTGAAGACTGTCGCGGCGACTTGCGCCTTGTGGACCTCGGTCGGTCCGTCGGCTACCCCCATCGTCAGGACATCCTGCCACATGCGGGCCAAGGGGGACTCATTACTTGTCCCATAGCTTCCGTGCACCTGGATCGCCCGACGCACGATGTCGTGCAGGACTTTGGCCATTTCGCTCTTGCACATGGCGATGTGCATTCTCGCCGCCCCGGCCGGCAGATTGTCGATCATCCAGGCGGTCTTGAGCACGAGCAGCCGCAGCATCTCGAGCTCAATGACGGAGTCGGCAACCATGCCTTGTACGAACTGGTGATCGCTCAGCATCTTGCCCTGTGCGCGGCGTGAACGCGCACGCACCAGCATCATCTCCAATGCTCGCTGACAGGCACCGACCGTCCGCATGGCATGGTGTACCCGCCCGCCGCCG
>Ga0065704_10071627_pt1 | contig 10462 bp, 13 predicted proteins | sample SwiRhicommuniRL2_FD_59091 | JGI IMG/M metagenome (GOLD analysis project Ga0065704, IMG submission 59091) | Switchgrass rhizosphere bacterial communities from Rose Lake, Michigan, USA - RL2 v2 (version 2) | ecosystem: Host-associated > Plants > Roots > Rhizosphere > Soil | place: East Lansing, MI | reverse complement strand
CGTCAAGCAAAGACTGATCGGCCTGGCCGCTGCCGGTCAGGCTCAACACAGTCACCACCACGACGGCTGGTGATGGGCTTTCCGCTGTCGCATCGGCCACCAGCGCCGAGGCGTTACGCGCATGGAAGATGTAGCTGTTGCGCGGCCCGGCGGTGGTCAGCCCTTCGTATACCAACTGGATGCGTTCGCGCAGGGCATCGTCCGATTCTTTGACCTCTTCGACCGGCGGCACTGTCAGCAGATTCGCCGACTGAATGATCAGTCGCTGGAGCTTCACGTTGGCCGCGAGCTGATCAAGATCCTCCTTTTGCGCATACGCCAGCATCAGCGCCTTGGCTGCGTCGTTGACACGTGCGCGATTCTGCATCTTGCCGTACGCACCTAACTCCACCAGCTTGACCACCGGGTCGCTTTCCAGCGCGGCGGACCAGTTATCGCCCATGTACTCGCGAAAAGCAGCGAGGCCCTCCTCGTACAGCGCCTCATAGTCCAGATCCTCCAGCACCTGCGGCGCCGGCAATACCGATAAATCCACTGTACTCATGCCGACACCTCCAGCAGCAGGCGTTCGCCCTGAAAGTCACCCGTTAACTTGAAGTCGATGCGACCGCCGACGATGGCAACGACTTGCACCTGTTCCAGCTTTAGCCGCGGCTCCCAGCGCCCCAGCGAACGAGCCACCTCAGCCTGCACTGCGCTCTTCCAACCGGCGTTAACCGGTAAGTCGACAAACCGCCGGATCAGGCTGCCGTACTCAGGCCGCATCCGCCGACTGCCCACGGGCGTGCCGAGGATGTCCCCAATGGACTGTCGGAGATGGTCGAGACCGGACAGCGGTTTGCCGGTGTGGCGATCCATTCCGATCATCGGGATTACTCCTGCACCAGGTCCGGGTGTGCCTGAAGGAAGGCAAATTGCTCATCAGTGGTGGACGTCACCCGCGCTTTGCTAACGGCCAGCGTGCTGCCATCGGGAAGAATCAGGGTGCGAGAGGTATAAAGGGTGTCGCGGAAAATGCGGCCAGCCCCCGCGTCGTTCTGGCTGTCGGGTTTGTTCTTGCTCATCAACAGATGCTCCTAAAACGAAAAACCCGCTCAAGGCGGGTAGTGATCAGTGTTTGTGGTTCGGCGTGTTGCCGCCGACGTCGATGACCTTGCCATCACTGTTGATGTCGCCGGTCGTATTGAGTGTGCTGTTGATCTGAGTAGCGCCGTCGATGGTGACCAAGCCCACCAGGTTGATTGCTCCCGAAACCAATCGCGTACTGTCCGGCGTCATCTCCAGCACTGACCCTCCGACCTTGACCGTGACAGTGCCCGCCGGCAGATCGATGGTGTAGCTGCTGGCTTCCCAGTCGTAGACCAGGGAACCGCCATCGTCGAACCGCCAAACCTCCACGTGATCGCGGTTGTCCGCCTGGGCGCCGGCATTGCCGTAAAGGCCAGCAATGAAGGTACCCATCGCAGGTTCACCGCTGGGACTGAACAATGCGCCCTGCTCTCCAATACTCGGCACCCTCCAGTGACGCGCCTTGCCAGCAGCCTGGCTGTGCCAACGCACCCAAGCACTGGTCCAGTCGCCCGACTTCACGCGCACCATGGCAATGGTCAGATCCACTGCTACTACGACACAGGGCATTACCGTCGAGGCGATCATCCGGTCATGCTGGGCGGAGGCATAGCTCATTGCAGATCCCCTGGATTGATCGGTCCAACGCCTGGCCCCAGGTCAATCACCAGCGAACCCGGCGGCTCATCCGGCCAGGGCCATTCCTCGGCGCCCAGGTAAACCGTCTGGTCCCACTCCACCAGCCAGACGAAGTAGCCGTCCAATTCGGGCTTGGTCCAGTCCTGGGTGGATCGCACGAACTGCGCGCAGTCGACCTCCAAGCCCCAGCTCTGCCCTCGTAGAAGCACCGCCAGCTGGGAGGCCAACTGCACCGCCTGACGTTGCGGATCCACGCTGATCGAATCGACGATGATCCGCGCCTCGAACTTGCAGGTCAGCGAAGTTTCACCAGTGCCAATGTCCGGCGCCGGTTCCATCTCGGCCATTTCCAGCAGCACCACCGGCGTGGGGATGCTGGTGTCTGCCGATAGATCCGGCCAGAACGATGCGCCCTGAATACCTGGCAACTGTTCCTGCAGGTGCTGCTCGATGGCGTCGTACAGACGTTCGAGGCTGAATGGTTGATCAGACACGGGCGGTCCCCTTGAGGTACTTCTGCAGTTGAAAGTTGAGTTCTTGCTTGAGGATCTCCAGCAAGCGTTCATCAGCTCGTTTCACCCAGCTGTCGAAGTGCGGTCGCACCTGGTCCAGCGAGACCTTGGCTTTCGCCAGCGGGAAGCGGTTGTCGTTCTCTGCGATGAAACCCGAGCTGCGCCGCCCCTGCGTGCTGCCGGGGTAGTCCGTGGCGTTGAAGTGCTTGCTCGACGTGCGTATCCAGATGTCGGGGCTGTTGCCATAAACCTGCTTGAAGAACGCGCCCTGGTAACGCCGCCCCGCCACCGACACACCGGCGCGGGACTGCCGAGGCCGACCGATGCGGCTGGCCTCGATAGCGTTGACCCCAAACCACAACTTGCCGCGCATCGCGCCGCCGCTGACCGGATAAGCTCGAAGGCGTTGCCGGACGGCGCCGATGGCGATTCGCTCCTGCTTGCCCACGGCTCGCGCAATGTGGGTACGCAGCCAGCCCAACGTCTTGTTGATCGCACGACGCTGAGCCGCTGCAGCAGCCTTGGGCACCAACTGCCCGAACTCGCGCAGGGCCTGGGAATGCACCGCCGACGGCAGGATGTTGATCATCCCGCTGTCGCGGTTCTGCTGCACGTAGCTACCGACGCTCATGGACGCCTCCTCAAGATCAGGGCCACCAGGCCATCGCCGCCGGGCTCAAGTTGCAGCAGGTCGTAGTCGCCGCCGCCATCCAGAGTCGGCAGGTCGATGGTGACTCGCAGCCCCTTGCTCAGACCGTCCGAATCCTTCACGCGAATATCAAAGCGAGGCTCGCGTATTGCGGTGTGGGTCTTGCCGAACTGCGGCGCTTTCCAGGGTGCCGCGAACATCCCCAGCACCGGTTCGGCGCGACCTTCGATATGGGCTGTGTCGCCCAGGGTATCGAACACCACGTCGTCGATGTCGTCGATCAGATCGCGGAAGGCCACGGTCAGAGTTCCAGCAGGATCTGCGCACGAGGCCGTGTGCACAGGTGCAGCGGGTTGGACTGGGCTTCGCCGGCCACCCCCTTGTTGAAAGGCAGCGGCTCGATCTTGCTGTAGTAAGGGATGCCCTGCGTGTTGACCGTTTCCATGTAGTCCGCAGGGGCGAAGGACGAGATGTACAAGTCCGGAACGCCTTCAGGAATCAGCAGGGCCTTGTCGTCATGGACGAACGAAATACCGGCGATCTTGCCGCGATAGCGCTCCCAAACGATGCCGCCGAACTCGAAGCTTTCACGGGCATCACCGCGCAGAGCTGCTGCCTGCATGGTGTTCAGGTAGGTCTCTTTGACCGACTCGTGGTCAAGCAACTTGTTCCAGAAGTTTTTGCCGCAAAAGGCGCGTGAGCCGGTAGTAGTGACGCTGCCCAAAGCGTCCTCCTGCATATCCAAGGCTTCGCCACACTTAACTCGGACATCGGTGTCCGGGTTGCCCAGTTCCATGGGAAGCTTCTGTCGCTCCACACCGAAACGGTCAAAGATGTTCAACAGTACCGTCTTGCCGTCCGCGTCATACACCATGCCGTTCAAGGCACCCATGCGTTGAAATTCATGTGTGGCATCCAACTGGCGGCGCGCCTTGCCTAGACGCTTGTTGACCACGTCCTGCACAGCCTGCAACTCGGAGAGAGAGCCAAAGGCGCGAATGCCCTGGATCTCATCGGCCTTGATGGTGAAGCGTTCGGGCAAGTGCACGGTGTTGAACGGGATCAACTGACGCTTGGTCGCGCCGACCACCAGACCCGAAGTACCACGCTCACCCGAAGGCACCAGTGCCAGGGTGTCGCCGTCCTTCTCGATCTGCACGGTCAACGTGCTGATGCCCTCTTCACGAAATAGGCCCAGGCTACTGATGCGGCCCGGCAGGTATTCCTGTTCATTGATTGCAGCGGTCAACGAGGAGACGCTGAACGCATCGTCTTCAAAAATGGCGATATCGGCCATGGGGTATTCTCCAGAAACGAAAAATCCCGCACTCGGCGGGATGGATAAACAGGGTGAGCGTCTTAGCGGACGATCACGGAATGGGTGGCCAATGCCTTTTCGGCAGCGGGGTCGAGGCCAGTCAAATGGGCTTCGCTGACCTCAGCCAGCCGCACAATAGCGCGACCGCGACGGACAACATCAGACTGCCCCAGCGGGCCGTAGAGGATCGCGATGGCGTTTTCAGTGCCGTCTTCAGCGGTTGGATGATAAGGCGCGAACTCGCCCGTGGCAGTCACGAGCCCCAGGATCTGTCCCGGTTCCAGCGCCAGCCCGGCGGCTACATTGATCGCCTCGCGGGAAATGGTGCCAGCGCCTTCGGACAGCAGGAATTCGCCTGCGTGCATCGATTCAATTTTCATGCTCTTGCTCCTTTCGAGTTACCGTTCTGCGCGGCCTGACGGGTTGCCCAGATTGAGTGAGTGTCGACCTGCTTGGCCTTGACCGTTGGGGCTGGATCATCGTCCAGCGGTAGACTGTTGTTGATTTCAAAACCGCCGCCGCTGCCTACCAGCTTGTCGAAGAGCCGCGCACGGACTGCGGCTTCGTCGAGGCCGGCCGTAATGAACTCACCGGTCAGCTCTGGCAGCCGTGCTGCGACACAGAGACCGTGCAACGCTTTTGCATTGGTCAGTGCCGCCTGGATTACCGCTTCGCTTTCGAGCTTGGTAGCCGCAAGCAACGGTTCCACCAGGTTGCTGATGCCCGCTGCTGCACAACCTTGCGTGACCATCAGAGCCAGCTTGGACGCGTCCAGAACGGGCGCTGGATCTGGCTCAGGCGGTTCGGCTTCAGGCTCTTCGTCCAACTGGGCGAGCAGCTCAGGCGGTGCATGCTGGAAACGCTGTAGCACGCTGCCCTGGCCGAGACAGGCGCTGACCTTAAGGCCGTCGCCGACTTCATCGGCCAAGCCCAGCGCCACCGCTTCATTGGCCGTGAGCCAGGTTTCAGCGTTGACCATGCGCCGCAGCTCGGCTTCGTCGATGTCCGGCGCCTTGGCTTTGTAGGCCGCGATGATCGCTTCCAGGGTTTGGTCCAGCACATCCGCGACACGGCGGAAGTCTTCGGCATCACCACCGGCATAGGTGTAGGGGTTATGGATCATAAACATGGCGTTGGCGGCGATCACCACCCGATGAGCCCCGCAAACCGCGACACTGGCCGCGCTGGCCGCCAGGGCATCAATGCGTCCGGTACAACGCTCGCCGAGCCGGGACAGCGCGTTGTGGATCGCCAGGCCGTCGAACAGATCACCACCGATGCTGTTGAACGCGACAACCACCGGTGAGCCGCCGTCATCCATGGCGCGCAGATCCTGCACGAACTGATTGGCGGTGATGCCCCAGGCACCGATCTCGCCGTAGACGAAAATTTCGATGCTGCGCTGTTCGGCTTCACCGCTGGCCTGAAACGTGTACCAGCTTTTATCGGCGACCTTTACCTGCTTGCCCGCCTTGTCATAAACGCGGGGTTTGGCTTTTTTACTCATGGTAATTCCTTGTCATCAATAGGCTCGATGGCATCAAGAGTCGTGTAGTTGAGGCCGAGGTCCGTGGACCTGGCGAGGTCGGCAGCGTTTTCAGCGTCGATGGTTTCGGCGTCGTAGCCGTTGCGCAGACACATCTCACTGCGCGAACCAAAGCCCGCCTGCACTTCCATCCTCCGCGCCTGTACGTCCTGCACCGGCTGGATGTAGGCCCATCCCTGCGGTACCCAACGCGTGCGCAGATATTCGCGTCTACGTTGCGCGTAGTCCGGCAGCACCAGGGCGCCGGACAACACTGCCATGTCCATCCAGGCAGCGCGCACAGGGCGACACAGCTGATGCACATACACGCCGAATTGCAGTTGCTCCAGACGCCGCCGAAACTCGTTGAGCACCACCCGTAGCGCCCGGTCGTTGACCTCGCGCATGTCGCCGGTGAGGATCTCGTAAGGCGTGCCCGAGCCCGCCGCCGCAGCCATCAGTTGCTGCCGCATGAAATCGGGGTAGTTGTTGCCGGCGTCCGGCGGTTTGGAGAACTCCACCTCTTCACCTGGCCCCAGCTCCTGCATGGTGCCGGGCTCCAGGGCGACCATCGGAGTGAAGCCGTCGCGGTCGGTTGTCAGCAACTGACCCGTGACAGGGTCGCGGGGTTGCTGCCCGCTGTCCGGGGCTGGCCGCTTGATGAAGCCGGCGAACAGGTTCGCTACTTCCTGCCTGAACAGCACCGCGTCATCGTAGTTGTCCAGGCTGCGCAAGCGCTTCAATACGGGCGCCAAGCGCGGCACGCCACGCAGTTGCCCAGGCTCCATCGGTTCAAAGATGTGCAGCACCTGTGTTGCCGGTACGCGAACCAACTGGTTGTAACCGGCGTTCAAAGACGATGAGTCGCGGGGATGCGACAGGTACATGTAATACGCCACACGCTTGCCCGCCGGGTTGAACTCGATCCCGGCGCGGATCACGTTGCCGTTTTTGGCCGTCTCGAACTTGTCGTGAGGGACAAACTCAGGGGCCAGCGCCTGCAGCTGCAGCGGCACTGCCAAACCCTCGCTCGGGCTGCGGGGTCGCAATCGCACAAAGCATTCACCGGCCGTTTCAACGGTGCGCGCCACCATAGCCTGCATGCCGTAGAAGTCGGTCAGCTCATCGGCATCCGCCTCATCCACCCAGTCATCCCACAGCTGCTGCTTGAGCTTGCGCAGCTCGGCGTCGTCCGTGGTCGGCCTGGGCGTGATGCCGGTGCCGATCAGGTTGCTGACGCGTTTGTCGATGACGTTGAACGCGTACGGGTCATTGCGCACCGCCGCCCGCGAACGCGCACGTAGGTTGCGCAGGGCCGGGGTGTTGATGCTGTTGATGCCGTTGTCCGTAGCCTCCCAACTGGCCGAACGTCGGCCCTCACCGGCGCCTTCGTAACTGGCCTTGATGTTCGACGGCAGCAAGAATCCGTTACGGGTCAGCGTCGGATAATGTCGGGCCATTAGATTCCCTTGCCTCCGTGGGTAAGCCGGATCACGCGAGAGCGCGGTCCGGCGGCTTGGCTCAGCGACGTGCGGATCTCGTCGCGGGCCTTGAGCAGTTCGTCGATAGAGCGGTACTCCACCGTGCGGTCGCTGTAGCGCACGGTCTTTTCACCGCGTGCAATAGCGCGCTCGATGGCTTCGAGGTGCTTCGGGGTAAACGACATATCAGCGTCTCTTCAGGTAACCGCTGGTGGAGCTGCGGCGTTGAGGGGGTGCGGTGGGTCGCGGTTGGGCGACAGGTGCAGCAGGTGACGGTGCAGGTAGCGACTGACGCGCCGCAACCGGTGTCGGTGCCGCTGCCGGTGTTTCGTCAGCGTCAACGCGCTCGCCTTGTACGGGCTTGACGCCCAACACATCGTCGAACAAACCGGACTGAGCCAGCGCTTGGCGTACCCGCTCCCAGTCGTGTTCCTGGTAGCGGTTGATGCCCAGGTAATGCGCCATCGCCAGGCAGTACACCATCAGGTCGAGCGCTTCGTTGCGCTCGGCCTTGCCCTTGACCCACTCGATACGCTTGTAGCCTTTGACGTACCGGGCGACCTTTCGCTCGGCCACGCACTGGGCGAAGAACTCGTCCGGCAGGTCGTTGGCAAAGTGCAGCGAACCGGGGCCGTCCTCGAAGGCGTAGCGGTTGTAGATCCAGTCCTTCGCGGTGTCGGTACCGACAAACCACAGCTCGGCGCCGCCACGTTCGGTCTGGCCCTTCCAGGTCACGTCGACCATAGACGGCCGCTGAGCAATCACCGGTTTGCCGGGCTTGCTCGCACCCTTGATGGCGAAGATATTGCGCCAGCGCCGCACACGGCAGAACTGGTACACCTCGTCGGTATGGTGACCGCCGGAGTCGACGCCCGTCGCCAGGATCGCCAACGCAACACCGCACGGATGCCGATATCGAACCTTGAGCTTTTCGTCCAACACCGCCCAGGTGCGTTCATCGGCAGGGTCGCCCCAGATCACCTGGTGGTCGACCACCCAGCGTTCCATGCCGACACCGAAGCCCATCACCATCAGTTCCAGGCGGTTGGCCTGGACGTCGACAGCGCCGGTCAACATCAGCACGCCCACCGGCATGCTGCCGAGGGTGTAGGTCTCCAGCCGTGCCCGAGCAACCAGCACTTCGGCCTTAGTCTGCTCTTGCGCGCTGTCCCAGACCTTGGCGAGGCGGGTGTTGTAGAACACCTGCATCAGGCCCATGTCACCCTTGGCCTGGGCCTTCTTGGCGTCTTCGAACTCCTCGGCAAGTGAGGCCCAGTCCTTCCAACCAATCGGCGAATAGAGCGCGTTCAGGTGGAAACCCACCGTCTTGCCATCGCCGCTGCCATGGGCACGCCACTCGCCACGGGCGAGCATGTCGGTCTTGTGATACTCCTCGATCAGCACATCACATTCAGGCGCGGCGCACTGGTAGTGAACCGTGCGGTAGTCCTTGCTGTAGAGCAGCCGCTCCCATTCCAGTACCTGCATGTGCCCGCAGGTTGGGCATGGCACGTAGTAGTGACGCTGGTCGCTGGACTCGAACAGGTCCGCAATCCGCGAAGCGCCCTTGTACGTGGGCGAGCTGGAGAAGTAGATCTTGGCGTTGCGCCCGAAGTTTGTAGCCCGTGTTTCGGCCAGCACGACGGGGTCGCCTTCCTGGCCGACATCGTTTTCCCATCGGTCGACCTCATCACCGTAGATGTAGCGTGCCGACAGCTCGGACAAGTTGGCCGCCGAGCCCGCCGTAGTGACGTACAAGGCGCCGCCCTCGAACTCCTTGGTGTCCATGGTGTTGCGGGCATCCCGCGAGCGGCTGGCCGCTACACGCTTCGCCAGTTCCGGGGTGGCCTTGATCGTCTTGCTGATCCGCCCGGAGACCCGCTTGGACAGGCTCAGGCTGGGCAACAGCGCCAGAATGTTGGATGGTGCCATGTGTATCAGACCACCCATCCAGTTCAAGGCGATCTGCGTTTTCATCAACTGCGAGGCCACCATGGTGATGACTCGCCGGCACGGGTGAGCCGGCGATAGGCAGCGCATGGGCTCGCGAGCGTATGGCGTCCGTTCGGTCCGATACTGGCCGGGCTCAGGCGCGCCCGTGTCGCGCGGGATGCGCATGTACTCGTCGGCCCACTCGTCGATCCAGAGATCTGGGTCGGGTCGTAGCCCACGGAAATACGCCTCACGGTACGCACGGTCACCGTCAGGAAATTCCGTGGTCATAGGTCAGCTCGTCGTCATTGCTCGTTCAAGGTCGGACGAGGACATGCGCTCAGCCTCTTCCAGTGATTTACGGAGTGTCGCCGTCAGGTGTTTTTCGATGTCCCAAGGGTCGGTCATCACTGCCAACTTGTGGGACAGCTGGGGCAGTAGGCCGAACAACTGGTCACGCAGATGGCGCCCGGCGTTGTAGGCACCCAGCTCGACGGCATCCCTAGCGACCAGGGAGCCCTGCGCCTTGTGCAGCTCAATCTCGGCCAGCTGCGCCAGGTTGTATTCGCGCATGGCGCGAGCCTTTTGGAAGTCGTGGCCCTTGGCGCCGACAGCAATAGGCTGCTGCGGCGCAGCCGTGTTAGTCGGCTCAACCAGGGGGGACAGTTGACTGTAAACGTCACGCTGGATCCGTTCCTGCTGGTGTCGAGCAGCGACGGCGGCCTTGCTGGGGTCGGCGGTTTCGAGGATCAGCGCTTCGGTTGCCAGCACGTCCACCATCTTGCCGTCGGGCGACAGCACCAGGCGGTTGTTGCCTTTGAGCCAAGTGATGTAGCTCGGCGTCCTGCCGATGCGAGCCGCGAAAGCGCTTTTAGACAGAAAGAGTGAATCCGTCATAAGCCCTCCTTTTCAACGGCTTTTCAATGGAAACCTTTCAATTTCAATGGATTGAATTTCAGTAAGCTGGCAGCCCACCCGCTAACGCTTTCCCGCGGGTTTCATGCCCCGTGTCCCTCGAATGCCCCCAGGGTCCCCGGCGGATTTTCGGCGCTTCATTTTGGCGCGAATCGATACAGGCCACGTATTCCGAGGCCTCCAGCGCCTCACGCCTGACCACCGCCCGAGGGCGGCACATCGCACACGCCCAACCGCTTGGCGGCCCAGCGTTCGTACAGGCCGATGGCGACATCGGCGCCGGCCATCGCGGTGAGGCAACCGATACTGCCCGCTGCCAGTACCGACATGCCTGATGCGTGCAGCAACATCATGGTGGAAAGCCCGCAGACCACGCAGGCCCCGGACCGAAGCAGCAAGCGGCGGACCAGGGACCAGCCGCTT
>Ga0065704_10071626_pt1 | contig 10464 bp, 7 predicted proteins | sample SwiRhicommuniRL2_FD_59091 | JGI IMG/M metagenome (GOLD analysis project Ga0065704, IMG submission 59091) | Switchgrass rhizosphere bacterial communities from Rose Lake, Michigan, USA - RL2 v2 (version 2) | ecosystem: Host-associated > Plants > Roots > Rhizosphere > Soil | place: East Lansing, MI | reverse complement strand
GGATGGCATCTGTCGCGAACCGGCCGTGCGACGACAGCGGCAGCGGCTCTGGAGCAGGCGTTGATCACGAGCTTCGGTACGCTCGGCCGCGTTCCCGAACCGTTCCTGCTGCGCTCGGATAACGGACTGGTCTTCACCAGCCGCCACTACACGCGCCTGGTGCGCAGCTACGGATTGCGGCAGGAATTCATCACCCCACACTGTCCACAGCAGAACGGCATGGTCGAACGCGTCATCCGGACGCTGAAGGAGCAATGCGCACACCGGCACCGCTTCGAAAGCCAACAGCATGCGATGCGCGTGATCGGCGACTGGATCCAGTTCTACAACCACCGGCGGCCGCATCAGGCGCTGGGCATGAAGACACCCGCCGAGGCATACGCTTTAGCGGCCTAACCTGTGCAGGAAGTGCTGGGTCATTACAGCGATGTGCAAACCGCACGCAAGCGAAGCGCGCAGGCCCGAAGCTGGAAGCCGGGCCGTAGGCGTCAGGGATGTGGAAGGCTGGCGAATGCCAGTCCCGTCAGGGATGAGCGAACAGCGAACCTGGAGCAGCGCGGTCCGCGAAGCGGAGACGCAAGGATGTCTCCAAATGTTATGAATTTCTGATAAATTACATATTTGGGGCGGGCTGGCACCAAAAAATCATTTGGCTTCCCTTGAAGGGAAATATTTCCAACGCCAAAATAATGTGAGGAAAAATATATCTCGCACATTATTTAAATAAATTCAAAATGAAAACGGGGTGTTGATGAGCATTCTTAGCGAAAAAGAGGCAGAGAGCCTCACCATTGAGCGAATGATCTTCCACGTTGTCGATCCAGCAACGGAGTCTCCCGTTTTCTTAGCAGAAGTTAAACCGCCGCAATGTGTGGATTTTTTCGTTGAGCGAGTTAAAGAAACTCTTCGCGGAGCCTCGTATGAGTTTCTTCCCGGAGCAGGAGTTCCGGGCCTTCTTTATCGAGCCTTGCCGAGCAAGGGCGCGAAAGATGAATTTGTAAAAGTCTCGCACGATCTGGCGGATAGATTCAAAGAGAAGGTAAAGCAAGACAAGCGACTTGCGCCTGGCGTTCTGATGCTGTTCTCCCTAATAACGGAAGGAAATAATCGACTTGTTGCTGTCATAAAATATGAGCACCAGCAGGTTGTATCTTACTCCTATATTAAGGATGAAAAAGGCGAGCCAATCTTGGATGCAGATGGAAACCTTGTTCCTGATTTGCAGACGCTTGTGGAAACCTTTACGAAGGATCGAAAGGCTATGCAAAAATCTGCAGTCATACGATTCCAAGAGGATAATAGCTCTGAATTGAATGGAAGCTTTCAATCATCAATCGTTGTAATTGACCATTCGTCCGGTCGCTACCGCGATGCAACTCAACACTTTGCAAATTTCCTGGATATACGCCGAGCCCTTGAACCTGTCGAGCTGACCAAGCGCCTTGAAGATGCGGCAGTCGAGTCCATCAAGGCGCACAAGAGCGAGGTCCCCCCCGAAGTTGCAAAAGCTCCGAAGCGATTTGTACGAGCAGCCATGTCAAGGCTTGAAGGCTTTGACTTTGAAAAACCAGAGGAATTTCTTGGCGCCGTATTGCAAGGCGTGGCTCCAGAGGCCGCAATCCTAAAAACCTTCAAGAGCAAACTCGCCAGCAAGAATATAAGCACGGAAGCATTCAAGTTTGAAGGTGCTACCCCACCACCCGCCGAGTACCGACGTGTAGTCACAAACGAGGGGATTACTCTCTTGTTTAGTGCCGGACATGAAGAAAACAAGAACGTAGAGATAAAAACAGAGGGGAATGGAGGCGTTGAAATAACCATACGCTCTACCGGCCTGGAACGGAACGATGAACTCGAAAAAATGCCTCGCATCCCTGATTGATGCTTTAGGTGGGCATGCCAATATCCGAGAAACCATCGGACAAATCGACATTTCCGGGCATGTCTCTTCTGAAAAGTCGGACGATTTCAAGCGGGCATTCGAAGATTTCTCAGGAAAGAAAACTGAGGGTTGGTCGATTTCCATCCGCGATGGCGAGTTTACCGAGATTTCCACAGATGCCATTGTGAATGAGGATGTCACCCTTGTAATCAAGAAGCCAGTAGGAGGCAGGATCTTCTTTGCGTCGCAAGCGGGATTCTCAGCAGCATTGGAAGACAAGTCGCTGACATTGGCTAGCGAGCTATTGGTGCTAAGTTCTTTTGATGGGTTCAAGACCAAAGGATTTTCTGTCCTACCTTGGGATGGTGAACCATTGCCTGCCTTGCCGTGCTTGGAACCTGATTCAGATGCAATTGACCCGAGAAAAGGCGTAGTGCGAGACTTGACCGGCAACACTGTTCCGGCAGATCCCTATCGTTGGATACTAGTAGGTCATGACGGCAGTGGCGAGCTGTGGAATATATGGAAGACTCTGGCAACTAAAAATCTGGCAACACTACTGGTTTCAGATGTCTGGAAAGAAGATACAACCAAAGTATCTATCAATGGCGCCAGAAAGCGTACTTTCTCGCTCGGAGAAAAATGCCACGATAGCAACGCTTATGCGAAAATATGCCAAGCTGCCGATTGGATACTTGTAAAGCAGGACGCCGAAGCCCGGCATGAAGTTCTTGTGCGACGTCTTTCTGCGATTGTCAGAGACTCTGACTCCAATGGAGTTCCGGAGTGGCTAACAGTATTGCCTGAATCTCTTCAAGAAGCCCTTGATGGAGCTCGGCTTGATCATCGCGCCTATGTGAGATCAAAGTCGGCAGAAACGGTCAAAGCTATGGCCGACCTCAGGAAGGCGGTTGGAGAAGATGTTTCGCGTATTGTAGAACGCATTCATAGACTTTCTGCAGGTTTTGTGATTGGCCTGGCTGCATTGGCAACGGGGCTAGGTGTTCGCCTTACATTGCTGACCTCTCAAAAAAACACTTGGGCAGTTGCTGGGATAATTTTCTGCTGCGTCGTGTTAGCGATCACATGGGCGAGTATTATTCTTCAGCATCATGTTAGCTCTCAATCATTGGTAAATGAGCTGCGCAACATGAGGCGCTGGCATAAAAACATTCACATAGCACTAACCCGATCAGACTATCGAGAGTTGGCGTTACATCCCGTGCTTGATGCCATTCGTCTGTATAAGAAAACGGCGAAGTCCACTATTAGAGGAATGATTGCTGCCTCACTAATTTTTATTGCACTTTTTGTTATTACCACTTTTTTCTATTCTGAAAAATCTGTCGGAGCTAATAATAGGAACAGTGAGTCACAATCATTATCCAATTCTGATATCGAAGAATCGACGTTAGAAGTTAGCCCTACCCAGGGAGATAGCATGAATTTGGAAGTGGCTTCTCCTCCAGAGCAAAAATCAAATTTAGAAGACAACAAAGCTGCACAAGATACGAGCAATCTTGATGATAAACAGAGCAATTCTTCGCAAGAGGTATTTGAGGCCGGAGAAAAGGGGCCGAGGCCCCGAGAATTAGATTAGCCCACGCTCGGCAAACGACACGGTGCCTACACCCGCCACGATCATGTGATCCAACGTGCGCACCTCCACCAACCCCAGCGCTTCCTTGAGCCGTTGGGTCAACACCCGGTCAGACGCGCTTGGCTCAGGACACCCGCTCGGATGGTTATGTGAGAGGATGACCGCCGCCGCATTGAGTCGTAGCGCTTCCTTGACCACTTCGCGCGGATACACCGATGCACTGTCGATGGTGCCGTGGAACATCTCCCGATACTCAATCAGCCGGTGGCGCGTGTCCAGAAACAGCACCGCAAAGACTTCATGCTCGAAACCTGCCAACTTGTTGCGCAGGTACTCTTTGACCAGCGCCGGGGAAGTGAACTCAGCCCCACGCTGCATCTTCAGCTCGATAGCCAGGCGTGCTGATTCAAGAATTTGATCCACAGACGCAGGCAGGTAGCGCCCTTGGGCGTCACGCACCAGCAAAGCGTCATCGAACGAGGAAAAGGACAGTTGCGACATGATCGTGCTCCGGTTGCTCGGGCGGAATTGCCCGGAACCGTGGCCAGCACGGCGCAGCGCAAGCAGTCAGGGATCGAAGACGGCCGATAGGCCGCAAGCGTGCGAGCACGCGAAGTCATTGACGGCGAGAACGCCGTGATACGGTGAAGGAGACAGCAAGACCGCCCACCCCACCTACTCCACACCGTCGGCTTTTGAGCAAGCGGAGCGCGCAGGCCCGTCGGGGCCGAAGGCGTCGGGGGTCAAAGCCAGATTGCCGCGATTCGGAACGAAGCGCGGGGCGCAGCCCGCGAACCCGACGGCGGCACGCCGGGACGCACGGATCTAGCTGTCAGGACGTCTTGCCAGGCTGCCGCTGCTCGATCTGCAACCGCGCCCGCTCGGTCGCCTGCTGCAACTTCTCTCCCAGCACCGCACGCGGCGGCAAGCTGGTCAGGTACTCAGCAACGTGGATGCCCGACTTGTCCAGTTCCAGCAATTCGATCTGCTCGCGCTTCTTGCCGGTGCAAAGGATGATTCCCAGTGGTGGGGCTTCTTCCGGCTCCCGCTCATGCTTGTCGAGCCATCGCAGGTAAAGTTCCATCTGCCCTTTGTAGGCGGCCTTGAATTCGCCGATCTTCAACTCCACCGCCACCAGCCTCCGCATCTTGCGGTTGTAGAAAAGCAGGTCAAGGTGAAAATCGTCGTCGTCAATCTGGATGCGTTTCTGCCGCGCGACGAAGCAGAAGCCCGCCCCCAGCTCCAGCAGGAAGGCTTCCATTTCGCGGATGATGGCCGCCTCCAGATCGCTTTCCTGCCAGCTATCCCGAAGCCCCAGAAAGTCGAGGATGTACGGGTCGCGCATCATCAGTGCCGGGGTCATGCGCTGCGCATCGCGCAGGGTCGCCAGCTCCTGCGCGATGGATTCTTCCGGCTTTTGGGACAGCGCCGTGCGCTCGTACAGCATGGAGTCGATGCGCTCGCGCAGCGTCCGCACGCTCCAGCGTTCGGCACCCGCCATCTGCGCGTAGTAGTCCCGCTGGAGCGGTTCCTTGAGCGCCAGCAGCAGGACGAAATGCGACCAGCTCAATTGTCGCGACAGTGTCGCGACAATTGGCTCCTCGGGGAACGTTGCCGCAAACTTGACCATCCGACGCAGATTCTTCTCCCCAAAACCCCGCCCATAGTCGCGGGAAAGCTGCTCGGCCAGGGTCGGTAGGATTTCTTCGCCGTACCCGGCCCGCTGCCCGGCCAGCACCTCGATATGGATGCGCTGGCCTATGCGCCAGAACAGCAGGGTGAGCTCCGCATTGACCGTCGAGGCGACGCGCTGGCGCGATGCCTCGATCAGTGCCCGAATGTCGCCCAGCAGCGCCTTCGGCGCTGCAGGTGAAGGGTTGGCAACCCTGTGTCTGGTCACGCTGTCACCTCCGCAGGTGATTGCTTGGCACCGGTGATCGCTTTGCGCCGGTTCGCCACCAATTCGGCAGCCTCCCGCACGGGCTTGTCTTCGGTGTGGACGTAGCGCATGAACATCGCCACGGTCTTGTGCGCCGTCAGCGCCATACCGACCTTCACCGGGATGCCGGAATTGGCAATGTCAGTCGCTGAACGGTGACGAATGCCGTGCGTACCCACATGCGTCACGCCAGCGGCTTTCAGAGTGCGAGTCCAACCGCTGTAATACTCGCCATCGGTCAGATGCCGATTGGGATGACGCGGAGACGGCAGTACATGGGTCGTCGTAGCATTGCGGGCGGCGGCTGAGAGAAGCCGGTAGGCTTCTTCGCTCATGGGCTTGGACATGCCTCCCGTCTTGCTGTCGGGCCACACCACCCGACGGTTTTCCAGATCAATCCAATCCCATTGAAGTTCAATGATTTCGGAGCGACGAGCGGCAAACTCGAATTGCAGGCGGATGGCCAGCGGGATCACTGCATGCTCCAGCCCTTCCGCCTCCAACTGATCAAGGTAGCGGAACAACTTGCCCATTTCTTCGTCGCTAATGAGATGAGTGGCCTTACCGCTCGGGTACATGGGCACATGGCGGCATGGGTTGGTGCCGTCGGGGCGATACCCCCACACTTCGGCCAAGTTGAACATCTTGCGCATCACGCTGAACGTGCGGTTCGCATCGGCGGGCTTGTGCGCCATCTTCTTCATCATTGAAGCGACATCGGGCCGCTTCAGATCCTGCACCTTCAAGCGGCCAAGCATCGGAATGATGTTGCGATCAATGACGCTCTGGTAACCTTCCTGGGTGCTCGGCTTGTTGCGCTGGCTGGAGTAGTCCTCCATGAACTTGAGGCACAGTTCCTTGACTGTGGGTGCCTGACGCGCTGCCGCCTTTTCTGCGGCAGGATCGCCGCCACGACGCACTTGCGCCAGCCACTCTTGGGCCAGCGACCGGGCCTGTTCGACGGTAAGTTCTCCATACAGTCCCAAGGCAGGTTTGCGCCGCTCTCCGGCGTTTGTCCGGTACTGAAGCATGAACACTTTGCGGCCCGCCGGAGTGATCTTGCACAAGAAGCCAGGAACCAAGGTATCTCGCAGTTCGATGGCCTGCGCCTGGGCTTGTGCCGCATCAACTGCGGACTTGGTGAGTTTGATTTTCGCCATGATGACTCCTGGGAAAACCCGATTTCCAGGAGCCGATTGGGAGCCAAGCGGGTGGAAGCCGGGTCAAGTTTCAGAAAGCACCGGCATATGATGAATCCGCCTAACTTATTGATAAACCTGCTGTATCAGGCTGCGGCGTAGTCCAGCGAAGTTCGGTGCTGGAGTCATGGTGAAATAAAAAAACCCCGGCAAGCCGGGGTGGGAAGGGAGCGCCAGCACGGGCTGCGGCGCTCCACAGGGGAATCGCACCTTACTTGCGGGGCAGCGCGTAGGCGATCACGTAGTCGCCACGGTCCGGCGAGTTGCGGGCGCCGCCGGCCGAGACCAGCACGAACTGCTGGCCGGTCACGGGCGATTGGTAGCTGATGGGCGTGCCCTGGCTGCCCACGGGCAGGCGGGCCTTCCACACTTCCTTGCCGGTGCCGGTTTCATAGGCGCGCAGGTAGTAGTCCTGGGTGGCGGCGATGAACACCAGGCCACCTTGGGTGGCCATGGTGCCACCGATGGTAGGCATGCCGATGGGGATGGGCAGGCCCATCTTGATGCCGAAGGGGCCGGTGTCCTTGACGGTACCGACGGGCACTTGCCAGGCGATCTGCTGGGTCTTGAGGTCCACCGCGGTCAGCGTGCCGAAAGGCGGCTTCTGGCAGGGAATTTCCAGCGGCGACATGAAGCGCACCTTGGCGTTGATCGCATAGGGCGTGCCGTCCAGGGGCACGGGCTTGGTGATGGCAGCGGCTTCGTTGCCGTCGGCCTTGGCGCCGGCGTCGGCCGGGTCGGCCTTGATCAGCTGCACTTCCAGGCCCACGCGCATGTCGTTGATGAACAGGTAGTTGTTCGTGGGGTCGACCGACACGCCGCCCCAGTTCATGCCACCCAGCGAGCCGGGCAGGTTCAGCGACGCATCAGTGCCCGGAGGCGTGAACAGGCCGGTGTAGCGCTTGGACTTGAACTTCACGCGGCACAGCAGCTGGTCGAACGGCGTGGCACCCCACATGTCCGATTCCTTCATGTCGGCAGCGCCGATGCTGGGCATGCCAACGGAGAAGGGCTGGGTGGGCGAATAGGTTTCGCCTTCGATGTTGCCGGCGGGCACGGCGCGTTCCTCGACCTTGGTCAGGGGCTTGCCGGTGGCGCGGTCCAGCACGAAGAGCTGGCCGGCCTTGGTGCCGAACACCATGGCGGGGGTGGTCTTGCCACCTTCCCCCGGGAAGTCCACAAAGGATGGCTGCATGGGCACGTCAAAGTCCCACAGGTCGTCGTGCACGGTCTGGTAGACCCACTTTTCCTTGCCGGTGCTGGCGTCCACGGCCAGCATGGAGGCGCCGTACTTGCGGTCCAGGGCCGTGTGCTTCACGCCCCACAGGTCCACGGCCGCGCTGCCCACGGGCATGAACACGGTGTTGGACTGTGGGTCATAGGACATGGGGGCCCAGACATTGGGCGTGGAACGGGCGTAGGTGTTGCCTTCGGCCGGAGCGCTTTGCTGCCCGGGGTTGCCGGGGTCGAAGGCCCAGCGCAGCGCGCCGGTGACCACGTCGAAACCGCGCACCACGCCGCCAGGCATGTCGGTGCTGACGTTGTCGGCCACACGGCCGCCGATCACGATGGTCGTGCCGGCCAGCGTGGGGGCAGACGTGGGGTAGTACTGGCCCTTGTCGGCGCCCTTGCCCATGCCGGCGCGCAGGTCCACGCGGCCGTGGGTGCCGAAGTCTTCGCAGAAGGCGCCGGTGTCGGCGTCCAGGGCGATCAGCTCGGGGGCCACGCTGTTCATCAGCACGCGGCGCTGGCAGGCGGCACCGGCCGGCACGGACACGGCCTTGACGGGGGTAGCGCCGGCCACGCTGGGCTGCACCTGGGGCTGGGTGGCATCAAAGTACGCCAGACCGCGGCAACGCATCCACTTCTTCTGCTTGGCGTTGATCTCGGTCTTCCACAGTTCCTTGCCGGTGGTGGCGTCCAAGGCGATCACGTTGTTGTGGGGCGTGCAGACAAAGACCTGGTTGCCGATCTGCAGGGGCGTGAGCTGGTCTTCGGCACCGCCGCCGCCAGGGCTGACGGGCACATCGCCGGTCTGGTAGGTCCAGGCCAGCTGCAGGTCCTTGACGTTGCTGCGGGTGATCTGGTCCAGGGCCGCAAAACGGGTGGCACCGGGGGTGCTGCCGTAGTGGGCCCAGTCGGCAGGTGCCTGACCGGGGGCCACGGGCTGCAGCACGGTGGCATCGGCCTTGGCCGCCACGGAAGCGTGGGGCAGGAACATGCCGCCCACGGTGGCCAGGCAGCCCAGCGCCAACACGCCTGCGACGGCGAACGATGCGCCCCGCAGCGATGGCAGGGCATGGGCGCGGCGCAGCACAGGGAAGGTCAGTGCCACCAGGATGCCCAGGCCGGCCAGCAGCAGCACGCGCGAGACCAGGGGCCAGAAGTCCAGACCGGCATCCGCCAGCGCCCAGACCGCAGTGGCCACCAGGGTGGCGCCATAGATCACGGCACCGCTGGGGCGCCGGCGTACCAGCTGCACGCCGGAGACCACCAGGGCCACACCGCTGAGCAGGAAGTACCAGCTGCCCTTCAAGGCCACCAGCTGGTAGCCGTAGAACGCGAAGAACAGGCCTGCGGCCAGAAGGCACAGTCCCAGAACGAGCAACCACACCTTGGCAGCCAAGGAGGGTGGCGTTTGTTGTTTTTTCATTTTTACATCCGATTGGGTGTGCGAGGCGCCGCGCCGCCGTGGGTGGGGCAGCAAACGGGCCTGGGCTGTCGACCACGCGCACAAGCTATGAGGCATCGGCCTTGATCTGCGTCAAGATCCGAGGGCGGATTATTGCGCCCCCGGAAAATCATCTATTGACAAGGTGAATTCGATACGCAGAAACGCGTAGCCGCTGCCCACCACGCACCAAAGACCCTGCCGGCATTGCTTTTTAATGAAATAGACGACCGGTCTATTTTTTATACAATGCACGCCATGACACTGAGCAAGAAAGCAGAAGCGACACGCCAGCACATCCTGGACACCGGCTACCAGCTGGTGCTGCACAAGGGGTTTGCCGCAGTCGGCCTGCTGGAGATCCTGAAGTCCTGCAACGTCCCCAAAGGGTCGTTCTATCACTACTTCCCGTCCAAGGAAGCCTTTGGCTGCGCGCTGCTGCAGCAGTATGTGGACGGCTATGGCCGCAAGCTGGACGGCCTGCTGGCCGCCGAGGGCAACGGCCATGAACGGCTGATGCGCTACTGGGATGCATGGATTTCCACCCCCGACGATGCCGCATGCGGCTGGGCAGAGGAATGCCTGGTGGTCAAGCTGGCCGCCGAAGTGGCCGACCTGTCCGAAGACATGCGCCGCGTGCTGGATGCTGGGGTGCAGCGGCTGCTCGCCAGGATTGCTGCGCTGATCGATGCGGCACGCGAGGACGGCTCCTTGCCGGCCGGCCCGCCATCGCTGGCGCTGGCCCGCGTGCTCTACCAGATGTGGCTGGGCGCGGCGCTGCTGGCCAAACTGAGCCAGAACAAGACCTCGCTGGCGCAAGCACGCGATGCCACGGTGCTCTTGCTGAGCTGCGAAGCGGCACGGGCAGCCCATTCCCTCCCCTCCCATTCCTGAACACCCAAGGAGCCCCCATGAAAGTTCTGTTCGTACTGACATCGCACGACCGTCTTGGCGACACCGGCCACAAGACCGGTTTCTGGCTGGAAGAGTTTGCAGCGCCCTACTATGTCTTCAAGGATGCCGGCGCAGAGATCACCCTGGCCTCCCCCGCAGGCGGACAGCCTCCGCTGGACCCCAAGAGCGACGCGCCGGAGGCACAGACCGCGGCCACCGAACGCTTTCGCAGTGACCCTCAGGCACAGGCCGCGCTGGCCGCCACCACGCCGCTGGCCC
>Ga0065704_10001092_pt1 | contig 10464 bp, 6 predicted proteins | sample SwiRhicommuniRL2_FD_59091 | JGI IMG/M metagenome (GOLD analysis project Ga0065704, IMG submission 59091) | Switchgrass rhizosphere bacterial communities from Rose Lake, Michigan, USA - RL2 v2 (version 2) | ecosystem: Host-associated > Plants > Roots > Rhizosphere > Soil | place: East Lansing, MI | reverse complement strand
CGCAGGTCGCAGAAGCGCAGGTCGAGCAGGTCCTCGTCGTCGAGCCGCGTCCACGCGGGCTCGCGCGTCGCACCGCTCACGCAGGCACTCCCTGCGCCCGCGCCCGCTGCAAGGCATTCGCCGCGATGGCCTCGACCTGCGCCGCGCCCGCGAGACGGTCGAGCATCGCCGTGGGCAGGACCTCAAACCCCTGCCAGGCGCCGTACAACGCTCCGACGAGAGCACCGTGCAGCGCGGCATCGTTGCCGCTCTTGGCGCACGCCCCGCGCATCGCGTCGTCGAAACTGGAAGCCTTGCTGACGACGTGTCGTATGAGCGGCAACGACTGCAGCACCCCGCCGCGCGCGTGCGGACGGCCCGACGCCTCGCCGGTCGCGGCGGCAACGACGTCCGGGTGCAGGCGCGTCGCATCGAGACAGGGCGGCGTCGTCTGCGGCAGGCCGACGAGCCACGACGGCGCAGGCTGAGCGCGCAGCGCACTCACCAGCAGCGCGGCGTAGACGCGACAGGCGTCCAGGATGACCGGTGACTGATGCGTCGGTCGTGCGCACTCCGCGGCGAGTGCAACGGCGGCCGCCGGATCGTCGAGCGAAAACGTTGCCGCCGCGAGCACGCGCGGCAGCGCCGTCGCCGCCAGGTCGCCGGGATCGTGCGAGCCCGCCATCGGCGAGCGCCGCCACTGGAACGTCGCGAGTGCCTTGGCGACGTCCGCCGTCACCGCCGCCCCGGGCGGTGCGCCGGTCGCGGCGCAATGCCCCGCGCGCTGCCAGCGCACGAAGCGCTCGACCTGGTCGCGCGCATCGAACATCCCCGTGGCGAAAAAGCTCTCTGCGGCACACAACGCGAGCGCCGTGTGCTGGGTCCAGGCGAGCGGGCCTTGGCCGGCAGCCTCGCTTCGGCCGGCGGCGCCCCAGGCATCGCCGAGCGCGAGACCGAACCAGGCGCCGCGCAGGCGCGACTGCAGCGACACCGTCGACGGCCGCGTCGACGTGGCGCCCTGCGCCGCGAGCGGCCAGGCCAGCACGAACTGGCGCTGCTGTTCGGTTTCGGGCACGCGCGGCCAGAAACGCGACTGCGCGGCCTGTGGCCACGCGTCGGCGAGCTGCGCGAGCGCACGGTCGGCGTCGCCGGCGCGTTCCGCGAGCCAGCAGGCCGCCGCCATCGCACTGCGCCCGATGCCGGCACGGCAGTGCAGGTAGACGAGGTGGTCCGACGCGAGCGCAGCGTCGAGCATCGAGACGATCCGCGCCATCGTCTCGCGACTGGCAGGCACGCCGTGGTCGACGATCGGCTCACGCAGGTATTCGATGCGACGACCCGCCGGGGTGGCGAACGGCAACAGCGTCTCGTAGGCGGGCGTCTCGTCCGGTTCGGTCAGGTCGATGAAGCACGTCACGCCACTTTCGAGGAAGCGACGCAGCCTGGGCATGGCCTGCGCGCGCGAGCGCGAACCGGGGTGCGCACCCACGAGCAGCCGCCCCGGCACGAGCCAGTAGGCGTCGTCGACGGGGCGTGGCGGCAATGGCGTCGCGGCGGTGGCAGTACCCGGATCCATCCGCACATGATAGTTCAGGCCCGCGCCGAGCCGGGTGCCGGCGGGCCGCGCCCTGTGAGAGACTTGGGCAAAAGCCCCAGGGGGAGCGCTCCAAGTGCTGAAACAGCTGACGGCCCGCAAGTCGGTCGCCACGATCAATCGCGAGCTGGAGTCCGGGCCGAAGCTGAATCGAGTCCTCGATCGACGGGCGCTGATGGCCATCGGTCTCGGGTCGATGATCGGCAGCGGCATCTTCGTCCTGACCGGCACGGTGGCCGCGCTGCACACAGGCCCGGCCGTGACGCTGGCCTTCCTCGTGGCGGCGCTCGGCTGCGGGCTCGCGGCCATGTGCTATGCCGAACTCGCCTCGATGATCCCGGTCTCGGGCAGCGCGTACAGCTACGCGTATGCAACGCTCGGCGAGGGCGTGGCCTGGTTCGTCGGCTGGAACCTCGCGCTCGAATACGTGATGTCGGGCGCTGCCGTCGCCGTGAGCTGGTCGGGTTATGTCGTGAACCTGCTCGCGGAGTTCGGCGTCACGCTGCCCGCGGCGCTGACCAACGCGCCGTTCGGCAAGGTGCCGGGCGGCCTGCACCACCTGGCGCTGACCGGCGCGATCGTCAACCTGCCGGCGGTGCTGATCGTCGCAGCGCTGTCGTGGCTCTGCTACGTGGGCGTGAAGCAGTCGGCACGCGCGAACAACCTGATGGTGACGGTCAAGATCATCATCATCGTGCTGTTCATCCTGGTCGGCATCAAGTTCGTCACGACCGATTTGTGGACGCCGTACCTGCCGCAGAACACCGGCACGTTCGGCCAGTACGGCTACAGCGGCGTGCTGCAGGGTGCGGCGATCATCTTCTTCGCCTACATCGGCTTCGACCAGGCCGCGACCACGGCGCAGGAGGCGCGCAACCCGCAACGCGACGTGCCCTGGGGCATCATGGCGGCGCTGCTGGTGTCGACGACGCTCTACGTGGCGATGGCGGCGGTGATGACGGGCATGGTGCCGTACGAGCAACTCAACGTCGCGGCCCCGGTCGCCGTCGCGCTGGACGCGCACCCGGAGCTCGGCTGGCTCGCGCTGCCGGTCAAGATCGGCATCATCGTGGGCCTCACCTCGGTGATCCTGATGTCGCTGCTCGGGCAGCCGCGCATCTTCCTCGCGATGTCACGTGACGGCCTGCTGCCGCCGGCCATGCAGCGCGTGCACCCGAAGTACCGCACACCGCACATCGGCACGATTGCGACCGGCCTGATCGCCGCGATCTTCGCCGGCCTGTTTCCGCTCGACATCCTCGGCGAGCTGATCTCGATCGGCATTCTGATCGCGTTCGCGGCCGTCTGCGCCGGCGTGGTCGTGCTGCGTTACAAGCATCCGGAACTGCCGCGGGCGTTCCGCGTGCCGTTCGCCAAGTTCACCGGCGTCGCGGGCGTGATCGTCTGCTTCGCGATGGCCTTCGCGCTGCCGCACGACACCTGGATCCGGCTGATCGGCTGGACGGGCGTGGGCTTCGCGATCTATTTCTTCTACGGCTACCGCAACAGCCGGTTGCGACAGCAAGGCTGACTCGTTCCCCTCTCCCGTGCAGCGGGAGAGGGAAAGACCCTCACCCGCCCTGCGGGCGACCTCTCCCGCGCGCGGGAGAGGTGAAGGCCCTCACCCGCGCTGTGCGCGACCTCTCCCGCGCGCGGGAGAGGTGAAGAGCGGGAGAGGTGAAGTCATTCTTCCCAGGGTTCCTTCGCGGCGTCGTCGTCTGCGCCGCTGCCCGGCGTCTCGCGCAAGGCGGCGAGCGCCGCGGCCCGACGCGCCTCGAGCGCGCCGAAGTCGAACGCGCGCGGATCGGCCAGGTGCGAGGTCGAGACGTTGCCGAGCGCGGAAAAAATCGTCTCCGTGCGCCCGGGGTATTCGCGCTCCCAGTCGGCGAGCATCTTCTTGACCGCGACACGCTGCAGGTGGTCCTGCGAGCCGCAGAGCTTGCAGGGAATGATCGGGAAATCCCGCGCCCGCGCGTAGCGCTCGACGTCGCGCTCGGCGACGTAGGCGAGCGGACGGATCACGATGTGACGGCCGTCTTCGGACAGCAGCTTCGGCGGCATGGCCTTGAGCCGTCCGCCAAAGAACAGGTTCAGGAACATCGTCTCGACGATGTCGTCGCGGTGGTGGCCGAGCGCGACTTTGGTGATGCCGTGCTCGCTCGCGTAGCGATAGAGCGCGCCACGACGCAGCCGCGAACACAGTGCGCACATGGTGCGGCCCTCGGGCACGACGCGCTTCACGACGCGGTAGGTGTCCTGCTCGATCACGTGGAACGGCACGCCGAGCGAAGTCAGGTAATCCGGCAGCACGTGGGCCGGGAATCCGGGTTGCTTCTGGTCGAGGTTCACTGCGACGAGCTCGAAGCGGACCGGCGCACTGCGTTGCAGCGACAGCAGCAGGTCGAGCAGCGTGTACGAGTCCTTGCCGCCCGACAGGCAGACCATGACGCGGTCGCCGTCCTCGATCATGCGGAAGTCCGCGATCGCCTTGCCGGTCAGTCCGCGCAGGCGTGCCTGCAGCTTCTTGAACGTGCCGGAGGGCTTGCGCTTCGCGGGCGCGTCCCCCGCGCCGCCCGGTTCGACGACGACGGCACTCACGCGATCACCCGCAACGACACGCTCGACACCCGGTGCATCAATGGGTCTCCGGAGCGGCCGCCGCGACCTGCGGGATCGGATGCTCGCCCGTCTCGTCGATGTCGCTGATCGCAAACTCCGGTGCGTCCTCGAGGTATTTCGCCTCGGCGTAACGCAGCCACGGCGCGGCGCTGAGTGGCTTGCCCGTCGCGGTCTGGATCAGTTCCTGCGCACTGACGCTCGCGCCGCGCCCGTGCACGTTCTGGCGGAGCCACTCGAACAGGCCCGTGAACCGGCCGGTGGCGATGTCGGCGTCGAAATGCTCGGCCTCGGCGCGCAGGCTTTCGTAGAGCTGCGCCGCGATCAGCGACCCCAAGGCATAGGACGGGAAATAGCCGAACGAACCGATCGCCCAGTGCACGTCCTGCAGGCAGCCTTCAGAGTCCGTCGACGGCCGCAGGCCGAGCCGGCTCTCGAACGCCGCGCGCCAGGCTTCGGGCAGGTCGCGCACGGGCAGCGTGCCCTCGAGGATCTGCTTTTCGAGCTCGTAGCGCACCATGATGTGCACGGGATAGGTGAGCTCGTCGGCATCGGCCCGGACCGCGCTGCGCCGGACGCGTGTCAGCGTGCGATAGAGGTTTTCGACGTCCCAGGCCGGCCCGGCCACGCCGAGGTGTTTTTCGAGCAGCGGGCGCAACCACTGCAGGAACGGCCGGCTGCGGCCGACGACCATCTCTAGCAACAGCGACTGGCTCTCTTCGAGCGCCATGCCGCGGTCACGTCCGACCGGCTGGTCGCGCCAGGCCTCCGGCAGGCCGAGGTCGTACATCGCCTGGCCGGTTTCGTGCAGCACACCCATCAACGACGTGAACGGATCGCGCGTGTCGAACCGCGTGGTGACACGCACGTCGCCCCAGACGCCTTCGGTGAACGCGTGACTCGCCTCGTCGAGGCGGCCGCGGTGGAACGGGAACCCGAGCGCACGCATGACGTCGAGCGCGAGCGACCGCTGCTTCGACAGGCTGACCTTGCCGTCCAGCGGCAGTGGCGGGCGCTCCGCCTGCACGTCGATCACGGCGCGGATCAGCGTCGGCAGGCGACGACCGAGGTGACGGAACAGGTGGTCGAGGTCGGCGCCCAGGAAGCCGGGGCTGAAGCCGTCGATCAATGCGTCGTACGGGGTCAGGTCCAGCGCCTTCGACAGCAACGCGGCCTTGTCGCGCGTCAGCGCCACGACCTCCTCCAGGTGCGGCGAGAACAGTGCGAAGTTGTTCTCCTGCCGCGCCTCGAGCCAGCGCACCTCGGCCAGCGAGGTGGCGCGTGCGAAGCGGGTGACCAGCGCCAGCGGCGTTGCGATCGCGCGGTCGCGCTCGCGGCGCATCTCCCGCAGGTTCGCCCGCTGCCAGTCCTCGAGCTGCGACTGATTGGCCTGCGCGCGTTCGATCAGCCGCGAGACCTTGGGCGAAGTGAGCAACGCATGGCACTCGGCGTCGAGCGCGGCCAGCTGTTCGCCACGCACGTCGGCACTGCCACGCGGCATCATCACCGCCGCGTCCCAGCGCAGCAGGCTCGTCGCGCCGCGAAACGCGTGGAGCCTGCGGAATTCCTGCTCGAGCTGCTGGTACGGACTCAGTGCCATGGCTGCAACGGGATCGCCGGTTCATCGGGCCGCAACGGCGGCCCTTCCCGTCGGGGTGGGAGCGGTGGGAACCGTCCCGGGACGGGTGGCGATTGTAGCAAAGCCGGCCGGACCGGCGAGCTCGCGCCGGCCGACCTTGGCTAATTACTGCTTATTTGACAATAACTTAGGCGCGTTCGCCCGCACCCGGGCCGGGCGCCTCGGACGGCGCCCCGCTCGGCTCGAGCCGCGCACGGAGCCGCTCGAGCTGCTGGGCGATGGCCTGCGGCGACCGCGTGTTGCGCGCGACGAGCGCATAGACGGCCGGCACGACGAGCAGCGTCAGCAGCACCGAGATCACCACCCCGTAGAACACGACGACGCCGATCGCCTGCAGTGCCTGCGCGCCCGCGCCGGAGGCGAGCATCAACGGCAGCGCGCCGAACGCCGTGCAGAAGCTCGTCATCAGCACGGGTCGCAGCCGGATGGCGGCCGCCTCGATCACGGCCTCGACGTGGTCGACACCGCGGTCGCGCAGCTGGTTGGCGAACTCGACGATCAGGATGCCGTTCTTGGCCGCGAGGCCGACGAGCATGATGGCCGCGATCTGGCTGAACACGTTGATCGACATGCCGTAGAGCCAGAGCCCGACCAGCGCACCGATGATCGCGAGCGGCACGGTCGTGATGATGATGAACGGGTGCAGGAAGCTCTCGAACAGCGCCGCGAGCACCAGGAACACGATCACGAGCGCCAGCACGAACATCCAGTACAGCTGCGCGCCCGACTGCTTGAACTCGCGTGACTGCCCGTCGTAGCCGAGCTTGACCGTCGGCGGCATGTCGCGCTCGACCACGCCCTCGACGTACTGCAACGCCTCGCCGAGCGTGTAGCCGGGCACGAGCGCCGCGCTGACCGTGATCGAGCGCAGCCGGTCGAAGCGGTTCAGGCGTGTCGGTCCGGCGAGCTCGGTCAGCTGCACCAGGTTCGACAGCGGCACGAGTCCGCCGCTGCGGTCGGAGCGCACGTAGAGATTGTCGAGGTCCGCGGGCGTCGCGCGGTCTTCCGCGCGTCCCTGCAGGATCACGCTGTACTCGCGGTCGCGATCGATGAACGTCGTCACGATGCGCGAACCAAGCACGGTCTCGAGCGTGCGCGACACCGTCTGCAGCGACACGCCGAGGTCCGCGGCACGGTTGCGGTCGACCGCGACGTTGAGCTGCGGCTTGCGCTCCTCGTAGTTCGAGTTGACGTTGGTGAGCCCGGGGTTCTCGCCCATGCGGTCCATCAGCAGGTCGCGGTACTGCACGAGGTCGGCGTACTCGGTGCCCTGCAGCACGACCTGCACCGGCGCGCCCTGGCCTTGAGACCAGCCGCCCGGGATCGTGACGAAGCCCCGCACGCCGGGCAGCTTGTTGAGTTCGCCACGGATCGACTGGGCGACCTGGTCGGCGGTGCGCTCGCGGTCGTCCCAGGGCGCCAGCAGCACGAAGCCGCGCGCCTGGCTCATCTCGGCGCCGCCGCCGAACGCACCCGGCACGCGGATGTTGAGCCGCACGACCTCGCCGGTCGCGATCTCGTCACGGACGATGCCCTCGACCGCGCGCGCGTGGCGGTCCATGTAGTCGAGCGAAGCCCCTTCGGGCCCGTTGAGACCGATCATCATGTAACCGCGGTCTTCGGCCGGCGCCAGCTCGCTCGGCAGCACGCGCAACAGCACGGCGGCGAGCCCCGTCGCGGCGATCGCGCCGAGCACGACGAACCAGGGTCGGCGCATCGCGCCACGCAGCACGCCGTCGTACCAGGCCGAGAGCCGCGCGAAGAACGTCTCGACGGCCTCGGTCATGCGCGACCGGTGGACGCCGCGCGCGAACAGCTTCGAGGTCAGCATCGGTGTCAGCGTCAGCGCGATCAGCGCCGAGAAGGCCACCGCCGCCGCGATCGTGAAACCGAACTCGCGGAACAGCTTGCCGACGTTGCCCTCGAGGAACGACATCGGCACGAACACGGCGACGAGCACCAGCGTCGTCGCGATCACGGCGAAGCCGATCTCGCGCGAGCCGTCGACCGAGGCGACCAGCGAGGGCTCGCCGCGCTCCATGCGCCGGTAGATGTTCTCGAGCACGACGATCGCGTCGTCGACGACGAGGCCGATCGCGAGCACGAGACCGAGCAGCGTCAGCGTGTTGATCGAGAAGCCGAGCGCCGCCATCACGACGAACGCCGCGACGATCGACACGGGGATCGTGACGGCCGGCACGAGCGTGGCGCGCGCGTTGCCGAGGAAGACGTAGATCACGCCGACCACGAGCGCCATCGCGATCACGAGCGCCTCGATCACCTCCTTCATCGATTCCTCGATGAAGACCGAGCGGTCGAGGTTGACCTCGAGGCGCGTGCCCTCCGGCAGGTCCTGCATCACGCGTTCGCGCTCGGCGCGCACGGCACGCGCGACCGCGATCGTGTTCGCCTTCGAGATCTGTTCGACGCCGATGCTGATGCCGGGCACGCCGTTGGTGCGCGTGAGGCTGCGCTCGTTCTCGGCCGAGAGCCGCACGTCGGCGACCTCGCCCAGACGCACGAGGTAGCCGTCGGCGCCGCGGCCGATCGCGAGCTGGCGGAACTCGGCTTCGGTGTTGAGGCCGGTTTCGGTGCGCAGCGTCAGCTCGCGCTGCGACGACTCGAGCCGGCCGGCGGGCAGCTGCACGTTCTCGCGCCGCAATGCGGCCTCGACGTCGGCGACCGTCATCTGCCGCGCCGCGAGCGCCTCGCGATCGATCCACACGCGCATCGCGTACCGGCGCGCGCCGCCCATGCGCACACGCGCGACGCCGGGCAGCACGCTGAAGCGGTCGACCAGTTCGCGCTCGGCGAAGTCGGTCAGCTCGAGCGCATTCATGCGATCGCTCGAGAGCACGAGCCAGATCACCGGCTCGGCGTTGAAATCGACCTTGCCGACCTCGGGCGGGTCCGCCTCGGGCGGCAGGTCGTCCATGACGCGCGCGACACGGTCGCGGACGTCGTTGGCTGCCTCGTCCACGGAGCGGTCCGGGTCGAACTCGATGTTGATGCTCGAGCGGCCGTCGGTGCTCTGCGAGGTGATCTTGGTGATGCCCTCGAGGCCGGCGACGCGCTCCTCGAGCACCTGCGTGATCTTGGTCTCGACCACGTCGGCCGACGCGCCGAGGTAGTTCGTCTCGACCGAGACGATCGGACTCTCGACGTCGGGCAACTCGCGCACGGGCAGGCGCTGGGCCGCGAGCAGGCCGAGGATCACCAGCATCAGGCTGATGACCGCGGCGAAGACGGGACGCTTGACCGAGAGTTCGGAAAGCTTCATCGCACGGCGCTCGTCGCGGGTGTCGCGGCCGCCGCCGCGCGACCGGCCTCGACCACTTCGACCGCCGCGCCGTTGCGCAGTTTCTGCGTGCCTTCGGTCACGACGAGTTCACCGGGTTCGAGGCCGCTCAGCACCTGCACGGTGCCGACCTGGCGCTGGCCCGTCTGGATCCTGCGCTTGCTCGCCTTGCCCTCGTCGACCACGTAGACGTAGACGTTGCCCTGTTCCGGCAGCAGCGATTCCTCCGGCACGACGAGCACGTCGGCCGCGCCGCGATCGAGCACGACCGTGAGGAACATGCCCGGCTTGAGCGCACCGTCCTGGTTCGGCAACGCCGCGCGCACGGTCACCGAGCGCGTGTCCGGATTGACGCGGGAATCGACGCTCGCGACGCGGCCCGCGAAGGTCCGGCCCGGATAGGCGACGCTGCGTGCCTGCAGCGACAATCCGGAGCGCACCGATGCGACCGCCGTCTCGGGCACCGTGAAATCGAGCTTGATCGTGCTCGTGTCGTCGAGCGTCGTGATCACGGTGCCGGGCGGGACGAGGCTGCCCACGCTGACCCGCCGCAGGCCCACGCGGCCGGAGAAGGGAGCACGAATCACGGTGTCGCCGAGGCGGGCACGCGCCGCGGCCGCACGGGCCTTGTTCGCGTCGTAAGTCGCCTCGATCTGCTCGATCTGCTGGTCCGAGAGCACCTTGGTCGCGTACAGCTCGCGGCTGCGCTGCAGCTGGCTCGCGCTTTCGGTCAGCGCCGCCTCGGCCACGGCGACGTCTGCACGCTCCTGCTTGCCGTCGAGCTCGAGCAGCACCTGCCCGGCGCGGACCTGCTGCCCTTCGACGAAGCGCACGGCCGTCACGAGGTTCGCGACCTTGGACGTGATTTCGACCGATTCGTTGGCGCGCGCGGTGCCGAGCGCCTCGATCTCGAGCGCGAGCCGTTCGACGCGCGAGGCCGCCGCGACGACACGCACTGCCGCGCCCGCGGCGACCGGCTTGGCGGACGGAGTCGCCGCCGTGGAAGCCGATGACGCTGCACCGGCGGCGGTCGCAGGCGCCCGGACGGGCGCTTCGTCCATGACCGGAGCCCGTTTCGCACGCTCGCCAGTCACGTGCCAGGCAAATCCAACGACACAGGCACCGATCAGGGCGCCCAGCAGCACCTTACGCAGGGAATCAGACATCGATGTTCGGGTACGCCAGCACGGCGCCAGGGAGGGTCGGAACCCGGATTGTGCAATATACATGTGACGGTCCGTGTGCGGCCGCCCGCGGCTGGCCAGGCGCGCTGGCCCGCACGAGGCGCATTCCGCACGGACTCAGTCTGCCGGCCGCAGATGCGCGAGGGCGCCCCGC
>Ga0065704_10001278_pt1 | contig 10476 bp, 20 predicted proteins | sample SwiRhicommuniRL2_FD_59091 | JGI IMG/M metagenome (GOLD analysis project Ga0065704, IMG submission 59091) | Switchgrass rhizosphere bacterial communities from Rose Lake, Michigan, USA - RL2 v2 (version 2) | ecosystem: Host-associated > Plants > Roots > Rhizosphere > Soil | place: East Lansing, MI | reverse complement strand
CGCTTGGTTGAATGCGCGACACATCTCCCGCCATGGACCAGCACATTGCACCCAGGATAAGTGCACTTGCGTAGGGAGGCGTATGGCACTGCTCAGCGCAGACTCCGATAACCAGGTGTGTTTCGCCGGTTGAGGATAAACGCTGTACCAACACCGGCCAAGGCCAGCACGATCAAATGGATGATGGTGGAAAGGATATTGTCAGGGATGAACACCAGCAGCTTCAGCAGGAATTCAAATATCGTGACAACGATCGCTGCAAGGACCGCAGCCAGCTCAGCAGTGAAGCCTCGCAGATCTATCCCCCATCGAGCAAGCAAATACGCGAAGAGTGCAGTGAGCAGTGACGTGATCAAGCCAAGGATCAAGATCTTGGCATCATCCGGAAGAGCGACGAAAGAAGCAATCATATTATTCTCCTTGTTTATAACGACAACACCCGACGCCATCACAGCGCCGGGTGCATCAACCGACAGACCGTCTCAACCTAAAGCCGAGACTGCAACATGTATTCAATTATGGATTTGCATTATAGCTGATAACGTTGTGCCAGCTGCAATGCGGCCGCTCTTGCAATCTTCCACTGCTTCAGGTAATAGGCACAACCCAGATAAGTGCATTTGATCCTGCGCGCATCACCGATGATCTCGGCACGGATATGGACATTCTCCGGAGGGATGACACTCGAATCAACAGAGCGTTCATACACAGCCAATGCAGTAAATCTTTGACCTTCATCAAGCACATAATGCAGTTCCCCAATGATATGGCTATTCGGATGATCGCGGAGTTGCTCAGCGCTCACGCATTCACCGGTGCACAGAAAAAACTTTCGAATCGACTTCGATGCGCTCATAGGGCTATCGTTCAAACGCACCGGTTAGAAGTGGGATGATCCAGGAGCGTATGATCTCCAGGACGATCAGGAGTAAAAGCGCCTGGAGAATACCGGCGAATGGCGGTTTGGTCATGAAGTCCCATCTGCCCGGTGGCATGGTATTGGCTTTGACCACTTTTATGCCGCGCTGAGATTCGTTGACTCCCTTCTCTGCCTTCTCTTTGGTGATAAGTGCCTGGTCCCGCTCAGCTTCCGTGCGCTCCAGCCGGTTCAACAAGAAGTCATCCATCATCTCCAGCATAAAGCGATCATGCTGGTTTGTAATGCCGGCCTTCTGCCTGGCTAGGGTTTCCCGTTTCTCCCGGATCTGTTCAATGGATGCATCCATGCGTTCAATGGTACTGTGTGCCATGTCGCGCTCGGCTTCGCTGCTGTGCAGTTGGGAAAGCATAAACTGCTCTGCCAGTGCGGTGATCTTGGTGTCCGTTTCAGTCAGGCGCTTTTCGAAAACAACCAGCCTTGCACTGATGTTTCGCTCCATGCTCCAGGCTGATGGTTCGGATGGTTCTGTCGGTCTTGCCTGGGTCGGTCGGTCCTGAGATCTACGCTCGCGCTCGCGGGTTGGCTTGGTGGGCATATCAAAAGCTTCCCATCATTTTCAGGAAAACATCCACAACCTTTGGATCATACAGTTCGCCAGATTTTGCCCTGATGTAATCCAATGTGAATTTTTTGGATAATGCAATCCGATATGGCCGGTCACTCGTCATTGCGTCGAATACGTCCACAACAGTGAACAGCCGGGCGCACTGCGGGATCTCATATTTCTTCAAGCCTCTCGGATATCCGCTCCCATCCCATAACTCATGGTGACAGTAGGGAATCTCCAGTGCGCACCCCTCCAGAAACTTGATCGGAAAGAGGATGTCATAAGCAATCTGTGGATGCCGTTGCATCAATTCGATCTCTTCAGCGTCCAGTTTGCCCGGTTTATGCAGGATAACATCCGAGATCGCCATCTTACCTACATCATGCAAGAGCGCACCGCGTCGGAATTCGATTAACTCGCGATCTCTGAAATTCATCGCCCTTGCCAGCTTCTCTGCCAGTCCTACCACACGGAGAGAATGTCCAACGATTTCCTTATCCCGGAATTCCAATGCCCTTGACCAGCTCTGCAGCGTTTGATCATAAACTTGCAGGATTTCCTTGTTCGCTTTTTCGAGTTCACGGATCAGTTTTTTTTGAGTTGTGATGTTTTGAAACACAGCGACAAAGGTCCCTTGCTCGAACGAATACGCTGAAATGTCAAACCACATTTCGAGCCCAGGGAGATACTGCTCGAAACGCTCATGCCGCTGCGTCCTTGCCACACGCGCATAAGTCTCCAATAGGCGCGGACTGCTTTTATGGATCCCGGGAATCACTTCAGAAACTTGCCTATTCACCACATCGTTGAGTCCCGTTTGCAATTCGAATGCCGGGTTGACGGAAATATATTTCCAATCCACCGCCTTTTCCCCATCGTAAACAATCTGGCAATAAGCCAGACCGTCGATCATATTTTCGAACAGAACTTTGTGAAGATGTCCGTTGGGTTTATCGAATGGCATTGTTTTTTCATCTCGATCGATCAGGCTGATCCGTTTCGTTTACGTAACAGACCTGCTCCCATTAAAAAGCGGACAGACCTCACAATGCGAGCAGGTCTGTCCGTTTGCATCCTAACACATTATCAAGACAAGGCAATAGGCGATTTGGTTACAGTTTCCCCTTACTACAGCAGCCGGTCTGCAGGTTGCGCCGCGCTCTTTGCCTGTTCTACCTGGGCAACTTGTTTTTCAAGCAAAGCCAGCTTCGTATCAAACATCGATTCAAGACTTTGTGCTCTGCGCTGAAAGCGCTGCGAAAATTTCGCTTCCTTCTGCGCATCTCTCAGTGACCTGGCGAGCTTGATAAATTCAGCATCGACGGTAATGGATATATTATTGCTCATGGTTGATCTCCTTTGTCTTCAGTTCTTATCTTTACTGCCATGTTAAGTTTGTTTTCCGCTACATCTTTGTCTCTAAGCAACCTGCGCGCCTTCAGGTATGCACGATAAGAGACCGGCTCAAATCCCAGCTCACCCATCCGCCATTCAAAGGCATCTGAATTCAGTCTCGCGATGGCATTGTCTTCCTTGCGCACGTAATAGAGCCATTCCTTGATATCAATCGCATGTTCTTCGCGCGCCGAAATCTCCTTGCGTGCCTTCAAGTATTCGCGATAAGAACACGCTTGAAACCCCATCTCAGGCATCGCCAACTGCAACGCGGCCCCAGACACTCGCATGATGGCGTTGCCTTCGTTGTGCACATAGTAAAACCACTTCTGTTCTGGCATCTTCAACTCCTTATCTCAGCCCTGCTAACAGTGATCGCTCCAATGGAGTCAGTTCCCATTCTGCCTCGACGACGAACAACCAGCCGGTGATGTGTCTCAGCAAAAAAGGATCCGCGGGATATTGAGTCCAGTTCTCCACTTCAAACAAGACGTGATAGTTCGCTAGCTTCAACGGACCCTTGGGTCGCACGCTAGGAGGCATGAAAGGCACAGGCGCATGCACTTCCTTCTCGTTCGCCAAATGCCAATCCCAGGAATCGCCAGGGATCTCAATATAGTTCTCTTTTGAGTGCTTTCGATAGTCATACCGGAGAGCAGAGAACCATCGATGAGATCGTAGAAAATTACATTCGGTCCAATCTCCTCGCGCCAGCGCCAGGCGTGGATAACCATCCTTCAGACCGGTTGACTTCCAAGCAGCAGCTACATCGATGATCGGCTTGCCCTTCGAAGCGGCTTTATACATCCGCCGCATTTCCACATCTTCAGCGCGTCTTTGCGTTTTCAGGATCGTCTTGTATTCTGCGATCTTTTCCTCTGCCACTTCTGGAGGAACAACAATGGTCGATACACCGTTCATATCAATCTCCTTTCGTTTCAGATTGCATAAAATCGATTTGCTTCAGCTCCTCCGCCTTCGCGCGTTTGAGCTTCTGCCATTCCTTGCGCGCGCTCTCACAAGCATCGCGACGATGATGGACCATCGTGAACAATTCACCATCACTGTCACGAAAAAAATAATGATGCTCTCCATAACCAGTTTCAGGATTACGCGTCTCAAAAACCGCGCTGTGACCGTTTCTCAACTTTGCCGGATCGAATGCTTTAAGTGCTTTTCTTGTCATGGTTATTCCTCCAGTTCTTGAATGAACGTGTTGTTTTCCTGTGCAGCTCCCGGATCTTTTTCATGACCTGCTTCTGTCCGATCCACTCTTCGGGCTTCTGCTCACGATGGTTGATCGGCTTCGCTGGAAGAAAGAGTTTCACGCGGATCTCCGCTTTGCCCGGCTCGATCCCTCTCCACAATAATTGAGACACATAAAAATGATTGACATCGATTTCCTTTGCAAGCTTCCGATCACTGCGTCCCAATTTAAGCCAGGCTAATACTAATCTTCTCGGTGCGTTGGAATGTATTTTTTTTTTCGAGTTTTGCAGTTTCAACGTAGAGCTTCCTGTGGGCAAATAAGGCTATTTTCGGATTCTAGGTAGTGCTGACAAAATTCGCGTGGCGCTTCGCTCCTGGGGGTGGTAAAACGGCTTACCAGTCGGTAATTTTTCATGCCCCAGAATTTTCCCTTGAGTCGGTCCTGGAGTTGGACTTCTCCCACGCAGCATCCCATCCGGCATACCATGCATTGCGAGAAGATTCGGGCCCTTTTGTGCCATAAGGATTTGCACCTCGCCGGGTAGCAGCTTCGAAGGCTGTCCATCCTTCTGCATAAGCAGGATTATGCTTGTATTGCGATTCTGGTTTGGGCGCCAGCTCAACAATCACCTGCCTTGCACACGGATCCATGTGCAGGCGCATCTCAGTGTTGTTATCGCGAAACAGGCGAAGCAGGACTTCACCCTCCTCGATCATGTTTCCGCATAGAGAACAAATGCAATCCGGATTACCAGTATCAGGTGAATCTCTGAACCAGGTGAGCAAATGGATTATTTCGGGTTTGAAGTGAAATGTTGGCATGACTCATCCCTGTTAGAGAGGCTCGCCCGATTCACGTAGCAGTTTATGGGGAGTGTCTGCGTTTCCATTCTCCGCAACAATCACCTTACCTTTTTTGGAATGCGTCAATTCAGTGCCAATCGGCAAGCGTTTCTCACTGAGCATCTCGCTCAATTCAAGACTTGTCAGCTTCGTCCCAATCGATTCAACTGGAGCGTTCCCTCCAGTGATCGTCCATATTCTGAACAGGCGTTTTTTTATGTTCCGCTGGATTTTCTTTCTCTTCGGGGTTTGGTCTGACACACGCTTGCCGAATAGAGCAGAGAGCGCTGCAAGCACAACCGGATTGTCGCATGTCACCACGAAATCATGTTCGATATAAATCTCCGCATCAACAGCAGACTTGATCGATGAGATCAGATCGTGCAGAGCATCCTCTAGGATGACATCTTCTGAGATGATAATTTTGTTTTCCATCACAAATTCCTTTCTTGTTTGAGATCTTGATCAGCTGCAGGAACAAGAAATCTTGTATGGCGCGAGGTCCGCTCGAGCGAACAAGATGATCTTGTTCACGATCGCTGGCCACCAGGTGCACAAGATCATTCCTTCCCTTGCCCATTGAATTGTTCCAGCCCCAACGACTTCAGAACCTCCGAAGCGGTATATTCCCCTGCTTCCAGATTCTGCACGGTCAGCAGCTCACGCTCCGCCTTACGAAGTGCTTCCTGAGCATCATCGCGGCGCTTGATGATCTTCGCCTTGAGCGCCTTAAGTTTCGGCCCACTGGCTTTGAGTAATTCAATATGCTTTATCAGATGGCCTGGCAAATTGACGCCCACATATTTCAGCGCATGAGCGTCAGAGGACGCGTACCAGTAGGGCCCATGCCCCTGTCCAGGATTGTTGCATTTGCACCCTGGCTTGCTGCATTTGTTCAGTCTTCGGCGATATTGCACGCCGTTCACTTTTAGTTGATCTTTTGTGTCCATGGTTCATCCTTTTCTAGTTTTCTAATTTTCGCCGCGATCAAATCGCATTTCTCTAGCTCGCGCCGGCGACGGCAGATCACGTAACCAAGTCTCAATACTTTCAGATCGTTCTCTGTCGAATACTCTAAGAGCGATGCTTTGATGTCATCGAGAGACTGATCGGCCAGCGCATGCGCACGTTTCAATAAAGCGAACATGATGTCCTCAATTCACACGCAGCTCACGGTGTTTGCTGAGATCATGCTTATGCGGAATGCTCAATTGCTCAATAGGGATGCGTCTTTTTTCAGTGGCATATCCATCCACTGCAAAGCGAGGTTGCGCTTTTGATTCCATGCACGAATCGCACAGAACTGCCACCGCACCATCGCTTGACAGTCCACACACAAAGCAGCCCCAGCCTTTTCCGGGCGTGGTCCCTTTCACATTGAGCGTGATCACGTTGCGCACCTTCTCCAATCCTTCGCATGCACAGCACGGACCTAGATCTAGTTCATCCATGTTGCAGCTCCTTGATAGCCTGGTCGAACTCATCACGCGTGATCGGACGTGTACCATCCACGATGCAATTCAATCCGCGCTCGCCTTTTGGGTCCAACACACTATATGCCCTGACCCAGAAAAACCCAGGACCAACATCACGCGCTTCGCTCAATACCTGGCAGTAGATCTTGGGCAGGCACTCGATTGGTAACTCATTCACATAGCAATCACCAGGCTTCAATGCCATTTGCCAATCCTGGGCTTCTACTAATTCCAACGTGATCATGTTTTGAAATTTCATTCACCCTCGCTTTCTGCGCTGACAACAAACTTGATAGCAACTGATTGATTCATAATACCTACCATCAGCCTGGTAACCGTGCTGGCGATCCGGTTCTCCAGCCAATCGCGTGCGTATGCATTGCTAGTACCAATCGCCAGGGTGGCGCCATCAAAGGAGACAACATTTGTGTCACGCACCCAGGCATCGAATGTGGAGCGCGGCATATCTATTTTGAGTTGCTGAAGTGCCATTTCCCAAAAACGTTCCTCTGGAATCTTATTTAAATTAGGTTCCGGTTCTTTAAATTCGGGTGACAGGCTGTCACCCGAAGCAGAGTCACCCGAAGCAGAGTCACCCAATGATTTGTCACTAGAGTCACCCCGACAGTGTGTCACCGGTGACAGGCTGTCACCCCTCTCATTGAGAGCCAAGCGCCATTTGTTCGTGCCGCGAGGTCCTTGTCCATCTTCAATCAGAAGCCCCATAGCTTCGAGATCATCGGTCAGGCGTTGTATCGAGCGATCTTGAAAACCCGTCTTTCGAGCGATAGTCGGGACTGCTGGCCAGATATTTTTGCCTTGATGATCGGCATGGTCTGCATATGCCAATAATATGTATTTGTGATTGGGTCGGAACAGAGTGCCGTTCACCATCAGTGGACACTCAAAGTCCCAAACAAGGCTCATCGCTTTTACGCTCATGGTTCAAAGACTCCCTTCCGGGTCATGTAGGTATCATCGTTTTGCATTTCTAAGATCTCCTTTGCTCTGTAATCTCAAATCATCACTTCAATGCACTGCCGCGCGCACGGGAGAGAAACTGCCCCACAACTCCCCTCCCCCTCCTCCCGAGGATGCCCCGTTGCCGCACCTGTCCGAGCGCACGCAAAACGCGGGGGACATTTCGCGCGGGCAAAAACCGGGGGGCATTTCGCGCGGGCAAAAACCTATGAAAAAAAACCGGACATCGAAAGCTCAGCCTTCGTCGAACACAAAATTCATCATGACCTGTGCGGCAGCATCCTTCATCGCCTCTACCTGGCTGGGAGGAAGCGCCTGTTCCATCATGGCGCCTGTGATCAGCCAGGTAGCGATGGTTTTGAATTTCATCCCACGTGGGAGTTTTTGGATCTGCTCATAGAGTTTGTCCATTTGGGCATCAACGCCCGGCACGATACGCCCATCGCCAAAGTCCAGGCGAACACTAGACTTTCCGTAAAGCGCTAAATTGGATGGGCGGCCTGGTAATCCATTTGCCATGATTCACATCCTCATCTCGGAAAGTTTCCATAGGCCATGAGCGATCGACAGCACCGGATCAGGCGCCACCCATGCCTTGTGTCCAAACTGGGCTGTCAACAAATCCCGCAGGAGCAAGGCGCCACCGCCCACGACTATGATCTTTGAAAAACGCCTGTCGGGCCTGCTCCCCCAGCGCTTCTCGATCACACCATTTACCTCGCTCGCCCAGGTTGGCATTGCCTGATTGAGTTCATCTCGGAGAAGACCCTCACGCAGATCTGCGTCCAGTTCGCCAAGTGAATGCAGTCCATCAGTATTGATCAACTCCAGCAAGCGCCTCACGCCGGCAGTATTTCCACCGGTGAAGTTGTAGATAGGCTTCTGGCCCTTGATGCCCAGCAGCTCCACCGTGTTAAAGCCAACGCTNACGACGGCAACTTCCGAGAGCAACACAGACCCACGCTCGCTGAGCATCTGACCCTCCTCGCCNAACACATAGTCATACAGCGCNCCNACGGGNTGGCTGGTTTGCNTCACTTTTGCGATCTCAACGCGATGGGTGATCCCATCGATAGTGAATTCATGTGTCCCTTTCAGCCAGGCGCGCACACCCTCTCTATAATCGGCAGCCGAATCGCCGAACTGCATTTGCAAGGGCAATCCAACGATCAACGAAAGCGAATCGTCGAACGGACCATATTGAGCCTGGTATCGAACCAGGGCTGCATACAGCAGCGCACGCATTTCCGGTGTGCCGGTGAGCCGGTCGAAGTTTAAGTTTTCGACCGCTCGCCCATAGGCGTGTGCCGTCTGTCCAACGTAAAAAGATCCGAATGAGCTGTGAACTTCCAGTGGGCGGGTGCTGTTTTTGAGTCCCAGGATCCCGCCAACCAAATGTTCTCTGCCATTGCTGGCTACCTGGCTGACCAATTGCAATCCGCCAGCCTTGCCCCATAACTTGAGGGCACCCATACCCATATCAAAACCTAAAGTAATCATGTGGTAGTTCTCCTTTCAGTTTGAACTGTTTGATTGGTTTGAATACTGAACCATCTCAGTTTGAATGGCATTCCATTCTTCATCGGTCAGCGGTTTCTCTTCAGCGACAGGCTTTATCACCGGCTGTTCTGGTTTCTTCCCATTGCCATTGCTGGGCACCTGCTCCGTGGTTCCCAGATCCTTATATTGACCATTGCTCTTCCACTGGGACTGTGCTCTCATCACTGATTTCATCGCTTCGGAAATACCTTCTTCTTCCACAGCATAGGGAGCGCCGTCCAAGCCAAAGCGATGCCGTACCAGCTCCACATTCCACGGTGGCAGCCACTGCGGAGCCTGATTACCCAATGCCTGGGTGCACATCAACTTCACTTGCATGTAACCGAGCAGCGCGTCATATTGCTGATAATCTGTAAACAGCTCCTCCGGATCAAACTGCTTTGAACCCTCGCTCAATAAGCGCTTTGACATCACCGAGACGCCGCTGGAATGATCCAGGAAGAAATCGACGAAGCCCGCGTGTACGATTGGGATCTCATCGAAGATCCAATCCACAACATCTTTCAGCGGAATGTATTTGATCCGCCAGATCGATCGACGATGGACCAGCAGCGCCTTTACCGCATCCGGATGCATCCCGCGTGCAGCTTCCATCATTCGCACTTCGGGCGTGGCATGGGTGACCGCTCGCACATCCGCCAACTTACTCCCAATATGCTCATATGCATAAATGATCAGATTGATCAAAGATGCAATCGAACAGATGATCAGCCAGCCTGCCGGTAGAATTGCTAATGTGCTCCATCCTTTCAGCATCATCCAATACCAAAACAGATACATCACAGGGATGAGAAAGGACGGGACCATCCACTTCCAGTTTCGAGGTTCATTGAACATCACTCACCTGCCCTCACACTATCCCAATCGCCATGGCGCCCATGCCACTCAGGGTGATCCAGCGCGATGGACTCGTTTGATATTTCTTCCAGGACATCAGCAGCCATCCCGTTCGGATGATCGTTCATTGTCCGTTGATATAAACCATCCAGCATGTAATACTTGGCGTCGTGAGAGAGTGCACGGTTATTTATGATCCAGCTATAGCCCTCGCGCACCATCTCATCGGTCAATGCCTCTGATCCACTTGTTGCAACATGATGCACATACTGAACGGCCCATTCGCGATCTTTAACCTTTTGATTGATCTTTGGTTCACGATATGCGACCGGCTTGGGCATCACAGGACCTTGATCCATCGGATCTGATCGCCGTCCACGCCAGGGGATCGAGATGACAAAGGCGAACATAACAATCCCTAGAACAACAAGGATCCCATCCATCACCCACCTCCCATGGCCAGGCGAGCGATCCAGGCCAACGCAACGATCAGCCCGATCAAGCCAAACACATTCCATGTCTGGCGCTTCAACACTCTCCATGTAGACCGTAGACTCTTAAGCCACTTCGGTTCGTGATAGGTGGTTGTGATGAAAGAGCGTTTCCGCCCTCTCCCCTTCCGTCTCTTTACAGATGTAGTTTTCATATGGTAGATCTCCTTTTTTCAAAACGGTAATTCCCATTCCGAT
>Ga0065704_10001449_pt1 | contig 10493 bp, 12 predicted proteins | sample SwiRhicommuniRL2_FD_59091 | JGI IMG/M metagenome (GOLD analysis project Ga0065704, IMG submission 59091) | Switchgrass rhizosphere bacterial communities from Rose Lake, Michigan, USA - RL2 v2 (version 2) | ecosystem: Host-associated > Plants > Roots > Rhizosphere > Soil | place: East Lansing, MI | reverse complement strand
GCAGTGGGAGGTGCGCAATCGGCTGTTGCGGCGGCCGACACCGCGCAAGGTGGCCGACGTCGCGTGACCGGGAGCCGTGTCGAGTGGTGCGGCCGATGACGACGCTCGACGTCGTCGACGGGGACGTCACCGCCGGATCGGATCACGCGCGAAGCCAGCGGTTCAGCGCCGCGCGCAGACGCGGCAGTGCGGGTCGCGCGGCACCTCGAACTCGTCGAAGCGGCCGCGCAGCGCGTCGTAGTGCAGCATGCGGCCGACGAGCGGCTCGCCGGCGCCGAGCAGCAGCTTGAGTGTTTCGGTCGCCTGCAGCAGGCCGATGATGCCCGGCACGACGCCGAGCACGCCGGCCTCGGCGCACGACGGCGCCATTTCGGGCGGCGGTGGCTCCGGGTACAGGCAGCGATAACAGGGGCCGGCGCGCCCGGGCCGTTGCGGCCAGAACACGCTCACGTCGCCCTCGAAGCGGAACACCGAGCCGTGCACGACCGGCACGCCGAGTTCGACGCAGGCGTCGTTGACGGCATAACGCGTCGCGAAGTTGTCGGAACCGTCGAGCACGACGTCCTGGCCGGCCAGCAACTCCCGCGCATTGGCAGTGCCGACACGCGCCTCGACCCGTGTCACCTCCACGCGCGGGTTGAGCCCCAGCAACGTCTCCGCGCCCGAATCGATCTTGAGTCGTCCGGTGTCCGCGTCGCCGTGCAGCACCTGGCGGTGCAGGTTGCTGCGCTCGACGCGATCGTCGTCGACGAGCGTGAGGTGCCCGACGCCGGCGGCCGCAAGGTACAACGCGGCCGGAGAACCGAGACCGCCCGCGCCGATCAGCAGCACGCGTGCCGTGCCGAGCCGACGCTGGCCGTCGACGCCGACTTCGGGCAGCGAGAGCTGTCGCGCATAACGTTCGGTGTCGAGGTCACGCGTTGCGTCGTCGACCCGGACCGGCAGGCCTTCGCGCTGCCAGCGCTGGAAGCCACCGCTCACCGAGCGCGCATGCGCGTAGCCGAGTGCGGCGAGTTGCTCGGCGGCATTCTGCGAGCGCCGGCCGCTCGCGCAGATCAGCAGCAGTTCCTGCGAGTGGTCGGGCGCGAGTTCGCCGATGCGTCGTTCGAGGTCGCAACGCGCGACGTGCACTGCGCCCTCGGCCATGCCGCCGAGCAGTTCGGGTGCATCGCGCACGTCGAGCAGCAACGTGCCGCGTCGAACGCGCTCGTTTGCGTCGGCCGGCGCGATTTCCGCGGGCGTGACGGCAGGTGTGGCCATGGTCAGCCGCCGGCCACCGCCGGCAGGATGCTGAGCACGGAACCGGCGGGCACCGCGGTCGCGAGGCCGTCGAGACCGCGCACGTTGGCGTGGCCGACGTAGACGTTCACGAACGGTCGCAACTGGCCGTCCGGGGTCAGCACGCGCGGCAGCAGTTGCGGGTGGTGTTGCGCGAGATGCTGCAACACCTGCGCGACCGTGCCCGGCGGCACGGTCACCTCGTGTGCATCACCCGTGAACGCCCGCAACGCGGCGGGCACCCGTACCAGCACGATCTCGCTCATGCCGGGGATTGTAGCGTCGCGGGGACGCTTCGTGGCCGTGGTCAGCGCCGGACCACCGCGACGACCGGCTGTGCCTCGCGCGCCAGGCTCAACAGCACGACGCGATCGAAGCGGTCGGTGAGCGAGAGCGCCGTCGCGGCGATTTCGCGCGCCTGTGCCTCGCGCGCCGCGTCGTCGACCATGTTGATGACGGGACAGACCGGCTTGCCGGCCGTGCCCTTGAGCAGGGCCGCCGGGCTCGCGAGCAGCCGACCGAGGTGCGTCGGCGTGAGCGTGTCGTTCTCGGCCAACCCCGCGATCTCGGCGACGCAGTCAACTCGGTGCGCGATGCGCGAGGTGAGCGGTTCGCCGGCCGCCTGCACGGAGACGATCGGAATCACGGTCGTCGCAAACGGCGGCAGCGCCGGCTCGTCGTCTCGCGGCGCCTTGACCATGCGCATGCGCGCGCCGTCGGCCTTGACGTAGGTCGCGAGGAATTCACCCTCGCGATGAATGCGTTCGAGCGTCGCATAGCTGACGGGGCCGCGGCGGCCGGGCTTTTCGCCGGGCTGGGCATAGGCGACGCTCTGGTTGCGGTCGAGCGCGGCCACGGCCGCGGGCAGCCGCTCTTCCTCGTCGAGCGCGATGCCAAAGCCCAGGTGTTCCTGGAAATACGTCGTGTACACGGTGGCCGTGATCGCGACGCGGCCGTTGACGGCGTTGTCGAGCGCCAGACGCTTGAGCAGGCTCTTCTTGCCGCCCGCGCCCACGGCGCAGACGATGCCGCGACGGGCTTCGAGCAGGTCGAGCAGCGACTCGGCAGGTGCAGTCATGGTCTTCAGCCTCGCGCAGACACGAAGCGCACGCTGAGCACGCGTGGCAGGAAATCGGCCACCATGGCCCAGTGATCGCCACGGTCGGCCGTCAGGAACACGTGACCCGACGAGGTGCCGAACGCAAAGCGTCCCGGCGCGTCGCTGTCGGCCGCCATCGCGTCGCGCAGCACGGTGACGTACGCGTGCTGCTGCGGCAGGCCCTCGGAGGCCGAGGCCCAGCGTCGTCCGCCGTCGGTGCTGCGAAACACGCGCAGCGCGCCGTCGACGGTGGTGCGCATGTGCGAACTCGACTCGGGGATCTGCAGGACGAAGTCCGGGTCGACCGGGTCGCAGGCGATCGCGTAGCCAAAGTCGCTCGGCAGACCGGCCGTGATTTCGATCCAGGTGGCCGCGCCGTCGTCGCTGCGATAGGTGCCGTTGTAGCACTGGCGGTAGAGGCGCTGGCCGTTGCGTGGATGCATGATCACGCGGTGCACGTTGTGGCCGGCCTCGGGGTAGCGCTCCGGCAGGTGCTCCGCGCGCACGCCGACGTTGGCCGGCGTCCAGTTCGCGCCCGCGTCGATGCTGCGGTACACGCCGCCGGCCGAAATGCCGACGACGAGGTGCGCGGCGTCGTTCGCGTCGACGCAGATCGAGTGCAGCGCGAAGAGCCCGCGCGACGGTTCCCAGCAGCGTCGCGTCGCGTGCTCGTTGAGCGGCACGACGTCACGCCAGGTCTCGCCGCCGTCGTCGCTTGCGAACAGGCCGGCCGGGTCGATGCCGGCGTAGAGCGTGCGCGCATCGGGCGTCCACGCGAGGTGCCAGATCGAGTCGAGGGGCGTCGCGTGTCGACCGGCGGGGTGGTGCGGCACCGGTGCGAGGCTCGTCCAGTGATCGCCGCCGTCGTCGCTGCGATGGACGTGCGAGCCCCAGACCGGATGGTCGACGGCCGCGAGCAGCCGGCGCGGCTGTCCTGGCATGGCCACGACGTGCAGCACGCGGTAACCGGCGAGGAACGGCCCCTCGAAACGCAGGCGTCGCCCGTCGCCCGCACAGAACAGCCGGAAGAGTCCCTTGTCGGTGCCGACGAACAGTACGCCGTCGACCTCGCGTGCTGCGACCGCCGGGATCACTTTTCCAGCAGCCGCGGCATGAGTTCGACGAGGTTGCAGGGCCGCGTGCGGATGTCGAGCTGCGCCTTGATCAGTTCGTCCCAGGCCGTCGCGCAGGCACCCGACGAGCCCGGCACGCAGAACACGTAGGTCGCGTTGGCGACGCCGGCGAGCGCGCGCGACTGCAGCGTCGAGGTCTTGATGTCGGCGTACGAGATCGAGCGGAACATCTCGCCGAAACCTTCGAGCACCTTGTCGAGCAGCGGCAGCACCGCTTCCGGAGTGCCGTCGCGACCGGTGACACCCGTGCCGCCGGTCGTGATCACCGCGTTGACATTGGCGTCCGCGATCCAGCGCGAGACGACCGCACGGATCTGGTAGACGTCGTCGGGCACGATGACCTTGTCGGCCAGCCGGTGCCCGGCGCCCGTCAGGCGCTCGACCAGCAGCTTGCCCGACTTGTCGGTCTGTTCGTTGCGTGAGTCGGAAACAGTGAGCACGGCGATTCCGACCGGCACGAACTCGCGTTCACCGCCACCGTGTGCGTACGACATGGTCTGGTCCTCGTTGCTGGATCGCCGCGCCTAGACGAGCGCGGCGAAGGGCTGTACGTCGACTGTGGTGCCGGGTTCGACGTCGCCCTGTTCGAGCCCCAGCACGATGAAGCAATTGGCCTCGCTCATCGAGCGCAGCACGCCGGCGCCCTGGTGGCCCGAGCTGCGCACGGTGTAGCTGCCGTCGGCCTGCTGTTCGAGCACGCCGCGCTGGAATTCCATGCGGCCCGGCCGCTTGCGCAGCCGCGACTCGCAGGCGGCGCGCACCAGGATCGGTGGATCGCGGTCGGTCGCGCCCGTCAGCGCGCGCAGCGCCGGCCGCACGACCTGGTAGAACGTCACCATCACCGACACCGGGTTGCCGGGCAGGCCGAAGAACAAGGCCGGTCCGAAGCGCCCGAACGCGATCGGCTTGCCCGGCTTCATCGCGACTTTCCAGAAGTCGATGCGACCGTGGCGCTCGAGCGTCTCGGTGACGAAGTCGGCGTCGCCGACCGAGACGCCACCGGAGGTGATGATCACGTCGGCGAGTCGCGAGGCGTCCTCGAACGCCTGCTGCGTCGCCTCGCGCGTGTCGGGGATGACGCCGAGGTCGATCACCTCGACCGCCAGCCGCGACAACATGCCGTGCAGCGTGTAGCGGTTGCTGTCGTAGATCTGCCCGGCGCCGAGTTCTTCGCCGATCGAACGCAGTTCGTCGCCGGTCGAGAATATCGCGACGCGCGGGCGCCGCAGCACCGACACCGAGCCCACGCCGATCGACGCGAGCAGCCCGAGCCGCGCCGGCGTCAGCACCGTGCCGGCGTCGAGCGCGATGTCGCCGCGACGGATGTCCTCCCCGGCGGGGCGCACGTTCTGGCCCGCGCGATGACCGGCCTCGATGACGGCCTTGCCGCCGTCGAGCCGGACGTGTTCCTGCATGACGACCGTGTCGGTCGCCTCGGGCACCGAGGCGCCGGTCATGATGCGCACGCACTGGCCCGGCGCCAGCGTGCCTTCGTACGGCCGGCCGGCCCACGACGTGCCGACGATTTCCAACGCGGCACTGCCGTTCTGCGGCAGGTCGGGGCTCGCCAGCGCGTAGCCGTCCATCGCCGAGTTGCGGTGCGACGGCACGTCGACCGCAGCACGCACGGGCTCGGCCAGCACGCGCCCGAGCGCGTCGCGCAAGCCGACGGTTTCGCGTTCGCTGACGGGTGCGATGTCGGCGACGATGCGTTCGCGGGCCGTGGCGAGCGGCGTCGCCTTGTGGCCGTGGCCGGGCAGGTCGCACGGATCGACGTGCGCGGGCAGGGGGTCGTGACCGTGGGTTTTCATCGCGGCAATGCTACTCAGCGCGGCGCGCCGGCGGAAAGCAGTTGCGCCTCCACTCTGGCCCGTTCCGCCGGATCGTTGACGTTGACAAAGGTGTCCGGCTCGTCGGCGAACGAGGCTTCCGCGACACGCACGCTGGCGAACCAGGTGTCGATCTTGCGCCCGCCGCCCGCGAGATAAGCCTCGAGCGACGGGGCGACCGTCGCGCGCAGCAGCAGAAACACCGGTTGCTGGCGATCACCGTCGGTCGCGACGGCGAGGTCCGCGGCGGCCGCGACACAGGCCGCGTGCAACCGCGAGACGAGGTCCGGCGCGATCAGCGGGGCGTCACAGGGCGCGGTGACCATGAACTCGGTTTCGACCCGCTGCAGTGCGCTCAGGACGCCGGCGAGCGGGCCGAGGAAGCCGGGCAGCGAATCGCTGACGACCGGGTGGCCGTACTCGCCGTAGCGCTCGAGGTTGCGGTTGGCATTGATCAGCAGCGGGCCGACCTGTGGCCGCAACGCGTCGAGCACGTGGGCGACCATCGGCCGGCCGGCGAGCGTGACCAGTCCCTTGTCCTCGCCCCCCATCCGGCGCCCCAGGCCGCCCGCCAGCACGAGGCCGGTGACGGCGCCGGTCGAAAAGGGATTCGTTGCGTTCACGACCGGGCATTCTGCCGATGCCGCCGCGGTTTGTCGTCCAACCGGTCGACTTCAACCAAGTCCACGCGCTGAGGTGGCGACAATTTGACGCGCATTGTCCCGCGGTTGCGTCATTCTGTCGCACCGCGTAGCCTCCGCGCATGCTTCCAGGGACGTCACTGCTTTTCGTCGGGCGCGCGTCCTGCGCCAACGAGTCCTTGCGCCGTTCGCTGCGCCACGGACTCACGCTGGCGGAATTTGTCGAGACCTGTGCCGAGGCCGACCGCCTGCTGCCGCGCTGTCATTTCGACGCCGTCATCGTCGACGTGGCGTCCCCGGCCGATGCCGCGCTGGGCTGGGTCGAGACCCTGTTGCAGTCGCCCGGCGCGCCGCGCATTTGCATCGCGTCACCGGAGGTCGAGGAGATCCGGTCGGTAGGCCGTCGACTCGGGGTCGAGACCTTCCTGCGCCTGCCGCTCGAATCGAAAGTCTTGCTGGAGACGCTGGGTGGCGGCGGCACCGTGACGACGTCACGGATGGCGGGCACGCCGCCGAGGGTGCGTGTCCAGTTGATCGGCGACAGCGACCCGATCCGCCGCGTGCGCACGATGGTCGACCGCATCGCGCCCACTGCCGCGACGGTGCTGCTCGAAGGGCAGACCGGCACCGGCAAGGAACTCGTCGCGCGACTGCTGCACGACCGCAGCGGACGGCGCGGCCCGTTCGTGCCGGTCAACTGCGGGGCCATCCCCGCCGAGTTGATGGAATCGGAACTGTTCGGGCACGCGAAGGGCGCCTTCACCGGTGCGCACCAGAACCGCGAGGGCCTGTTCGTGGCCGCACGCGGCGGCACGCTGTTCCTCGACGAGGTCAGCGAGATGCGCAGCGACCTGCAGGTGAAACTGTTGCGCGCGCTCGAGGAGGGGCGGATCCGTCCGGTCGGCTCCGATCGTGAAGTGACGATCGATGCGCGCATCGTGGCTTCGACGCAGCCTGGCTTGCGCGAGCGCGTGCAGGAGCGCCAGTTCCGCGAAGACCTCTACTACCGTCTCAACGTCGTGCACATCCGGCTGCCGAGCCTCGACGAGCGACCCGACGACATCGAGCCGCTCGTCGAGCACTTCATGGAGCGCGTGGCCGACGAATTCGGCGTCGCACCGGCAACGCTCGACGCGGCGCAGTACGCGCGATTGCGTGCACGGCCGTGGCCGGGCAACGTGCGCGAGTTGCGCAATTTCGTCGAACGCACGGTGCTGATGGGTGGACTGCCGGACGACGAGCCCGAACAGCAGCCCGCGCCGATCGCCGAACCCGTGGACGTGACCGCGATCGGTGCCTACCCGCTCGACTGGACGCTGGAGCAGGTGAAACAGGCGCACATCCTGCGCGTGCTCGCGGAGAATCGCGGCAACCGGTCGGCGACGGCGCGCCAGCTCGGCGTCTCGCGCAAGACCCTCGAGCGCCGGCTCGGCCCCGTGGCCGAGCAGACGGACGACGCCTGACGCGCCGCCCATCGCAATCTATTTCTGACCCCCACTGGAGGACCGAGTGATGCAGGAACCGACCGTCAATGCCGAGAAGTTCACGAACGAGATCCGCAAGTTCCTGAAGAAGGTCGGCATCACCTCGCAGATCGACATCGAGAACGCCGTGCGTGCCGCGATGCTGGAGGGCAAGCTGGACACCTCGAAGCCGCTGCACGCCGTGATGGTGCTCGAAGTGCCCGAGCTCGGCCTGCGTCGCACGATCGACCACGTGCTCTCGCTGGAGTGANCTAGGCCGNCCAGACCAGCTCTGCGCGGCCCTGCAAGGGCGGCGCGACCGTGCAGGGCTTCCCTAGGCCGACCAGACCACCTGGCCGAGGTCCGTGAAGTCGTAGCCACCGAAGACGTGGGCGAGGCGCTGGCATTCGGCGCCTTTCACGGTGTCGATCAGGCCGCGGAAGAGGGTGCGGAAGTAGACGCCGCGCGGCAGCGCGAGGTCGAACGCTTCCCAGCCGATCGGCAGGAACTCGAGTCCGAACTCGCCGGCGGCAGCCCGCACGCCCGGTGCGACGTCGGCCTGGCCCGTCGCGATCGCACTGGCTGCGTCGCGCTCGGTGTAGGCGCGAGCGGCGATGCGGCGGTTGGCGAGATTGAGCCGGTGATCGGCCGCGATCTCTCGCAGGAACCGTTGCGAGCCGGCGCCTTCCTGCCGGCCGACCCAGTGCACGTCGCTCGAGAACAGGTGGGCGATGCCGCGGTTGGCGCCCTCGAGGTTCGGCGAGATCATGATGCCCTGCTCGCGCTTGCACAGCCGCACCAGGATCCAGTCCTTGTGCTGCACGTGCTGGCGCAGCAGCGCGGGATGTCGCTGCAGACTCTCGGCCTCGGGGCCCCAGTGCAGCGCACAGACGTCCGCGCGCCGCCGTGCAAGCAGCGACAGCCCGAGCTGCGTGCCGATCGACGCATAGCTCACGAGCGCACGACCCTGCAGGTCGGCCGCCATCAGTGCCACGGCGCGGTGCAGCAGCGGGTCGTCGCTGCCCGCGACGACCAGTCGATCGGTGAGCACGCCACCGTGACTCGATTCGAGCAGCCACTGGTCGACGAGGTCGCGCGGGAACAGCCACTTGCCGGTGAGACGCGTGGCCGGGATGCGCCCCTCGTTGACGAGCGTGTAGACCTTCTTTTCGTTGAGTTGCAGGTACTGCGCCACCTGCTTCACGTTCATGAACCGTGGCAGCTCGTGCGCGACCTCGGCGGTGGGCGGAGCGGCCTTTTGATGGGTCGTCGATGACGACGGCGAGGACGAAGACAAGCGCGTGAACCTCCATGAAGCGACGGCACCGCCAGCCGAACGGACCGTGGCGTAGCGAACGGTAGTGCAAGATCCGTTCCTTTTGGACGAAATTTTTCCGCTTCACACTTGCCGGTTGGTCAACAAGGTGGACAATGGCGGCGCGGGCCGAACTGGCCCGGGTGGGAACATTCCATGACAGCTGGCCCTTTGATCAGCCTGCCCGTTGCGGTCGTCATGGCGCGACGGACGGTGGCGGGCAAGGCCTGGCGCGTGCCGAGCTGGCACGTTGCCGGCGTCGTCGCCGGTGAGGGCGTCGCCGACGCGACTGCCCGCGGCACCCCGATCCGCACCGACGCCGACGAGGAGCAATTCCTCTGGGGCGGCATGCGCATTGAGCTTTATCGCGACGCCGTGGCGAGCTACTGGGCGAACCTGACGGGCACCAAGCCTTCGTTGTTCGTGCTCTGTGACGAAGCCGAGGCCGGCGTGCTCGTGCCGAAGATGGTGACGGCCGACCAGGACGAGGCGAGCTCGGGCGTGGAGGTCAACGACCGCGTGTTTTCGACGCCGATCCCGCCGGAGGTGTACCAGCACCTCGAAGCCTTCGTCGTCGCGCATCACGTCCCGGAAGAAAAGCAGAAGCGCAAGCGGTCCAACTGGTCGGCGAACGAGCCATCATGAGCGAGCGCGACGCTACGCGGAGCACGGGCGCCGACGAGGGCCACGAGTCATTTCTCGCTCGCTGGTCACGCCGCAAGACGGACGCGCGCCGGGAACCGGCGCCGGCGGTCGAACCGTCCGCCACTGCCGCGCCGGCCCCTGACGAGTCGACGCCGCTTGCGACGAGTGCTGCGACCGCGACCGTGACCGTGGCGCCGCCGGCGACGACTGCGGTCGAGCCGGCACCGGTGCCATTGCCCGATCTCGCGACGCTCGGCGAGGACTCCGATTACAGCGCCTTCCTGTCGCCCGGCGTCGATGCGGGCCTGCGCAAGCTCGCGTTGCGCAAGCTGTTCGCCAGCCCGAAGTTCAACGTCTTCGACGGCCTCGACACCTACCGCGACGATTACACGTCGTTCCCGGCGCTCGGCGACGTCGTGACCGCGGACATGCGTCATCAGATCGAGCGTCTCGCGGCAAAGGCCGCCGAACTGACCGAGCCCACCGATCCGGCCCGCGAGCCGGCCGCAGTGGTCGCGGCCGACACCGCCGCCGCGCCGGCCACTGCAACTTCGACGGATGCGGACCCCACGATTGCGGACGCCGTTGCGTATCCGCAGACTTCGCCCGCCGCCGACGCGCCTGTCGCGTCGCCACCCGACGACACTCCCGCGGACACGAGCGCCGCGCCCCACGAATACGAGCATGACCGCAGCAGTACTTCCTGAGATCAGCGCGCATGGCCGCGCCCGCGCCAGTGCACTGGCAAGCCTCGAACTCAAGGCCACCACGCCGACGGCGATCGTCGAATTCATTTCACGGGGCCGTTGCCTGATCGTCGGCCCGGAGGCCGAGGCGCTGCGGTTCGCCGCGCGCCTGGACGGGCAGCTCGACTGCTACATCCTCGTCCCCGGTGACACGGCCGCCGAAGTCGACAAGGTCGACGGCGTCTTCGTCGTCCGTGGCGGTCGCCCGTTGATCCAGGGCGCGCTCGGCGATTTCGACGTGACGCTGGTGGCGGGTGGCGCGAACAGCAGGCTGGGGCCGATGCTCTCGTCGAGCCTGACGCGGTTCGACCTCGTCGTCGACCTCGGCGCGCCGCCGCTGCTGC
>Ga0065704_10071617_pt1 | contig 10504 bp, 8 predicted proteins | sample SwiRhicommuniRL2_FD_59091 | JGI IMG/M metagenome (GOLD analysis project Ga0065704, IMG submission 59091) | Switchgrass rhizosphere bacterial communities from Rose Lake, Michigan, USA - RL2 v2 (version 2) | ecosystem: Host-associated > Plants > Roots > Rhizosphere > Soil | place: East Lansing, MI | reverse complement strand
GTCCGAGCCGATCATGTGGGCCATGCTGGGGACTAGGCGGGGATCGTACTGATAGTCAGGGTGAACCATGATGACAATATCCGCTCCGCGGGCCAAAGCTTCGCGGTAACAGGTCTTCTGGTTGGCACCGTAGCCGAGGTTGACTTTGTGTTGAAATGTCGTGATTCCCAGTTCACGGGCGATTTTGACGGTTTCGTCCTTGCTTGCATCATCGACCAACAGGATTTCGTCGACGATGTCCTTTGGAATCGCATCGTAAGTTTGTTGCAGCGTCTTCGCAGCGTGGTAGGCTGGCAGAACGACGACGACTTTCTTGCCGTTGATCATGGAAAATGGCTCAAACTACGGGAGTAGGAAGAGGATCGACTGAAGACGGGGAATCCAGTCGTAGAATTGTCCAAATTATAGGTCAGCATTTCGGCAGGTGGGGCATGATTTCCACCGCGCAAAGAAAACGCGGACCGGTTCAATCGGCCCGCGTTGTTCTGGTTGTGCCAGTTTTAAGGGTGATTGAGATCAATCTTGTGGGGGACGAGCCTCGGTCAGGCCCAGGGCAGATCGCTTTTGCTTGATCAATCCCAGAAGGGCTTTCTGTGGATCGGCGAACTTCTTGAGACCCTCTTCCATCAGAGTCTTCTCCATGTGCTCGAAGTCAACCTTGGCGTTGATATCCGCAACAACATTGTCCGGCGGCATTTTATCGACCTGTTTGGTGAAGGTCTTGCCTGTCATCTTCTGGACCGCAGCATTCGTGCCAGGCGGGTTCGTCTGAATGTCCGAACCAGCCAGAGCAGAGACATACTTGTCTGCTGAGTCTTCTGGCTTTTTGGTGCCAGTACTCGCGAAGATGATCTCCTGCTGAAGCGGGAAGCTTTGAGTCGCCCAGAACTTCTGGTTTTCGGTCCAGATTCGCTTGGCGTTCAGGATGCCGACCTGCCCCTGGGCTTCTGGAATCAGCGTGGGGTTCTGCTTTTCAGTATAAACATCAATTCGGCTGACGAAGATACTGTAAACAGACTTCAGTCCTTTGGAATCAGAACGTCGTTTGGCACCACGGATGACGGCATCGCGGGCCGCTTTGTACTGTCGATCGCTGAAGATCAAGGTGATGTTGAGCGTCACGCCTGCAGCGACGAGTTCTTCAATGGCGCCCAGACCCGCTGGAGTCGCGGGAATTTTGATCATGCGGTTGGTATGACCTTCCGCCCACTTCTTGCCAAGTCGGACATACTCAGCTGAGCGTGTTTCGACGGGCATCTTGTTGTCGATGTCTTCGAGCAAAGGATCGAGTTCGAAGCTGACATAACCGTCGTTGCCTTTAGTGTCGGCATTCACAGACTTGAAAACGTCCTGAGCCTTCTTGACAAGGATATCGGTCATCTCCCAGGCGACTTCGTCGTCATTGAGACCCTTCTTCATCAGGGCTTCCAGATCGCTGTCGAAACGACCGGTTTTGAGCAGGTCGGAAACGATGATCGGGTTGGAAGTCGCCCCGGTCGCGCCGAACTTACGGTTTTCCAGGACCAGATCCGGGTCGATACTATCGAGCCAAAGTTTAGTACCCGTGCCGACGAGTGATTCGAGTGGCGTCATTGTGTCTCAGGCCTTTATTGATTCTCATTCAAAGGGAACGTCATGTGAAAAATCGGCTGTCATTATCAAGAGGGCAACGAGCAGTTTTGTTTTAGCACGTCCTGCCACACAGCCGATCGCGACAGGTCAGTTGATTTCCCTGTCTTCTTCACCGATGATAACAGGTTGGTAGACCCCGCGAAAGCCGGAGCTGATCGTGTTCACCGCTGTCATCCAGCAGGATTGATGCTGATTTTCCGGGCAATTGAGATCCGTGGTCTGTGAATTCTTTTTGAGGAAGAAGAGAACGTTTCGTGAGCCAGCTGCAATATTCCAACCCATTGATTACCCGTTATGCATCCAACGAAATGAGCCGCATCTGGTCGGCCCAGAAGAAACACTCCACGTGGCGTAAGCTGTGGATTGCCCTCGCGGAATGCGAAAAGCAACTTGGCCTCGACATTACCGATGAGCAGATCAACGAGTTGAAAGCTCACGTTGAAGACATCGACTTCGACGCCGCGGCTCGCTATGAGAAGAAACTCCGACATGACGTCATGGCTCACGTCCACGCCTATGGCGATCAGTGTCCCTCAGCCAAAGGGATTATCCACCTCGGTGCGACCAGCTGTTACGTGACTGATAACTCTGAACTCATTGAGATCAAAGAGTCACTTCTGCTTGTTCGACGTCGATTGATTCAGCTGATCGATCAACTGGGACAATTTGCTTACCAGTACAAAGACCTCCCCTGCCTGGGCTTCACTCACCTTCAGCCGGCCCAGCCGACGACCGTTGGCAAGCGTGCCTGTCTGTGGCTGCAGGACTTGGTCCTCGATCTGGAAGAAGTCGAACACCGCCTGAGTACGCTGCGTTTTCGCGGCGTGAAAGGGACGACGGGGACACAGGCGACATTCTTGTCTCTGTTTGACGGCGATCATGAGAAAGTCGTAGCTCTCGATCGACTCGTCACCGAAAAAATGGGCTTCAAAGAGGCTTATCCCATCACCGGCCAGACCTACTCACGAAAGATCGATTCTCAAGTCCTTGACGTCTTGGGCGGCATCGGCCAGACGGCTCACAAAGCAGGAACCGATATCCGAATTCTGCAACACAAGAAGGAGATCGAAGAGCCGTTCGAGAAGGACCAGATCGGCTCCTCCGCGATGGCGTACAAACGGAACCCCATGCGTTCGGAGCGGATGTGTGCGCTGTCTCGTTTTGCCATGAACCTCGGCGGGAACGCGGACGACACGATGGCGACCCAGTGGATGGAGCGGACCCTGGATGACTCCGCGAACCGACGTCTCTCGCTGCCTTTGGCGTTTCTTGCGATCGATGCGGTCTTGATTATCTACCGAAACATCTGCACGGGGCTGGTGGTTTATCCAAAGGTGATCGAGAAACACCTCAATGAAGAGCTGCCGTTTATGGCGACCGAAGAGATTCTGATGGCGGCAGTCCGCGCGGGAGGAGATCGTCAAGACCTGCACGAACTCATCCGCGTCCACAGTCAGGCAGCGGCTCAGCAGGTCAAAGAACACGGCAAAGCCAATGATCTGATCGAGCGCTTGAAGAAGGAAAAAGCCTTCGCGAAAGTGGATCTCGAATCGACACTCGATGCCCGCAAATATATCGGTCGGGCTCCCGAGCAGGTTGTTCGTTTCATCGAATCGACGGTCAAGCCGATTCGCCAGAAATACAAAGACCAACTGGGGACGGATGCAGAAGAGCTGAAAGTCTGACGCACCAGGGCGTTACGAAGCTGGCGGAGCGGGCAATAAATCCGCCAGCTGAAAGCTCAGTTTCAACGACTCAGTAAACCCAATCTCCGCTACTTCATCTTTCAAGATGATGCGACGGGTGCGGTAGTTGGGGGGGGAGTTTTCTGTCGCAGGCATTGGCTCGCAATATGTTTCAACCTGCGAATCGACAAGATTGATGATCCAGTATTTTTTGATCCCTGCAGCTGCATAAAGCCTGAGTTTCTCACCACGATCGTAATGCAGCGAAGTCTCAGCGACCTCGATAATCATGCTGACGTCCTCAGCTTGAGGACGACGGTGGTCATACCGTTGCGATGGTCCCTGCGCGATACATAAGTCAGGCTCAGGCAGGTTGCCTGCAACTTCGATGGTGTTTTGAGCATAGACACACCATTCTTTCCGTGGAACAACATCGTGAATCAGTTCCACAAGTTTGACAACAATTTGGCTGTGCGGAATCCCTGCTGGCAGCATCGTGCGTACCTTACCGTTAATTAACTCTGTTCGTTCGTCAGGCTTAAGAATTCCTCGCTCGAATAACTGCATGTAATCCTGAACTGAAAACAGTCGGTAGTTCTCTTCAGGATGACGCGGAGTTTCCAAGGCAACTTGGCGTCTGTCCTCCTTGGATTCGATATTAAATATCGAGCTGATCATGGCGTCGATTCCGTTAACAAAGAATAAGCCGAGGCAGCATCACGCTGCACCCGGCTATTTTACGTTCTCAACCCGTCTTCGTCCAAGTCGAAAGTTTTATTCGCAGTTCGACAACGCCATCAGAACGTATGCCGTCACGAGGTTGGGATCCCCCTCATACCAGCGGTCTGCCTGATTGACCCAGCTTCCGTTGCCAGCTTGCTTGGCGGCCAGAGTCTCGACGAGATCCGCTTTCCAGTCATGGCTGACGCCGTCTTCGGTCGTGAAGGTGGGTTCGCCGAGGGTTTTCAATGTCTTGGACATCGTGTGGTAATAGTAGAACATCCCCTGCTGCCCCATGCCTGGATTCTCCGTCAGCGAGTAGTTCTTTTTCAACCAGGCGGTGGCCGCCTTCACTCGAGGGTCGTCTTTCGTCAGGCCAGCGTAAATCATGCTCTTGAGACCCGCGTACGTCATGCTCGCATAAGATCGCAGACCGCCTGTTGGTTCGTCATTGCCAGCTTGAGAACTGCCGCCAGCAGCGGGTGTGTAATAGAAACCGCCGTCTTTGATTTTGTCGGCAAATTCAGTCGTGTTGTGCTCGGTGGAAAGGTTCTGGCATCGCGAGACGAAGACGAGTGCTTTCTTCATCGCCGGGTCATCCTGGCTGATCCCTGCTGAATGCAAAGCATCGAGGAAGTAAGCCGTGTTCGAAAGATCCGGGCGCTTATGACTGCCATAACCTTGCCCGCCGAAAGCAGTGTCAGATTCTTTGGCCCCTTCGTCAGAGTCCCACTGGATTTCTTTCAAATATTTGACGGCACCCCTGATTGTCTCATCAAAGCGTTTGTCTTTGTTGCCAGCAGACAAGGCGCTGACTGCAATCGAAGTCTCATAGTTCTTGTGGTTCGAAGTCGGAATGTAAATTCCGCCATCAGGTTGTTTGTATGAGAGCAGGAAGTCGAGTCCTTTCTTGACGACTGGATCATCCACATCAACGCCCGCTTCGAGCAGAGCATCGAGGACCAGTCCCGTAATGCCCAGAATCTTGGCATTGGTCCAGCTGCCATCTTCGTTTTGCGAGGCTTTCAGGAACGCAATTCCTTTTTCCTTGAGTGGAGCAATCTTAGCTTTCTGATCGGCAGCATGAATCAGAGACGACGAACAAACGAGAGCCATCAAAAGCGGCAGGACGAAAGCAAATCGAGAGAATCGTGACATCGCGGGACCTTTGTTCTTGCGTTGATATACGGGCATCATTCAAGATCGTCAGAACATCCAGAGACGATTGACGTCGATCAAATTCGAGATTTTTATCCGGGCAAGTATTGTTCCCGAATTTCGGAACTCGTCCGCGATCTCCAGATATTCTAACCGAGGATCACGACGATGCTCAAACTTTCCCAAGCCAAACCGGGTGATGAATTCGAATGCTTCGCGCTTCTAATGGGTCGTGATTTGGGTAAGACACAAAAGGATAAGCCGTTTTACCGCGTTACTTTTCGTGACTCGCATCGAGCCGTCCAGTCAATGATCTGGCACGATGGCGGACACTTCCGAGACTGCGATCAAAATTGGCAAACAGGCCGGTTTTACCGCCTCCAAGGTGCCATGGAAGAGTCCCATCGGTATGGGCTGCAGCTGCTGATCAAATCGATCCGCCAAGTAACTGAAGAAGATCGTGAACTCGGCTTTCGCGAAGACGATTTCGTCGTGACATCACGTCTCGATCCGAAAAAACTCTATCGCGAACTCTTCGAACTCGCGTCGACACACATTAGCGATGAGAAGGTGAAAGAACTCGTTCTCAACATCCTGACTGCCTACCAAGAGGAAATCTCCACGTTCCCCGCTGCTCGCCGAAATCATCATGCCTACCTCGGCGGTTATGTCGAACACGTCGTCAGTGTGACGAATAATTCGCTCCTGCTGGCGAAAAAATATTCATCTCAGTTCCCGGACATGCAGCCACCACTCGACGTCGATCTGGTCATCGCAGGTGCCATTCTTCACGACATCGGAAAAGTCATCGAGCTTGATGGCACTCCCGTTGGGGCTGAATACACTGTTCGCGGTCGCCTTCTGGGACACATTCTCTTGGGTCGCGATATGCTCCGGGAACATGCTCACCAGATCGAAGACTTCGACGAGGAAAAGCTTCTGCGTCTTGAGCACATTATCGTATCCCACCAGAACATCCCTGAATGGGGCTCACCCGTCTCGCCTCATACTCCCGAAGCTCTTCTCGTCTATTACGCCGACGATATCGATGCTAAGTTCCAGATGATGGCAATGGCCCTCGTCAATCACGCCGAAGAATCCGCCGAGTTCACACCAAGGGACAATCCTTTGAGGCGACACATTTTCAAGGGCCTGTCAAAATAACGGGATTTCAAGACAACACGACGCAAAATAAAAAAAGAGAGCCAACCAAACTTGGCGGCTCTCCTTATGCGATCATCCTGATACGGGTTATCAGCCGTTATCGACGGATTAGTCTTTTGGCATAATGACAGTGTCGATGACGTGGATCACGCCGTTGCTGCCAACGATGTCGGTGGCAGTGACTTTGGCGTTGTCGACCATAACGGTCGCACCTGCGGCTGTCTTGGTGACCTTGATTTCGATTTCACCGCCCTGAACGGTCTTGGCTGACTTCAGACCAACAACGTCAGCGGCCATGACTTTACCTGGGACGACGTGGTAGGTGAGAATTTTGACGAGCTTGGCTTTGTTTTCTGGCTTGAGCAGGGTTTCAACAGTACCGGCAGGCAACTTCTTGAAGGCAGCGTTGGTTGGTGCGAAGACCGTAAATGGTCCATCGCCCTTCAGTGTTTCGACCAGCCCGGCTGCTTTGACAGCAGCGACGAGTGTCGAGAAATCGTCATTGCCGGCAGCAATGTCGACAATGTCTTTCTTCTTCATCTCTTTGTCTTGGGCAGTAGCAGCACCGGTCAGTACACAAGCAAGAGCAGCAAAGCTGAACACAATCATCAGATGGCGCATAGGGACGTTCCTGTAATCAGAGGAGATGCATGGGGGAAACAATAAATACAATGCTTGTCCGGACGGAGCGTGAACAGTTCGAAAGAGTTATAGACACGACTTAAGCGTTGACCAGTTGTGATCAAAAAATTGCGAACCAAAACAATCGGTGTGAATCTCTCGTCACGCCGTATGGCCGTCTGAAAAAGCTATTCCCCGTCACTCATCAACTTCTGCAAACGATCGACGGCCCGTGTGATCGCGACCCGGACGGCACCATCCGTTTTCCCCAAACGTTCCGCGATCTCCTTGGTCGGCAGATCGTCAATGTATCTCAGTTTGAGAATCTCACGCGTCTCCTCTGGCAGCTCCGCCATCGCCAGATCGATCCGCTCATTCTTGATCTTCTTCGAAAACGCAGCACTGGCGCTCGTCATGCTTGCGACGAGAATATCTCTTAAACTCGGTGCCTCCCCATTCGCCCCCACACGTGCTTTCACATCGATTTCCTTGTCAGCCGACCGTTTCTGAGCCGCCACCAGCTTGCGATGCGCATCAATGATCCGCCGCTCTGCAAGTTGACACAGCCAGCGAAACGGCTGTGTCTTCGTGAAGTCGACTTCCTCTGCCGCGTGAAAGGCAGACAGGCAGACCTCCTGGTAAAGATCCAGTGGCTCGACCTTAGACTTGAGCGTCCGTCCCGTGCGCTTCCCGATGAAGGCAATCAGGGGCGCCTCATAACGGGCAACAAGCTCCGAGAATGCTTTTGCCTCGCGCAATTGAAGTCGAGCAAGAAATTCTGCATCGAGTTGATCATCTTCTGAAGACACACGGACCACCGGTCATTTGCTGGAGTTAAGAAAAGTCATCGCAAGTCTTTTGAGAATCGTAAAAACTTGGTTCGGCGGGCCTGAACCGTTCACGATGCACCCGTCCATCGAGTATAAACGATCTCAACGTCACCCGCACGTGTTGCGTCTTCTCAGAGGCTTTGATGTCGTCCAGTCAACTCGATCTGAAACTCGACGACGGTGCCCGCACCTATACGATCCTCTCCGGGTTCGCCGATGCCTTCATTCGCGTTTGGGAAAAGGATCAGTACCCGCCCGACTTACGAGACTTCCTCCCTGAACCCACTGCATTGCGTCTCCTCACGCTTACCGAACTGATCAAGATTGATCTCGAATTCCGCTGGGTTCGCTTCGAACTTCCTAAACTGTTGGAAGATTATCTGGAAGAATTCGACGATGTCTTCTCGGGCAACATTCCTGCGGAATTGATCTTCGAGGAGTTCCTTGTCCGCACGAAAAGCGGAGACAAACTCACTCGCAGTGATTGCCTGGCTCGATATCCGCAGCAAAGGTCTCAGCTCGAAAAACTGTTCGCCATGCAACCCGGCGTGCAATCGACGAGTCTGGTGGCGAAAACCGAGCGACTCGAACTCTCCCGCATCCGTGTCGGGGATAAGCTGGATGATTTTGAACTCACCGCCCTCCTTGGGGAAGGTGCTTTTGGCAAAGTTTTCCTCGCCCGGCAGGTTTCGATGCAGCGTATGGTTGCCCTCAAGATCACGGGTGCCCGTGGGGTCGAACCACAGACCCTGGCCCAGATGGATCACGAGTACATCGTCCGGGTCTTCGATCAGCGGTTCACGCCTGATCGTGCCGTTCTGATGATGTATATGCAGTATCTGCCCGGCGGGACATTCGCAGACATCGTTCAGGCGGTCGCAAAACTCAAACGACTTCCTGACAACCGTCTTCCTGAAAGTGGTCTGCTCGTTCTCGATGTGATTCGGAAGAACCTCGAATCTCGCAACGAAGCCTTTCAGATTCACCCTGCGATCAAAACCCAGTTTGAAGCCATGAGTTGGCCTCAAACCGTCGCGTTCCTCGGCGAAGCCATCGCCAAAGCCCTTGATTATGCCCACTCTCTGGGCATCCTCCACCGCGACCTCAAACCCGCTAACATCCTGCTCGCGTCCGATGGCATGCCCAAGCTCGCGGACTTTAACATCAGCTTCAGTTCGCAACTCGAAGGCTCCACTCCAGCCGCTTACTTTGGCGGTTCGCTCGCTTACATGTCCCCCGAACAGCTCGATGCCTGCCACCCATTCCGCCCAACCACACCCGCTGATCTCGATGGCCGCTGCGACCTGTATGCCCTCGGGGTCGTCCTCTTCGAGCTTCTCACCGGCAAGCGACCTTTCGACGAAACAAGCGTGAGCACCAATTGGACGCAAACGCTCGAGCAGATGTCGCAGAGGCGTCGTGATGTCTCCCCGGCAAGTCTGATTGCGCAGATGCCTCCACAAACGCCGATCAGTCTCAAAAGAACTATCGTCCGTGCCCTTCGCCCGGAACGGGATCAACGATTCTGTTCGGGCATCGAATTCGCCAAGGCCCTCGCTCTTCCTTCAGATCCCGAACGAGAACGACTTCTCTACGCAGACAATTCCCGGCGCTTCGCCTGGATTCGCAGTCGCCCACAAGCGACTCTTGTGCTGGCAATCTTTCTCCCGAACGTCATCGCGGCCGTTTTCAATTTTCTCTACAACCGCAACGAGATTATTGCCCAGCTCGAACCCTCTGCCCTCCGCACCTTCGACTTCATCCAGGCTGTCATTAACGGCATCGCGTTCCCCGTTGGTGTCGGATTCTTTTTCTATCTGACGGGGCCAGTTGTTCGGTTCTTCAAAGCACAAGTACAGCGCGACGAACAGCACGACTGGCTACTCGATCCGCGCGAAGTCTATTCAGACGATGAACTCCGCTTCGTCCACCAGCGTGCTCTCCTCTTTGGCTTCTATGCCGCCAGTATCAGCCTGTCCGAGTGGATCATCGCGGGCATCGCTTACCCTGTCAGTATCGACATTGCCGGTGAGTCTCTCTCGATGACTGCGTACGTCCACTTCTTCAGTTCGCTCTTGATCTGCGGCCTGATTGCTGCCAGCTACCCCTTCCTGTGGCTTAGCTTTTTGAGTATCCGCTACCTCCTTCCCGTCACAGGACTTCCTGCGGTCGATCAATCCGATTCCACGCGAGCCATCTACCGCCAGATCGAATCCTGGCTGAGTATCGCCCTCGCCACTGCCGCTGCTGTCCCGATGCTCGCCCTTGCTGCACTTATCCTCCTAGGAAGCGTTTCAAGACTCGGTATGGCCAGTCTCACCCTCGCCGGTATTGTAGGCTTCGGTATGTGCTTCAATCTTTATCGCGAAATCCAACTGGACCTCAATACGCTCCTCAAGAAGCCCTCACGCGATCGCTGATCAATATGCTTAACAACCTCTTCACGAATCTTCCGCCGTCTCCTCTTCCCGAAGAAGTTATCGAGACTCTCGTCTCGACCCAATCGGTCCGCATCAAACGCATTGTCTCCGAAGGTCACTGCTCCCTACCTGACTTTTGGTATGACCAACACGAACACGAATGGGTCGCACTCCTCAAAGGCTCTGCCACGATTCGCTTCAAAGACCACTCGCTATCCCTTACCCCTGGCGACTGGACTTTGATCCCGGCTCATACTTTGCATCGTGTTGAAGC
>Ga0065704_10071616_pt1 | contig 10505 bp, 6 predicted proteins | sample SwiRhicommuniRL2_FD_59091 | JGI IMG/M metagenome (GOLD analysis project Ga0065704, IMG submission 59091) | Switchgrass rhizosphere bacterial communities from Rose Lake, Michigan, USA - RL2 v2 (version 2) | ecosystem: Host-associated > Plants > Roots > Rhizosphere > Soil | place: East Lansing, MI | reverse complement strand
TTTGAGTAATGCCCTTATTCCTTGGTAAACGGTCTTGGGGCTGCCGACGATGCTGCAAGCCAGCATCTGCGAGACCTGCATTTTTTCCTGGGGTGTCCAATATGTCTCGATGTCATCAATGGGGGGCTGCATGAGAGCGCGGGCTCCTCGGAACATGCCAGTGAACGACATTTGTTGCGATGTCGCGAGATGGTGTGCTTCGGCGTCGCTGTCTGCTGCGATGATATTTACGCCGACCAGCGCATATGGTTTGGCCAGTTGTGCTGAGGGTTTGAATTGCTCTCGGTAGATTTGTAGCGCCTGGTCCAAAGCCTGCGGTGCGAAATGCGATGCAAATCCGTAGGGAAGGCCTAGTCGAGCGGCAAGCTGTGCCCCGAACAGGCTTGATCCAAGAATCCAAAGCGGCACCTGAGTGCCAGATCCCGGTACGGCTTCGATCCGCTGGTTGGGTTTGGCGGGGCCGAGGAATGCTTGCAGTTCCTCTACGTCGTCAGGGAAGTTGTCGGAGTTGTTGGGATCGCGTCGGAGTGCTAAGAGCGTCAGCTGATCGGTTCCTGGCGCACGTCCGAGGCCGAGATCGATACGGCCTGGAAACAGTGTTTCCAGCGTGCCGAACTGTTCTGCGATCACGTACGGTGCATGGTTCGGCAACATGATCCCGCCGGCGCCGACACGGATTGTCTGCGTGCCCGCCGCGATATGCGCGATCACGAGCGACGTCGCCGCTGTGGTCACTGTGGGCATGTTGTGATGCTCGGCGACCCAGAGACGTTTGTAGCCCCAGTTCTCAGCATGTTGGGCCAGTGTTCTCGCATCGTCGAGGGCAGCACGGCGATCCGAACCTTGCCTGACTCGTCCCAGTTCAAGAATTGAAAGTTCAACCACAATGATTCTTTCCGTCTCTTCCGCAGCTTCTGTGTCGAAGTCGTAACGAAGTAGAGTCGAAAATGTGATTCAAACCTTACATAGACGAAACATAATCTTCAGGACTTGGGGTGAAGATTCGGCAACAGAATCGTCAACAGGCCAATGAGAGGCAAGAATGAACACAGTTGATAGACGTAACTGATGCTCGTCTGGTCGGCGAGCCAGCCCAGAACGGCGGCGCCGATGCCACCCATCCCGAATGCGAAGCCGAAGAATAAGCCTGCGACCATGCCGACGCGACTGGGCAGTAATTCCTGGGCATAAATGACGATGGCTGAAAATGCCGAGGCCAGGATCAAGCCGATCGGGATGGTCAGGATCGTCGTCCAGAGGAGGTCTGCATATGGCAGAATCAGCGTGAATGGCAGGACGCCCAAGATGGAGACCCAGATGACTGCCTTGAAGCCGATACGGTCGCCGATAGGGCCTCCCAGGAATGTTCCGACGGCGACTGCTCCGAGGAAGACAAACAATCGTATTTGAGCTGATTGAACAGAGATGTTGAATGTTTCAATCAGATACAGGGTGTAATAACTTGTCAGGCTCGTCTGGTAGAAGAATTTTGAAAAGATCAGGCAGAGCAGCACAGCGATTGCCATCACTGCTTTCGTCTTGGAGACCGGTGATGAGACGGCGCGAACCGGTTTTGAAACCCGCTCCGCCAAATGAGCTCGATACCATGCTCCGACGCGGAGAAGGATGAGAATAGCCGCGACTGCCGTGACTGAAAAGAATGCAAGACTCTTCTGTCCCCAAGGCACGACGATGAAGGCGGCCAATAAGGGACCAATCGCTGAGCCTGCATTCCCGCCGACCTGAAAGAGGGATTGAGCGAAGCCGTGGCGACCGCCCGATGCTAAGCGTGCAACGCGGGAGGCTTCTGGATGAAAAACTGCTGAACCGATGCCAACAAGGGCTGCTGAAATAAGGATGAGCGGAAAATTACTGGCTACCGAGAGCATCAGCAGGCCACACAGCGTAATCCCCATTCCTAAAGCCAGAATAAAAGGGAGTGGGCGACGGTCTGTGTACAGTCCGACGATTGGTTGCAAAAGCGAAGCTGTACATTGAAATGCGAGTGTGATCAGCCCGATCTGAGTGTAGTTGAGGGCGTAGGAATCCTTGAGGACCGGATAGACGGCAGCGATGAGTGATTGAACCGTATCGTTCAGGAGATGGGAGATGCTCAATGCCATCAGGATGGTGAACGCGGTCACGTCTGATGACCGAGAATGATCGTTCTCGATGACGGTTGATGTTGGCTCGGCTGAATCCTGTGGATCGTTCAGATCCATTTGTGGTGACGGTACTGTTTCGCTCACGTTTGTTGCGCTCACACTGAATTCCGTGGAAATTTCCTGCATGACATGAGAAGGCGTTGCCTGGTTCGCAAGCGGACGTGGAGGACCTCTTACAAAGTCAGCGATCGCATGGAAGCTTAATGCCGTTGTTGAATTTTCCAAGGCAGAGGAGTTCAAAGATCGATCGATCACTCACCTTTGTGGAACTCTCGCAACCAAGATCGTTTGGTCCCGATTGCGCGTTCATCGACCGTAAATCATCTGAATGAGTGTGGGATATCGAGCTCACAGATAAGGTCCGACTGCTTATCGACCAGTGGAACGATCATTGCTCAACTCTCGGCAGGCGATGCGACAGACTTATTCCCTGCCTGTTACAAGGAGGATTCCATGCCCCGGAATCGCGGCGAAACAAACGGCGTCTCACGGCGAGACTTCATGAATACCTCTGGAGCAGTGCTCGTGGCAGGCAATGTCGTCAGAAAAGACCAGCAGGCCGGTTTGTCGGCTTCAGAATCCCCTGGAATGCCGACGTATTCCGTTGAAATTGAAATGAAGCTGAATGGAGCCTCGCAAAAGGCCAACATCGATACACGCACAACGCTCCTTGATCTGCTACGCGAACGGCTTTATCTGACCGGAACGAAAAAAGGATGTGACCAAGGGGCTTGTGGTGCCTGCACGGTGCACGTTAATGGGAAACGCGCTCTTTCCTGCCTGACCTTAGCGGCAACTGTTCATGGTAAAGAGGTCACGACGATTGAAGGCATCGGCTCGGTTGATGAATTGCATCCTCTACAAGAAGCGTTCCTTCGCTGCGATGCCTATCAATGTGGATACTGCACTCCGGGGCAGATCATGTCGGGCATCGCCTGTATTGAGGAAGGTCATGCGACCGGGAGTGAAGAAGAGGCTCGCGAATGGATGAGCGGGAATCTGTGTCGTTGTTCGGCCTACCCTAATATTCTGGCTGCCGTTCGACAGACTGCTGGTGTCGAAGAGGCTGTTGATCCAGCCAGTCAGGTGCTCAGCCTTACATCGCAACAGGCACGGGAGGCGATTTCATGATTCCTTTTACTTTTCAAAATCCCGCAACTATTGATGCCGTCCTTCGAGCTGTCCGAACCGAGGACTCGATGCCACTTGCCGGTGGGACGACTTTGGTCGATTTGATGAAAATCAATGTCTTTAAGCCACAAACACTGGTTCATGTCTCACCGATTCTCGACAACACGATTCAGATCGCAGGCGACAAGGTGACCATTGGGGCCGCGGTTACCATGGCTCAGCTGGCGGAGAATGAAGAACTTCAAACGCTGTTTCCCGCCATTCGACACTCACTCATTCAGGCTGCTTCGCCGCAGATTCGTAACATGGCGACGATAGCTGGTAACCTCCTGCAGCGAACGCGGACATCTTATTTTCGACATCAGGACCTGCGCGAGCGTGATGATGAAGTTCAGAGGACGGAGATGCCCTTCGGATCAGAGGCCGATACGTCGAGTCTCGCCATCATCGGGCACAATGGCCGCCTTGTCGGAACCTACCCTGGTGATTTTGCGAATGTCTTCGTGGCTTTCGGCGGTGAGGTGAATCTCATCAGTTCGGAAGGGAAACGGACGGTCCTGGCAAAGGACTTTTATCGCCTCCCTGAAAAGGCGATTCAGTACGAGTCCACATTGAAGCCGGGTGAGTTGATTGCATCTATCACGCTGCCTCTGACTGAAACTGCTCGTAACAGCCTTTATTACAAGATTCGCGAACGCAGCAGCTATGCCTTTGCTCTCGCCAGCGCTGCGATCGGTTTGCAGATGGATGGTAAAGGCAGTTCAGCGAAGATTACGAAGGCCAATGTTGCGCTGGGGGGCTTGGCACCAATTCCGTGGAACAGCGCCGCCGCAGTGCAAAAGTTGGAAGGTGCTTCCGCATCGGACGAAACATTTGCGGCCGCTGCGAATGCTGCGTTAGTTGGTGCCCAACCGCCCGCGGGGAGCGAGTTCAAGGTTGATGTGGCTAAGAAGATGCTCGTCCGCGCGCTGCAGACGTTGCGGGATCAAGGGCCGATGACAGACGCAACCATTCTCTCCATGCAGCATGGACGTTCTTAACGGACCTCCCAGCCCTTTGAATACGATCACAATGACAGGAACGATCCCATGGCTCAAACTGGATTTACGCCTCTCACCTATGATGACACTGTCGGTCAACCGCTCGAACGTCGGGGTGGTCGAGCGAAAGTCACGGGGACTGCCCCCTACTCTGCCGAATGGAAAGTCGATGGTTTGTTGTACGCGATGCCGGTGCTCAGCACGATTGCTCGCGGGAAAGTGGTCGGTATCAATTCGTCGATCGCCGAGTCGATGCCGGGGGTGAAAATGATTCTTACGCCTGAGAATGTTCCTCGCGTCAAGAAGGTCAAGCCAGCCGGGGAATCGAACTTCGGGACCTCACTGGCGTCGAGCTTGATTCCTGCAGCAGAGCGGGATGTTTATTTCGTCGGCCAATACATGGCGGCTGTGATCGCGGACTCATTCGAAGCGGCTCGCGATGCTGCGATGGCGGTGAAGCTGGAATACGAAGTTTCAAAGCATCAAACGGATGTTTTTGAATCGCCGGCTGATGAACGTCCGAAAGACCTTCAGGGAGAGCCACCTACGTTCACGATGGGTGATCCAGACGGCGCGTTGAAGAAAGCCGCTGTTCAGGTCGATCTCGAATTCAAACTTGCTGCTAATCACCATAATCCGATTGAGCCACATGCGACGATCGCAGATTGGAAAGAAAAGGATGGCAAACCATTTCTGCGAGTTTATGACGCGTCGCAAAGTATTTCGCTAAGCCAGATGACACTGGTGCAGATGTTTGAACTCAAGCCCGAACAGGTCCAGGTGATCTGCAAACTGGTCGGCGGGGCATTCGGGTGTAAAGGACTCATGTGGCCGCACTCGATCCTCGCTGTGATGTGTTCGAAGGTCATGCAGGCTCCCGTTAAGATTGCGATCTCGCGTGAGATGATGTATGGCGGGACCGGGCATCGCACGCCGATGTTCCAACGTATCGCGATCGGTGCCGATTCGGATGGGAAGATCGAGTCGTTGATTCATTCGGGGTTCGCATCAACCTCGCGCAAGGATGTCTATGCGGAGGCGTTCACGATGCCATCGCGCTCGATGTACGCCACTGCGAACCTCAAACTCGACCAAACACAATGCCGAGTTGATTCTCAGCTGCCGACTTTTATGCGAGCACCTCCTGAGACTCCTGGCATGTTCGCGCTGGAGGTCGCGATGGACGTCATGGCTGACAAGCTGAAACTCGATCCGATCGAGTTCAGAAAACGCAATGAGCCCTCGATCGAACCGCACAGTCAGAAACCTTACAGTGGGCGTCATCTTGTCGAGTGCATGGAACTCGGGGCCAAGCAATTTGGATGGGCGAATCGGAATCAATCTCCTCGTTCCACGCGAGATGGTCACTGGCTTGTCGGCATGGGAATGGCGCCTGCGACATTTCCTGCTCTCGGGTTTCCGACGGCGGCTCGGGTGACGCTGAAGTCAGACGGCACTGCCCACATTGACTGTTGCTCTCACGAATTGGGAACAGGGACGGAAACCGTCCAATGCCAGCTACTCTCCAGTCTTCTGGGGATTCCCGTGAAGAACGTGACGATGGAACTTGGTGATTCCACATTACCGCCGGGCGGTATTTCTGGCGGGAGTTCGACGACTTTTAGTATTGGCGGAGCTGTGCGGAAAGCGGTCGATGCTTTGAAGTCGAATCTGTTGAAACTGGCCAGTACCAACGCGGACTTTAAATCCTTGAAGGTGGATGATGTACGCTTTGCAGAGGGGAAACTCGTTGGGCCGTCAGTATCCATCAGTATTGTCGACCTCTTGAAGCAAGCGAAGAAAGACAGCATCGCAGAGGTCGGCAGCTTCCAGCCTGGTAAGGATTCGAAGACGGCTAATCACTCTTACGGTGCCCAGTTTGTGGAAGTTGGTGTTGATGAAGATTTCGGGATCGTTCGGATGAGGAGAATGCTCGCCTGTTACGCCTGTGGGACGATCATGAATGCGAAGACAGCCCGCAGTCAATTCATGGGGGCGATGATTATGGGTGTCGGCCATGCCCTGATGGAAGAGACAAAATGGGATCACCATCTTGGTCGGATTACCAACAACAATCTTGCTGAGTATCACGTCCCGGTGCAGGCTGATATTCCGAAGATCGATGTCATGTGGATCACCGATCCCGACTTCAATGCCTCCCCCATCGGAGGGAAAGGGATTGGAGAAATCGGAATCACCGGCGTGGCTGCTGCGATTTCAAACGCCATCTATAACGCAACGGGACGGCGCTTATACGACCTTCCGATGACTCCAGAGCGATTCCTGAAAGGATCTGCGCATGCGTGAATTACTCGAGACAGCACGCGAAGCGGTCCTGGATGGAGAGATCGTGATTCTTTGCACGGTCGTGAGGCTAGAAGGAAGCGGTTACGGTCGCCCGGGTGCCCGCATGCTGCTCACAGAATCGGGAGAACGTCTCGGGTATATCAGCGGTGGTTGCCTGGAGAAAGACCTGCGAAGACGAGTCTGGGCTGAGACGGAGTCAGGTCCCAAGCTCTTAGCGTTCGATACAAGAGGGAACTCGATTCCCGCGCGGAGTGCTTACAACACGGGGTGTGAGGGCGTTGTCTATGTTCTTGCCCAGCGCATCCGTTCTGTCAACCATCCTGCTCTGTCTGTTCCGCTCCGCAGTCAGAAGGGACATACGCCGATTGTGATGGCGACTGTCTATCGAAGTGAGCGGTCTGATATCACTGCAGGCCAGCATCTGGGGCATCGCGATACCGCAGGCCTTCAGTCTTACAACCTCGCTCATGAAATCCTCGAGTTGCTCGAACCAATCATGGAAGACTGCTGGAACCTACGCCGATCATCGACAGCAGAGATGACAACCGAGACTGGCAATATCGAAGTCGCACTCGAGTATCTGCAGCCTCAACCGCGGCTCATCGTTTTCGGTGTCGGCGACGACGTCATGCCCGTTTCGAATCTCGCCGTCACAATGGATTGGGACGTGACTGTCGTCGGCGAACGACCGGAGTTGGCGCATCCAAGCCGGTTTCCAAAGACAACGATTGCCTGTCAGAGTCTTCGGCAATTCGCAGGGGAGTTCGCATTCCGTCCCGATGATGAAGTTCTTCTCCTGACGCATAATATCGACTCGGATGCTGAACTTCTTCCGATCCTGATTGATCGGGGGGTGACGAGTATTGGGCTACTCGGATCAAAGCGACGATTGGCCAAGCTGCTTGCTCGCATGAACGAACACGGACATCCTCTGCCTGACGAGCAACTTTCATTACTGCGTAGTCCCGTTGGTCTCGACATCGGAGCACAGACACCACAAGAAATCGCCGTCTCGATCATTGCTGAAATCCTGGCCCGACGAAACAAACGCACGAAGACGAGCTTAGCATCGCTCGACCGCCCTCTGCACGAGCGAGAAACTCGTTTGAAAGTCGACACGACGAACCGACGACAGCAACACGTCGAGTTTCTTGCAGAGTCGGCGCAATGAAGACGATTGGTGTCGTCTTAGCGGCGGGGGGCTCCTCACGTTTTGGTTCGACCAAGCAGTTAGCTGACTGGAATGGCCAGCCATTGATTGTCCATGCAATCACTCAGCTAGAAAAAGCCGGTTGTGATTCCGTTGTTGTCATCCTGGGATCGTCGTTTGACAAGATTCGAGACGTGATTGCCCGGGCTGATGTGCAGGCAGTGATTGTTGAGAATCCCGATTGGAATCAGGGGCAGTCGTCCAGTATTCGCGTGGCGTGTGAATCCTTCGGCAGTGACCTGGATGCTGATGATTCGATGCTTCTGACTCTCTGCGACCAGCCTCGGATCAGTATCGATCATTACCAACGGCTGATACGCGAACGACGGTCGAAATGTGTGCTGGTCGCTGCGACGTCCTACATGGATGGAGCTGGCGTTCCAGCCTGTTTTGGAGTTGGCGCCCTCTCGCATCTGATGCAACTGCGAGGAGATCAGGGAGCGAAGCATTGGATACGTTCTCTCTCGGCTTCCGAGGTGACGTTGTTAGAAAATCCCGCTGCATTCAACGACATTGATCGACCTTGTGATCTGCACAGCGTTCCGACGGCTGACGAGCAAGTGGTGTCCGCAATCAAGCCAGCACATCGGCATTAATAAGACATCGTCAATCTTATCTGGCACAGTTCGCTTTTTTTTGATGCGTGCCTGCGTTAAAATCTAAGTGGAAATTGTGAACCTTTTCGGTGTGTTGATTGATTGAAATGAGGGCAGCTCGCATGCGCAAGGCCGGACTCCAACAGAAATCGTCGTGGAAAATGTGTCGACAGTTACAGATCATCCTGTGTCTGGTGATCGTTGTTTTGAGTGGTGGCGTTATTACGGCGGCGGAAGAAACGGAGTTTCGTCCACCTTCGGTCCCGCTCGTTGCCTGTGATCCTTATTTCAGTATCTGGTCGTCAGCGGATGCACTGAATCAAGTTGAGACGACCCACTGGACTGGATCTCCTCACCGGCTTCATGCGTATCTGGCAATCGACGGTCAAGTCAACCGCCTGATGGGAGCAGAGCCAAAAGCCGTTCCTGCCATGAAGCAGTTTTCGCTGGAAGTTCTGCCGACAAAAACGATCTATCAATTTGAAAACAAGCAGGTCCATGTCGACCTGACATTCCTCACGCCGGCTTTGCCTGAGGATGTTTTGCTTTTGAGTCGTCCAGTCACTTATGTCAGCTGCGCAGTGACTTCATTGGATGGGAAAGAGCATGAGGTCAGCTTTCACTTTGATGCTGGTGGAGAACTGACGACAGATAAGCTGGATCAGCCGGTCGTTGGGGAGAAGGTTGATTTCGATACCGCCTCTGCGCTCAAGATTGGTTCGAAGGCGCAACAGGTTCTGGTTCGCTCGGGCGATGATCTGCGAATTGATTGGGGTTACCTGTATGTCGCGGTGCCGAAGTCTAACAATGCCAAACTGCAGTTCCACACGCGGGAGGCTTATCAGCAGATCCTGGCGAAGCCACAGACAGCGATTTCTTCAGACGTGCAGTTTCCCGTCAAGGCGGGCGATGTCATTGCCTCGGCTGTGATCGACTTCGGCAAGGTCGGCGCCAAGAAGGTCCAGAATTATTTGATCCTCGCTTACGACGACATTTACTCGATCGAGTTCATGCACAACAAGCTCCGACCTTACTGGCGCAAGGATGGCTGGGTTGCAGCGGACCTGCTGAAAGCGTCTGTTAAGGAATACGCCTCGCTGACTGAGCGTTGCGACAAGTTCGATAAGCAACTCATGGATGACCTTCGGACTGCTGGGGGACAGAAATATGCGGAGATCTGCGCATTGGCTTATCGACAGTGTTTTGCTGCTGGTAAGTTCGTTGCTGATGCCAATGGTCAGCCTTTGCAGTTCAGCAAGGAGAACTTCTCCAACGGGTGTATTGCGACATCGGACATTCTGTACCCGATGGCACCACAGTTTCTGCTGTTCGGGCCAACGATGACGAAAGCGTTCCTGGCTCCCTTCATGGAATATGCCGCTTCTGAGCGTTGGAAGTTTCCATTCGCTCCGCATGATCTCGGGACTTATCCCAAAGCGAACGGTCAGGTTTACGGAGGTGGTGAAACGAGTGAACGCGATCAGATGCCCGTCGAAGAAAGTGGCAATATCCTGATTCTTTTTGCTGCCCTGGCGAAGATGGAGAACAATGCAGAATTTGCCAAGATCTACTGGCCTCAATTGTCGAAGTGGGCGGCTTATCTGGAGGAGAAAGGCTTCGATCCGGATAATCAGCTTTGCACGGATGACTTCGCTGGTCACATGGCTCACAATGTCAACCTGAGTGCCAAAGCCATCATGGGACTGGGTGCGTACGCCCTGCTCTGCGAGATGAATGGTCAAGGCGATGAAGCTCAGCGCGTACGAAAGATTGCCAAGGGATTTGCAGAACGCTGGGTCAAGGAAGCCAAAGATGGCGATCATACGCGACTGGCGTTTGATCGTCCGGGAACGTGGAGCCAGAAGTACAATCTCGTCTGGGATCGACTGCTTGGGTTCAACCTTTTCCCCAAGGAGGTCTTTGAAGCGGAGATGACGTTTTATCGTAAGTCTCAGAACAAGTATGGCCTGCCACTCGATAACCGATCGGACTACACCAAGCTCGACTGGATCCTGTGGACTGCGACATTGACCAGCAACGCGGACGACTTCAAAGC
>Ga0065704_10071615_pt1 | contig 10506 bp, 9 predicted proteins | sample SwiRhicommuniRL2_FD_59091 | JGI IMG/M metagenome (GOLD analysis project Ga0065704, IMG submission 59091) | Switchgrass rhizosphere bacterial communities from Rose Lake, Michigan, USA - RL2 v2 (version 2) | ecosystem: Host-associated > Plants > Roots > Rhizosphere > Soil | place: East Lansing, MI | reverse complement strand
TCTTTTTATTTGTTTGCACAGGTTTCACTGCGGCTATTATTTTTGACCCCTTCGGGTTCTGGTTCCGGTACATTATTTTCTCAAAAACTTCTCATATTCACCAGCTACGTTATACTCAAAAATTGCCTGCTGATATTCCAGTTCTTTTTGGGACATCAGCGTTTCGGCGGAAAGAAGGTCGGCAGATTTCTCAAGTCCCTGATCGTAACGGTTTTTCCGGATTCTGTAGGCTTCTTTGTTCTGTTCCCAGGCCTGTTTTGTGAAATTTATCTTCGATGCGGCATCTTCAATCTGGCGGCTGGCTTTGTTAAGTTCCAATTGGCTTTGTTTGGAATACTGCTCGATTTCTGTCTGTGCTTTGGAACGTTCTGCTTTGTACTTTTCCTGTTCGCTTTTTGATTTCAGCCCGTCAAAAACGTTCCACGAAAGCTGGATTCCGGCTAAATATCCGTTGGCATTGAATTGCGCTATTTTGTTATCATACATTTCAAAACTACCGAATGCATTGAGCTTGGGAAGAAATTTTGCTTTTGATGATTTTATCATCCAGTCGTACGCTTCGAGCGATTTGTTGTAAGCCTGTAAATCTTTCCGGCTCTGATTAAGCTGCGTACCTGAATCTGTTATATATTCTGTATATTCCAGTGTTTCTGAGGGTTTCAGGATTTTGTTTTCTGAATTTTCATCCAGAAGAAAATATAAGTAATCGGAAGCGTTTCTAATGTTTGATTTCGCGGTCTGAATCTGACTTTCTATCTCACTGATACGGACATCCATATAAAGCACTTCAGATTTTTGAATCATTCCGTTTTTGTAATAATTGTCGATAACTTTTTTATTGGCAAGCGTCATTTGTTTTGCATTTTCAAGTGTTTCCAGCATTTTATAAGCGAGCTGAAGCATCATATAAGATTTTTTCAGTTCAAACTGAACGTATTCTTTGGTTCTTTCCGTTTTGATATTTAAAACTTCTGCTTTTACCTGTCCTGCCTTTTTCTGATACACCGCATCCATATTGATAATCGGCTGTTGCACTTCTATTTTTGTGGCAAAATTGGAAATGCTTTTCGGGCTGTTCAGATTATCAGGATTGAAATCCATCATCGTGATTCTTTCCTGATTGAGCTTTGTACCAAAGGCATACAAAGGATTATTGGTATTGGAAAAAGTATATGATGCGTTCACATTGGGAAGATACATTGATTTGGTTCCGAGAAGTTCAGCTCGGACTAACTCTACTTCTTTTTTAGCCATTTTCACCTGAAGATTATTGTCTATGATTTTATTTTCCAGATCTGCTTTGGAAACAGAAACAATCTCCTGCGAAAAAACTTCTGCATATGCTGTGAATACTAAAACAAGTATTACTATTTTTCTCATTTCTCTAATTTTAAAGCAAAATTAGCTGGACGGAATCTCCTGCACAGTAACCAACATCACATAAGCAGATTTTTCTTGGATGGACATAAAAAAACCGCCCCTAAAGAGCGGTCATCATTAATAATATGGAAATACTACATTAATTTTATCTGCGAAATCATCGTAATTTTTGATTTCACAGAATTGGATATCAGACAATTGGCTTCAGATTTTTGGAGAACTCTTTCTGCCTTTTCTCTTTCAGATTCGTTTTTAATGGTCACAACAGGTTCCAGAATTACTTCAGTCATCAGAAATTTACCTTCTACCTGTTCCAGTTTTCCTTTGGACTTGCATTCAAAATTTAAAAATTCGAGCTTAGAATTTTCTGCAATTGCAAGAAAAGTCGTCATCAGGCAACTGCTTACTGCTGCGGTGAAAAGATGTTCTGGAGACCAGATTCCTTCCATTCCTTTGGGAAATTGTGGCGGAGTGGCAACTTCTATATTTTGGGTCAGTTCAGGAGAAGACATTTCACCTTTACGGTCATTTTTCCACTCGACATTAACGTTATAAAAATGTGCTTCCATTGTTTTAGATTTTATTGTTTAAACTTGCCCAGCCGCCGCCGTTATGTACACTTTTAAAGCCATTATTCTGAAGAATATTTTTCGCAGAAGCGCTTCTCATGCCTGAAGCACAACACGTAATAATGGTTTTCTCTTTATTTAATTTTGAAAGATTTTTCTCCAGCTGATCGACAGGAATATTGATGGAATTCTTAATATGTCCGCCTGCATATTCTCTTTTGCTTCTTACATCTACAATCACTGCACCTTGTTTTACAAGATCTGCATAATCGGTTTTATCCATCCCGAAAAGGTTTTTTATTGCATCTAACATTGTATTGATTTTTAAATTGATAATGCAAATGTATGCGTAGAAAATAAGCCTGTCAGTGATGAAGGTTACAATAGCGTAATTTTATTTCGTGAAAGTTTTATTTTGCCGTCGATTTCAATCTGTTTAAGGACACGACTCACCGCTTCCCTTGTAATTCCAAGCTCGTCGGCGAGCTGCTGATGGGTTACGTTAAGCTCTTTGGATTTATAGAGCTGAGATTTCTGATTCAGCAAATGCAATATTCTCGTATCCACTTTCTGGAAGGCAACGGCATTCACCACTTCCAGCAAATCTTCGAATCTCCTTTGATAAAGACCAAATATAAAATCTGTCCATTCGGGATATTTTCTGAGCCATTCTTTTGCCTGCTGAAGGGAAATCATCAGAATTTCAGCATCTTCTTCCACCACGACTTTTACTTTTAAAGTATCCTGGGTAAGTCCGGAAAGGATAGAAGAAATACGGCTTTCGCCCGGCGTGAGATAATACAGCAAAATTTCCCGGCCATCTTCTTCGGTACGGATTACTTTAATACTTCCCGAAATCACAAGCGGAATATAATTGATGTACGAATTGATATCTAAAATAACGGTTCCGGCCGGAAACAGCTTAAGGTTTTCGTTTGATGCGATTTCTTTTTTGAATTCCGGATCTGATATTTTGTTGATATTCATTCTCAAAGATAAATATAATTAACAATAACTTTTTAAGTTTAAATTATGCATCTGCTTAAAATTTATATTAATGTTTAGATCCTGTTTAAATTTGGTTAGATGTTACAAAATCATCATTCTTTTTTTGACGCAAAGATTTTATTTGAATACTTAACCATTTAAGTGAGCAAAGAAGAATCAACAAGTTAATTTGATGAAGCTGGGCTTTCAAGCTTCGCGAAGCAAATTTTATTTGTCTTTGCTTTCTAAAAATAATATGTAAAGTTGAATTAACACTTTGCGTTATAAAAAATAATAGAATCATAAAAAATTTAAACATACTATTGTTTATTAAGATCAGATTCAAAAAAACCGACTGCAAATACAGCCGGTTGGATAAATTGGATAATGAAAAATATTTTCTGTTTAGAACAAATTCGATCAATTCATTCCACACAACAGAAAGATAAATTATTTTTAACAGCCTTGCAGATTATCTGATAGTCTATCTGCCGGCTTTTTGTTTATAATTTCTTTAAAGTTTTAAAAAGAACCGACTGCCTATAAACAGCCGGTTCAGTGGAAAACATCACTCTTCCTTTCTAAAAACACTTAAATATCAATTATCGCCCTTGGGGCTTTTTTATGTTTAACTTTATTGATCTTATGAGAAGATAAAAAACTATCCTGCTGTCCAGCCACCATCAGCTGTTATGACTGTCCCATTCACAAATGAAGAATCATCAGAAGCAAGAAACAGTGCCACTGCGGCAATTTCCTCCGGTGCTCCAATCGGGCCTTCGCCAGCATTCAAAATAGCCTTATATCCCATCTCGCTCGGCTCTGTGATTGTTTTGGTAATATTGGTATTGACACCACCCGGAGCAATAGCATTGCAACGAACTTTCCCCAGCCTGCCATAGGTTGCTGCGATATTTTTGGTAAGTCCAACAAGGCCGTGTTTTGAAGCTACATAAGCCGCACCTCCTCTGGTACCAAACAGTCCGCCCACCGATGCATTGTTGATAATAACGCCGCCCTTTTCCTGGTTTTCCATGATCTTTATGGCCGCGCGGGATGCCTTGAAAGGTCCTGTCAGGTTAACGGCCAAAACCCTGTCCCAAAGTACGTCATCCGCTTCGGCAACAGTTTTGAAGTTGTCCATTATCCCCGCATTATTTACCAAAATATCCAAAGTGCCATACGTTTCCACTGCTGTAGCAATCATCTTTTCAATATCAGCTTCATCGGCAATATTCACTTTTACGGCAGTGGCTTTACCACCTACCTGTTGTATTTCCGCTACAACGGTTTCCAATGCTTCAATATTGATATCGGCAAGAACCGTACGAGCTCCTTCTTTTGCGAATAATTCTGCGATGGCTTTTCCCATTCCTGAACCAGCCCCGGTTACAATGGCTGTTTTGTTTGTTAATTTTTCCATGATGTTATTTTTATAGATTAAGGTTTTGTTAAATCATTTACACTCGGAAAATAGATTTCGATCAACGTTTAGGTCTGATGATTTTTAACTTTTTAAAAGAACCGGCTGCATATAAACAACCGGTTCAAAGGAAAAGAGATCTTTCCCTTCCAGAAACACTTAATACTCACCATTTACCCCTGAGGCTTTTTTATACTTAGCTTCATTGATCTTATATTCCGCTTTGGCATCGAGAATCTCCGATTTTGCTTCCTGCCAAAGGACCTGAGCTTTTAACACTTCTTCTGCCACAACGGTTCCTGCATCATACCGGTCCTGATTCAAACGGAGATTTTCCGTAGCCTGAACGAGAGATTTTTCAGCAAGCTCGATGCGTTTTACCGACTGATTGAGCTGCATGATCGCATTCTGAACTTCCAGAACTAATAATTCCTGGGTTTCTTCCATTTCAAGCTTTTGAGCATTCGTTTTATACTGTTGCTCTTTTACCTTCTCTTTTCTTGCCCCCCAGTCGTAAATCGGAATATTCACCGACAACATTCCTACGAACCCCTGCATATTGTTTTTCATATTAATAGGATTAACATTTTTACCAAAGCTTGCGAAGCCGATTCCTGAAAGCGCAACGCTAGGCTTACGATCACCATCCAGTAGTTTTTCCTGAAGTTCATTCATTTCCACCGCTTTGGCAAGGATTGATAGCTCAGGTCGATTTGTAGGCTGCACTTCGCTGTCTGCCAAAACGCTGGAAAAACTACCGTTTACAGAATCTTCCACATCAAAATCGGAATTGGGAAGTCCTGCGATCTGAGCAAGATTTAATTTGGCAATGCTAAGTCCGTCCTCCGCACGTTTCAGGTTGAGCTGAGCCTCATTCTGCTGAACTTCTATTTTCAGCAGATCATTTTTATACGTCAGTCCCGCGTCAAAAGAATTTTTCACATTGGTATGCAGCTCATCCAGCAGCCTGATGTATTCTTTGGCCAGTGCTATTTTCTCCTTGGCATTTACAATTTGCCAGTACATGGTTTCCGCAGAGAGCTTTACCTCTTCTTTGGTAAGGTTTTTCTGCGCCATCTGAAGGTCTACGGCTACTGATGAGATCTTTTTCCCGGTTTCTACTTTTCCACCGGCATACAAAACCTGGGTAACATTCACATTAGCGCTTCCCAGCACTTCCGGTATCAGGTTGGAAAGCGGTTTCGAGAAATAATATCCTCCCATACTTCCATCCACGGTAGGTTTCCCACCTGCTTCGGCAGCCGTTCTGGCGGCTTTGGCAGCTTCTATATTTTGTTGCGCTTTTTTGATCTTTTTATTGTTCTCTAATGCCAGATTTTTAACTTCATCCACAGTGACCACGCGCTGTTGCGCCTGAAAACTGACCGCCGCGGTGAACATCAGCACCAGAACTATCTTTGATATCGTATCGTATATGATTTTCATCTTTTTTACTTAAAGGTTGCCCTGCAGCAATAAACGAAGGAGCTTATGAATAGAGTTTGATACAGGACAACCGGTTAAAAATTGATATTATAATTATTCGTGATGAGGTTTTGGTTTATATAAAATAACCTCATCATCCAATTGATCTTCAGGGGTTTCATCTTTAGGTACAGGATCTTTCAGAAGCTTATAATACATCACCGGAACAATGAAAAGTGTGAAGATCATGGAGAATATAAGCCCAAAGGCCAGCACACTTCCCAGCGGTCCCCACATCGGAGATTTACCGGCGATCATCGGAACTACGCCTACCGCCGCTGCCGCTGAAGTAAGGAATATCGGACGCATTCTTCGTTTGGCAGCCGCCATTGCAGCCGCTTTATGAGTGTACCCGTGTTCCCGGATCAGCTCATCGGCATAATCTACCAGGATGATTCCGTTTCTTACTACGATACCGATCAGGCTGATAATTCCCATAAAGCCAGTCATTCCTAATGGATTTCCGGTAATGAAAAGTCCGAAAAAGGCTCCGAAAAGACTCAGAAGGAAAGTACACAGGATAATGAGTGCCTTTCCAAGACTCTTAAACTGGAACAGCAGCGTAAGGAAGATCAGGATGAGGCTCACAGCAAGAGAGAGCATCATTCCGGGGGTGTTCTCAACTGTTGATTCCGCATCCCCGCCATACTGGATAGTGGTTCCTGCAGGTAATGCAAGCGAATCGATTTTCGGCTGGGCCTCTTTCAGGATTCGCGAAGGCTTCGGCCCCAACTGGGCTTCAGCAAACACACTGGTGTATTTAATTCCGTTCTTTCTGGAAATTACGCCTGCATGCCATTCCGGCTGTAGTGTTGCCACTTCTTTCAGCGGAATCTTTTCCCCGAAATACGATTGTACGTGAAGATTTTCCAGGGCATTCATATCTTTTCTGCTAATGGAATCATATCTCAAAAAGATATCCACCGGCTTATCACCTTCCCATAAGGTCGATACAGAATAGCCTTTCAGTCCGGCTCCAAGCGTTTGGGTAATGGCCTGATTGGTTACACCCAGACGATTGGCCTTCACATCATCCACATTTAGCTTTACCCCCATATAATCGTACTCGCTGCCAAGACGTACATTATTGGTTCCCGGCGTGTTTTCAAGGATCTTTTTCACCTCAAGGGCAACTTTCCGCTGGTCGGCTTCATTATCACTTACCACCCGGATCTCAATCGGCGAACCTTCCTGGAAGCTGAGCTGCTTCACTTTAATATAACCATCCGACATAAAGTTTTTCAGCTTTTCCAGGTATTCTTTTGCCATTTCATTCGTTGCATCGTTGCTCACGGTCGTAATGAAAACCTGTGCAAAATATCTTTTAGGAGATTCCGGTGCATACGCCGTATGAAAACGCGGAGAACTCATCCCGACAAAGCTGGTGACATCCACCACCCGGTTGTCTTTTTTAAGGATCTTTTCAAGTTCTTTTACATTACCCTCAGTTTTCTCCAGAGAAGTTCCGTTAGGCATCCAGACCTCCATATTGAACTGATTTCTTTCGCTGATCGGGAAAAACTCCGAATCTACTTTGGTGGCAATAAACAGGGCGCTAACAATCGATAACACACCGATGAGCATGGTTATCTTCGGCCATTTGAAGGCCAGTCCCACCCCATTATCAAATACGGTCTGAAGGTGATCCAGCATATTTTTCTTCACAGGCCTGTCACTTACTTTATGTTTTAATCCTTTTTTAATGAATACATAGCAGGTATATGGCGTAAGGAACAGCGCAACGAGCATGGACGTAATCAATGCAATAGCTACCGTCAATGGCAATGAAACCATAAAATCCTTCGCGACTCCTTCCATGAACAAAGCTAGCGGAGCAAATGCAAATATAATGGCCATCGTTGCCGTAAAAATAGGAAGTGCCAATTGCTGGGCGGCCTGCCAGGCGGCGGTCCAAGGGGTTAATCCTTCATCCAGCTTTTCAATATAGTTGTCGACGACCACAATAGCATTATCCACCACCATTCCGAGAACGATGATCAAAGCGGCAAGGGTTACCTGATGAAGCTCCAGCCCCACGATTTGCATTAATCCAAATGTAATTACGATAGAAATAGGGGCTGCTGCTGAAGCCACACCGGCTACCCGTATAGGAAGCAGTAACATTACCACCAACACTACAGAACCAATCGCCATCGCAAATTCAACCATAAAATGACTGATACTTTCTCCCACCGCTTCCGGCTGATTCACAATCGTTTTCATATGGATATCCGGCGGAAAATCTTTCTGGATGTCCTCGATCTTTTTCTCCACTTCTTTCCCGAAGGCAACGATATTGTTTCCGGGCTGCATATCAACGGTCAGCACCATGGCCTTTTCATCACCCACTCTTACAAATGAGGAAGGTTCTTCAAAACGTCTTTCCAGATCAGCAACATCTTTCAGCCTTACAACATTGCCTGCCGGTGTGGTATAGACGATCTGCTCGGCAATATCAGACATATTCTTGTACCGGCTGTTGGTGTACACCGGAATGATGGCATTGGAGCCTCCTGATATTTCTCCATTATAGCCTGTTACATTTTGCTGCTGTATCGCATTCACGAGCGTATTCACGCCAAAACCATACTGCTGAAGTTTCTGGTCATTAATTTTAATATAAATCTGCTGTCTCTGTCCCCCGGAACGATTGATCTTGGAAACGGTAGGGATCACCTTCAATCCGTCTTCCAGCTTATCGACATAGCTTTCGATCTCAGCGTATGACCTTTCTTTGGAAGACACTGAAATAATCATCGCCGTCACATTGGCAAAATTACTGTTGATAAATGGCCCGACAACACCGGCAGGAAGCTTCGGACGCAGATTGGCATCCATATCCAGCTGAAGGGTGTGCCAAAACTTCTTACGGTCTTTGACATCGGCATTCATTTCTACGGTGAAAAATACCTGCCCTTCTTTGACTTCAGCTTTTACTTTTTTCTTTTTGATCTCTTCAAAGGAGAAAAGATACTGTTCTATCTTTTTTGCTACTTCCTCTTCTACCTGATGCTCATCGGCTCCGGGATAAAAGGCATATACCGCAGCTACAGGCATGTCGATGCGCGGGTTTTCGCTTCGGGGCATATTCACCAGGGAATTGATCCCCATCACCATCAACAGCACCACCAGCACAATAACTACCTGCTTGTGCTTCATTGCAGCTTCCAGAAAATGCACTTTTTTATTCGTCATTTCTTTCATTTCTTTTTGAATTAAAACTTAACCGGTTTGCCATCTTCAAGACGCGTCTGCCCGGAAATAACGACCTGGTCATCCGGAGCCAGTCCGCTTTTGATGATGACATCACTGGTACCAGCCATATTCTGCATTTCCACTCTCTTTTTAAAGGCGGTAGCGCCGTTCTTGGCAGATTTTACGGTATAAACGTAGCTGGAACCATCAGGACTTTTAAGTACTGCCTGAGCAGGGAGGATAATAGCATCTTTGCTTTTTCCTGTATTAATGTTGATATCCGTGATCATCCCCGGCAATATCTGGCCTCCCGGATTATCGAGTCGGATCTTTACGGTGTACGTTCTGGAATTGTCATCCGCCTGTGGATTGATGATCGTGATATTTCCGTGAATCGTACGATTGAGACTTGGAATGGAAACCTCTGCAGGATCTCCTATTTTCAGTGAGCTGATCTCATTCTCTGTGATGGATGCAGTGGCATATACTTTATCTGTTTTCACAATAGTAAATGCGGGAACTCCGGGTGCTGCTGTGGCGCCGGCTTCGGTTTGTTTCTGAGAAATAATCCCTGAAAATGAAGCATAAAGCTTGGTGTCACTAAGGTTTTTCAAAGCCATATCCCGATTGGCTTTAGACTGTGCCAGCGCTACTTTTGCGGCGATATAATCTCTTTCCGGTAAACTTTTTTTAAGATAAAGCTGGTTGAGACGGTTGAAATTATCCTGGGCCTGCTCCATTCCTGAACCGGCAACGGCCAGGGCATTCTGATAGGTGCTTGTTTCAATGGCCGCCAAAAGCTGGCCTTTGGATACGCGCTGTCCCTCCTGAACATACACGGCGGTCACACGGCCGGAAACCCCAAAACCAATGCTCACACTGTTGTCTGCAAGGATATTTCCACTGTAAGAGAATGTTTCAGGGCGGGAAACGACCTCTATTTTCTGCACGCCCACCTTCACAGACTCAGCTTTGACCGTTGGCTGTTCCTTCTTACCACATGCTGAAAGCAGCAGCAGGCTTCCTAATAAAAAAAGACTTTTCGTTCTTTTGACTATCATAAAATAAATTTTTACCGTTAAAGAGAACTCACTCGTAAATTGGTTCACGATGCAAATTTGAGGTAAGGAAAAACATAATAAAAGGTCTGTTTTTGGCTCATATTGGTCTAAAACGAAACGCTATTGTAGTATATATTCTGCTTGTATGTAATAATATAAATGTCAAAGAATGGTGGCTTCGAGCGACCTCAGCCTACCAGATTAGGGTATCTGGGATTGTAATGCCCTTTGACAGGCTCAGGGTGACAAGAGTGCATAGTTTCGGTGACAGACCATTATCAAAATATTTATTGAGAAGCACGAGCTTGGAAGCTCACACTAGAGAGAGAACATGGGGCATCCGTTCAATGATGACTTCGGCTCCGCTCAGTCACTAGTCGTAAAGCGGGCCTTCGAGTCACCTCAG
>Ga0065704_10071612_pt1 | contig 10517 bp, 8 predicted proteins | sample SwiRhicommuniRL2_FD_59091 | JGI IMG/M metagenome (GOLD analysis project Ga0065704, IMG submission 59091) | Switchgrass rhizosphere bacterial communities from Rose Lake, Michigan, USA - RL2 v2 (version 2) | ecosystem: Host-associated > Plants > Roots > Rhizosphere > Soil | place: East Lansing, MI | reverse complement strand
CAACCGCCGCTCGGGTGTGTCTGCATGCGTGGCTGGCCGAACGTGGCGGCGCCGGTAACTTCGAGGGCGATGCGATCTTGGCTCGACTGCGCCAGGTCATCGAGCGGTTTGGAGAAAGCCGCTTTACCCGCTGGGGAATCCGCCGCCGCCAAGCTCGATGAGCACGGGCCGCGCACGATTGATCGGTTGGGCTTTCGCAAGACGCTGGAACACGGCATGGGCGACGCCCTGCACACCACCAACACCTATTACGTACTGCCTGAAGCCTGGAGGACCGAGATCTTCAAAGGCATGAACATCAGTGCGGTGAACAAGGAGTTGCTGCAACGCGGCGTGCTTGAGCCGGGTTGTGACGGCAAGGCCTACAGCTTGATCTGTCTGCCCGGGTTAGGGCCCCAGCGCTGCTACGTGGTGAAGACCGTTCCAGGAACGGACGAAGGCGAGGCTAAGGCCGCCTGACGGCATGCCTGCTGATCGAGGTAGCGCCGGCTCATTTCTGGCCTCGCCAGCCGTTCCACAACCATCCCTATCAACCGCAGTACCCAGAGACAATACAGATGAACACTATCCAAGAACTGAAAGACCGCCGCGATCAACTGACCCTCGAAGTGGAGAGCATTCAGGGTGACCTGGCTCCCTTCGAAGAGGCGCTGGAAAGCCCGGAGGTTATCCAGCAGGGCCGTCAACGAGCCGTGCAGGATGAAATCAACGATCACAAAAGACGCATCGACTCGCGAAATCTGGAGATCAGCAACCTGAATCAAAAGATTCATCGCCTTGAGAGATTGGCAAACCGTGAGAGCTTGGCTGCGGGATATCTCAGCGATATGGCGAACTGGAAAGCCGACGAGATGGAACTTAACGAAAAGCGCAGCAGCATCGAGACCCGGTTGCAGCAGGTCCGCCAGAGCGATCAGGAAGACATGGCAAAAGCTCGACAAGCTGAAACGGACGCGGCCACCGCTTATGCACAGGCTGTCGCCTGGGGCGATGTAGAGGGCGAAAAAGCGGCTAACGCAGAAGCTCAAAAGGCAGCAAAAAACCTCACGGCTGCGGCTGAGCATCACCGCCGCCAACAACTGCTCATCACCGCACTGGAGCAGGAGCTGGTGACGATTGATCTGCATATCACAGAGGCACAAAAGGAACGCACCGAGATCGAGAATAAAGCGGCTCACCTGGCGAACACTGTGCTGGAAGAACAGTGGAATGAGGCCGCCAAAACACTGCTGGAGACCGGCGGCAAGCTGTGGGCCGCACGCAACCTGATTAGTCGTGACCCGGTTGCACTGATGAAGCTGGATATCCCTGAACTGGGCGAGCACTTTGGAAGCTGGACCTGGCGAGAACTCGCGGCTCGCTCACACCAACACAGCCTGCTTGACCTGTTGGCGGCCTAACTCAAACCTTCCCCGAAGCAACCGGCGAGGGTCGGCTGCTTCGGGCCAACCATCGGTCTAACCATGAATAAACCACCACAGAACAGTGCGCAAATGCCTGATTTCCTAAAGGCCCGCAAGCTCCATTTGGCCGGAATAATCGCCGTTGTGGACGACATAAAAAAGCTCAATGCAAGAGCAAACAAAGACACTAAAGTTGAGATGCTCACGATTGATGCAATCAAGGCAGAGCTTGATTTCATTAAGCTCCAGCTCAACAGAAAGAGCGAGTGACGAAGAAGCGGAAGGCTGAGCAGCTTCCGCTTCTCCAGATCTTGTCCGTACAACTCATGGGGTTAGACCTTTTCGGCTTCTGATCTATGGCAAACCTGGGCTTAGGACCGCTCTCGTGCCGACTCTGTTGAAAACAGCCAACCGGCCCTCGCGCGCCGTGAATTGAAAAGTGAAAACATCATTTTCGCACGCTTATGTGAAATCTGAGTCCAGGCACATTCTGCTCAAAACACGAATTTCAATCTCAGACGTGTGCTTCTATTTCAACAGAACCGGCCAAAAGCTGCCATTCGTGAACATGCCAAATGATTGGGCTGCTTTCAATAAACAGCTCACTCAATGATCTGGGTTAGTACATTAAGAGATCGAGATTCCGGATTAAAATAACGTCCAACAACAAGTTCACCATCCTGAAGTTCTGGATTAATTTCAGAGGTGGCGTAGATCACTTGAAATGGTACTCCAATTTTCTCACACTCAGACACTATTAAGGCTTGGAGATTATGGCTTCGCTCTTTTTCCATTCCTCCATCGTCAATTCCATCCAGCATTATAAAACGCGGGACTCGCATATAAGGCAACTCTGTGCTTGTTTTAAGCAATGCTAAATGAAACACATGGCGGAGTACGACTGCGGAGCTTTCCGAAAAATTTCTTGAGCCATTCACAAGAACGGTGTTATCAATAAAGCTAAAATCAACCGAACTAGCATTTATAAACTCAGGCTGCAAATGAAGATCTTTTTTTAGCAGCGCCACCATATTCTCTGAAAGTTTCGCTGACACTTCTTTTTTTCGTTTCTCTTGCTTTCTTTCCAAGCCGTCGATAATGTCATTAAGACTCTCTATTTTAGCAGTCAACTCACTCCGGTTTCTTTGCAATTCTGAAATGACAGAATATAGCTTTTGATCTTCATAAGCTTGCTTGATTTCTTCATCTAAAGACCCTAACCGTCGGACCGAGTCCTCGAGGAGAGTTTCAACGTTACTCGACCAGTGAGAGGACATAGAAGCATATTCAACTTCTAATCGCTTAACGGCCTCTACAGCCAAAGGAATATCCCTCGAAAGCTTTGCAGCCTCCTCTTCTTTTACATGGAGCAATAACGATGACTCTTTAATCTGGATAGATAGTTCGTTCCGCATCCTTAATATATTGGAGTCGCTAGCACCTTCGGCCAGCTCATGTTTACATAAGTGGCAATCATGCGAATCGGAAGTATGGGCCTTTAACTCCGTCAAACAGCTGGGACAGAACAAAAATGATAAAGCTCCAAAATAATTCCGAGTCTCCTTCGAGTCATCTAAACCAGTGAGTCTTGCCTGTAGCTCCTTTAGAAATAATTTAGAATCAGCAATCTCCAAATTCAGTTTAACCAAACCATCTTTCAGTACGGATTCATATTTATTTGCGGAATTTAGCCGAGTGCGTATCCCATCGACCTTCGCGGAGGCCGCATTGGCCTCTTTCTTCGAGAGTGAGCGCTCAGATTTTAACCCGACTATGTATTCAGTTAATCTTTGTCGCTCAGTTTCTAACGCTGGAATTTTACTTCTGGATGCCTCTATATCAGGTGTTTGGCCAGATCGACCTAATACATTAAATATACCGCGAAGCTCGCCAACTATCTTATCGAGCGACTTCCCAACCTCGCGCACTTCTAACTGAGCGGCATACAAATTGTCATCGGACACCCCGCAGAGATAACCACCGACCATATCTCTTGTTAAAGCGCTATCGAAGCTATCAATTCTAAATATCGGACTGTGTACAGAAGGCTGATCGGCGTACAGAACACGTAGCAGTTGGTGCATTGTTAAGTTTGACGCAGCGGCACCCTGTGCTTGCGGAATTTCCAAGGCAGAAAAGAGAGCTTGGGAAAAACTTATTTTTTGCTCTGACCGCCGAAACGGATAACGCTCCCATTTATTTACTCCTGCACTAAGTGCAGATTCGATATTTCCCCAAAAAATATTTAACGGCCGCTGACTCTCAGGTTCTATGTCTCTCAGCAGAGTAGCAGACACCCCATTTAAATGAACCTCTACCATCGTCGCCGAACACAACAGCGCCTCTGGTTTCCATCTAATATTTTCAGCCCCTAGAGAATAGGCTAAAAGATCCATTATGGTAGTCTTGCCAGAGCTATTACGGCCTCTAATAATATTTACGCCGTCATGAAACTCACAATCGAAAGCGTGATGCCCCCCTTGAAGGACTAACAATCTACGCACACTAAGCGTAGGTTTAAGATATGTCATATTTATACTCCAACAATCCTGTTCTGTGCTTTAAACCATTGACACCTCGTAATGGAAGCATCGCCAGATCATGCAGTATAAAATCTCCTATTTCGGGACGACTTGCTAAAAAATCTGAGATCCTCGCCTGTAACGAAATAGGAAGCTTTACGTCAGTCCGCACAATAACTCCGTCAGAATAGCTCTCGCGATTTGCTATTCCTGAAGCAACCAAGCATCCGACGGCTGACATCTGAATTGCATGCATATCTTTGAATATGAATGATGGGTCAAACGGATCGTGATAAATATTCTCAAACTTCTTAGCTAAACGCTTTCCATGAGTTAACGTTTTCGGAAGCGTAATTCCTTGCACTGCGGAAGGAAAGGTCAAATAAAAGTCGAGTAGTCTAGCCTTATCGTACTCCAGGCTCGGAATGACGGACAGAATTGACAGCATTCGAAATACGCAATGATATGCATCATAGGCCGGATGGTAAATCAGCATATTTGTCCCACCTTATATGACAATTACCGCCAAGAAAATACAGCAACCCCAATAAGTCCTTGACTGAAATCTCCAAGAAATTCTCACCGAGCATCGAACATATGTTATGGAGGATACTATTGATTGCCGCATCAACTACTACTCGGTCCCCACCTGACTCTATAACTGGGGTCACCACAAGCATGTAGTTTGTGTGGAGCTCGTCCAATAAAATTGTGTAAATTCTCTGCGCGACTCTAGATGACTGCTGGCGCATCACCATTTTGGCCGCTTGCTCTTTTTGACTCATCGCAAAATAAAGCTGATCAGTTCGCCCGCTCTCCCGTAGCTTCGCCTCAAGCCCTCGGACGTCGCCTTCAGTAGGGGTCGCAAGATAATGATTAAGTTTTTCGCAGAAACCACTGCCATCTCTCTCATCAACTTCCGCCGCACGAAGGCGAGCATAGAGTAAGGTCAACTCATTCAGAGTCGTACCTTGGCGCATATCAATATTAAGTTTATTGATATCTCCCGCAGCCATATCACCATGTACGATATTATTTGACTGATCAGACACGTTACTTACTGCCGATTGTTTTTATTCATGTCGCCAGCCGACATATCGCCATGAACGGTATTGTTATTCTGCACCGTCCTTCTGGATTGAGAGTTATTCATCTGAATTTTACTGACTACAATTTTTGCAGTCCAACCGGCACCTAAGCCAGCTAAAAATGTAATTATGTGCGTAAGATATTCCATTATCGATCCTGGATGATTCGCTGAGATGCTGATAGCAGACTAGCGGAGTGCCATCAGGCCGTCCAGCATTGTTGCTCATCGAATGAGCCCTTAATGCCCCATCTATTTCATCAAATCCGGTTTCTGCGAACGCGACCATAGCGAAATGTCGGCGCCTGGTCGAAATGCGCCTTATTTGACCCAAGGCTCTTGGCCAATCGCTGCCTTCCACGACCGACTCAAACCGACCCAAGACAGCCCTTCGCAGAGCACTAATGAAGGCCTACAGCGGACAAATGGCACCGGGCGGGTTTGAATACGGGCCTTCCTCCGCTGAGGCCCAAGCTCGGAGCAGCCTGCTGCGATTTGAAAACTAGTTCGACGCCTCAAAGTTACTTTACGTTAGCCGCCAACAGATAGAACTGTGTACATAGAGGGCTTGAGCACCTAGGTATAGTAATTGCGTGTTGCTGAGTCGCTGAGTCGCTGAGTCGCTACCTTGCGCCAAATGAAATTGATATGCTTATCAATGAGAGGCAAAGGTAGTACCTAGCGTACGTTAATATGCAAAATCATGGGTTCACTTATCATGGAAAAAGTTGATCTTGAGGCGGTCGATCCAAAAGTCGAGCCGCTTGACGAAAAGTTACATCGCCTTGGAAGAGCTGCGATAGGTGCGATACCCGTTGTGGGAAGTCCATTACTGGAAATTTTTAATTCGTTGCTCGAAGCACCTTTAAATAAGCGCCGGACAGAAACAATGCTTGTAATTGGGGCAGCTCTTAACGACCTCATAGAACAAGGAGTTGTAACGGAGGCGGGGTTACAAGAAAATGAAGCATTTGTCAGTACTGTTGCAGAAGTTTGCAATATTTCCCTGAGGAATCACCAAACAGAGAAACTCGAAGCACTACGTAATGCCGTAATAAATTCTGCGTTACCTACATGCCCAAGCGATGATTGTCGGCAAATATTTCTTAATTTTGTAGACGTATGTACAGTTTCTCACATTAGATTACTGAAACTTTTCGAAGACCCTGATCGGTGGTTTGCGGATAACAATCGAGTTAAGCCGTACCAAACAGCTGTATCTTTATCTCAAATTATCGCAAGCGCAATGCCCGAATTAGTTGACAATCATGAAATTCTTGACAGCATATGGGCTGATCTCTATCAAAAAGGTTTGGTTGAGGTAAAGCAGCTTGAGATGATTCTAAGTGCGGATAGTTGCTTATCAAAACAGACCACGCAGTTTGGTAGTAAGCTCGTAACCTTTTTGAGTTAGCTGCCCAGGGAGTGAGAATATCTTGTGAAGCAGATTTTTTATGCTGGTAATGATCGCCAACCGTGTGCTGCGGAATATGCAATAGTCATGGATAATTCTGGCTGGATTCAACGTGCTCACATTGTTGTGGTTCAGTCGTCACAAAAAGGTGTATGGACCAGTCTGTATAATACCGACGAGGGGAGAGACAATGTATTAAACAGAATCTTGGCGCAAGATCTTCCAGGGGTTAGAGTAGAGTTCTTGACGTTTAATATTATCTTGGACCTAGCCACTCGAATGGAGGGTTTCCGTCTCCCTATAAGACTTAACTGGGATGATTATATGATCAAAGGTAATCCTTACAAGTCTAAATTTTCCTCAAGACTTAATCTCATTACTGCGCTCCTTCAATTCTTTCGTAAAGATTATAGAGAAACCTCCATTTGGAGTGGCCATGTGGTAGGTGGGTGCGCAGATTTTTTCACGGATTTGATGGATCCTGAACGGCACGCACTGGATATTATCGAAGCTAGTAAACTTCTCGAACAAGCCGGGTACAGTCGCCCCAAACGTCGCGGCTAACTCAAGCAAATGGACATATCTTAATTGGAGAATGTCGGGGCACGAGTGACGGGAAGCCAGGCGGAGTAGTAAAGCATCGAATTGCCGTAGCTGACGCTATCAAACATTTTTGACCGAAAGCTCCCCGTTCGTAATGGCCAGAATCGGCGAAATGCAGATTCAGCCGATTCCTATAGTAGCTATTATCAATCTGTAGGCCATCATGAAAGCCAATACCTTCAAGAACGGCTCCGTCGTGCAAATTCTTCGAATGTATATGGCCCATTCTCTGGTTCAAACGCTTCTGCAAACTCCAAGTGAGTGCAATACCGTTCAGCTATGCTTTCATCTCGAGCCGGTGGCATGAAGTCAACCTCCATATCTTTCATGATTTCGAAGACGGGCGATTTGTATGGGTTCGGTATGTATCCCTTTATAAAAGCTTGATAGAGAAACACCCATTGCCGATCTTTTTGGTAAACATCCAGTTTGCTAAGGGTTTCGAATACTCCTTGAAGGCTCTCTGTCCAACCGGTTATTTGCATTAATATACACATCGACAAGCAGTCTTGAGAACTGATAACCGCAGCCTCTGCCAAGGGGATGAGGGTCAGGCCATGCTTGCCGATGAAGTATAGAGGCCAGCACATTCCATCCGAGCGCCCATTTTTGGAATTCTCTATTATAATTTGGTTCAGCCTTTCTTCGTAATCAGAATATTGAACCTCATGCTTTTCGAAGATAATTCCCAAATAAGGCAGCAGTAACGGGTAATGCCAACTTAAGTTTATTACGTAGTCAGTAATTACTCTGATCCAATCCTCATCAAGCAAGTAGATCAGCTGCTGCATGGCGTACTTTAATACGCTACCATCCGGCGTTTGATTATTTAGCGAAATTGCATACTCTAAAAAGTGTATCGTATCATCCATAGCATACTTTTTTCCTTCTCCTACTTTTTGTGGGAGTGCGGCGTGGAGCTTTGCCACCCAGTCCGTTTGTATTGCCGCGGGCAATTGTTCGACTTTGGTTTTGGATAGATTCAGTGAGAATTTAAACTTTTTTAATTCACCGGAAAGATTTTGCAAAAAAAGTTCGGCCTCCGATGAATCTTTGCAATAACACACATAATCATCAACATAACGAACAAACTCATACCCTGCTTCATGTAGCCTTTTGTCTACTACGCCTAATATTATTTCTACGATGACTGTCGAGGTAGCCGGTCCAATTGTAATACCCTGAGTTTCAAGGCGTCGTGTATTCCTTTGCCACTTATCCAAGTCTGTAGACCAGTGATTGTTGGCATTGCCCTTTACCCCAAGCTGTCTCTTGGCTTCTTCCTCACCCATTCCCGCCCATTCAATTGCATGCGTGTAGACAGAATTGAAGCAGCTTGCAACGTCCGTATTTACTATGTAACGCTTACCGAATGATGTCTGGCTTTTCTCCAAAACTTTCTCTCGAAAGCTGTCGTAGTTCATTACAACTAATCGTTTGTCTACGTGAAAGTACGGCTTGATTTTACTAATTTCGTTATCGCAGACTCCCCGAATATGCTCCCAGTTTTCAGAGATACATTTTGCAAGGCGCCCATATGCCTGCGGATGGGGAATTCCAAGAAGTCTGGGGACATTATTGTATCGAGTAGAGGCATATTCAACAAAATCAAAGCCTTTGGATGGCCTCCCAGCTCTATTGCTCTCTGGATCTTTAGCACGTTCATCGCAAGCATCTGGCTCCTGAATGATTCGGAGTACTACTTCGGGAGTGAATCGTCTGCAATCGAAGATCGGCGGAATCTCGCCAACCCCCTGTTTCTGATTTGGGAAGTAGTTGAATCGGGTGAGCGCTTCAAACACAAATCTTTCGTCGTCCATTGTGTAAACTCTTATATTAGATTAAACAAATCTTCTAGGTTAACCCTTATTAAATACTGGAACGTATATTTCCCAGATTCGCCGATATCTGGGTTTACCATTCAGGTAAGCAGGATAGTACAAGAAGTTGTTTTGCGTAGCGTTCCCGCCATTAAACTTCTAGTATTTTAGAAACTGCTTGATTGTATGGAAGCAGGTGATGCTCTCGTCGTGGCAAAACCCACCTGGTTTAACATCCGATTTTGGCCGGTTCTGTTGAAAACAGTCGATTTGCCCACAACACAGATTTCAATCCCAAGCGCGAACTTTTCTGCCGTGGAAACCGAAGTCGACTTTTTCAACAGGATCGGCCGGTAGCGGCGCTGAGCGAAGAACACTGGTCCGATGGTATTCGCGTTGGTCATCATAAACTGATCCACGCAGAGAATTTATTGATGTAACACATACTTCCCATGTAACACGTCTATCCGCAATCGAAGCACAGCTGTGTTACGCCATATAAAACCATTAAAATCAGATAGTTATAGATTTATGTAACAGGCGTAACACCCGTAACACGGTTTTATTAGGGTATCCCCAGAGCCCCATGAGTATTGCGCCTCCAGCGAAGGGAGATCGATCACGCTCTTGGCTTTGGTTAGATCGCGGGGGCCCCTTCGCATGTTGGTTTGCCACGGGGTAGGAAACCCGCGTGATCGTGTCAGCGGAAAGGTGCCCAGCTTAGTGAACAGATGACCCAGGTTAACTGCTGTTCACCAGTGCATTCGCCCTATGAATCGAAAGCCGCTGGGGACCCTGGGCATTTCGGATAGACACGGGGCATAGAACCCGCGCGTTCGTGTTAGCGGATGGATTTTTTAAGTTGGTTGACAGGTTGACGTGGTTGACACCCATCACCATGGTTGACGCAATGCAGGTGTTCACTATCAGCAACAGATACAGCCACCTTTACCGAAGCTGTAACGATGGCCCTTTTTCTTCAAGATCCTTTCAATTTCAACGATTGAAATTTCAGTAACTTCCGGCACCTCCCACTAACTCGATCCCGCGGGTTTCATGCCCCGTGCTGGAAGAAAAACCTCAGGGTCCCCAGCAGCTTTTCAGCCCCGCCCTCCTTTTGCACGGACGCAATGGCACCGCCGAACGAAACACCGACTAGTATCAGAACAGAGAAAGTTATCAATCAGGGGTAGGGAAAGCGCTATGGATATGGTTCGTGTTAACTCGACGGCTATCACAGCTGTCGGCTATGACCCCGCGACAGGCAGGATGAAAATCACGTTCAAGCAAGGGCGTACTTACGACTACTGCCGCGTCCCACCTAACATTCATCAGGGCCTCATGGGGGCCGGCTCGAAAGGTACTTATTTCGATAGGATGATCAAGGATCGGTACCAGTGCTAGACCTGGGCATACAGGCGTATTTCAAGCCAGATGCACACCCAGCACGGGGGGCCGTGTATGCCCTCGTGTATGCCTAACCGAAACACCACCACAAGAACCCTTATAAACCGGGCATCTTACCGCCCAGTTCAAACGACGCCGGGCACCATATAGCAGTCTCGGGCTGTCTCAGACAGTCTACGAAACGCCCCAAGAAGCCCGCCCAGTGCGGGCTTTCTTGTTTCTGGCTGTTCACCGCTGTCTTCCCCCCCCCCGCGAATCCCC
>Ga0065704_10071611_pt1 | contig 10521 bp, 9 predicted proteins | sample SwiRhicommuniRL2_FD_59091 | JGI IMG/M metagenome (GOLD analysis project Ga0065704, IMG submission 59091) | Switchgrass rhizosphere bacterial communities from Rose Lake, Michigan, USA - RL2 v2 (version 2) | ecosystem: Host-associated > Plants > Roots > Rhizosphere > Soil | place: East Lansing, MI | reverse complement strand
TACAGATTGTCAAAAATTAATTAACTCTAAATCTAAGACTGATGAAACTATTGATGTTATAGAATATCAAAAAACATTTAATTATATAACTGATACCGACGTAAAGAATAAATTAAATGGTTTCATAAGTATAGTCAAAGGCTTAGAAATAGCAAATCTTGTAAAAAAACATCAATCGGCAATTTTTGAAGCAAATATTAGAGATTTCTATAAAAGAAATGATCTTAACACTAAAATTACAGCAACTAGTGCAGATGAAAATGAGTCAAAGTTTTTTTGGAGCTACAACAATGGGCTTACGATGATTTGCACCAAAGTTGAAGAAATGCCTAATAATAAATATAAACTTTATAATCTTCAAATTGTTAATGGATGCCAAACATCCAATGCGATCTATATTGCATTAAAGAATAAAGAAAGAATAGAAGAATTAAATAAAAAAAAGAGTGACGGCCCTTTAACAAAAAAAGAGCAAACTGAATATGAGGAAAAAGTAAAATTGCAATTTAATGATAACACTACACTTTTAGTAAAAATTATTGAGACAAAAGATGATGACTTCGTTTATCGAATTACTGAAACTACAAACTCTCAAACTCCAATCCAATCCTTCGCTCTAAAAGCTAATGACGATACACAAAAATTAATTGAGAAATATTTCGAAACAAAAGATATAAGTTATGAACGAAGAATAAATAGTCTAAGAAATAAAGGCCATAAAAACATCTATACAATTCAAAAATTATTTCAACTTTTTACTGCTCAAATCCTAATAAAACCTTCGCAAGTAAAAACAAATCCAAAAAGTATGTTCGCTTCAACTTATGATAATGTTTTCCCCCCTACAAATGTCAAAATTATTAATTATGCACTTTATCTAATTCCAATCAAGGTAGATATAGCTTTAACAAAAGGGATTAAGGAATATTATAAGATAAATCCAGAAGTCGATAATTATACTAAAACCTTAATTTCTTATGGAAAATTACATCTAGGGTGCTTTATATTAAGTTCGATCCTTAAAAAAGATTATATAGAAAAAACCATTGTAAATAAAGAAGATTATATTTTAAATGAACTAGATAAAAATTTTCAACATCATTTAAAAGATGCCCTAGAAAATTTTGAAAGGGTCATGAAAGCTTTCGCTGGATCTAAAAAAGAATCTATTCCTATCGAAATTAGAAAAGCTGAATTAGATTCTAGAATTGCGCGATTTTTAAAACCTCGCAAATAGTCTTTATTCATCAAAATTAACAACAAAAAACCGCCTCACAGCGGTTTTTTTAATTCCTTCCCCAAACACCTCACACCAAAAAGAGCCCGTTTTTCTTCCGCACCAATAGGCACATCAGAATGATATAAAGCCAAATCATGCACGATCCGCAAAGACTTCGACAATTCCGAAGCTCCGTAGAACAGCACAAAATCAATAAATTCACATTGAGACGGTGTTAACCACACCTGTACTTTCGATACGTTTCGTGTATCATCCGATGTGCCGCCAGAAGTAGTTAGTTCGTCACATTGGTTTTTAAAAGTTTGCATACTCCTTCACTAGTTTTAAATTTTACTTTGTAACAATTAATGAAGTTTGCATCACAAACATACATATTTATTTAAAATAAACAAATTAATTTACAACACTTTACAAAATAAACAAAAACTGTTTCTATCTAAAAGTACTTTGCCTAATTTCAAAACTATTTTTTTTCTAGGCGCAATGCTTTTTATGCGTAATAGCAATAAATTTTAGTGTAAATACAATTATTTTCTTGCACCTACGGAAACCCGTAAGCATACTAAAAATCAATCCGTTATATTTGATTGTTTTGAACTTTATATTAACCTTTACACACTACCATTTATGAAAAAATTACTTCTATTAGCAATCCCCTTACTACTGTTCGGGTTTACATCGCTCAGCAGCAACCCTAAAAAAGAAGAAGCCAATCGCAAAAAGATGCTTGCCAACTCTTTGTGCGTCGCATCCTGTACAACAACGCATATCAGGGTAAAGATTGCAGGAGACCCGCTGCCTCCAGGAACCATCAATTGGTATCTTGACGGAGTTCTTGCCGCTACCGGAAGCCGTATCTTTAATGTCCCAAAAACGGCTACAGTCGTAACGGTTACAGTTGGCAGTCCCGGAGTTTTGATTGCAGGAGATAACATATCAACATTAAATGCGCAATGTGCCGCCCCTCCTTGCCCATAATAAGTACAATACGTGATAAACAAAAAAGCCTCTATCCAATAGAGGCTTTTTTAGTGTAGGGCTGCCGAAAAAAGAAAAATGCGCCCTGCTAGTAGTTTATAGTGAGTAGAAATTCATTTCATGTCTTTAGAAACTTCTTTCACGTCTTTAGAAATTCATTTCATGTCTTTAGAAACTCCTTTCACGTCTTTAGAAATTCCTTTCACGCCTTTAGAAACTCTTTTCACGTCTTTAGAAACTCCTTTCACGTCTTTAGAAACTCCTTTCACGCCTTTAGAAACTCTTTTCACGTCTTTAGAAACTCCTTTCACGCCTTTAGAAACTCTTTTCACGTCTTTAGAAACTCCTTTCATGCCTTTAGAAACTCCTTTCACGCCTTTACAAACTCTTTTCACGTCTTTAGAAACTCATTTCACGCCTTTAGAAGCTTCTTTCATGGCTTCCGAAGCCCAATGGGCCTAGGCCGTAGCAATCCCCAAGCTTTCCGCAATCTTTAACGCACATTTCTCGCCATCAATAGCGGCCGAAATAATACCGCCCGCATAACCCGCACCCTCACCGCACGGATACAAGCCTTTCAATTGCACATGCTCCAAAGAATAAGCATCCCTCGGAATCCGCACTGGTGATGAAGTTCTCGATTCCGGCGCATGCAAAATAGCCTCGTTCGTCATATACCCTCGCATCGACTTCCCGAACTGAACAAACCCCTCGCGCAAAATCTGTGTCAAGAAGCCCGGAAAAACCTGCCCCAGTTCCACAGGAGTCGTCCCCGGAACATACGAAGTCTTCGGGATATCCGCCGAAACCTTGCCCTGCGTAAAATCAACCATACGCTGTGCCGGAACCCGTTGCGTCTCTCCCGCCAGATGCCATGCCCTTTGTTCAATACTTTTTTGGAATTCCATTCCTGCCAAAGCGCCAAACTTAGCAAAAGGCTTAAAATCTTCTAGTTTTAACTCCACCACAATACCCGAGTTGGCCGTTTCCTGATCTCGTTTAGACGGAGACCAGCCATTCGTAACCACTTCCCCAGGACTTGTAGCACAAGGCGCAATCACCCCACCCGGACACATACAAAAAGAATACATTCCCCTTCCATTCACCTGCTTCACAATCGAATAAGGCGCCGGCGGAAGATACTCTCCCCTATAATCGCAACTATACTGTATGCTGTCAATCAGCGTCTGCGGATGTTCCGCACGAACGCCCAAGGCAAAAGGCTTGGCCTCTATATATATTTTCTTTCGATCCAGCAATTCAAAAATGTCACGTGCCGAATGTCCCGTTGCCAAGATCATCTTCTCCGCTTTGATAACGTCGCCCTTTTGCGTCTGCACGCCTTCAACAGCATCTCCTTTCACCAAAATATCCGTCACGCGCGTGTCAAACAACACCACGCCGCCAAACTCAATAATCTTTTCGCGCATCGCCTTGATAATCTTCGGCAATTTATTCGTCCCGATATGCGGATGCGCTTCTATCAAGATCTCCTCAGAAGCTCCAAAGCCTACAAACAATTCCAAGATACGGTCCACATCGCCTCGCTTCTTAGAACGCGTGTATAATTTGCCGTCAGAATACGTTCCTGCGCCTCCCTCACCATAACAATAGTTAGAATCCTCATTTACGACATGATCCCTATTAATTGCCTTCAAATCACGACGGCGTTCCTGCACGTCCTTGCCACGTTCCAGCACAATAGGCCTTAGTCCCAGCTCAATCAATTGCAGGGCCGCAAACAAGCCCGCAGGCCCCGCGCCGATCACAATCACCTCCTGCTTTCCAGACACATCTTTATAATCAGGCAATCCAATTTTAGTTTCCTCATACGCCTCGTTCCAGTACGCCTGAATCTTAAGATTGATTTTGATTGCCTTTTGGCGCGCGTCAATAGAACGCTTGATGATAGCAACATGCCTGATCTCTGCAGGTTTTACCTGCATCAGCTTGGCAACATGTTCGGTCAATAATTGCGGATTGGCAGCCACCTCTGGCGTCACCTGTATTTGAAATTCTCTTGGCATGGCGCAAAGGTAGAAAAAGATTATTTTCTTGCCATCAATTAATGGCTTTTCATAAATTAGAGATCGCATAAAAAAAGGTTTAGCTTTTGCCAAACCTTTTTAAAAGACGTAAATAAAAGTTTTATTTTTTGATAAACTTGTAGTTCATAACCTGATTGCCTACCTGCATTTTCACAAAATACATGCCTGTTTGCAGTTCAGAAACAGGAATAGAAGTACTATTTCCAGCATTTGAAACCTGTTTCACCAACATTCCGTTAATCGAGAATATAGAAATGTCCGAAATAACGTCGTTCGTTCTGTTATCGATAGTTAACATATTAGAAACCGGATTCGGGTATAATGAAATCAAGCTGTTAAGAGCAGGCCCGTCAACACCCAAAGCTACTGAAGATTCCAAAAAGTCAGGAATGCCATTCGCATTCGTGTCATCATCACCAGGATTATTGTTTCCGTTATAATCCTCATTAATGGTCAACACACCGTCGCCGTCATCATCATTATCTAAATAGTTCAAGATGCCGTCGTTATCTGTATCCATAATAGAATTCGTCTCATTTGAATTTCTTCCAGAATTAAAGACATATTCAAAAGAAGTCAAGACCATATCGCCATCATCATCATTATCCAAAAAATTTGGAATACCGTCTCCATCCGTATCATCATTTTCTAGATTTCCGTCTCCATTGGCATCTTCCAAAGCTGTGGCTACCGTATCTAAATCATAATCCACATTGCAGTTGATGGCTCTAAGAATTACTTGTGTAACTTGTCCGTTATTATCACCATAAAGAACTTGCTCATTAGGAATAATATTATCATAAACTAATGGCATCGGAAAAGCTTGATCTTGCAAATTCAATAAGGTTTCATAAAACACCATATCTGGAGCCATCAAATCATCTTTAATTACCTGAAGATTGAAAGTTTCAAGACCATCTGAGTTCGGGTCACATTTAGTATATTTATATGTATTGGTTTCCATCGGAAGACTGAACCTCCATCCTTCCTGAGTCGCTGTCCAAGACCCTGTATTTCTTCCCGGAGGCGTATAGGCAATCGCTCCAGTAGTATTGATAATTCCAGTTACAGCATTGCCGCTATTCCATGAAGCACAAAGAGGCTTGCTTACGATCTGCACATCTATAGTATTCAATGTTTCATAAAGTACCGCCTGAAATGTACTTTTTACATTGGAACAACCGCCGTAATGAGGCTGATTGTTATACATCAATATAAATTTTCTGTAAGGAGCAGCCCCTACAACCGAATAGGTAATGGATCCCGTTCCGTTAGTGTTATTCAAGTCGTGATAACAAGCCAAGATAGAATTCTTTACAGGAAAGTTTACATTTGGAATAGGACCCGAAAACTGCCAAGGACCATTTTCGTTCGGAAGATTTAGTCTAAAATCGATGTATCCATTAGCAGATACAACTATTTGATTATAAGTAATCCCGAAAAAAGTAAAGCTAAAAGGCAGCGTTATAATTGGCGAATTACGATCATCTATATTAGACAATGGAGTTGCTGCTGTCATAGTATAAGCCTGATGCGGTATCGAAGTTACCGTATACTGGGCGCTTCCTTTTACAGAAATCAATAGTAAAGGAAGTACTATGTAAAATAAATTTTTTCCTAAGTAATTATGTTTCATATAATTATTGTTTTTCGCTCAAATATATAAAAAACCTTACAGTAATTATTTTTTTTCTTCATAAGCCCTCAACGCAAACGAAGCCAGCCAATGCTCGCCCTCATAATTGCCATCTACGACAGAAGGAAGCGAAAAATCAAGATGATGGTCTGCCAGCGCTTTCAAATGCGAAAACTCCTTAGGATATTGGTTGATTAGGTAATACAAATTCCAAGCACGGCTAAAGTTTAAGCCGTCCAAATGTACCAAATGTCCGTCGGTTCTGTCCGAAACTCGTGCTACGTCCCAAGTAAACTTTTTGTCGAAAAGCGGCTTCGAAAAATCCTTTAACCATTTTAAAAATTCCGCTTTAGGCAGAATACGCTGCATGGTTCCAATCTCTTCCAAGCAAGGCGAAAGAAAATCCGTCCCGCTAGGTTCCCAATTCAACGGACACTCCCTATCCTTTTGGAATAACCTGATGGCATTCTCCTTGATGCTTTTTTGCAAAGCTACATTCTTAGAATACACCGCATAATCCCAAGCAAAATTAAGCCCGAAAGCCGTGTTCGAATGCGTTCCCGCCCTCACCGGATACAATAGTTTAGGCAAGAATTCGATATATCTTTGAATAATAAGGTCAGACAAAGGCTTTAAGTTGCCTGCCAATTCTTTGGCAAACGGTTCCGAAGAAGTTTCTAGCTCCAACTGCAGTTTCAACAGCCATGTCCAGCCATACGTACGCTCAAACGACTTTTCATGCGCCTTAGAAACATAGTCGATTTCCTTTTGGATATTCTCTTTAGAAAGATTAGTCCGCAGCTTGCTGATGATTTCCTCTTTCTTTGCCAGATTCGGAAACTTCTTCAACAAATACACCAAGCTCCAATGCCCATGCACAGACGAATGCCAGTCAAAACAACCATAAAATGCCGGATGCAATGCTTTAGGCGATTGCAATTCGGTACTGTCTTGCAACAACTGACCTAATTTGTTCGGATATTCCTGCTGCAAACACTTGATAGGCAGTGTAGCCAGATGATTCGCCTTTTCTAGCGTCAGTTCCTGCGAAAACCCAAACTGGAAACAAAGAAGAAAAAAGTAGTGAGATAATTTCATGGTGCATCTTTTCCCAAAAATAAACTTTTACGGCTAATTTGCCGCAAAAAAAGAACAAGCCATTTTAAGTTTGTAGATTTGCATTCCTAAACAGAACACGCCCATGTCAAGAAAAATAAAACTCATATGGGATTTCAGAGGACCTGCTGGCGCAAAAACAGCAGAGCACCACGAAATCCATCTTAAAGAATTCATCCAAGCCGAAAAACTACCGCTAAACATCACCGGATTCGAGGCCCTCAACGAAATGCACGCCATTGCCTATATGGTCGTTGCCGAAGAAAATATGATTGCCGTTCGTGATGCTTTGAAACCGCACCGTGGAGAAGTTTGGGAGGAATAATTTTGGATTTATGATTTTTGATTTCGGGCTTGTACTTTTTGATAGGGTATTTCATATTCTATGACTTTTGATTTCGAATTGAACCAAAAAAAAGATTCCAGAAAGCACTACCTCCTGAAATCTCATATCTTTAGCCATAAATCTAAAATCTTATATCAAAAATCCCAAGTTAATTCGCTACTTCGCTAATAAACTTAATGCGCATCAATCGAAGTTCTTCAATATCATAATCGCCATCAAACTCTTTCAATGCATCTTTTATATTGTCTGAATGTGACTCCATAAAATATTCATGGATTTCTTCCTGCTGGTCTTCATCCAAAATGTCGTCAATCCAATATTTGATATTCAATTTCGTTCCAGAATACACGATCTGCTCCATTTCTTTCAGCAAGACATCCATATCCAACCCTTTGGCTTTGGCAATATCGTTTAAAGAAAGTTTTCGATCAACGTTCTGGATAATATATAATTTCAACGCCGAGTTCGCTCCTGTAGATTTCACTACCAAATCATCCGGACGGATAATATCGTTGTCTTCCACATAACGGGCAATCAGCTCGACAAAATCTTTTCCGTATTTTTTAGCCTTTCCTTCCCCAACACCATGAACGCTTCCCAATTCCTCAATAGAAATAGGATATTTCAAAGCCATATCTTCTAAAGACGGATCTTGGAAAACCACGAAAGGAGGAACGCCTAGCTTTTTAGCTACTTTTTTACGCAAGTCACGCAACATGCCCATCAAAGCCTCATCAGCAGTGCCCGACGATTTTGCAGCCGTAACGATAGCCTCGTCTTCTGTCTCGTTATATTCATGGTCTTCCGACATCATAAATGAAGTCGGATTCTGGATAAAGGCAGCGCCTTTTTCGGTAAGTTTTAATATGCCATACGTCTCAATATCTTTTGACAGATAGCCATCTACCAAAACCTGACGGATTAAAGCCATCCAATAACGTTCCTCAAAATCAGAACCGCTACCAAAGAACTTCTGCGTATCGGTCTTATGCGCTTTTATCGTAGCATTAATCTTGCCTATCAGCGTAAAAATAATCTCTTTTGATTTGTATAAATGTTTGGTATCGCGAACTACTTTCAGCAATTTGACCACTTGGTCTTTTGCTTCCACTTTCTTCTTCGGATTTCTAACATTGTCATCCATATCGGCTCCTTCGCCAGTCTCGCTGTCGAATTCTTCACCAAAATAGTGCAGCAAGAATTTACGTCTCGACATCGAAGTTTCAGCATAAGCAACGACTTCCTGCAACAACGCAAAACCAATTTCTTGTTCCGCCACAGGTTTTCCAGACATGAACTTTTCTAATTTTTCTACATCTTTATACGAATAGTAGGCCAAACAATGACCTTCGCCACCGTCACGTCCTGCCCTGCCCGTTTCTTGATAATAACTCTCTAATGATTTCGGAATATCATGGTGGATCACAAAACGAACGTCTGGCTTGTCGATTCCCATACCAAAGGCAATCGTTGCTACAACGACATCCACATCTTCCATCAAGAACATATCTTGGTGTTTGGCACGTGTTTTAGCGTCCAATCCTGCGTGATACGGAACGGCACTGATACCGTTTACTTGTAATACCTGTGCAATTTCTTCTACCTTTTTACGGCTCAGGCAATAAATAATTCCCGATTTTCCTTTATGTTGTTTGATAAAACGGATAATATCCGATTCAATATTTTTTGTCTTGGTACGTACTTCATAAAACAGATTCGGCCTGTTAAAAGACGCCTTGAACGTATTGGCATTCACCATATCCAAATTCTTCAAGATGTCTTCTTGCACTTTTGGCGTAGCCGTAGCTGTCAATCCAATCACAGGAATGTCGCCCAGCTGCTTTATGATGGTTCGCAGGTTTCTATATTCAGGACGGAAATCATGTCCCCATTCCGAAATACAGTGTGCTTCGTCTATAGCCACAAACGAAAGCGGCACGCTTCTCAAGAACTGTATGTATTCTTCTTTAGTAAGCGACTCAGGCGCTACGTATAATAATTTGGTGATTCCCGAAACGATATCCTTTTTGACTTGGGCAATTTCGGTCTTGGTAAGTGATGAATTCAAAACGTGGGCGATTCCGTTTTCAGAAGAAAGACTCCTGATAGCATCGACCTGATTTTTCATAAGTGCGATTAGCGGGGAAACTACGATTGCTGTTCCATCCTTGATCAGGGCAGGCAGCTGGTAGCAGAGGGATTTTCCGCCACCCGTGGGCATAATAACGAATGTATTATTTTGGGTTATGATACTCTTGACAACTTGTTCTTGCAATCCTTTAAATTGGCCAAAGCCAAAATATTTTTTTAATTCTTTGTGGATGTCAATTTCGTTTGAATTCATTCTTTTTTAATGGTATTTTACATAAATTTGCACAACATAAAGATACAACTTTCTTTTATAACCACAAATTTTATAAAAAATCTGTTTTGATAGAAAAAGAAGCAATATTGGCCTCTGCCAAAAAAACAATATTAGCTGAAAGTAAAGCAATTGCAAATCTTTCAGAGCTCCTCACCAACGATTTTGCCGAAGCCGTAGAAATCATTTTCAAGTCAAAAGGACGATTGATTGTTACCGGAATCGGAAAAAGCGCCATCATCGCCCAAAAAATTGTGGCAACGCTTAATTCTACTGGAACTCCGTCAATGTTCTTGCATGCCTCCGAAGCCATTCATGGCGATTTGGGAATGGTACAGAAAGACGACGTGGTCATCTGCATTTCAAAAAGCGGCAACAGTCCCGAAATCAAAGTCTTGGTTCCTTTGCTAAAACGTTTCGGAAACATTTTAATTGCGATAACTGGAAATTTAACTTCTTTCCTCGGAAAAGAATCCGATTACGTCTTAAATGCGTATGTTGAATCAGAGTGCGATCCTATAAATCTTGCCCCGACAAACAGTACCACGGCACAGCTTGTTATTGGCGATGCTTTGGCTGTTGCATTGATGGAGCTTCGCGATTTCAAAAGCGAGGATTTTGCTAAGTACCATCCTGGCGGCGCATTGGGCAAAAAGCTTTTGCTTCGCGTAAAAGATATGCTGGATACGACGCACAAACCGGTCGTTTCTCCCGATTCCAGCATTAAGAAAGTGATTGTTGAGATTTCTGAAAAAAGACTGGGCGTTACAGCGGTTGTAGAAAACGAAAAGGTAA
>Ga0065704_10071606_pt1 | contig 10529 bp, 8 predicted proteins | sample SwiRhicommuniRL2_FD_59091 | JGI IMG/M metagenome (GOLD analysis project Ga0065704, IMG submission 59091) | Switchgrass rhizosphere bacterial communities from Rose Lake, Michigan, USA - RL2 v2 (version 2) | ecosystem: Host-associated > Plants > Roots > Rhizosphere > Soil | place: East Lansing, MI | reverse complement strand
TTGCTCGCGATGAGGCCCGCAGCCCAACATCCCTGTAACTGACCCACCGCCTTCGCGAGCAAGCTCGCTCCCACAGGAGAAACGCGATCACCAAGAACCAGGTCGGCTGTTAGGCCGCCTCGGCGTGGACGTTGATCTCGGCGCCCCGTTAACCACGATGGCCGAACGCAGGCATTGTGGAGTGGGCATCCCGGCATGATGGATGCCGGGATAGCCGTGCTGGGCCATGGATGGCCCTTCGCGGCGGCCCACGGAGCAATGCCTTCGTTCAGGCATGCCGAGCCTAGGCGAGGCACCAAGTGGTGGGGCAAAGCGTTTTTGGTTACTTTTGGCGCTCTTCCAAAAGTGACCCGCTGTAAGAGCGGAACCGCCAGCAGCCGTTACCGCAAAAACGGATATACACACCAAAGCAAGTAAATCCCGAGCCCCCTCAAAAAAAACGGCACATCCCCTTGGAAAAAGAGAGGTGCCGCTTTTGGAACCTAGGTGAACGGTATCGCCACATGAAGTGGACTTAAGAGGCAAACCGCCGCAACCCCACCGGTGGCACAAAGGCTTCCAGCTCGGCCTCCACCGCCTCGATTATTCGTTCAACATCCGGGGCATTCATCACAGTTGCGCAGGGGATACCCGCAATGGCGATCATGGTTTCGCCGCTGGCACGGTCAAACAGCCGGGCAACCATGCTGCCAGGCGCATCCATGCTCGCTTCGAATCCCATGGGATGGAAGTGCCAGCGCATCAACTGGCAAGCGTTGGGGAACGTAACCTTGCTGAAAGATCCTTTATTCATGTGTTGCCCGCCTTCTTCAATCGAGCGCTTCCTTTTGCTCATGTCAGGAAGGAAGAGCCATCATGGCTCTACCAGTGAGAACTAAAAATAGCACCTGAAAATGAAGCTCATGTGGATTTTTTCAGTCCGTTTTGCGATTGGTTCACTTTTTTTGATCTGGATCACGACTTAAGCGGCAATGTCCAGAATGCCATCACGCTTGGCTGGGGTTGTCCCGAGGCTTGGGCAATGGCTCTGGCACGCGGCTTTTCCAGGCGATGAGCAGGGCCAGGGTCATCATCGCCAGGGCGACGGCGAAGGTCATGTGCAGACCGTTCGTCACGGTCGCAGGGCTGGCGTGGGTGATGTCATTCGTCGCTGCCGCTGCCGCAAACACCGCGCCGAGCACGGAGGCTCCGGTGAAGAAACCCAGGTTGCGCGACAGGTTGAGCAGCCCGGCGATGACGCCTCGCCGCTGGGCAGCGACATCGGCCATGACTGCTGTGTTGTTGGCCGTCTGGAAGAATGCGTAGCCGAGGGTCGTCACCACGATAGCCGTGAGGTAGCCGACGATGCCAAGCGCAGGGGAAACCAGTGACAGCATCAGGCAGCCGAGGACCATGGTTGCCAGGCCGGCGAGCCGCATGGGCTGCACGCCGAAGCGATCCGCCAGGCGTCCGGCAGGCACTCCGGCCAGCGCCGCGACGGACGGCCCCGCGGCCAGCGCCAGCCCCACGAAGGCCGCCGGCAATCCGAGGGTGATGGACAAGTAAAAAGGCCCGACCAGAAGCGTCGCCATCAAGACCGTCGCGACCAGGGCGCTCGTCGCCAGGCCTGATACCAATTGCTTGTCGCGAAAGACTGCCAAGGGAATCAACGGCGATACGGCCCGGGACTGGGCCCGAATGAACAGTCCGCCGCCCACGAGCGCGATCAGCAGCAGCGCAAGATTCAATCCGCCAAAGTTTCCGTGTTCGGAGGTCATGGCCAAGGCATAGGCGGCGAGTGTCATTGCCAACAGCAATGTACCGGTCACATCGAGGCGGACTCCTTCGGGCTTCAGCGGCACTTCACGCACCGGTAGCGAATACCACGCCAGCCCTAGCGTCAGCAGGCCGAGGGGAATGTTGACCAGGAACAAGGCCGGCCAACCGAACCCGCTGATCAACATACCGCCAAAGGACGGTCCAAGGGCTGTGCCCACTGCCGACAGCGTTGCCAGCAGGCCCATGGCGCTGCCGGTTTTTTCCTGATCGACCGTTTCGCCAACCAGCGCCAGGGTCAGCGCCATCATGATGGCGGCCCCCAGGCCTTGCAGCGCCCGACCTGCGACCAGCAGCCAGAGCGAGGGCGCCAGGCCGCATACCGCCGATGCCAAGGTGAACAGGGCGATACCGACCAATAGCAGCTTGCGCCGGCCCATCAGGTCTCCCAAGCGGCCGACACTGACAATCAGCGTGGTGATTGCCAGCAGATAGGCCAGCACCACCCATTGGACCTGCTGGAAAGAGGCACCGAGCGCCTCGGCCAGCGTCGGCAGTGCCACCGAAGCCACACTGGCGCCAAGGGAGGCCAGCAGTGTCGAGAGCGCAAGGCTGGCCAGGGTCCGGCGAGGTGAAAAGGGCTTGAGCGTGGGCGCGGTTGCCGGCCGGTTCTGTTGCGTGTTGACGGGTTTCATCGTGTCACCTGTATCGTGGCGCTCGAAACGGAGCTGTCAGAACGTTACGCCTGGGCATAACATGGCGGAAGACGCAGCATTTGCACGTTATAGCTGCAGCAAACGCCATATCTTCAATTCGAGCTACCGCCATGTCCTCACCTGACCTCAATCTGCTCGTCACCCTTGATGTGCTGCTCTCGGAAGGCAGCGTGGCCAGGGCCGCCCGGCGCTTGCAGCTCAGCCCGTCGGCCATGAGCCGGGCACTGGCGCGGTTGCGTGAAACCACCGGTGACCCGCTGTTGGTTCGGGCCGGGCGAGGGCTGGTGCCGACACCCCGCGCGCTGGAGTTGCGCGAACAGGTCAGCCACCTGGTGCAGCAGGCCCAGGCGGTGCTGCGGCCAGTGACGACCCCGGATCTCGGGCGCTTGAGCCGAACTTTCACGTTGCGCACCCGCGAAGGGTTCGTGGAAAACTTTGCCATCGACCTGATCACTCGCATCCATGAGCAAGCGCCCGGCGTGCGCCTGCGTTTCGTGGAAAAGACCGACCGCGACAGCACGGCGCTTCGCGAAGGCACCGTGGACCTGGAGACCGCCGTCGTGGACAAGGACACCAGCCCCGAACTGCGAACCCAGGCCTTGTTCAGCGACCGCTTGATCGGCGTGGTGCGCGCGGGACACCCGCTGAGCCAGGCAACGGTGAGCGCCACCGGTTATGCCGCAGGCGGGCATGTCGGTGTGTCGATGCGCGGCCTGGATCATGGCGTCATCGACCAGGCCCTGGCGGCGTTGAATCTGTCCCGGGAAATCGTCACCACCGTGCCAGGCTTTTCCTCGGCGCTGGGACTGGCCCGCTCGAGTGACCTGATTGCCAGCGTGCCTGAACGCTACACCGCGAGCCTGCGGGTCGGCCTGCACAGTTTTACGCTGCCGTTTCCCGTACCTGGGTTCACGATCGCCATGCTCTGGCATCCGCGGATGGACGCCGATCCTGTGCATCGTTGGCTTCGAGGTTGTCTGCGGGAAGTGTGTGCACGTAAAACCGTTGAGGTTTAGTAGATATTCATTAATAGCATTTCGCTGGCACTTAGTTGGCGAAAGTGCGACGCCGTGCGCAAATTGCTAGTTATCGATATTTAATATTTAAATAGAATTTTGTCCGACAATCCGCAACTCGGGCAATTGAGCGTGGGCACTAACGAGGCAGAACCCTATTATTTATGGGCGTTAAGGGTGGGGCGTGAAATTGAACGAAAAAAATTGCTAGACGTTTGATTTCCAATTGTGTCAGGTTTCTTACGTCCTCATTGGGCGAGTGATAGGACGATCTCGCCAGAGATTGTCTGTCTGACTAAAACTGTTCCATTTGCAAACAAGGAAGTATGTTTATGTCGAAAGTCAAAAGCAGCGCTATTGATTCTGCCGAACAACTCCTCTGGGCGCCGCAATCATTGGCAGCTGCCAGTAGTGCGTTCAACCAGATCAATAGTTTCAGCCACCAATACGACCGGGGCGGTAACCTGACTGTCAACGGCAAACCGTCGTACTCTGTCGACGAGGCGGCCACTCAGTTGCTGCGCGACGGCGCGGCTTACCAGGACCGGGACGGCAGCGGCAAGATCGAGCTGACCTACACCTTCCTCACTTCCGCCTCTTCCAGCACCATGAACAAGCATGGAATCAGCGGCTTCAGCCAGTTCAGTGCGCAGCAGAAAGGCCAGGCGGCCCTGGCCATGCAATCCTGGGCGGACGTGGCCAACGTCACCTTTGCCGAAAAAGCCAGCGGCGGCGATGGTCACATGACCTTCGGCAACTACAGCGGCGGCCAGGATGGCGCGGCGGCGTTCGCTTATCTGCCAGGGACGGGTGCCGGCTATGACGGGACCTCCTGGTACCTGATCAACAGCAGCTACACCCAGAACAAGAACCCGGACCTGAACAACTACGGCCGCCAGACCCTGACCCACGAAATCGGTCACACCCTCGGCCTGGCCCACCCGGGTGACTACAACGCTGGTGAAGGCAGCCCGACCTACGATGACGCCACTTATGGCCAGGACACCCGTGGCTACAGCGTCATGAGCTACTGGAGTGAAAGCAATACCGACCAGAACTTCAGCAAGGGTGGCGTCGAAGCCTACGCATCCGGTCCGCTGATGGATGACATCGCGGCCATCCAGAAGCTCTATGGTGCCAACACCACGACCCGTACCGGCGATTCGACCTACGGTTTCAACTCCAACACCGGACGCGATTTTCTCAGTGCGTCTTCGTCGTCGGACAAAGTGGTGTTTTCGGTATGGGACGCGGGCGGTCGCGACACCCTGGATTTCTCCGGTTTCACCCAGAACCAGAAAATCAACCTCAATGACGCCTCGTTCTCCGATGTTGGCGGCATGGTAGGCAACGTCTCCATCGCCAAGGGTGCCGTCATCGAAAACGCCATCGGCGGCGCGGGCAGCGACTTGCTGATCGGCAACTCGGTGGCCAACGAACTCAAGGGCGGCGCGGGCAACGATATCCTTTGGGGGGCCGGCGGTGCAGACAAGCTCTGGGGTGGCTCGGGGTCGGACACATTTGTGTTCGCCGCCAGTTCCGATTCGCGGCCGGGAGCGACGGACCAGATCCTCGATTTCGTCAGCGGCCTGGACAAGATCGACCTGACCGGTATCACCAAGGGCGCGGGCCTGCACTTCGTGAGCGCGTTCACCGGGGCGGCGGGCGATGCGGTGTTGTCGACATCGGCTGGCAACAGCCTGCTGTCGGTGGACTTCTCCGGGCACGGCGTGGCTGACTTCCTGGTCAGCACCGTTGGCCAGGCAGCGGTCTCGGATATCGTGGCCTGATGTCCATGTCCCGCGGGGGCGGCTGCCCCTGCGGGACCCCGGCCAGGATGAAAAAATGCGTAGAAAATTCATGCCCAGTAGCGTTCAGGCAACCGCCGGGTTGCTCGCTACGCTGATGATGTTTTGTGGAGAAGTCGCCATGGCGCGCAGTCTGTTGTTAGCAGAACCCTCGCAGTTGGCCGGTCAGTGGCAGGCTGTTCTGTCGAGCCCGCAGGACAATGCGCAAACCCAGGCGATGCAGGACAAACCGTCCAACAGTTGCCTCGTCGAACTCAAGGTGGACCAGACCCTGGGCGGGCAAACCGATTGCCTGGGCCAATGGTTGGGGGATGAACCGGTTCGTTGGTTCACCGAACCCGACGGACTTTCCCTGATCGGCAAACAAGACTCCAGGACTCACTTGGGGCTGCGTCAGGGAGATCATTATCAAATGACCTTGAAGTCCGGTTTGATACTCAGGCTTGAGCGGAATAAATCCCAGAGTGCTCATTAACGAGTGAGTACAGTTGAGCCTTGATCGAAGTGCGCTTGTTCAAACAGGCGTGCGTTTCGGTGTGGACCGAATTGAAAAACAAAGATTGGTAAGTTGAATAACGGGCCCGTTCGCGGGCAAGCCAACTGCAAGGAAGATCATGAATAGGGTAAGGAGCGTTGCCGCGGCGCCGCTGTTTAAAGCGCTGGGCGATTATAAAAATATTCTGATCAGTGTTGGATGTTTTACCGCGCTGATTAATGTCCTGATGCTCGCACCTTCGATTTATATGCTCCAAGTGTATGACCGCGGGTTGTCATCACAGAACGAGACCACGCTGGCGATGTTGTCATTGATGGTCGTCGGCTTCTTCGTATTCATCGGGCTGCTGGAGATGGTCCGCAGCTTCGTGGTCATCCGCATCGGCAGCCAGTTGGAGAGACGCTTCAATCTCCAGGTGTACAAGGCCGCGTTCGAGCGCAATCTGCGCCAGGGTGAAGGCAACGCCGGGCAATCCCTGGGCGACCTCACGCATATTCGCCAATTCCTCACCGGGCCGGCGCTGTTCGCTTTCTTCGACGCGCCGTGGTTTCCCATCTATCTGCTGGTGATCTACCTGTTCAACGTGTGGCTCGGCGTGTTTGCCTCCATCGGCACGCTGCTGCTGATCGGCCTGGCCTGTCTGAACGAGGCCATGACCAAAAGAGCCTTGGGGCAGGCCAGCGTCTACTCGCAACAATCCACTCAACTGGCTACCAGCCATTTGCACAACGCCGAGACGATCCAGGCCATGGGCATGCTCGGAGCGCTGCGCAGCCGCTGGTTCACCGTGCACTCACGGTTTCTCGGCTTGCAGAACCAGGCCAGCGACACCGGCGCGGTCATCAGCTCCCTGAGCAAGACCCTGCGCCTGTGCCTGCAATCGCTGGTGTTGGGCTTGGGCGCACTGCTGGTGATCAAGGGCGAGATGACCGCCGGGATGATGATTGCCGGCTCGATTCTGATGGGACGGGTATTGAGCCCCATCGACCAGTTGATCGCCGTGTGGAAGCAGTGGAGCGGCGCCAAGCTGGCTTACCGGCGTCTCGACGCGCTGTTGCAGGCATTTGCGCCCCAGGATGACGGCATGACGCTGCCAGCGCCCAAGGGCCAGGTGAGCTTCGAACAAGTGAGCGCAGGGCCACCAGGGCAACGCAACGCGACGCTGCAGCAGGTCAGCTTCAGCTTGGCTGCCGGGGAAGTGCTCGGCGTGCTGGGGGCGTCCGGCTCCGGCAAGTCCACCCTGGCCCGAGTCCTGGTGGGTGTGTGGCCGACCTTCGCGGGTACGGTGCGCCTCGACGGGGCCGACATTCATCGCTGGAATCGCGAGCAACTCGGCCCGCACATCGGCTATCTGCCCCAGGACATCGAGCTGTTCAGCGGCAGTATTGCCGAGAACATCTCCCGGTTTCGCCAAGCCGATCCGCAAAAAGTCGTTGCCGCCGCGCAGCAGGCCGGGGTCCATGAGTTGATCCTGCGCCTGCCCCAGGGCTATGACACGGTGCTGGGGGAGGACGGCGGTGGTTTGTCCGGCGGGCAGAAACAACGGGTTGCGCTGGCCCGGGCGATGTACGACCGGCCGAGCCTGGTGGTGCTCGACGAACCTAACTCCAACCTCGACACGGTTGGCGAAGCGGCGCTCGCCAGTGCCATCGCGCAGATGAAGACCCAGGGCACCAGTGTCGTGCTGGTCACTCATCGTTCCTCGGCACTCGCCCAGGCCGACAAGTTGCTGGTGCTCGACGAAGGCCGGCTACAAGCCTTCGGCCCAAGCCAGCAAGTGTTGCGGGCGCTTTCCGGCCAGTCGGGCCAACAGGACAACGCGCCGCGCAGCTCACCGCCGAACAGTCCCCAGACGGCCCCCAACGGACTGAGCATGAGTCGCCAGTACCAGGCTGCCAGCAAACCGGGTGGCACATGAGCAAGGAACTCGACATGAATCTCGAACATTCTCAGGACGTTGAGCACCCGGAGCGCGACGCCCGCTTCTTCACCCGCATGGGCTGGGCGCTGGCGCTTGTTGGCGCGGGCAGTTTTTTTACCTGGGCCAGCCTGGCGCCGCTGGACCAGGGCATCCCCGTGCAAGGCACCGTGGTGGTTTCAGGTAAGCGCAAGGCGGTGCAATCGATGAGCAGCGGTGTGGTCAGCCGGATCCTGGTGCGCGAAGGCGAAGTGGTGAAGCAGGGTCAGCCGCTGTTCCGCCTGGACCAGACCCAGGCCGCCGCCGACGTGCAATCGCTGCAGGCGCAGTACCGGATGACCTGGGCAAGCCTGGCGCGCTGGCAAAGCGAGCGAGACAACCTGTTGCAGGTGAGTTTCCCGGCTGAGCTGAGTCGCGATCCCGACCCACGCCTGGCCCTTGTGCTTGAAGGCCAGCGGCAACTGTTCAGCAGCCGCCGCGAAGCCTTCGCCCGGGAGCAGGCTGCGTTGCGCGCCAACATCGAGGGTGCGGCGGCGCAACTGGCGGGCATGCGTCGGGCCCGCAGCGACCTGACCGCCCAAGCCGAATCCCTGCGCCTGCAACTGGGCAACCTGCAACCCTTGGCCGACAACGGCTACATCCCGCGCAACCGATTGCTGGACTATCAACGCCAACTGTCGCAAGTGCAGCAGGAACTCGCGCAGAACAGCGGCGAAAGCGGGCGAGTGGAGCAGGGGATCGTCGAGTCGCGCCTGAAGCTGCAGCAGCATCACGAGGAATACCAGAAAGAGGTGCGCAGCCAATTGGCCGACGCCCAGCTCAAGAGCGAAACCCTGCAACAGCAATTGAAATCCGCCGGATTCGAGCTGCAACACAGCGAAATCCTCGCCACCGCCGATGGCATCGCCGTCAACCTGGGGGTGCATACCGAGGGCGCGGTGGTACGCCAGGGCGACACCTTGTTGGAAATCGTCCCCCAAGGCACGCGGTTGGAGGTGGAAGGGCATTTGCCGGTGCACCTGATCGACAAGGTCGGCCCGCATTTGCCGGTGGACATCCTGTTTACCGCCTTCAACCAGAACCGCACGCCAAGGGTGCCGGGGGAAGTCAGTTTGATTTCCGCCGACCAGATGCTCGATGAGAAGACCGGCGCGCCGTATTACGTCCTGCGCAGCAGCGTCAGCGACGTGGCGATGGACAAGCTCAACGGCCTGGTGATCAAGCCCGGCATGCCGGCCGAGATGTTCGTGCGCACGGGCGAGCGCTCGTTGCTCAACTACCTGTTCAAACCGCTGCTCGACCGAGCCGGCTCTGCGTTGACCGAAGAATAAGGATGTCCGGCGGTATGAAGCGTTTCTATTGGCTGGCCGTGCTGGCCGTTTCCGTGTGCAACAACGCCTGGGCCATGGGGCCCTTCGAGTTCTACGAGCAGGCCCTGCGCAATGACCCGGTCTACCTGGGCGCGATCAAGGAGCGCGATGCGGGCCTGGAAAATCGCGCCATTGGCCGCGCCGGGCTGTTGCCGCACCTGGGCTACAGCTACAACAAAGGTCGCAACCAATCCAAGGTCACGTACCTCAACGATCGCGGCGCCAGTCAGCATGACGATCGCAACTACAGCAGCTACGGCTCCAGCCTGACACTGCAACAACCGCTGCTGGACTATGAGGCGTACGCGGCCTACCGCAAGGGCGTGGCCCAGGCGCTGTTCGCCGACGAAAGTTTTCGTGGCAAGAGCCAGGAGTTGTTGGTGCGGGTGCTGAGTTATTACACCCAGGCGCTATTCGCCCAGGACCAGATTGACATTGCCCTGGCCAAGAAAAAGGCGTTCGAGCAGCAATTCCACCAGAACGAGCATCTGTTTCGCCAGGGCGAAGGTACGCGCACCGACATCCTCGAGGCGCAGGCGCGCTATGAACTGGCTATCGCCGAAGAGATCGAGGCGCGCGATGAGCAGGACGCCGCCTTGCGTGAACTGGGCTCGCTGATTGGCGTCCCGGCCCTGGATATCGGCGACCTGGCCCCGTTGCACGACACCTTCCAGACCTTTGCCTTGCAACCGGCCAGTTTCGACACCTGGCATGAGCTGGCGGTGAGCAATAACCCCAACCTGGCATCCCAGCGCCAAGCGGTGGACGTGGCGCGTTTCGAGGTGGAGCGCAACCGCGCCGGGCACCTGCCCAAGGTCAGCGCCTACGCGACGATGCGCCAGAACGAATCGGAAAGTGGCAACACCTACAACCAGCGCTACGACACCAACACCATCGGCCTGGAAGTCAGTGTGCCGCTGTACGCCGGTGGCGGGGTCTCGGCGTCGACCCGCCAGGCCAGCCGCAATATGGAACAAGCCGAATACGAGCTGGATGCCAAGACCCGCGAGACGCTGATCGAATTGCGCCGCCAGTTCAGCGCCTGCGTGTCCGGGGCGAACAAACTGCGCGCTTATCAGAAGGCCCTGAGCTCCGCTGAAGCACTGGTGGTCTCGACCCGGCAAAGCATCCTTGGCGGCGAGCGGGTCAACCTCGACGCACTCAATGCCGAGCAACAGCTCTACACCACCCGCCGCGACCTGGCCCAGGCCCGTTACGACTACCTCATGGCCTGGACCAAGCTGCATTACTACGCCGGCACCCTCGGCCCGCAGGACCTGGCGAAGGTGGATGAGGCGTTTGTGTCCCGGGCGCCAATTCAATGATCGGCGCTTTGTCTTTGTGGCGAGGGGATTTATCTGTGGGAGCAAAGCTTGCTCGCGGTGCAGGCGCCTCGGTTCCAGAGATACCGCGTTGTTTTTATCGCGGGCAAGCCTTGCTCCCACAGATA
>Ga0065704_10071608_pt1 | contig 10530 bp, 6 predicted proteins | sample SwiRhicommuniRL2_FD_59091 | JGI IMG/M metagenome (GOLD analysis project Ga0065704, IMG submission 59091) | Switchgrass rhizosphere bacterial communities from Rose Lake, Michigan, USA - RL2 v2 (version 2) | ecosystem: Host-associated > Plants > Roots > Rhizosphere > Soil | place: East Lansing, MI | reverse complement strand
ATTGCTATATTACTTTTCAAACTATTATTTACATATAGATCTACCGTAACTGGTCTGCTCGGATCTATTTTTTTAATCTCATTTATTAATTTATGCAACCAGTTGATGTATGCTTCACGAGGAGAAAACAAGTCGGGCATATAATAATCCTGATCAAGTTTACGTAGTGGTGTATTGGCAATATTCCATAAAACAATGTCTTTTCTACCCTTCAATTTAGCAACTGTATTTAATACCTTATCAGCATAAGCATTTAAAGCTTTTATATCAGTTATAAAGTCACTATTATCCGGAAGCCAATAACTATAAGCTATTTTAAGGCCGTTATCACTAGCCGCATTTAATACATTTCGATCATAAACACTTGGCCCAAAATATTTTATAGTATTAAAACCAATACGTTTCATTTCCAAAATATCCGCAACAATTTCTTTCTTTTTTAATGCATGGTAATTTGTAGACCAGTTTTGCCCTTTGGCATAATTAATTCCTTTTATCTGGGCTAAGACCTCAGCATTTCTAACATTTACAGAATTTGGAGTATTGTTAACAGAAGTTTCCTCAATTATTGGCTGTTTTATCCAGCTACGCTTTTTGTTATATCTTTTTACTGCCAGTCCTACTTTACCAAAGTCCTTAATTTTCCAGTCCAAAGGTTTACCAAAAGCTGTATCAATTGTATTTCTATCTAAATTGCTATTAAAAAACACAACAGCTTTTATTTCGGGAAACTTATTTCTAATACTTTTAAAAGCGCCTTGAAACCATTGATCTTGTTTACCTTCGCCTGGTAATGATCCCATTTCAGCAAGCATAACAGGTAAGTTAGTTTTAAAAACTGGATTTTTATGGAATGGCTGATAAAGCTGCTCCATACTATACCAGCTGGTACTGCCATTTTTGGTGCCATAGTTTAAATTAGTAACACCTATCCAATCAACATACTCTCTTCCCGGGAAATATGTCGAAACAGCATCTGGTTTCCACGGATTCCAAACCCATATTACATTATAAACCCCATTTTTAGCAAAATAGTCATGAACATATTTCCAGCCTTCTTTAAACTCATCTGAAGTATTTCCTCCTTTAGCAGACCATGGATATTGCGGATTGTCTGCTTCGTGGGCAAATCGAATAAAAACAGGGCGGTTAAGTGACTTTATTTGCTTAGAAAAGGTATTTAAATAATGATCATAGTCACCCTTAACAACACGAGAGAATACTTTTTCTTCCCTTTTACCTTCTTCAACATTTTTCTCCTTATCAAACAAACTTTGCCATGGCTCCCAACTAATCATCGGAATAGCGTTTGACTTATAAATCGAATCAATAAGTCCACCAGGCAGGCGGGATTCAGCATGATCTCCCCAGGGGATATAAAGAGAGACTATACCAAAACGTAATTTACTCTGATTTTCATATTGTTTAACAAGCTTTAAGTCTGTTAGCCCATTGTTGCTTTCAGGAGCAAATATCCCCGAAATCAATATATCTTTATTATAGTTATAAGGAGGTGATTTTACGTCGTTACTGGAATGCGTATTTACAAAATAGACTGCCCCACAAACAATAAGTGTAGTTATCATTAAGGCTGTACTTCTAACCCCACTATATATTTTTCTTCGAAGTTTCCAAAAACGGGCTTTAAATTCTGAAACATAACTCATTGTGGAATTTAGTACCGGCACTTTCCTCTTTAACTTCCTGAATTGACTTTGCCGGCTTGCAACTATTGTAAATGACAATATAATACAATTAAGCCCTGCAAACCCCGCCATTATTAAATTATAAGGGTTCCAGTCCCTATACAATCCAAATATTATCGAAAAGAGAGAAATTGCAATTACAGCCAAATTTGGAATATTTAAACCCCAATTATTCTCGTCTCTTCCATCCTTTGGTGTCGGATTATAAGGAACCTTTTTGCGTAAAATAGTATAGAATAAGCCTATAATAAATATCCACCAAGTTCCAATCATCAGCAATCCTCCAACAACATGGAATCCACGCTCCTCTTCTTCCATTACCCATCTTTGAACAAAATGCCTAATCAGGATTATCGACATCACCAATGGGAAACTTATTGTTATGAAATTGAAGAAAACGATATTTATCGGACTGGTATTAAAAACCAAAGAGAATATTGGAATTAAAAAATTAATGAGGAAAATAACCCCCGATAAATAGTGCATTGGTATAATGCCATAATGCAGCTTTTGCTGCCAGGTAAACTTCTTAAATAATTGCGGATAAGAAGTAACCAATAGTTCAAAAACACCTCTTGACCACTTTAATTGCTGGCTATAATATGCAGATAAGGTGCTTGGCACCAAACCTCTTGCTAATACTGCGGGTACATATACTGATTTCCAGCCTTTTGCATGCAATTGCATGGCAGTATGCATGTCCTCTGCCAATCCGGCCGCATGTCCACCAATAGAATCCAATGCCGAGCGTCTAAAAGTACAATTAGCTCCAATAGCAAGCACTGTCCCATATTTATTCATGGTCATCATGATCGGACCATAGAATTGAAATGTCTGCTGAGCTGCACCTTTAGCTATTAAACTTTGATCATAGTTTTTATAGGATTGTACTATTTGCACAAATCCAACCTCAGGATTATTAAAATGGCTAACTATCGGATCTAAAAAATCTGGAAAAGGCACGTGATCAGGATCCAATACCACACAAAGCTCTGCAGATGACTGCTGCAATGCATTATTGATATTTCCTGCCTTTGCGTTGATTTTTTTTATTCTAGTAACATGAATTACACCAAGCTCCTTACATAAATTTTTTAGATAAGGATCATTAGCTTCATCACATAAAAAGGTATTATGAGGGTATTTTATTGCTTTTATAGCGATTAACGTTTCGTTAATCATATCATATGGCTCTCCTGCGCAAAAAGTAGTGAATATATCTACAGTATATTTCTTTTCTTCCTTAGGAGTTTCTGGTACAGTTATGTAAAAGTAGTGTATCCATTCATGTACTATTTTCAGACACATGAAAATTAGTGTTGCCATCAACATCCAATACAATGGAATACTTTCTGCATCCGTTAACAACAGTTCCCTAAGAAACAAAAACATGCAAAGCAGGCCAATGAAAATCATTAGGCGCAAAGTGAAAGTCTGTCTTCTCGTTGGATTAATTACTGGCTCTACTATCTTCATCTGTTTTTAATACGTAGAATGGTGTATTACATGTTGCCACATAACCTTTATCATCATATATTGTTGCAAATATTCTGTACGGACCTTCCTTTAGAGGGGTATTAAAAATAACCTTCAAACCCTCAGTTTCTTGAATAAGCCCTTTTATAAGTAAAGGTTTTTTGATGTTATTTACATTGTTGATTTTATACCAATCTTCAGGATAAATCTCCCATACAATTCTTTTAATATTTGCATCGCTATTTAACATAAATACCTCTGCAGTATTTTTCTCATTTGACCTTAAAAAAATATCATCCTTTGCTCCCTTACCATCAAGAAGCATATAGTTTATTTGAGGCGCTGCACTTACCAGTTGTTTCCCTTTCCAAATCGCTTCGGCAGCATCTACTACTTCAGTTTTGTTTCCGGCCTCGTCAAAAATACTAAACCAGGTATGTGTAGTTTCCTGTTTCTGCCCCCAGTAAAAAATAAATGACCCTAGCAATCTATGGTCTTTTACGGGCATTTTATCTTTGTATCTTGCGTAATACTGCTCAGCCTTTTTTGTGCTTGTTTGTTCAATTTTTGCCCCCCAGACCGTTTCAGCAGTCCCATCCCATGGCCCATCAACTCCCCACTCTGTTAATAAATAAGGCCCCTTCCAAAACCATGAGAAATCTTTTAACTCCTGACTCAGAGATTCGATTTTTCCAAAAATATTGAAAGATATAATATCTACATTGGTACGCATTTTTAGGTTAAAGATAGTTTTACGCTGAAAGTTAATCATTGTAGTGGTAACAGGATGATCCGGATCATCACGATGAATCATATCAACAATATTGTTAAATGCACTATAGAATTTATTATAGGATGGCTTATGCGGAAAAACAAGCTCATTCCCAACACACCACATCAGCACCGATGGATTGTTTTTAACTCTATTTACTAACTTTTGTATAGCTTTAAACTGGCTGGCAACCTGTGCATCGTCATTATAAAAATACATATGCTTGCTTTCGGGAATTGGCAAGCCAATTATCACCGCAATATTTGTCTCGTTAGCCTTTTTTAATATAGAATCGATATGGGTTGTATCCCATGTTTTGATTGTATTTCCCCCAAGCTCAGCCAATAGGTCTAAATGTTCAGAACCAGCCGCCCCCTTAATTTCAAATGGTTTACCATTTCTAAACAATGTAAAATTTCCGTCTTTTTGCTCGATAAAAACTTTACCAGATCGTTTTGATTGGTTGTCTGAGCAAGCATAAAACGTACTTAAAAAGAGGAAAAAGAAGAAATATTTTCTTAAAGTTAAGAGCATCCCAAATATTATAACAGGCTAAATATAACAAATCCGCGCAAACACTTAAAACTTTATTATCTTAAAGTAAAACATTATTTCAATTCCGAATTGAATTTCCTTAGTGATCTCTCACTTATGCTCCAATCGGGAGCTTTTATATGACCCCAGGCTTTAGGATTGTCGTATAAATTAAAGTAACATGCGCCAAAAATCCGCTTATTTTTATTAATTGTTTTAGCAGCATCAATTAACCATTTATCCTGGTATTTTTCTGATCCCTTTACACCAAACTCAGTTATAAATATTGGCTTATTAAAAAACCTCATTCTATAGCTTTTACGTGAAAATATAGCACTAAACGATTCCTGCATATTTTCATCAGTAATATTTTTATCCGGCAAGCCATATATTGCAATACTAATGTAATCAACCACATCGTTACCAGGGTACCAATCTGCAGAACCTCTATCTCCTGCCGGCCCCCATACCCTTTTAATATTTTTAGGTTTCTCTTTCAGAAAGTTCATAAAATACCGGTATGTATTTATGTATACTACCGGATCCTGGCTTTGCCATGAATAACGATGAATAGGTATTTCCATCTCATGCGCCCAACGTAAATATACAGTTTGCTCAACACTGGAAATTACACTATAGAGTTTAGAAATCTCTTTATCATATTTCCCATTTAATGTACTCTGCAATACATTTGAATCCACAACATTGCTGGCATCTTTCCATGGTTCCATGGTTAAAATAACATCATGTTTTCTGGCTATAACCTCATTAAATTTCTTTAAAAATTCGCCCCTTTGTATTTCGCCCCAGTCAACAAACAGGTGTTCAACATTTATATACGGTTCACGTATTAATCTTTTCATGGGGTCAAATACACCTAGTTCTAAATGTTTTCTAACATGATTGTTAACGAAAGGTTCCTTTGAATTTTCTTTCGAGTAAATAGTACTTTTATATAAGTTTCTTTCTACCTCAATCTTTTTAAGGAGAGAATCTGTTCTCTTAATAGTTCCCATACCATCTGCCGACAATATCAATACCGGTTTATCCATAAATCGGAGTCTATGAAGCTTCAATCTTAAATTATCAAAGTCAGATAAAGCCGAAGGATAAGCCTTTGATATACTTTCGCCCCCGCTCCCTGTCACTATACTAATTAAATCCACATTATCCTTTCCTGGCCAAAATTCCGAATCACCCGGATAGCCTGTAGGCGACCAAACAATTTTAGCCTTGGTTGAAAGTTTTTTTAAGTATCCGGCAAAATGGTTAAATGCTTCAATATACTTTACAGGAGATTGATACTGCCACGGGTATTGAACTACAGGAACTTCCATTTCCGGGTTCCATCGTACAAAAACATTTCCTTTACTTTGATTAGCTAAATTCGCTAATGTTTTAATCTCCTCGTCGTATTTACCTTTCAAAACCTCATCAAGAACCGAGGCAGTTTCGGTATTAAAACTTGGCCATGTTTCAATAGTAATCAGAATATTCTTATTTTCTGTTATTGCATTTTGAAGCGCCTGCTTATTAGAACTTAAAGAAAAAGATTTCCACTTTACCGAAACATGCTTAATGTTATTTATAACATCGGCCGGAACTTCTTTATTTTCATCATATACCCCAACTAATCTTTCATATGATCTATCTCTGAATTCATTAACAACCATAGTTCTGATTGTGGGTTTAAAATACAGAAAACTGCCAAAAAGTATAACCAACAATATTATAGCGGTAAAAAAGAAGAGGCGTTTTTTTTGTTTCATTTTATTTAGTAGTATATCCAATTTAAATCTGAAGATGTAAATATAACCCTTAAAAATTAATGCCATAATAGTAGTGGAAATCTTAATTGATTTTTAGTATATTAGTTTATCAAACCACTTAAAATGACCTACAAAAAAACCATCACTTTATCTGTATTATTAAGTACAGTTGTTATGCTTAGTGCATTTATGCCACAAGCAGATGAAAAGCCCACAAATCTTAAGGTTCTTCCAAAAAACATAAGTCATGATCAACTTAAAGAAGTTATGGAGGGTTTTAAAACCGCATTAGGCGTAAAATGTAATTTCTGCCATGCTGCAAGAAAAGATGATCCTAAAAAGCTTGATTTTGCCAGCGATGAAAAACACGAAAAGGAAATTGCCAGAAATATGATGCGCATGACGATGAAAATTAATAAAAAATATTTTCATCCAATTGGCAGCAAAGATAAAGATGGAAAAGCACTTACAGCCATTTCCTGCATTACATGTCATAACGGAAATGAGCATCCGCAAACCAAGTAAAACCGATAGTTATTGATTACCCGAAGGATTTAAATTTCCTTCACAGCAACAGATTCTATCCAACCAATGTTTCCATTAGGCAATTCAACTTTAATCCAGTTGTCATCATTTTGCTTAATGGTAACTTTGGTTCCTTCATGAATAACAAACAAAGTCTTTCCTTTCTCATCAGGTCCGCTTTTTACATTCACTGTGCCGTTAAATACAATAGCCTGAGTGCTGTTATGCAGATAGCTATTCTGTAAATTACCTATAAATACAGATAGCAATCCTAAAACAATTAAACATATCCCGGCATAAAATGCTGGCTTCTTAATTATCATCAATTCAGCAAAAAGATATACAATCAGTAAAGCAAAGCCCAATAATAAAAGTATAGCTGCAAATACGGATAAGGCTTGTACTGAAAAAAACAAGACAAATGATTTCCACCATTTTGCCAGAAAAAACTCCGGAACTGCGTCTATTTTATCGGCAATTTTTAAGTTAGCTAGTTGAAGATTCAAATTTATTTCCTGATCGCCGGGTGTAAGTTTGTATGCTTTTTCATAATAAAGAATAGCAGGTGCCATTTCTCCCATCTTATAATAGGCATTACCAAGGTTAAAATATACATCAGCAGATTTGTACCCATCATTTAATACTTCCTCATAAGATTGGGCTGCTTCTTTATATTGTGCCTTTGCATACTGACTGTTACCCTTTGCAAATGAAGCCTCAGGATTCTCCTTTGCACATAAAAATAACGGTGATATCACCAACAGTATAAAACTATAAAAAAAGTGGTTCAAACGATTATGCATTGTTTTCTATATCATTAATGATAGCCTTGGCTTTATCAAATACCTCTTGTTCAGATATACTGGTAATAGGTGCATATCTGGCCATTTCACACAAGTCAAGTGTCTCCGTCAATTGATCAATCAATGATTCATTAACAGCTCTTGCCTTAAGTTGATCTCTTATATTGTCCTTATTTAAATCCGCAGCAGAAATATTCAATTTATCACTTAAATAACCATACATTCCTCTGTAAACATCCTCGTAGAAAGCCTTTTTATCGCCACCAAGTAATTGTTTTCCAGCGTTTGCTAAATGTTTGGCAGCAACTTTATTTGCATTTCTACCCCTAACTTTTACAATATCCCTATTATTTTCCCTGTGCCATTTCCTGTATCCAAATGCCGCTAAGAATAAAACGGGCCCTGTACAAAGAAGCACATAGTATAAAGCTGATCCATAAAAACCCTCTCCATCTCTAGTCAATCCGGAATTTCCAGTTCTAATGTAAGCAATATCTTTTGCCAGCATTTTAACATCCTGTTGACCCCCTGCGGCATAGGCAGTAACATTCGATCCCGGATCACCTTTAGCCACCTTAACGGCAAATGATCCTGTTGAAAGTGTCACATATTTTCCTGTAGACGGATTAAAGTAAGAGAACTTTAACGGCTCAATGGTATAATTCCCCTCATGCCTTGGAATAAGCAGGTAGCTATATTCTCTGCTACCCGAAACCCCGGTCATGCTTTCATTGATATTATCATTTACTTTGGGGTCATACTTCTCAATATCTGCAGGCAAAGTTAGTTCTGGCGCTTTCAACAGCTTTAAATTCCCCGATCCTGTAATTTTAAGGGCATAATTTAATGCCTCATTAGCCTTAACTGAAGTTTTATCCAGATTAGCACCAATAGAAAAATTTCCGACAGCACCATTAAAGCCTTCTGGTTTGCCGGCTTCCGGCAAGGGTTTCACGTTAATGGTAATCGGCGTACTTTTAATCTTATATTTTGTATCCTTATAGGATCCACCAAAAAACTGTTCAATAGGATCATTTGAAGGTGCAGCCTGCCTAACCACAAAAGTCATTGCCAGCGGGTCTAGTGTAAGTTTACCAAACCGCTCCGGAAATAGAATAATCTGTTTAAGGGTGGCAACATGATACTTTACACCATTATAACTTTCAATCTCCCATTGTACATTGGGGTTATTGTTTTTTATTTCCTGACTCCAGAAACCATTAAAATCAGGTAATTTATCTAGTGCATTATCTACCAGATCAATATTTGTATACAGCTTATAAGAAACCGAGAACTGTTCACCTATATAAACATTGGTTTTATTAGCTATGGCCCTCAAAAATAACCGCTTTGAAATATCTGTACTATTCCCATCCGCAACCTGATCTCTTTGAGGTGCCGCATTTCCCTGATTTCCCTGAGGTACTGCTCTCCCTTTTACTACTTTTACTTTAACGGCATTTGATTTGATCTGCTTGCCATTAACTCCCACTATTGCTGGGCCAATAACAAATTCACCTTCTTTAACCGCAACCAGATCATAACTAACAGACATACTAGATGTTGTATTTCCATTAATAGAGGAGTAACTTGATGACTGATTTGGACCACCTACAACCTGAAACCCATTAAGCGCCGGCGGATTAAATGATTCTATATTTCCATTTACCGAAAAACTAATTTCAAATACCTCGCCTGTTCCTACCACGTTCTTACTCACTGTGGCAGTAACTTTCACATCCTGTGCACCTGGCTTTATTCCATTTGCAAATATGGCGCTTGTCCACAGCAGCAATAACGGCAATATATAGTAGTGTTTCATTTTCATTTTAGTGCAAAATACTCAGTCTACCAATCTTTAACAATACGACCTTTTACGCCTTTTGCTTTCTTGTTTTTCAGTTTATCCTGCGTGTTCTTTTCTTCGTTTTTTAGGGCCTCAAGCATTCTTTCGGCATCTTCTTTCGATAATTTATCAGGTTGTGGCTGTTGGCCATCTTTCTGGTCTTTTTTGTCCTGATCCTGCTTGTCTTTATCCTTATTCTGCTGATCTTTATTCTGCTGACCCTTGTTATCTTTATTTTGATCTTTATCCTGATCTTTTTTGTCCTTGTCCTTCTTATCCTGATCCTTTTTATTTTTGTCTTTGTTTTTATCCTTATTCTTCTGCTGTTGCTGCTGTTTCAGCTTTTCCTGAGCATAAGCAAGGTTGTATCTGGTCTCATCATCTTTAGGATTATTGATCAATGATTTTTTATAAGCTTCAATACTCTCTTCCAGCTTTTTAGATTCTAATAATGAATTACCCAGATTATGGTAAGCTTTGGCCTTCACAGCCTTGTTATCTGAGGATGATGCAATATCTGTAAATTTCTGTACAGCATTATCAAATTTCTTCTGCTTATACAAAGCATCACCAAGATTAAAATTTCCCTCTACAGAAGCCTTCGATTTATCAACCGATTCCCTGTAACTTGCCTCAGCCTCTGCATATTTCTTTTCCTGATACAGTTGGTTCCCTTTATGAATATACTTCTTCTCCTTCTGTGCAAAAAGCAAAGAACCTTGTAATAATATAACTATGACGATGATAAACTGCTTCATTATTTTCTTACTTCAAACAAATTCAACTCACTTAATTTCAGGTTCTTCTTACTTGAGATAAAGAATTCTATAACCAACAATATCAGAGCAAACCCCAGGAAAAACTGGAACCTGTCTTCATAATTCTTAAACACTTTACTATCAAATGTCTTTTGCTCCATTTTGCCAATCTGATTCATCACAATTCCTAACCCGCTATTGGCATTCGAAGCCCTAACATATACACCGTTACCGGCTTCAGAAATCTCCTTACACATTTGCTCATTTAACTTGGTAATAACCGTCTGGCCATTCTCATCTTTCCTAAAACCTGTCGGATTACCATTCTGATAAATTGGAAC
>Ga0065704_10071605_pt1 | contig 10530 bp, 9 predicted proteins | sample SwiRhicommuniRL2_FD_59091 | JGI IMG/M metagenome (GOLD analysis project Ga0065704, IMG submission 59091) | Switchgrass rhizosphere bacterial communities from Rose Lake, Michigan, USA - RL2 v2 (version 2) | ecosystem: Host-associated > Plants > Roots > Rhizosphere > Soil | place: East Lansing, MI | reverse complement strand
CCGGGGAAGCCAGCACCTTTCTCGATTTCCCTGCAGATTACGAGGTGCGGCATCAGGATCTGCCTTCTAACTTTGCACTGAAAATCCACGCACTTCTTTGCCGAGGATATCTGAAAGGCAGGGATTGGTTTGACTTCTCTTGGTATGTTTCGAACGGGGTGATTCCCAATCTGACACATCTTCAAGCCGCCCTCATCCAGGCAGGCCCATGGGCGGGGCGGGAAGGCTTCAAGATCGACATGGCATGGCTGGAGGACACGCTGCGGAACACCATAGCCACTATCGAATGGAAAGCCGCCGCCGACGATGTCAGGCGCTTCTTGCGCCCAGCGGAGGCAAAGTCGCTGGAATTATGGAGCGAACGCTTCTTCCTGGCGAAGCTTGAGAAGATGGTGGCGGTCTGACTGGGTCATTCAATACCGAGAATCAGCAGTGCTCCGCCTCCATTTACGACGGGTTTTCTAAGCCGCAGACTGAAATTCTAACACTTCCCGCTATAAAGCCGTCCGGCCAATTTGCAGCTTGAACCGGACCGGCACCCTAATAGCGGTTCTGAACGGTGAAGCTGGTGGAATTGCCGGTTACCGGAACCAACTTTCCGGCAGAAGCCGACCAGACCAGTTCGTTTTGCGGAAGCATGGCGGCTGTTCTAAACAAGACCACTCATTCAGTGACGGACAAATCGTCTCACCCGTCATTCCCGCATGACAGGGCCACGCATCGCGATTAAGAGCCGATCCGGTGCATCGACTGCGTAACCTCGTCCGAGCCAATCGACCCTTTGCCTGCGCGGTCCTTGTCCTCGCGCTGATGATGAAGGTCGTCATGCCGGCTGGGTACATGCCGACTGTCTCGAGCGGGCAGATCGTTGTCAGCATTTGCTCGGGCACCGGGCCAATGACAATGGTCATGACGATCCCGGGTCTCGATCATGAAAAGTCCGAAGGTGATGGCCACCGGGGCAAGACCGAGCAGCCCTGTGCTTTTTCGGGCCTGACTGCGCCGTCTTTGGCGGCTGCCGATCCGGTTCTGCTCGCTGCGGCGATCCTGTTCGTCCTGGCGCTTGGTATGCGCCCCCTGGTGCTGCCCGTTTCTACCGCGCCGCCCTATCTGCGTCCGCCCCTCAGGGGTCCTCCCGCCGTCTGATCGCTTCTCGTCGCGTGAGCGGCTGAAGGGTGGAGGTGTGCTTGGCGCACCTTCGCTCGGCGCCGCCATGCATCTGCGTCAGATTCGGCCTGGCTGACTGCGTCACGCGTCCGCCCGGCTTGCCGAGGATCTTTCCAATGTCAGTCATTGTCGCCGTTCCAACGGCCTGCGGTCCCATGGCCGCGGCTGAAGTCGTGCGTGCACAGGCTCGTACGGACATACCGCCCTTCATCGCCTGGCTTCGTCAGCTTCGTCGTTCCGCATGGGTACTGATCGCGCTCTGTTCAGTCTTTCGCGTCGGGGACGCGCTGTTGAACGATTCGGAGCTGTCACCGTCCGGGTCCGTCGCCATCGCAGCGCAGATCAGGTGATGAGTGCCGCCACATCGGGGCCGTGGAACAGCCATGCGCACAATAACGTCGAAATCCACATGATCGCGCCGCGCTCGGCGCTGCCGGTAAAGGGCTACTATCTGCTGATCGCCGCCGGGATTGCCGCGGGGCTCGTGTCGCTGCGCTTCGTCCTGCTCGGGGCTTGGCCGGTGCTGGTCTTTTCGCTGCTCGACATCGGCGCGCTCGCCGTCGCTCTGTCCGTCTTCAACAAAAGTCCGGTCCCACAAGAGCGATTGCGCATCCATGATGGCGAGATCGAACTGGTCCGGTCCGACAGTCGCGGCAGGCAGACGCGGATCACGCTGCCTGCCTTCTGGACCCGGCTCGAAATGTCGGGTCGGTCCGAGGTCGATTGCGACCTCTGACTCGCCTTTCGCCAGCAGCGCCATCCAATCGGGCGATGCGTCTGTGCAGAGGAACGTCGCAGACTTGCGCCCCAAATCCGCGCCGCGCTGACCGGCCTGTCCTGAAAAACATTCATCGAACAACAAGGGGGATTTCGTGAAACTATCTTATCTGGCGTCAGCGGCGCTCATCGTCTCAACACCTGCTTTGGCACAAACGCCCGAGCAATCGGGCGATACGAGCTTCACCGTGGGCGAAATCGTCGTGACGGCCCGCGGCATGGCGGGCAGTTCGTCCAATGTCGTGACCTCTGTCGACCGGCTGGGCGGCGACATCGCGCAAAATGCCAACGTCAACTATGCATGGGAACTGATCGGTCGCCTCCCCGGCGTCATGGTCACCAATTTCAACCAGGGCACGACCAGCGGCAAATTCTCCTTCCGTGGCTTCAACGGCGAAGGCGAGATCAACGCGGTGAAGCTGTTGATCGATGGCGCTCCGTCCAACAGCAATGACGGCAACATGCCTTTCATCGACAGCGTATTTCCACTCGATATCGCGGGGTTCGAGGTTGTGCGCGGCACGTCCGATCCGCGCTATGGCCTGCACAATATCGCGGGTAACGCCAATATTCTGACCCGGATCGGCGGCACCTATCTGGACGCCAAGGCATCGATCGGCAGCTACGGGACATATGAAGGCCAGCTATCGGCCGGAATCGAGCGCGGCGGCTTTAGCCAGAATTATCTCGTCGCCTATCGGGAATCGGGCAGCTTTCGCGACCATGCCGATCTCGATCGCCTCAGCCTCGCGGGCAAATGGTTCTATGATTTTTCGGATGATATCCGATTGGGCGCCATCGCGCGCTATTATCGGGGCAACGCCCAGGAGCCGGGCTATCTGACCTTCGCGGACTCCCGCGCGAACCCGCGCATGACCAACGCCTATAATGCGACCGATGGCGACAATCGCAAGACGCAGCAATATAGCCTGCATTTCGACGCAGCGCTGAATGATCGCCTCGATTTCTCCGCCAAGGGCTATTTCAACCGGCTGGACGACGACCGCTATGTGAAATTCTCGGTCGGCGCATCGCAGCAACGGCGCGTGACGCGGGAGGACCAGTGGGGTGCGCTTGCCGCGCTGCACTATCATGCAGATCTCGGCGGTATACCGCTGATGCTTGAAGTGGGCGGCGACTATCAGGATCAGGACAATGTATCGCTGCGCTATAATACCGTCACGCGCACGGTCACGACCCAGACCCGCGACCAAGCCTTCACCCTGCGGGTGGGCGGCGTCTATGCGCAGGCGATCATCGAACCGGCGCCCTGGCTCAAGCTGACCCCCGCCTATCGGATCGACTGGGTCGGCGGCCATTTTCAGAACCGGCTGGCGGGCACATCCGCGCCCATCAACGACTATGGGGCGATCAAGCAGCCCAAGCTGAGTGTATCGATCACACCCACCGACAGACTGACCGTCTATGGCAACTGGGGCCGCAGTTTCCAGATCGGCGTCGGATCGGGCGCCTATCTGATAGCCCCGCGTACGCTGAACCTCGATCCATCGATGAACACCGGCTGGGAGGTCGGCGTCAAATATACCCTCGGCAGCGCGTTTGAAGCGCGTATCGCTGCATGGGAGCAGAAGGCGACCGGTGAGATCAAGCGCCGGTTGAACGATCCGCTGGGCGACAGCGAGAATCTGGGCGCAACGCGCCGTCGCGGCATCGACGTGCAGGTCAGTGCCAAGCCGGTGGCGGGCCTTGCCTTCTGGGGCGCGGTCTCCCGCCAGCAGGCGAAAATCATCACAGCCGATCCCGCCACCCCGCAATTTACGGGCAATGACATCGATCATGTTCCCCATTGGATGTTTTCAGGGGGCGTCGACTTCACGGCGATCCCGCGTCTGCGGCTGTCGATGTGGGCAGGCGGCCAGTCTTCCTATGAACTCGACAGCAGCAACAGCCGCGGTCGCTGGGGCGACTATGCGACCGTCAATGCCGAGGCTGCGTGGCAGGTAACGCGGCAGGTCGAACTGTCGGTTTCCGCCAAGAACATCACCGACGAATATTATGAATATGTCTGGTGGGACGGCGCACAGACGCTGCACAGTCCGGCCGACGGCACCAATGTCACTGCCGCCGTGCGTCTGCGGTTCTAAAAGGCCATGACCTCCCGTGTCCGTTCCACGCTGCGTCAGGTCCATCTCTGGATGGGCCTGACTGTCGGCGCGCTGTTTGCGCTGTTGAGCCTCACCGGCTCGGCACTGGTCTTCTACATCGAGATCGATCAGGCGATTCACCCGGCAATTCAGATGGAGGCGCCCGCGCCGGGCTGGTCGTCGCCGGTGTGGGACCGGGCACTGGCCACTGGACGTAGCCGCTGGACCGATCCGGCCGGGACATGGTCACTGGAAGCAACCGAGCAAGGCGGTGCCATCCCGGCGCGCTACTATCCCCCTTCAAACGGTCATGTGCACCACGTCCCGCGCAAGATGGTGTGGTTCTCGGCGGATGGCACCGGTATCCTGCGCGCCGAGCCTTGGGGCGGCTATCTGATGAGCTGGCTCTACGAACTCCACATGGCCTTGCTCGCTGGCGAGATCGGCAGCCAGATCGTCGGTTGGTCGGGCTTCGCGATGCTGGTGCTGCTGGTCAGCGGCATCATCGTGTGGTGGCCGCGTGGATCCTGGCGCAAGGCACTCGCGTTCAAGCGCAACGCCGTGCCGATCCGCCGCCTGCGCGATCTTCACAAGCTGTCGGGCGTGTGGAGCATGGTATTGCTCTTCATCCTGGTTGGCACCGGTGCCCTGCTGGCGCTGCCCACGGTCAAGACACAGCTGCTCACCGCTGCCATCACCACCCCTGACAAGCTGCCCGACCCGCAATCGACGGCATCGCGCGGTCAGCAGATTGCGGTTTCGAAGGCGCTTGCCGCCGCGCACCGCGCCGTGCCCGGTGCCCGCCTCGCGTTCATCGACGTGCCCGGCGTGGGGTCAAAACCGTTCCGGATGCGCGTCCAGTTGCCCGGCGATCCGCATAGCCGCTTTCCAAGCAGCTTCATCTTCATCGATCAATATTCCGGGGCCGTGCTTGCTGTCCACGACGTGCGGCGCGGCAACGCCGCGACCACCACCGCCAAATGGATCCGCGTCTTGCACGACGGTTCGGTCGCAGGCCTTTCCACCCGCATCCTCGCCGTCATTCTCGGCCTCGTTCCGCTCGGTCTCTTCGTGACCGGGCTCCTTCACTGGCGCCGGCGCCGCGCAGCCCGCGCTCAATCACATAAAACAGGGCGTTTTTCGTGAAATCATCATTCATTGCCATCGCCGCTTGTCTCGTCGCGGCTCCGGGGCTGGCCCAAGCCGCAGACGATTCCGCCGAGCGCGTGCAGCGTGACGCGATCATCGTCACCGGTCAGCAGCTGGAAAAGGAGACCGAGGTGTCAGGCCGCCTGGGCCTTTCGATCCGCGAGACACCGGCGGTGGTCGACATCGTGACGCAGCAGGACTTCCAGCTTCAGGGCGTCCGCACCGCGATCGAGGCGATGAACGCCTCGCCCGGCGTGGCTTCCGGCAACCTGCCGGGCTCGATCGGTTCGGTGTCGATGCGCGGCTTCCACCGCGCCGTGAACTATCTTTATGACGGCGTACGCATGGCCAATTCGGACGTGGGCCTCCGGAACTTCGACGCCTGGTCGTTCGAGCGGATCGAGGTCATCAAGGGGCCCGCCTCGGTCACCTCGGGCGAAGGCGCACTAGCGGGTGCGATCAACTTCGTGCCGCGCCGTCCCAATCTCGACGGACCGAGCGGCGAGATGCTGGCCAGCTATGGCAGTTTCGACACGGCGCGGCTCGGAGCCGACGTCAACCTGCCGCTGGGCGAGACCGTCGCCGTGCGCGGCGACGTCTCCTTCTCGCGCTCGTCGGGGTGGATCGACGACACCGACAGCCGGACCTTCGCGGCAACGGGATCGCTCCTATTCAAGCCCAGCGACCGCTTCTCGCTGGTGGTCTCGGTCGATCATTTCGAGGACCGGTTCAAGACGGCCTATTATGGCACCCCGGTGATCTCGCGCGCGCTGGCCCGCGATCCGTCGTCGGCGGTGTCAGGCAGCTCCGGAATGGTGCTCGACAAGGCGATGCGAAAGACCAACTTCGATTACACCGACGGCAAGGACGGATCGAACACGACCTGGCTGCGCGCACGGGCCGAATATGTGCTGACCGACACGCTGAAGATCGTCAGCGACACCAGCTATTATGACAGCTTCCGCGATTACAAGGATGCCGACGAATATACGTTCAATGCCACGACCGGGCTGATCGGACGGGGCGCGACCTATATCAGTCATGATCACCAATATTGGAACCAGCGCCTGCACCTTGCCTTCGACGGTCGGATCGCCGGGCTTCGCAATCGCTTCACGCTTGGCGCAGAATATGGCGAGACCGATTTCTTCACCGTGCGCCGCTTCGGCACCGGCACATCGCTAGACCCGTTCAACCCGATCCGCGGCACCTTCCCGGCTGACACCCCCGCCAATTTTGGGACCCGCCAAGACGTCACAGCGAAAGTCGATGCGCTCGCGATCTTCGTCGAGGACGCGCTCAACCTGACTGATGAGTGGCTGGTCGTCGGCGGCCTGCGCTATGACAATGTGCAGCTCGATCGCCGCGTGCTCAACGCCACCAGCGGCGCGGTCCAGAGCTATGGCCAGACCTATCACCCGATGTCCTGGCGCGCCGGCACGGTCTACAGCATTACGCCCCGGACCCAGTTGTTCGCGCAATACACGTACGCCGTGACACCGGTCAGCGGCCTGCTGTTCCTGAGCGCGACCAATGCCACCTACAAACTGACTACCGGCCATTCCTATGAAGCGGGGATCAAGACTTCGCTGACGGGCAGCGGTGTCGAGCTAACGGCATCGGTCTATAATATAGAGCAGAACGATATTCTGACGCGCGATCCGACCAACCCGGCGGTGGTGTTCCAGGGCGGCGCGCTACGATCGCGCGGGGCGGAACTTTCACTCAACCTGCCGGTCACGCCGGAGCTCAATGTGACAGCAAGCGGCACGCTGCTGGAAGCCAAATATCTCCAGCTGATCGAAGCGGGCGGCGTCAATCGCGCGGGCAACCGACCGCAGAATGTGCCCGAGCAGCTTGCCGATCTGGTCGTGACCTATGCGCCCAAGGCGCTGCCGATCACTATTGTTGGCAGCGTCCGCCACAATGGTGATTTCTATACCGAGACGGCCAACGTCACCAAAGTCAACGCCTTCACGACCTTCGATGCTTCAATCTCCTGGAACGCTTCGTTCGGCACGCTGACGCTGCGCGGGCGCAACCTCACCGATAAATTCTACGCCGACTGGTCGGGCTATGCGTCGGGCCTTGTCTTCATCGGTGCGCCGCGCAGCGTCGAGTTGTCATTCACCCGGAAATTCTGATCCTCGCCAAAAGGACTCTATCTCATGCGTATAATTCCCGAGCTTCTCGCTACCGCCGCCGCATTGATGACCCCGGTCGGCGCATTGGCACAGCAGGCCGTCACACCCGCAGCTTCACCGCAACTGGCAGCATTCAGCCTGCCGCCGCTGCCCTACGCCGTGAACGCGCTAGAACCGACGATAGATGCAGAAACTATGACCATCCATCATGACCGGCATCACAAGGCCTATGTCGACACGCTCAACAAGGCCGTGAGCGAGACCCCGGCCCTTGCCGGCCAGACGCTCGAACAGATCGTCGCGCGTGCAGGCGCACTTCCGGCCATCGTCCGCAACAATGCCGGCGGCCACTGGAACCACAGCTTCTTCTGGACCACGATGGCTCCGCCGGCTGACGCCGGACAGCCCTCGGCTGCGCTCAAGGCAGCGATCGATCGCGATTTCGGATCAATCGACAAGTTCAAGGCGGCGTTCAAGGTCGCAGGCACCGGTCGCTTCGGTTCGGGCTGGGTGTGGCTGATCGTCGGCGCGGATGGCAAGCTCGCGATCACCTCCACGCCCAATCAGGACAATCCGCTCATGGATGTCGCCGAGGTCAAGGGCACACCCATCCTCGGCAACGACATGTGGGAGCACGCCTATTATCTCAAATATCAGAACCGCCGCGCCGACTATCTCGATGGCTGGTGGCAGGTGGTGAACTGGACGACGGTTTCAGAACGCTTCGTCGCAGCGACGCGCCGCTGATCTCCCCATTGGGGACCAATCCTTCGCAAAAGGAGCCAGATCATGACCCGTTATCTCTTCGCCGCCTTAGCCATTGCCTCGCTGTGCGTACCTGGCGCTGCCCAGACGATCCGCAAGAATGACCTTGCCATATCCTCTCCCTGGACCCGGCAGACCGCGCCAGGCCAGTCGGTCGGCGGCGGATTCATGACGATCGCCAATGGCGGCAAAAGCGCCGACAAGCTGGTAAGCGCATCCTCGCCCGCCGCCCGGAAAGTCGAAATCCACAGCATGACGATGGACGGGCGCATCATGCGCATGCGTGCCGTGCCAGATGGCCTGCCGATACCGGCCGCAGGGGTGCTCGAACTGAAACCCGGTGGCTTTCATATCATGCTGATCGGCCTCAAGGCGCCCCTGGCGCTCGGCAAAAGCGTGCCCCTGACACTTCGCTTTGCCAAAGCCGGCACAGTGACGGTGCAGCTCAAGGTCGAACCCGTCACCCATGGCATGGGGGGCGGCCATGACGGACATTGAGCCGCAGCAAAGCGCTTCGACGCCAACGTCCTCGCGCCGTGCCGGGTTGGTCGTAATCGGCCTTGTGGCTTTGCTGCTTGGGGTCGTCGCCGCGATGATCCTGATGCCAAAATGGGCGAACCAGCCTTCCGTATCCGCTGCAGCGGACGGTCCGGGCGGACCATTTACCTTGACGGATACGAAAGGGCAGACCGTCACCGATCGTACGTTGGTGGGGAAGCCCTATGCGATCTTCTTCGGTTTCACGCGCTGCCCCGACGTCTGCCCGACAACGCTCAGCCGGATGACCCAGCTGCGCAAACAGCTCGGACCTGACGGAATGAAGCTCAACATCGTCTTCGTCTCGGTCGATCCCGGCCATGACAAGCCGGCTGACATTGGCAACTATCTTAGCCTCTTTCCCACGCCGATCATCGGGCTGACCGGCACCGAGGCGCAGATCAAACAGATCACCGACGAATATGGGATTTATTTCGCCAAGGTTCCGGTCGAAGGTGGCGATTACACCATCGACCACACGGCCGGAATTTTGCTGTTCGATGATCGGGGCGCGTTCGTCGACATGATGGATGCAAACGAACAGCCTGCGAAAAGCATCAATCGCCTGCGTAAGCTGATCGATGCGTAGCTGGCCTCCGATACTCCTGCCGATCATCATGACGACGAGCGCCTGCATCCCAAACAGCGCGCTCGACCGCGATCAGGTGCGAGGGATGATCGAACAGGCCATTGGGATCAACGGTGCGCCCGTCACGATCGAGCGCATTTATCTGAGCGGAGACTATGCCCTCGGCCTTTGGTCTCAGGGCACCCGCAAGGGGGACATTCTTCTCGCACGCAGGTCCGGCCAATGGTCGACACTCTTATGCGGCAACGGGCCGATCCGTGACCGGATGCGTCTGGAGCGGGCTGGAGTGCCAGGCTTTGCGGCCGAAATGCTCGCCAAACAGATCGAAGAGAGCGGCTGATCGGCTCCGCACGACCAGCATCCAATCCAATTTCACCACGACCGGATGATCCGGCGACGGGGGCAATATGTCACTAAGATTATACGCGCAACTTCGTCTTTCCACGGCCATGCTGGCAGGCGTTTTCCTGCCTCAGGCAGCGCAGGCTCAGTCACCAGAGGCCGACGCCGAAACAAGCTGGACCACAAGTACGATCACCGTCACCGGGCGGCGCGAAGGCTATGTTGTCCCCACATCGCCGTCCGCAACGCGCACCGATACACCGCTGATCGAGGTGCCGCAGTCAGTGCAGGTCGTCACCCAATCGCTTCTGCAGGAGCAGGATCGGCGCACGCTGGGCGAGGCGCTGGTCAACGTCTCCGGCGTGACGCCCACGCGATCAGAGGAAAACCTCTTCATCCCGCCGATCCTGCGAGGCTTCCCCGGTGAGGTCTATCTTGATGGCCTGCCGATCTTCGCGGGCAACCAGCAGGCCTATGACCCGAGCAGCCTGATCGGCGTCGAGCGGATCGAGGTGCTCAAGGGACCAAGCGCCACGCTTTACGGTGGCGGTCTTGGCACCCCGCTTGGCGGTATCATCAATGTCGTGACCGAGCGGCCATCCGACGAAACGGGCGGATATGTGGCGATGCGCGCTGGCAGCTTCTCGACCTGGAATCCCTATGGCGACATCAATGTGGCGCTCTCGTCCGGTATCTCGGCACGGGTGGCGGGCGAGTATCAGAGCAACAAGAGCTGGATAGACAAGGTCGGCGGCGAACGCTGGTCCATCCAGCCAAGCGTCTCCTTCCAGATCGATGCGGACACCGACCTGCTTCTGCAGGGGCAGTTCAACCGTCGCCGTAGCCTAAGGCTTGTGGGGATTTGGGATTCCCATTTTGGTCGGAATGTGATTCACGCTTTGGATGGACCGCTTTGTACTGACCGACGCGCAATGGGCGCAGATGGAACCGCACT
>Ga0065704_10071604_pt1 | contig 10534 bp, 10 predicted proteins | sample SwiRhicommuniRL2_FD_59091 | JGI IMG/M metagenome (GOLD analysis project Ga0065704, IMG submission 59091) | Switchgrass rhizosphere bacterial communities from Rose Lake, Michigan, USA - RL2 v2 (version 2) | ecosystem: Host-associated > Plants > Roots > Rhizosphere > Soil | place: East Lansing, MI | reverse complement strand
AATAAAACCCTGTCGCAAAAGCTTTATTTTAAGCTGATTATGGCACAGAACCTGGCCTCACAGAATCCGTCTGCCAAGCTAAAAGTGCTGATGGATTATCTGAAAAGTTTTCAGAAAGAGCAGTCTCCATATTCATTTATGATTCCGTTAACGCGACAGCAAATGGCCAGTCTTACAGGACTTTGTGTTGAAACGGCTATCAGAACAATAAAAGTAATGGAAAAACATAAGATAGTTAAGATCAAAGACCGAAAAATTTTATATTAAGTTTGTTTCAAAACTAATTTTTTACGACCTTTTTAGAAAATAACTGTAAAAAAAATGAAAACGATCAGCTGCATGAACATTGAGCCCGAACTTCTTTACTCATACGGTGCCGAAAAAAAATCTTATAAACAGAAAGAGATCATTTACAGAGAAGGAGACCATGCCGCATACTACTATCAGATCATAAAAGGAAAAGTAAAGCTTAACAGCTATGACGAAGGAGGTAAAGAATTTATTCATAATATCATAGGCGAAAATCAAAGTTTTGGAGACTCATTGATTTTTCTTGAAAAAATTTATGTTATGAATGCAATCTGCCTTACAGATGCTGAAGTAATACGACTTCCAAAAAACAACTTTATCGAGCTTCTCGAAAACAACCCGAAAATTTCTCTGGAATTGAATGCATGTCTGTCTCAGAGATTGTATTTTAAAGCCATCATGTTACAGAACATGTCTTCTCAGAATCCCATGATACGCCTTGAAGGATTACTCAATTATCTTAAAAGTTATCATGACGGAGACTGCGAACAATGTTTTCCTGTAGAACTGACCCGCCAACAGATTGCCAACCTCACCGGACTGAGAGTAGAAACCGTTATCAGAAATCTGAAAAAAATGGAAAAACAGGGCAAACTCAAGATAAAAGACCGAAAAATTCTATATTAATAGTTCCAACATGACTTGGGTCATAAAATAGTGATATATTCTAACGTATATTTGAGTTAATAATTCATCCATATTCTTAAAACCTCATTCGGGGGTGCATGGTAAGCTCTTTAGCTTGTATGTTCAAATGAAATTTAACCAAAAACTCATTGCTGTCTAATACTAGTCACGGCCGGCAATACCATCACTATAATATTAATATAAAAAATTCAGTTATGAACACTAGAAATTCAAGAAATCGTAGTTCCAGAGGGAATTCAGATTCATCAAGTAATTTAGAAGAAATTTATCAATTAGGTTATGACCATGGTTATAACGATGCATCACAGGACGAAGACTATGATGATGACTTCTCAGAGTATGAAGATTACTTTGACGATGACTATGATGATGAAGATGAAGATGAGGATTACGATGAAGATGAAGATTACAATGATGATGACGAAGATTACGATGACGGCGAAGATGATAATAGAGGAAGAGGAAGATCAGGAAACGGAAACCAGCAAAGAGACACCCAGGGAAGATTCACTTCCGGAGGTGGTAGAGGTGGTTCTCGTGGAGGATCAGGACGTAGTTCTGGCTCAGGCTCCGGAAGAGGAAGAAATTCAGGAGGATCCGGGGGATCAGGTTCTGGAAGCAGAGGCAGGTCATCAAGAGATTCATCAAACTCAAACAGTGACAACTACGATCGTAGACATGATAATCCGGGAAGACCTAGAGGAAGCAGAAACGGAGGCGGAAGATCTTCTGGTTCAGGCTCCAACTCAGGGTCAAATTCAAATTCAGGAAGATCAGGATCAGGTAGCGGCAGAGGCGGCTCAAGATCTGGAAACAACAGCGGTTCAGGTCGAAGTTCAAATTCAGGTTCCGGTTCAGGATCATCAAAAAGAGGCTTCGCTTCAATGAGTAAAGCTGAACGTACGAGAATTGCTCGTATGGGCGGACAGGCTTCTCACGGCAGCGGAAGATCTTCAGGTTCTGGCAGATCCGGATTTGGAGGCAGACGCAATAATTCATAATTCTTTTTCCTCGATTACCTCTTTATTGATTTCAGTTAAAGGGGTAATCTTTTTAAAATCAAACACCACTTTCACATTATGGCAACTAAAACATTAGATAATAAAGATGACAGTACTAAAGGTACAGGAACCTCATCTACATCAAAAACAGCTTCATCAAAACAGACAACCTCAGTAGATAATGCAACTGTCGATAAAAATGAGATGAATAGTTCTCCTTTACACAAATTTTTTGTGTCTGCGCTTAAAGATATTTATTATGCAGAAAACGCAATCATTGAAGCTTTAGAAAAAATGCAGGAAGCAGCTACTACAGAAGAGCTGAAAGAGGCATTTGAAGATCATCAGCTTCAAACTAAAAAGCACGTAAGTCGTCTAGAAAAAGTTTTCAAACTCATCAATGAAACCCCTGAGAAAAAAGAATGTAAAGCTATAAAAGGAATCATTGAAGAAGGCGAAGAGATCATAAAATCTACCGAAGAAGGCTCAATGACCCGTGATGCCGCTCTTATTATTGCTGCACAAAAAGTAGAACACTACGAAATTGCAACCTACGGAGGTCTGGCACAGCTGGCCATCACCATGGGACACGATAAGGCAGCAGATCTCCTGGAAAAAACATTGCAGGAAGAAGAAGATACAGATTATGATCTGACTGAAATTGCCGAAACCTACATTAATTTTGATGCGGAACAGGAAGATTAGTTCTACATATCAAGCCATATAGAGCTTTTCTATATGGCTTTTTTCAAACATAAAACCAAAAACATGAATTGAAAAAATAGTAAAAAAGGTGAAGTCTGATCACTTTAAAGAAATCATCAGCAAAGGAAATTGGCTTAACATGTATGATAAGGAATTTCGTCAAATATCTTTCTGAAGTCGTTATTATAAAAAATTTGATAATGAAAATAGCACGCTAATTGCTCATCTTTAAAAGATTCGAAAACATCGGTGTCCAAAACACCAACCAAATACTGTTTTATCTTTCCATTAAACACAAATAGATTTCCATTATTTTGAAAATTATCTAAAAGCTGGTAAAATGAATTATCACTACTTATACAAAAGAAATACAATTACACCAATATAATATTAAGAATTATGAAAGACAAGAAACCAACCAATGAAAAACTGGATCAGCTGGAATCTCACATGACCTCCAATGAAAATGAAAAACTGACAACAAACCAAGGCCTGAAGATCAATAACAATCAGGATTCACTGAAAGCAGGAGACAGAGGTCCTACCTTGCTTGAAGATTTTATTTTAAGAGAAAAAATTACACATTTTGACCACGAAAGAATTCCTGAAAGAGTCGTTCATGCACGTGGATCCGGTGCACATGGTGTATTTAAATTAACTAAAAGTCTTGCAGAATATACAAGGGCAAACTTCCTGTCGGAAGTAGGTAAAGAAACTCCTGTTTTTGTAAGATTTTCAACCGTTGCGGGAAGCAGAGGAAGTACGGATCTGGCAAGAGACGTAAGAGGTTTTTCCGTAAAATTCTATACAGACGAAGGAAATTATGATCTTGTAGGGAATAATATTCCTGTATTCTTCATTCAGGATGCCATTAAATTTCCGGACCTTGTTCATGCCGTAAAGCCTGAACCTCACAACGAAATACCGCAGGCACAGTCTGCTCACGATACTTTTTGGGACTTTATATCCTTAATGCCGGAAAGCGTGCATATGATCATGTGGCTGATGAGTGACAGGGCAATCCCAAGAAGCTTTTCAAGAATGGAAGGGTTCGGGGTTCATTCATTTAAATTAATTAATGATGAAGGAAAAGCCCATTTTGTTAAATTTCATTTTAAACCAAAGTTAGGTGTGCATTCGGTTGCCTGGGATGAAGCACAGAGAATTTCCGGAGTAGATCCTGATTTTCATAAGAGAGATCTTTGGGAATCCATTGAAAACGGCATTTTTCCGGAATGGGATTTCGGGGTACAGTTGATTCCTGAAGAAGATGAATTTAAATATGATTTCGATCTTCTTGATCCTACCAAAATCGTTCCTGAAGAAGTAGTGCCCGTGCAGCTTATCGGAACTTTAACTTTAAATAAAAATCCTGAAAACTTTTTCGCAGAAACAGAACAGGTGGCTTTCCATCCCGGACACATCGTTCCCGGAATTGATTTTACCAATGATCCGCTTTTACAGGGGAGACTGTTTTCCTACACAGATACGCAGCTGATAAGGCTGGGAGGCCCGAATTTCCATGAAATCCCAATCAACAGATCAGTGAATGTCGTTCACAACAACCAGAGAGACGGCTACATGAGACAGCAGATTGCTAAAGGGAAGGTAAGCTATGAACCAAACTCTATCGGCGGCGGATGCCCTTTCCAGGCCATGATGAAGGAAGGAGGCTTTGTATCTCAGGAAGCGAGAGTTTCCGGGGCTAAAGTAAGAGAACGAAGCCAAAGCTTTGTAGATCATTATTCGCAGGCCAAATTATTCTACAACAGCCAGTCGGCTCCGGAGAAAATGCACCTTCAGAATGCATTGATTTTTGAACTTTCTAAAGTTACAATACCTGAGATAAGGGAAAGAATGGTAAGTCTGTTGAATTTCGTTGATAAAGATCTTGCCTCGAAAGTTGCAGTAAAAGTAGGCGTGGAAGTGAAAAAACTTAAGTTCCCGAATCAAAGTATTCCGGCAGATGCAGATCCGGCCACATTACAGAGTGAAGAAAGGGAACCTGATACTAAGCTTTCAGAAGCTTTAAGCATGAAGAATACTGTTAAAGATACCATTATGGGCAGGAAAATAGGTTTCATTATGGCAAATGGTGCAGATGCAACAGCTATTAATGATTTGAAAACCAAACTGGAAGCTGAAAATGCAGTCGTGGAAATTATCGGGACAAGTATGGCTCCGATAAAAACGGATGACGGACCTTTACTAACGCCTAAACATTCTTTAACAAGCAATGCCAGCGTTTCTTTTGATGCTCTTTATATTGCGGCAGGAGAAAATTCTACCAACGAGCTACTCGCTCCGGAGAATAAACATCATGCATTAAATTTTATCAACGAAGCTTACAAACACTGTAAAGCTATTTACTTCGGAGAAGGAACAGAACCTCTTTATATGAACAGTAATGTAAGCATGAAAAGTCACATTGACCCGGCTATTATTATTGCCGAAGATGAGAATCCTTCAGATAAATTCATTACTGCCATTGCCAATCACAGAGTATGGGATTTAGAATTAGAAAGAAATGCCCAGAATTAATCAGAGATAAAATACATTTTACACCACACTAAATATTAAAATTATGAAAGCTGCAGTTATTCACGGACCGGGTCTCATCAAATGCGATACGGTCGATGATCCGATTATTAAAGATTCTCGGGATGTTATTTTAAAAGTTACATCAACAGCCATTTGCGGAAGCGATCTGCATATGTACTCTGGAGGAATTCCCCAGGCCAGGCCTATGGTGATGGGACATGAATTCATGGGAATTGTTGAAGAAGTCGGACAGCACATCACCAACCTTAAAGTAGGAGACAGGGTAGTAGTGCCATTCCCGATTTCCTGCGGAAGCTGCTATTTCTGTCAGCATGATCTTCCGACTGCCTGCGAACACAGTAATCCTGAACATTATGGGCCGGAAGGAGGAATTGTTACCGATAAAGGTGGAGCACTCTTTGGCTATTCAGATCTTTATGGAGGTTATGATGGTGGCCAGGCACAATATGTAAGAGTTCCTTACGCTCATTTTGGCCCTAGAAAAGTTCCTGATAACCTAACCGATTAACAGGTTCTTTTCCTTACCGACATCTTTCCCACAGGATATATGGGAGTTTTATGGGGAGAATTAAAAGGTGGCGAAACGGTAGCGATCTTCGGAGCCGGGCCTGTAGGCTCGATGTCTGCAAAATCGGCGATTCTGCATAATGCAAAGAAAGTAATCGTTGTCGATACGCAACAGTACAGACTGGATCAGATTAAAAATCTCACCGGCTGTGATACAATTTTATGGGAAGACGGTCAGAACGTTATCGATCAAATCCGTGATATGACATATGGAAGAGGAGCAGACCTATGTATTGATGCAGTAGGCTTTGAACCAGATAGAAACCTGATAGACCGTGCGAAAGCCGTGATCAATTTTGAGAAAGGTTCCATCAAAGTTTTAGAAGCTTGCATGAGTTCCGTGAGAAGAGGCGGAATCGTTTCTGTGCTGGGAGTTTATCCTGTAAACTATGATAATTTTAAATTTGGACAGATTTTTGATAAAGGAATTACTATAAAAGCCGGACAGTGCAATGTTCATGCGATCATCGATGATTTGCTGGACCATGTACAGAGTGGCCGGGTACAACTGGATGACATTATTACCCATCGTCTTTCTCTTGAAGATGTTTCTAAAGGTTATGAAATCTTTGATAAGAAACAGGACGGATGTGTAAAGGTCGTTCTTGATCCCTGGAAGGCTTCAGGTCTCTAAGAAAATACACACAAACACATAAATATTAGAATTATGGAATTTCAAAAAAATCTTCTGGAATATATCAGCCAGTCTTTAATGACTACAGACGAAACAATTTCAGTAGTGGAAAGCGTTACATCAGGCTGTTTACAACTAGCTTTCTCACAAATGCCGAATGCCTCCATGTTTTACAAAGGTGGCCTTACTGCCTATACTTTACAGGAAAAAGTAAGATTGCTGAATGTAGATGCACACGAAGCCGAAGAATGCGACTGTGTTTCAGAAAATATTGCAGAAACAATGGCGCTGAATGCAGCAAAGCTTTTCCAGTCGGATTGGTCGATTGCCACAACAGGTTATTGTACACCAATACGCAATTCTTCATATAAAATCTTTGCTTTCTTTTCATTTTCTTATAAAGGCGAAATTGTTTTAACAAAGAAATTGGAGCTGCATCCTAAAACACAGGCACTGAATGCACAGCTGTATTACACAGAATTTATTCTGGGATGCTTCAAAAGTGAAATAAGCCAGCAACTTATACTTTCAAAATAAGAACAATAAAAATGAATGAATATACTGGTTACAAATGTAGCCAGTGATTTTGTTATGAAGATAAATAAGTTTACAAAATTTTATTTCAAAGTCAATTCACAAATATAAGACCAGTTAATAAAAGCAGATTAATATGGGTAACTTAAAATTAGAAAATAAAACTGTACTGATCACAGGGGCAGACAGCGGAATAGGTAAAGCAGTCGCTTTACTTTTTGCAAAAGAAGGAGCAAACATTGCCATTATTTATTATTCAGATGATGAAGACGCAGAAAAAGCAAAATCAGAAATAGAAGGGTTAGGAAGAAAAGCGGACATATTTAAAGGAGATGTTAATGATTATCAGTTTTGTGAAGAAACTACTCAAAAAGTGGTTTCGCAATTCGGAGGCATTGATATTTTAGTGAACAACGCCGGCGTGCAGTTCCCTGCAGATAATATTATTGATCTTGAGGAAGAAAATATCCGAACAACTTTTAATTCCAATATTATAGGAATGATTCTTCTTACTAAAGTTGTCTTTCCTCATTTAAAACAGGGAAGCTCTGTTATTAATACAACTTCAGCAACAGCCTATCAGGGCCATGAGCAGCTTTTGGACTACTCGGCAACGAAAGGGGCTATCGTTTCCTTTACCCGTTCACTGGCATTGCAGGCGAAACCCAAAGGAATCCGCGTGAATGCAGTAGCGCCGGGTCCGGTAGCAACACCATTAACCAAGGAGACTTTCGGAGAAGAAGAAGAAGATTCGAACAAACCCCCTTTCGAAAGAAATGCAACCCCTGAAGAAGTGGCGACCAGCTACCTTTTCCTTGCAAGTGATGATGGGGCGCAAATCACCGGACAAGTGCTTCATCCCAATGGAGGTCTTGTTGTAAATGGATAACATTTAAAAACAATATATAATGATTATGAAAACAACAGCCACTTTAGTTTTGGGAATTTTAAGTCTTTTCGTATTCTCATCATGCAGATGCGGTTTTGATGAGGACGAACCCAAAAACAAATACGACGGGAATAATTCCGATAGTGATAAAAATAAAACTGGCGTACCGAAGGGAGATACGCTGCAGATTGATAAGTTTAATTAAAATTCTAAGTCATGTACAGAGACGGCGCAAGAAAAAGTATCTGGCAGGAAGAAATCAGGAAATTCCCCTCGGAAGCCAGCCTCCAGGAACTGTATGACATAGCGGTAGTTGGCGGAGGTATTACCGGCATTTCTACAGCCCTGAAACTACAGCAGGATGGAAAGAAGTGTATCCTTCTCGAAGCTGCCAATATCGGTTTTGGGACAACCGGCGGAACAACCGCACATCTCAACGATTTTTTTGATACCACCTTTAAAGAAGCAATCAACGATTTTGGATTAGATAACGCAAAACTTCTTGCAAACTCAGGTCGGGAAGCTATTGGTATCATAGAAAGTAATATTCAACACTTCGGTATCGACTGTGATTTCGAAAGAAAGACAGGTTATCTTTTTGCGTTAGACGAAAAACAGCAGAAGCAGCTGAAAGATATTGTGGAAGGAGCAGCTGAAGTAGGTCATGAGATGACGTATGTAGAAGATATTCCTTTTCCCATTCCCTTTAAAGAAGCGGTAAGTATTCCTGATCAGGCACAGTTTCATCCTATAAAATATATTAAGGGATTATGCGAAGCTTTTGTCAATCTCGGAGGAGTTATTTTAGAGGATTGTCGCTGTGAAAGTCACGATGAACAGAGTGATTTTGTAGTTTTGGAAACATCCAAAGGAAAGTTTAAAGCCGAAAATGTAGTTTATGCAACTCATATTCCTCCCGGTCTGAGTGTTCTTCACATTATCAATTCGCCTTACAGAAGCTATGCTTTGGCGTTCAGCCTTAAAGATGGAAAGTATCCGGAAGATCTGGGATACGATCTCATCGATCCTTATCACTATTACAGAGTTCAGGAAATTAACGGACAAAAACTACTGATTGCCGGCGGAGAAGACCATAAAACCGGTCATGAAGAAGATACGGGAGAATGCTTTTCAAGACTTGAAAATTATGTCAGAAAATATTTCGATGTAGAAACAGTGTATTACAGCTGGTCCAGCCAATATTATGAACCAGTGGATGGATTTCCGTACATCGGTAAACTTCCGGGAAGTAATGGGAGAATATTTACCGCAACAGGATTCAGAGGAAACGGAATGATATTCGGAACCATTTCTTCACAGATTCTTTCAGATTTAATCATTAGAGGAGAAAATAAATATGAAGATATTTTCAGTCCGTCACGCATCAAGCCGATTGCAGGCTTTGCTGATTTTGTAAAAGAAAATGCGGTCGTAGCCTACGATTTTATTAAAGACAAGCTTTTTGCTGAAAAAATCAATTCGCTTACAGAAGTAAAAGAAGGTGAAGCCAAAGTGGTGAAATACGAAGGTGAATCCTACGCGGTGTATAAGGAAACCAATGGAAAAGTACACCTCGTAAAAAGCACCTGTCCACATGCCAAATGTGAAGTACGGTGGAATAGCGCAGAACTCAGCTGGGACTGCCCTTGTCACGGATCGCGGTTTAGTATTAACGGAAAATTGCTTACCGGACCAACCGTAAAAGATCTTCCGCGTGTAGATACAGATTCTGAAACTTAAATTTAAAAGTCATGTCTAAAAAAGGGTTTTTATATCGAAACAGTTTAAGTATTGTTCTTATTGTCTTCATGCTTTCATGTCTTACGGCACAGTTTTTCACAGGCTGGAAAACCGATAATAAAGAGCTTGCAGAAAACGGAAGTCCGGCGTTAAGTCTTGGACAATACATTCACAGCGGGCATTTTATTCAGGCAACATTTGAAAACTGGGAAAGTGAATTTCTGCAGATGATGCTGTATGTAGTATTGACGGTTTCGCTGCGTCAGAAAGGTTCCAGTGAATCAAAATCATTGGATAAAGAAGAAGATGTTGATAAGGAGCCTGTTCCTCACGCTGATGCACCCTGGGCTGTAAAGAAAGGAGGAATATGGCTTAAGGTTTATAAACATTCCTTATCGTTGGCTTTTGCAATCCTGTTTATTGTTAGTTTTTCACTTCATTTTTATGGAAGCCTGAAAGATTATAACGAAGAACAGATATCAAAAGAAAAGCCTACCATCACTGCATCACAGTATATCACAGACTCCCGTTTCTGGTTTGAATCTTTTCAGAACTGGCAAAGCGAGTTTCTTGCCGTTGCTTCGCTGGTCATTCTTTCCATCTGGCTTCGGGAAAAAGGTTCTCCAGAATCCAAGCCTGTGGATATGCCTCACGATGAAACACCTTAGTTTTTAGATGATTTAAATATTTAGCAATTAAGGATATTTAGCTAAAAACTCAATATTAAAATAAGAATAAACAAAGTTTATTTAAATTAAGAAAAAGCAATATATAATTAAACAGACTCTACATAAAAACGGATCCGACTCAGTTATGAATCGGATCCGTTTTATTTGTTAAGTTAGCAATTAATTAAATTCTTGCTTTTCCTTCCACGCCGTCGGAATTGTCGGTTGTATTTCCTGTAACAGCAGCTGTGACGAAATTAACAAGGCTTACCAGTTT
>Ga0065704_10071602_pt1 | contig 10540 bp, 11 predicted proteins | sample SwiRhicommuniRL2_FD_59091 | JGI IMG/M metagenome (GOLD analysis project Ga0065704, IMG submission 59091) | Switchgrass rhizosphere bacterial communities from Rose Lake, Michigan, USA - RL2 v2 (version 2) | ecosystem: Host-associated > Plants > Roots > Rhizosphere > Soil | place: East Lansing, MI | reverse complement strand
AAGAAGGTAAAAATCCTGTTTTTTTAATTGTTTTTTGTAGAGAAGAACTATATATACCAATAATTTGATTTTCACTATTTTTAATAAGTAAAAAATCTTTCGATGTCATTGGATCTTTTTCTAATTTTCTTAAATAACGCTTTACCTCTAAATATCTAGGATCTCTTAATAGGTCTTCTAATTTTTCAGGATAGGTTTTTACCCCCCCTGGTGAATTCTGATAATATTGATAAATTGATTTTCTATACATTACTCCAATTCTTAAAAGCTCTTCTTCTTTTTCACGCTGTTTTAAAGTCGCATAGTTTATGGACCACTGCCCAATTCCTAAAGATAGAAATAAAAGTGATAGTAACATCCATATATAAATCGCTCCCTGCTGAGAAGATCTAGTGTTTATATTATAAGGTTTTTTATTTACCATTCTGAGTAAACTCGATTATCACTACCTATCTGTTGGCTCGTAGACTTAATATCATAAATACCTCCTATTTGTTTTTCTTTTACAATATCCCATTCATGTTTTTCAGCAATTGGATCTAATGGAATTGCTCTTAAATAGTGTTTTTCAACAAGTTGACTAAGTTGATCTGGATATTCGCCTTGATCAGAATAATACTGATCTATACTTTTTCGAATAACTGACAAATTTTGTCTTAAAGCTATTTCTTTACCTTCTTCAATTTTATTTAAATACCGTGGAGTAACAATTGACAGCAGTAGAGCAATGACAGATAAAACTACCAACAACTCAACAATAGTAAATCCTCTTTTTGTTTTATTTAAATAATTACCACTCATGATACGCTATCCCATTCGTGCCTATTTTCTTAGAAGTAGAGTAAATATCATAAACATCCTCTCCTTCTTGGGGATTATTGTCCTCACTTAAAAATGAACGCTTTCCCCATGTTTGTTCAGGTAATATATTTTTTTGTGTCGAAAATGGATCGGCAGGGATTTTCCTAATAAATCGTTGATGCTTTATTTTTCCTTTTTCCTCTGGAATTCCTTCAAGTATCTTTAAATTTGGTGGATAACCACTCGCAGTTTGGAATTGTTTCGGTATTTCATTTTTATCACTTGCTTCTTTATAAGCATCTATAGCATCGCGAATTTCAACTAATGCTCGTTTTAACTCTCGTTCTTTAGACTGCCTAGAAGCAATGTCAGAAACAGGTATAACAACAGAGGCTAGTAAAGCCAATAAAACTAAAGAAACTAATACCTCAACAAAGGTAAAGCCATTCTGTTGTTTATTCATTGATTTAGCTCAAACTCTTTAACAACTTTATCCGACAAAGCTTGCTCACCTTTACCATCATTTAAATTTATTTTGCCATTCTCTATTACTATATTTTCTTTTTGATTCGCTTGTTTTGCAGGAACCTTAAACGTCAAAAGTGCAATAGGACCCTGATGTTGGGGCGTGGCACCAAATGTTAATTTAGTTCCATTACTATTTTTCTCCTGATCAATACGTGTAGTCGGCGCAATATTAACTATTTTTACCAATTCCCAAGATTCTGGATGTCGGACATCAAGACTTAAAGATTGAAAAGCAGGGGTATTTTGTATGAGGGCTAAAGTAAATTCTTGCCCTGGTATAACATTTGAAGGTCCACTTAACTGAAAATCTGCTTTTTTATCAAATGTTATTGGCTGACTCGCTTGAGGGGCAAGAGTAGATAAATTGTTTTCTATTACTTTATTCGTATTTTGCGACTCAATTACTTGTTCTGGCATAGCTTGTGCCTGAGGCAAATAAGTAGAGTGATCTGTAAGTCTTAAAGGCCTAGTAGTGACTTGACTACCTGTACCAGAAATAAATTCTTGAATATGAGGAGCTGGTAATGAATAAGGGCGTACAATTCTTGGAGTAATTAGTAAAACTATTTCACTCTTATTTTTACTGTCAGTTGTATTGGAAAATAATCTACCTAAAAGTGGTAATTTTCCAAATCCTGGCAAATGTGTAGCAGAAGTTTTTATATCATCTCTGATCAACCCTGCAAGCATTTGAGTCTCACCATCATGTAACTGTAAAGTAGTTGCTGCGTTTCTCGTACCAATCTGATATACAAGACCATTTTTTGTAGCAATTTCTTTTGCAATGTTACTAACTTCTAATTTAATAGCAATTTGCACCTGCCTATCTTTATTTACTTCAGGTTTGACCTCAACTTTTAAACCTACATCTAGATAGTTAACAGATTCCGAAACAAATCCAGAGTTTTGCCCAACAGTTGTTGTTACAACAGGAACTTTATCTCCAATTAAAAAACTAGCTTCTTCTTTACTTTTAACTCGTATACGAGGGTTGGCGAGTAAATTAGTTTTAGTACTTGTCTGTTTAAAATTAAGAGTCGCCAAAGTATCCGCAGTCACTAAACTGAGACTGTCAGATGTCATATTTTTTAACTGATTAAGCGTATATTTTCCAACCTCTCCTATTGGATTCAATGCACTCACTTTTACTTGATCAGGGAACGTAATGCCTAAACCAAGTAAAGTATCTCGGTTTACTTCCAAGACCTCTATATCCAACACAACCTCAGACATAGGCAAATCATATGCTTCCAATACTTTTTCAATACTTTCAACAACTTGCTTCGTATCTCGTACAACTAACATTTTTAAACTATTGTCGAAAAACATAGCTTTAGGTTCATATAATTTACTAACCATCTCTTGGGCTCGCTGAGCATCAGCATTCCCTAAATAAAATGATCTAGTAATTAATTCTTCATATATTTTTTTCTTTTCGGGCGTATCCTGATAAATTAAAAAAGTATTTGCATTTAACATCTTATAACCTAAGTTAGAAGTTCTAACTATCATGTCTAATGCTTCTTGTACGGTAGTCTCTTTTGCATAGATTGTAGTAGTTTGCTCTAAGCGAGTATCTTTATCTAAAATAAAATTAATACCAGAATGTTGAGAAAGTAGCTCCATCACCGCTTGAACTGGTGCATTACGAAATTCTAATGAAACTCGCTGTTCCAACCTTTCACTTGCTAATGGAGGATTTAATATTTTGCGATTTATTTCTCTCTCAATATCGAATTTCAAATTTACAGCTTGCTGTAAATCAGGAGCTGTCTTTATAACTTCCTTTAGAATTGTTAATGCAGCCTCGAAATTTCCTTTTTCATAACTCGATTTTGCCAAGTCAAATAAAGGCTTTACCTGATCGATTTGTTTCAGTTTTTCGATACCCTCTTGAGCAACAATATTATGCGGATCAATCTCTAATATCTGTTGGTACTGCAATAGGGCCATTTCCAAGTTTCCTTGCGATCTAGCCTTTTCCGCCTGCGAAATTCGATAGTTGACCATCTGTTGCTGTTCAAAAACATAATCTATTCGATGACTGGCAGGCTTTTTATCAGCTTCCTTTTTTAATTTATCTAACTTTTTTAATTCTTTCTCATGTTGAGATAAGTGTGCTATAGAGCAACCTCCAAGCATAAAAATGCTCAAAGCAACCATTGTTAGTTTAGTTTGTGGTAAGTTCATTAAAGAAAAATTCATCATGATTTGTTTATATGTAAAATTTGATGGGTAGGTATATGTAATAAACGGATTTCGTATTTATCAACGCCTATAATTTGCCAAATTTGATCATAAATACGCTTTGGTTGCATTACTACATTGGAGTCATCAATTGATAAAAAAACCTGTAACCCACTATTATCTACTACTTGCCCTAAATATTTAACTTGAGGCAAGCTCACTGTAGCCATTGGTGGTTGTTCATTTACTAAAGGAATAATTTGTTGAGGTAAAACTGGTTTATTAACTATTTTCTTTTTTACAACTGGAATAGGCTTTTTAGTAACTTGAATAGTTTTTTCTATTTGAGGAAGAATTATTGGTAAATCCCAATAATCTAAATTTGGGTTTTCTGCTTGAAGGGAATACCAGTTCATAGAATCTGATTTTTCCTCATTTTTATAATTTGTAATCGATTTTTCAAACTCGAATGAATCTGTAGGGGGTAGTGTAAGTGACCATACTCCTAATACCACAACACAACTTACTAAAATACTAATACGGCGATATTTAACTGGAAGACACTGATGCAAATCAATCATATATCACCATCAGCAATAACAATCGTTAGAGTAGCTTCATTTGTTGTTTCATCTCTCTGAAGATCAAGAGAATTAATAATTAAATTATCTCTATATTTTTCAGTAAGTGTTGATATAAATTCTCGTACATGTAACCAACTCCCCTTAACTGAGAATTGATATTGATTTTTACCCGAATTTTTCTCATTTAAAAGAAGAAATTCATTTAATTTTAAACTATGTTGTTGAGTAACAGCCAGTACTCCAGAATAATTTATTTTTTCAATATTTTTTAATTTAATAGGCAATTTTTTAGCAAGATTTTCAGGTGCAATCAATTGTGCAATTTGATAATTTTCTTGTTTAAGATATTTGATTTTATGAGAATACGTCGGAATTATCCAAAACCAACATCCCACAGTCCAAAGCAAGACAGCATAAATGATTAATTGATAATATGTTAATTTTGAAATGTACTTATTAACATACCATTTCAAGGTATCGAAACTTATAAATTTCACTTTTGCTTCAACTCAAAAAGAACTTTTTGATCATTATCAGCCTGCACTTGACTAATTTGTAATTTCATATCAAGACTCGAAGCATTTTTTACGATTTCTTCAACTTCTATTGGATTATTTGCTAATCCTTCTATTTGTAAAGGCATTATTTGAGTTAACTTGATTCTATTAAAAGCCACTCCATTTGGGCGTGACTGCATAATTTTATCCAACATACTAATATCAATTAAATTTACTTGAGGCTTGTTTGCAACAATTACCGGTACTTCTATCTGATCATCATATTTTTTCTTCAATTGGTTAAATATAGAAAATTGATGCTTATATTCAACCATTAAATACCCTAAAAAAATAATTGTTAAAAAAGCAATTCCCACTAGAATAGCGAGTAAAATCTTTATATATCTATTTGCTAAGCTATATTTTTTTGGAACTATATAAACCTTAACCATAATTTTTAAACCTCATAAAGTTTAAAAACTGATTATTTATTATTTCATTGGAAAATTGTATCGACAGAGGTAGTTTAAAATTTAAAATATTTGAATTTCTCTCACTATAGTCATTTTCTAAAAAATTAAATATATGATCATAGCTCAACACATCTTTTAAATGACTAGGAAAAGCATTGATTTCATGAATAATCCCATACTCATATATCACCGAGTATATAAAACTATCTTCAACAATCATTAATGATGACTGATTTAATTGAGACTCATAATAATTCCAAATAGCCAAGATAGATGGCATTAAGCTCTTAATTTTTAACAGTGATTGTATTTTTATAATTTTTTCATAAACTGTCTTTTGGAAAGCAACCACAATACAAGGCTGATTAAATTTCAAACTATCATTTAATATGATAAAATTATTCGGATCAAAATTTATATCAACTTGTTGAAATTTTTGGTGAATCAAAAAATCTAAAACATCTTGTTCGGGCCAATGTTTTAATGCAGGTATTGTTGCAAACCTGCAATGAACACTATCCACCACAATATCAATCGATGTAAATTTCTTTTTTGGGTCCTTATTTAATTCAGTTACTTGTTGCTCTAAATCATTTAAAGAACAGTCCCCCATTTCATATCCTGTGACTGTACCTGAAAACCAATAACAATTTTCATCCTTCACAGTTAAATAAAGTTTTTTATCTTTCAACAAAGGTAACACGATTAATTTCCTGTAAAGTTGATTGCCCTTGGGCAACGACTGTAAGGGCTTGTTGCCTTAAAAACTTCATCCCTTGGTCTGCCAATTTTTTTCTAATTAGGCTCATCGGTGCGCTTTGAATAATAAGCTCACGTAACTCATCATCCATGATTAGTACTTCAGCAATGGCCTGGCGCCCCTTATATCCTGTTCCTTGACACTGATTGCAACCAACACCTTGATAAAAATTATATTCTTTTAATTCTACTGGAGAAATTCCAGAATATTGAGCTACATCTTCGTTAATTTGCACGGGTTGTTTACAATGCGGACAATTCAATCGAATGAGTCGTTGAGCAATAATGCCATTCAGGCTGCTTACAAATCCAAATAAATCTATTTGCATATGCCGAAAACGACCAATCACATCTAAAGCATGATTAGCATGTACTGAGGTATAAACTAAATGCCCTGTAAGTGCAGCTTGCACAGCTATACCTGCTGTTTCATGATCACGAATTTCTCCCACCAAAATTTTATCTGGGTCATGACGTAAAATTGAGCGAAGACCTCTAGCAAAAGTGAGCCCTTTCTTTTCATTTACTGGTATTTGTAAAGTTCCTTTTATTTGATACTCAACAGGATCTTCAATTGTAATAATTTTTTGCTGTCCATCATGTTGTTCATGTAACAACGCATATAATGTTGTTGTTTTACCCGCCCCCGTCGGACCAGTAACTAACATCATACCATACGGTTGTTTAGCTAATTGGCGAATGTCAATCATAGTTTGACTATCAAAGCCCAATAACTCCAGAGTTAAAGGAACATCATCTTGGGTTAACGCCTGTTTATCTAAAATCCTGAGAACAGCGTCTTCTCCATGTAAGCCTGGCATAATTGAGATACGTAAATCAATTTCATATCCATCTAAATGGACTGTTAAACGTCCATCTTGAGGGATTCGCCGCTCTGCAATATCTAGCTCTGCTAAAACCTTTAATCTAGAGATTACTTGTTCTGCTGGCACATTCATCAATAGATTTATATTTTCAACTAATACACCATCAATACGATTTTTAATAATTAAACCGTCTGCCGTATTTTCGAAATGAATATCACTAGCACCAAATTTATAGGCGTCTGATAAGATTGTATTGACTAAACGAACGACTTGACTTTCATTGATAGTATTTGGCTGTAGCAAAGCTACATCTTGCTCTATATTTTGTTGCTCGCTACTTAAGTCGTTAGTATATTTATTTAAAATAACTAAAAATTTTGTTAAAAATTCATTTTCAATTTGAGCGATATTAAATGGTTCTTTAATAATATAACCCAACCAATTTAAATCTTTTAACTCAACCTCTTTTGCAAAAAGTACCCACAATTGATTATCTAATTTAACACTTAAGCACTGTCTCTTAGCAGCCAAATCAGGTGCAATATTCTGAGTAACTTTTATATTTTTTAACTCTTTTTCACCAAACCATTGCTTTACTAAACTCATGATTGCAACCCACTCGCCATTTCAAAAATTGGCATATAAAGTAAAACAACAATCATTCCAATAAATAACCCAATCACCAACATTAAAATAGGTTCGAGTAATCGAGAAAAACGTTCTATAAATTGACTCAAATCTAAATCATGGAAATCTGCCGATTGCCTTAACATTGCAGAAATCTCACCATTTTGATCTCCGGCTGCCAATAGTCGCGCAGATACTGATGTGCTAAGTCCAGTTTTATAAAGAGAGTCGCTTAAACTATTACCCTGTAAAATTAAATCTTTTGCTTTATAAAGCTGTTGCTGTTGAGCTGGTGTTAAAATTGAGGCTAACATATCAAATGATTGTATTACTGATGCCCCGGCATCAAGCAATAAAGCAAGTCCTCTAAAAAAACGTGATAAAAAAACAATTTCTAACCGTCTTCCCAAAGGGCGAAAAGCGGATAAAAATTGCATTAATGTATTTTCAACCCCCTGCATAAGTATTTTACGAATTATAAAAATTAAGCTAAGAGTCATAATAATAATAACAATCGTTCGATATTCACCTAACCACACACCCAACTCAAGCATAAGTTTAGAAGCAAGCGGTAAATCCATATCAACGCCTTCATAAATAGCTCCAAATCGTGGAACTAAATACATAAGTAAAAATAAACTTACAGTAACTGCCATACCAACAAGTAATAGTGGATACATAGATGCATTATAAATTTTTGATTTAAGTGATGAAATCTGTTCATCATATCGTATATAACTATTCAAAGCTTGAATAAGCGTACCATTTCGTTCACTTGCTGCAACAGTCGCAACTAATAAAGGAGGAAAAACATTCTCACCACAATTCTGCATTGCTTGGGATAAGGGCATGCCTTGATGCAACGCATGTTTTATACGGTATACAGGAGAATTTTTATCAGTCTCAGCGTGATGACTAAGTAAAACATCTAAACCCTCTATAATAGATAGTCCAGATTGTAAAAGCGTTTTTAGCTCATGAACAAAGATAACTACATTAAAAGAAGTAGACGTTTTTCTAAATTTAAATTGTGCTCTTTGTTCACTTAGTTCAATAATAAAAAAATTTTCATGCAATAAATACTGGCGAACAGCATCTAGACTTTCGCCTTCAATTTTCTTCTCTAACTGTTGACCATTTGTGTTTATAATGCGTGCTCGAAAAATTGGCATCTACTATTACCAATTTCCAATATCTGCATTATCACTTGTTCCACCTTTAGCTTTATCTTTTCCAAAAGAATACACATCATATTCAGTAGGGTTATTTTGCCCTGGTGATTGATATTGATATGACATCCCCCAAGGGTCGACTGGAATTTTTTTAATATAGGGACCATTCCAACGAGATGCGCCTGCTGGTGCAACTAATAAGGCATTTAGTCCATTTCCGTTGTCAGGAAATGAACCATTATCTATTCGATATTGATCGATTGCTTTAGTCAATGCATCAATTTGAGATTTAGCGGTAGTCTTTTCAGACTTTTCTAAATTTTTAAATAGATTCGGACCGATAATACCTGCTAATAAACCAATGATCACTAAGACGATCATTAGCTCAAGGAGGGTAAAGCCCTTAATTTTAGAAGTTTTTTTATACATTACACATACATATTTGTAGAGATTTAAGCGACTATATAATACTCAAAAAAAAAAATATTTCCTATTATAAAGCAGAATATAAAAAATAAATTCTTTAAGAAAATATTTAAAGTTAGCATCCCATTCAGCTAAGACTCACAATAAATATTCTCTTAAAATCATAGAATATTAATTATTAAAAAATAAATTAGCTAGCGAATGAAGCTTATTTTCATTAGCTCCATAATTTTGCATTAATTTCAAAAACCAAGAAAAATGCTCATTTAAATCATTAAACTGATTCACATCTATAATTAACAAACAGATACCTAATCTTATTTTCAATATTTCTTTATCTTGAAAATCCATAGGTGCTTTCCTTTCATCGATATAATCCCAATACCAATCTAAAGCTTCGCCTCTAGAAGCATCGACATTATGTCCATTTAATCTCTTTTTTGTGATATCCAATGCATCATATTTAAAATTTTTAAAATTTATATCACACTCTTCTAGTACCTTAACTGTAAAATTCAAATATTTATCAACTGCTTTTTCTGGATCCATATTCCACTTAATAGCGTTGTTCATCACCATTTTCACTTTACTCCAAAATACTCTTTAAGATTTGCACAAGTAGAACATGCTGGTTTAGGGGTATTATGACCAGCTCCAGATTGGCCAATATTTACCACTTTCATAACCCCTCCTTTAGGATTTGCCCCACTATTTATTGCTTTATTCAAACAAGCAACTTCTGCACATGCACCATGCCAAGCTGAACGCTGATTCTTAGGCACACTCATTAATGCTGCTAAAACTCTATCATTAGCAGATGTAACTTCACCGCTTACTCCAGTATAAACTTTCCCATCAATTTGCAAAGTAGCGGCTGCACCTGAACTTTTCCCGCTCCGATAAGCTTTATTGGCTATACTTTCCACACTAGGTTGATTGAATTTATTCCAAAGTTTTGAAATACCAGCACCAACTCTACCAAAAGAAGGGAAACGCCCTACCGTTGTAGTCCATAATGAAGCCTCGACAACAGTTTCTGCTTGATCTGGCGTGTTCTCATCAATAGCCTGTCTTTGATCTCGCTGCATACCAGTAAGAAAATCACCTAACTCTGTGCCAGCAGCATTAAATAAATATTGAGAGAATCCACTTAAATGGCTTGCATGAATTCTATATTCGGGTACCAGCTCAACCATACCATTGCTGTTATAACCCACACCATTAAAATTCAACTCACCATTTTGATATGAAGAATTCACAAAATAATAATTCTTTGGACCACCAAATCCTACGTAAGGCTGAATCGTCATTTTCCCATTATTATACTGGTTAATATTTTGCTTATCTGCTGAATAATATCCCTGATTGTTTGGCCCATAAGTTACACCCACTGTAACTCCACAATTTCCCTGACTGCTTGAGCAACTCCCTAACCAATCATCAGTTACCGTAATCACTGCATCTTCAAGAGCATGTCCTATTTGCTTAAAGGGACGGACAACTTCACGCACTAACTTACTAAGAAAACCATAACCACTCGGGTCTAACAACGTTCCCGGATTGTTATGTACATAGCTATAACGGTTATAACCCTGTAAATTATCCGCTCCATCAATGGTCGGGTCCGCACTGGTAAATCGTCCGACCTGCGGGTCATAT
>Ga0065704_10071601_pt1 | contig 10540 bp, 10 predicted proteins | sample SwiRhicommuniRL2_FD_59091 | JGI IMG/M metagenome (GOLD analysis project Ga0065704, IMG submission 59091) | Switchgrass rhizosphere bacterial communities from Rose Lake, Michigan, USA - RL2 v2 (version 2) | ecosystem: Host-associated > Plants > Roots > Rhizosphere > Soil | place: East Lansing, MI | reverse complement strand
TGCCGCAACGCTTTCAAGGCCTCCTTAATCAGCACACCCGTATCATTTGTTGCGACCTGAATTTTCACAGTCGTCTCTGTGGTATACCGTTCGGCAGGAACCGCAAACTTACTTGTATGCAAGAACACAAAGATTTTTGCACAGACCGAATTTTGTCTTCGAAGCTTGACCGCAGCATTTGCCACATACGTCGCAAGCGCTTCTTCAATCGGAGCCAGGTCCATTTCCAGACGACCAAATTTCCGCCCGGTGGTAATCCCCTCTTTGTCAGGCCGCAGGTATTCCATAGGAATGCAGCGTTCCCCCTTGAGTTCCCGATAAGTCCTACGTCCCTGAATGGTCATCAACTTGAGCACATAATCCTCCGGCAACCGGATAAAATCCAAAGCCGTATAGATACCCGCCTTCATGAGCTTAACCGCATATTGCGGTCCTATTCCCCAAACGTCACCAATTTCGGTTGCCATTAACCCGTCTTCAATCTTTTCCGGACTATCCAATAAAAAAACACCGTTTTTGCTGCGCTTTTTAGCAAGCTTGTTGGCAATCTTCGCCAAGGTCCTGGTAGGGGCAATACCAATGCAAACCGGAACACCCGTATATTGCAGGATCTTTGCCCGAAGATCAGCCGCTTCCTTCTCCAGGTCCGTGTACTTATGCCCGGTCAGGTCACAAAAACATTCATCAATGGAATAGATCTCCTGATCCGGAAAAGTCTTTCGAACAATGCCCGTAATCCTTCGCATCATATCCTGGTACAAAGTGTAATTTGAAGACCGCCACCATAACCTCCCCTGCTCATGATGCTCACGCATCATAAAATAAGGCGTGGCCATTTTGATCCCCAGCAGATCTTTCGCCTCATTGCTACGGGAAATTGCACAGCCATCATTATTGCTCAGCACGCAGCCCGCCTTATCACGAAGCTCCGGCTGGAACACCCTTTCTGCACTAACGTAAAAGTTGTTCGAATCGATTAACGCGAGCACTATTCCTCCTTCTTTGATTGTAAATGGTATGTGGCACAACCCCCCAGATCTCAAACTGAGTGGCAGCATTCAGTTCAATAGGCTTGTAATGTTTGTTATCCGGCATCAGGAAAACCCGACACCCCTTCGTAAAATACGACCTCAGCACAAAATCCCCGTTGAGTGTTCCTACCACCACGTCACCCGTTTGAGGATTTAACGACCGATCCACCACCAGCATATCATCAGGATAAATCCCGGAACCAATCATGCAATCACCCTCAACTTTTGCAAAAAAAGTAGCCTCTGGGTACCTGGAAACGTAATCGTTTAAATCAATACTCGCCTCTTCATAATCAGCGGCTGGGCTTTCGAACCCTGCATGGATACGATCCGAAAACAGGGGTATGAGGGTTTTAGCAGTTCCCCTCCTGAACAGCGTAATCTCTTTCATAATTTCCAAATTTAGGTTGCTACAAAGTTATACTAAATATATTAGTAAGTTATTAACATTATACTAACAATTTTAGTTTTATGTTTTTTTGAGAAGTCAGGAAGAAGAGAAAGGGAATAAAGATTTTTCTAATACATCACAAGTCAAATAATTCAATTAAATCAATTAAATTGCGTCCAAAGAATTATCACTTAAATTACTTAACGCTAACTCACATGAGATTTCTATTAACCCTGGTGTTCCTGACAACAATTTATTTAACGGGTTTTTCCCAAGACCTAAAACCAACCAGCGAAAAAACCCAGGTTCAGGATACCACCCATACCTATGCCTATATTCTGATTGAAGGAAAACTGTTTTCTAAAAAACTAAAAGTAAATGTTGATTTAGGAGACACCCCGGAACAATTAAAAGCAGGCAAGGAATATTCTGACAAGCTCACAAACAAAAAATCATACGCGGCAGTATTGAATTATATGGTTGAAAGCGGGTTTGAACTCGTACAGACACTTGATTATACAAGTAGCTATTCCGGTTCAGGCGGTACATCCGGTATTGTTTTTATCATGAAGAAAAAATAACTCCTAATAAGTTCAACCGTAAATCAAGTTGATTCTGCCTACCAACTCATCGCCAATTGCCGAAGGCGACTCAGCACAGATTTTAAAAGGCCAATGGCCTTCGCTTCAATTAAATTGTATTAATTAAAATGGATAAAGAACCAATAAACAGATTGTTCCTTGTCGGAAATGGTTTCGATCTTGCTCACGGAATGAAGACGAGGTACAATGATTTCATTCTTCAATATATGTCCTCCTGTTTTAAGTATGCAAATGAACATAATGAGTATGATGATCCATTGATTAAAGTTGAAAGACTAAGCTATATACCGATGAACAACGGGTACCTAAAGGCTATTCCCGAATACGTTCAACATTTTTATATTCGTGGATTCAAAGGGATTGAGGATGGCAAAATTTACTTTAATGACTCATTGAAGACCAGCATTACCAACCCCTATAAAGTTAGAATACATTCTGAGTTCTTCAGAAGATTACTTTCAAGATGTTCCAATGCAAACTGGGTGGAAATCGAGAATGAATATTACACCATTTTAAAAGAGATATTGCATTCTGAAAAGCTAGATAAAAGATCTACCGTCCTCGAGGACCTGCATACCAGGTTCCGCTTTTTAATTGTCGCACTTGAAGAATACCTACTTGGACTCCCACTTCCAGAACCAATTGAAGGCTATAACAATATTTTCGACAGTCCAATTTTGGATAAAGACATAGTCAGCGATTATAAAATCGAAGATTCTCAATTACCTGAAGAGACTTTAATTCTTAATTTCAACTATACACCGACGCTGAACAGATACTTTCCACCAGCCAAATTTGTTTCATTAAAAGACCACAAGAGAATCAACTATATTCACGGTGAATTGCGCAAGTTCAAAAACCCCATGATATTCGGATATGGTGATGAGCTGGACAAAGATTATGAGAAAATGGAACTCGAAACAACCAAAGGCTTCTTCACTTATATCAAGTCATTCTGGTATTTCAAAACATCTAACTATCACAATTTGATCCGGTTCATCGACTCAGCAAAATTCCAGGTCTGTGTACTTGGACATTCCTGTGGTCTTTCAGACCGGACCATGCTCAACATGATCTTCGAAAACGCCAATTGCATTTCGATCAAAATCTATTATCATGGTGATGAGCATCATAACAATTTTACAGAAATCACACAGGAAATTTCACGCCATTTTAAAGATAAACCTGGCATGAGAAGAAAAATTGTTTCTTTCGACAAATCAGAGCCTATGCCACAGGCATCCGCGGAAAGCTAAATAAGATTAAGCGATTTAAACCGCTAGAAATTGTCGGTGTAACGATGGTCCACTCGAGCCAGCAGTTTTATAAGTAGCGTGATTTGAATAACAGAGCTTGAGTGCAGTTCTCTTATTGCCCTTAACGGAGCGGGGTCAACACATCGATATCTCAGCGATTTATTGACACCTAAGCTTTGCAAAACATCTGCTATTCCAAATCAACCGTGGATCGAGCAGGAATAATTAGAACCCCTGTGGGTACTTGTTATTCATTAAGAGAATGTAAAAAAGACTTAGTACTTAAAGGAAAAGATATTCTAGGCGTAGTCTAAAACTTTAAGGACGATAGACACAACGACAGAAACAACGACACCCGTACCAAATAAAATATAATCTCGGTAGGCGCTTCTCTTCTCTCCCCTTGAAAGAATGTCTTCAAAATGTTGCACTGCCTCGAGCGGCACATTTTGAAGCGCTTCGATTTTTGTCGATAATTTATTCTCTTCAGCAGAGAGAAAAAGTAGCTTCTTTTCTAACTCCCCTAACGTTCTTTGCTTTTCAGACATGATCTCATTTACCTCAGCATTTGCTTTGGACATCTCGACCGAAGCCTTTTTTAACGCTTCTAAGGCACCCATTATCCTATCCTGATAGGATACAGGTTGATCTTCGAGGTTAATCTCAAAAGTTTTCGCAATATTTTGAAACAGTTTTGAATCAGGCTGTTCAAACTTTTTTTTCTGTAGGTAAGATTTTAATACCGGCTTAAAGTGAGAAAGTAGCCCCCCGAAGAGTAAGGAAATCACACCTGCTAAGATGGGAAATACTATTTCAAAGCCCATAACTTTATGTCTTTCATATTTGAATTGATCATGCTAACCCAATGATAACTCAGAAGCAATTGCGTGCATCTAAACATCTACCAGTTTTATGTAAACCAGCCCCCAAAAGCAAATTGTATTATGAGCGTTGATTATTTATCGCAATATAAATATTTATTAATGAAGGAAACAAATAGTCTCAGCAATTGGTTAAATTTTGAGATATCGGATAATTCCATTCATTACAGGCATTATAACAGAAACAACTAGGTTTAATAGAAAAGTAACGTTATTTTAGGGTTTAGTATTTCGAATTAATGGCAATCACAAAAATACCACAAGTCCCAACTACAACACTCGCTGATAACTTCGACGATCATTTAAGCGATGATTTTAATGAGCGAATACTTTTTTCTGCTCCTTTTGGTTCTGGCAAATCAACTTTTCTCAAAAGCTATTTTGACCATCATCCTGAATACTTGGTATTAAAGCTATATCCGGTAAACTATTCAATTGCACAAAATGAGGATGTTTTTGAACTTATCAAGTATGATCTGCTATACGAGCTATTAGACAAATATCCTGAAGAAATTGCACTCAATCAAGAACAATATTCCTCGCTACTTATTAGTCAGATGTACCTCCTGCATCACATGAAAATCGAGCAACCCCTCAAATTACTACTGAAGGCAGTGAAAACATTTACAGGCTCACCACCTATTATGGAGGAAGAAACAATTGATGCAGTGACAAGCATATTTGCTGAATTTTCTGACTATAAAACTAAGCTTAATACAACTGAATTCGACCAGCTTAACCATTTTGTGAAATCATTTAAAAACAAAAAGGGTCACATACATGAATCAGATTCGATTACTGAACTAATCATTGATCTGCTTGGCCGCGTCCAAGTATTAAAGGGAGAAAAGCAAATAGAGGCTACAGGCGAGGCGGAGGGAGATGATCTGGAGAAAAATCTTCCCAAAACAGTCCTGTTGATCGATGATCTGGACCGCTTGGATCCCGAGCATGTGTTCAGACTTTTTAATATATTCTCTGCCCATTATGATGATTTAAATGAGAGCAATAAATTTGGGTTTGATAAAGTTATATTCGTTTGCGATGTAAACAACATTCAACAAATGTTCGCCCATCGATACGGTATTAGCGTTGAATTCAATGGTTATATCGACAAGTTCTATTCGTCGGAAATTTTCAAATTTGATATCACTCAGTATTTAAAGGAATCAATAAAGACCTTACTGCAAGCCAGGACTGAACTTTTAAAGTTTTATCCAAAAAATAGCCCTAATGAAACATTTATAAATTGGTATCAGCTGGATCGACAGGGAGGATTTATAAGGGTGGTTGAATTTCTGTTAAGCCACATGATAGAGTTGGGACAAGTGAAAATCCGAAATTTTCAGAGGTTCCGGTTGTATGCTATACCAAATCAAAAAGCCATACATAAAAACAGAGAATTTGATGTCGCACTCTATCCACTACTTGTACTTATATTTAACCTAGAGCGTTTTTTTGCACGATCGATCGACGTTGAAAACGCGATTGAAGCCTGCTATAAAGCTTATCCAGGAGACTATAGGATAGCTGAACCTGGAAAACGACGAGAATCGGATTATAGCGGACAGAATCTAATTCAAACTTGTCTCCCCTTTTTGATAAATATCGAACAAATGCTAAATCAAGATTTAGAGGAGAACAAACCACATATAAATCCGTTTCAAAATGAGTTTGGTCAGGATATTTATATTCATTTCAATGTGAAAAACGACCGTAGATATGATTATACCATTATCCAGTATATTAAGTCTACACTCACTGATGTTGCGTCTAGTGATACCGAGGAGATTCCACAAGTAGCCCAACCAAATCCATTCTGGTTTTTGTATAAAGCCTACCAAAATGTTAAGAAACACAAGTTTATATAGTTTAATTATTTTTCACCTACAATGATATAATGAACGAGATTAGGGAAATAAAAGGAATCTGGTTTCTCCCTGACACACCAGATATCGAGACCGCAGGCATACTTAAATATGATCCTGGCCAACGGATCACCCTGGAACTAATAGGCGATTTGAAAAAAAGAACTCAGTTTGATGAATATTTCGACAATATCGGCCCATTTCCGGTGATTCATGGTATCACTAGTGAAGGAACAAAAATTTCGGTATTTGAATGCTATGGGTCCTGGACCGTGAAGACCTACAGCGTTCCACTGACACAATACTCCATTAGTGCCTTTGTTGAAGGAAAGCATATGAACAATCAACAGGAGGCTCTTTTTAATTCTATCGAGGTGAATCTTGCTCAATTACTTCATTGGTTGGGCAAAAACGCTTTTGAAATGAAACGTACAAAAGTAAGCAACACCTATTATCATACCAGTATCGAATACAATCCCGATCATCAGTTTGATGCTACGTATAACATCGAACCAGACTTTGAATTAGCTTTTAATGTAACTGCAATTTCCAAAACCAATTTCGAAAATTGTAAGATCCATAATGTTGCAACTGTAACAATTAGCTATAATGGGAATGCATTACCAATTTGGGATCTGGTTAGCAGAATGAATATATTCCGTACATTTCTTTCACTTGGCTTATTACAATCAATACCTTACAATTACATTAAACTAAATGAAAAAGATGGTGACCAACAGGTCACCTACACCTATCTAGAAAGAGGTGAAAAATACAATTTGAAAAATGAACCCTTCCTCTACAACTTTGGCAGAGTAGAAGCGAAAATGGGAGATATGCTGAAATCGTGGTACGACAGCACAGAAGACATGTTTCCCATCCGTGTGCATTTACTGAACGCTATTTTACCAAAGCCGACGTTTCACAGCACTGACTTTATGATCATCGCTTTTGCTTTGGAAGGATTTTACCGCCGCTTTCTTAAATCTAACAACGAGCGGACGGGAAATCTAATTAGCGCGATCGAGAATATCCTTATAATTTTTAAAGATTTGTCGTTCATAGGAAAGGTCAAGGTGACACCCGTTGCGGTAAATGATTCTAGGAATTATTATGCTCATTTGTATAGGAAGGACCCTGCCAAACAGATCCTCACCGGGGTTGAATTATTAAAACTTAGCGAAAGACTAAAGGTCCTGTTAGTTTTGTCTATACTCAAGCACATGGGACTAGATGATTCTGAAATTGAGCACTGTGTTGCACATTCAGATTTGTTAACAAAAGTGAATTCGTTTTAAACCGCGATGCACTTTGTCGCAAAGTCCTCAATAAATTTTAGGCTCTAACTTAGTTTAATGACTAACAGTTTCTTCATACGGCAGTTAGTCCACCGGATTACGCATTTATACTATTAGGTAAAACTCTAGGTATGAATACTGCCCACAGAATCAAGAAAAACCCTGGTCAGTTGACCAAGGCTTTTCAGAAGTTCATGCGAAAAGTTTAAATGCTGAACTCTCGGCTGGATTCTTTGTTTTTATCTTTTGCATTTTCCTGACCCTTACCTTTCTCAGTCTCTACTACCGACAAAAAATCCTCACGTTTCAGTGGCTTACCATTCATCTCATAAAAATTGATGTTCCCATACTTTGGCACCGCCTCAATACGCAGCGGCATGTCATCTCCCCCTGGCCCAATAGCCCTGACCATCGCCCTGTTCCCATTTTGCAGCTCAGTCACAAGCTTATCTGTCGTAGCCTTCTGGTACAAATCTTTGATCTCGTAGCTGGCTAGCTCCTTTCTCAGGTCAAAACCATACCCCTCACCGAATTGTTTCATGGTGTAGTTACTGTATTTGTCCCTGGGCTCGTTGAACTGGTACTGACTCCAAGCCTTATATTGTTCCCCCCCACGGCTCATCATATCCTCACGGAACACTGCACGTCCTTGCAACATATTAGCCGCCTGCTCAATGCTAAAGCCTTTTCCGCGATCCACATAATGTGAATTTTTCAACGCAGGACTATAATAGGTCGATTGGAATTCCTTTTTCACATAATCTACCTTACCCTCTTTCATTGTCGCCACCGTATCCTTGAATAACAAGTTCTTCTCATCAAACTTGCCAATGGCCAGTTCATTGTTACCTTTCTGCTCCCTGAAGTAATCAATCGCCTGCACCGCACTGTCAAACTTCCTGGATAAATTGGAATCCTTCTTACCAGGATCCGGGCTGATCACCATATACTTGTGACCTGCCTCTAAGGGTTTCGCCTTACTGATCGCCAGGTCAAATTTATTGAAATAGTAAAAATCAGATTGCGCGGACTGCTTCACGTGTATCGTCACATCCATCAAACCACGGTCAGCATGGAGCTGGCCAAAGATTTCAATCTTAGCCACATTCTGTTCCATCTGTTTTTCTACCGCCTCGATCATATTTTGTGGCACCTTCAGTGCCGCTGCTTCCTCACGGAAGTTTTCTAAAGAATTTCTGTTCATTTTGAATCATTAAGTTTTACCATGAATTACTTTTTACTGTTGTCACGAATCAGCAGCGGATAACCTGCCTTCAGGTTTTGCTTTACCCGCCTGATCTTTTTAGTCAGCAGCGATTTAGCCGCATCCAGCCCCGCGCCCGCAATCTGAGTAGTTAAATCAAAACCCGATACCCCTACACTTCCGATTGCATCAGTAGTACCCGCACCAACCGCATCACTAAGCAAAGCTTCCGGTGCATTGATCCCGACCATTGCATCGCGCTTGTCGTAAACCGTCAGGCTTACCGGGATCACCTGGTTACCCAGACGGATGTTTTTAATCTCCAGATTTAAGCGCTGGTTACTGAAAGCAGCCAAACCAAACACCGCATGTCCCTTTGGGATTACCACACCATTTAGCCTGACCGTATCCAGTAAACGCAGTTCCACCACTGATCCCTGCCTGGCTTTCTGATTCACCGCAATGACGGCAGGAATCGTCTTAAATAAAGTATCCGGTCCAGAGGTAACTTCCGGCTTTTTATAAATCTGCCTTGCCAGATCTGGATTTTGTACCGCAATGAGTTTATCCATCATTGCGTTCAGCTGTGTCATTTCCTGATCTTCCCCACCATTATCTTCCTTCATATTTTTCATCAGGGCTTCCAGTTTATCTACATCTTTTGAGATCGGCACCGATGCAGGAGCACCAATAGCAGAAACACCTGCATCACGTTTCGGCGGTACATAAGGACTATTGATTTCCCTGTTGATCGCGGAGAGTTTCTCCTTGATCTGCGTCTCTTGCGGGTCTTCTTCAACTGTAAGTCCAAACTTACCTGCAATCTTATTCAGTCCACCCAGTCTACCCGTATCTGCTCCTGCCTGTTTGTAAATCTCCATTTTGTCCGCGGGTTCCTTGCGTTTGAACTGCGCATCCGGCAATGCCGTGTTGATTCCTTTAGGTGCCGAAGCTTCCCGTTCATCAAGCCCGCTGCCACCGCCTAATGCATAAAAGCCAAAGGCCAGAAATGGCAGCACCAATAACGGCAGGCACATCAGTACCTTTCGTTTTTCCATTCGATTTCTACTCATAGGTATTTTGAATTAGTGTTTTTATTTAATTTTTGAATACCTGCGACAGCAGGTAAATGAGGTAAGTCCCGGTAATTCCGCATAAGACAATCAGCACAATCAGCCATGATTTAGCAGAGACTTTTGCAGTTCTGTCATTCAGGTAATCTGCCGTTTTACGCTGCGCCAATAGTATCTGGCCTGCAACCTTCACCGCCCACTTTTCCTGACCCGCCGAAAGCTGTTTTTGTTTTGATACCAACCTCATGGCTGAACCGCTTTAAGGTTTACATCTGCATTGACCAGAGTCTCCCATTTCTGGATCAGAAAACCATGCGGATTGTTATCTGTCTGCGTTTCCAGCACCCTCACCTGTCCCTGTGTTACCAGTTTGCGCAATACCGTACTGCTTGACCGGATCAGCTTCTGGGTAGCATAACATCTGAAGATATAAGGCTCCCTGTTCAGGTTCAACTGAATGCTGTCCACTTCAATGTGCTGGGAAATATTGGCAGAAATCAGGTTATTGTAATACCCGCTCTCCTTCAAATTGTCATAGGCTTTCTTCGCTGAACCATCAGCCAGGTATAAGGATTTCGCAATTCCAGCGGAGATTGCTTTCTCATCCGGGTCAAGCGTAAAAAACAGCCTATGAAAAGTAACGATATGGTCACGCAGCTCTACCGGCAGGTTCTGTTTCCGTGATGTAGCAATCGCCTCGAGCAATTTCCCGTTGTATAGGATAAAAACCCTGGAACCGCTTTCCCTCATCATGGAAAAGCAGCAGTAAACCACAGCAGCAGTCACCATGGCACAAGCCAGCAGGAATCCCATACTAAACCTTTTGATGTGCTGAAAAGCACGGTCTATATTTTTTAATTGTGTAAACATAATTTTAGGTTTTGTGTTCAAGAGAACGCTGCGTTAAGTTTTATTACCAGATATCCTGTCCTTGAA
>Ga0065704_10071600_pt1 | contig 10542 bp, 10 predicted proteins | sample SwiRhicommuniRL2_FD_59091 | JGI IMG/M metagenome (GOLD analysis project Ga0065704, IMG submission 59091) | Switchgrass rhizosphere bacterial communities from Rose Lake, Michigan, USA - RL2 v2 (version 2) | ecosystem: Host-associated > Plants > Roots > Rhizosphere > Soil | place: East Lansing, MI | reverse complement strand
GGTTTCCCGGAATATTTCAGGATAGAACTCACAACGGCTAAGATCATAGGGGCTATGGCATTGCTTTTCCCACAGGTACCGGTGAGGATAAAAGAATGGATCTATGTGGCCTTCAGTATCAACCTGTTCTCTGCCTTCCTGGCAAAGCTGAATACAGGATACCCGGTGATCGGGGTAATAGAGCCGTTAACCGTACTGGCCTTATTGATCTGGTTTGCCTGGTACCTGCATAAGCTGGAATTCAAAAGGGCCTGAAGAACTTTGCTGCACGGCAGATACCCCCTATATTGCAGGTAAATATTTATACCTATGCAATTCTCACTTAAGGGGCTTTTTTCCTTATTGTGCGTTTTTAGCTTCTGCACAAATGCCTTTGCCCAGGCACTCAACGATTCAGCCAACGTGCTGGTCCTCAAAACCGGCGAAATTTTACCCGAAGGCGCCAAACAAATGGGGGACATCAAAGTACTCGATGGCGGTTTCAAGATCAAATGTGGTTACGACCGTACTATAGAACAGGCCAAAGAAAAAGCCCGTAAGAAAGGGGCTAACATCATCCTGATCACGGAACTAAAGGCCCCCGATTCCAAAAGTACCTGTTACCGCCTGAGGGGCGATGTGTATTATGCGGAAAACATTGCCGGTTACACCCCTGTTTCCAGCAGTGCTTTTGATTCTTCATTGCATGCCATTGTACCACCTGATGCCGATTACGCCGTAGTATGTGTTTACAGACCCAAAGGCGGCACCGGCATGTTGGTACATTACAACCTGAACGTGGGAGATTCTGCGGATTGCCGGATGTGGAATGGCAGCAAATATTCCGTAAAAGTATTGAAGCCCGGGCCGCTCACTATCTGGGCGCAAACGGAAACAAAAGAAGAACTTACACTGGATATACAACCCGGCAAAGTGTATTTCGTGAAATGCAGCATAAAAATGGGTGCTTTCTGGGGAAGACCGAAGTTCGTGGAAGTGGATGCGCATTTTGGACTGCCGGAATTTAATGCAGTGGAAATGAAGGGAGATCCTGAGAAACAGGGAGATCCGGTTTATAAATAATAGCATATCACTGCAGGAATACTGCAGTGATATTTCGCATCTTCGTATAAGGTTTTTAATTAATCCCGAATCATTCACCCCGTTAGCCCATGTTATTCCACTTAAGTCAACAAAACTTCCCCGACGCCATTCACACTTCCGTTATCCCGGAAGAATATGCGCATATCAAATTGTCTGGCCACACCGCTGATGTTACCATTGCCAATTGCTGCACCCTTATCCATCAAACCATTGTGGAACATGGTTACAGCCTTTGGGTGAATACTTTCTTCATTCATAAACCGCTGGTACTCCATGTGCTGCCGGACGATCCCATCCATTCCCTGTATTATTGCGTGGAGAACACCGCCAAATTCCTCAGTTTCGATAAGGTAACCGTACTGGCGCCGGAGGAATTCAGCATCCTGGAACTGGCGCCCTGTTATCATTACGGGATCTTTGCAGCAGGTACTTACAGGTCCCTTCATTTAACTGTGGATGAACAGCATACCTCCATTTTGAATAACCAGGACTATGTAGCGGCCTTGTTACGGGAGCATTATTTTGATATTGCTTAAAGCAATAATTCACCCTACCGTCCCTTTTTAATCGTCTTAATAACAAGAGTACCGTTTACCCCTCCCAATTTAACTCGTTCAACTAGCCATTATCCATATGAAGAATAGGAAGGGGATGCTTATGCCCTGCATGTAAAGAACCACCAGAAGACATTGCCATTCCACGAATTGAAAAAAGTTGATCCAGTAGAACAGACCCGGCATTACTGTTGTAATGCCGGATGTTACACGCATGTTTGTTATTAACTAAAAAGACCATTAGCTATGTTATTCCAGTTAAGCGCACAACAATTTCCGAACGCTATCCAAACGACTGCCATACCAGAAGAATATGCCGACATTGCTCTTTTGCACCACAAAATAAATGTTACGATAGATGACGCCTGTACCCTTATTCACCAAACCATCCAGGACCAGGGTTATAGTTTTTGGATAAATAATTTTTTCATCAACAGGCCACTTTCATTGTATGTATTACCCATGGAAAAAATGTATTCCCTGTATTACAGTATTGAAAATGTTGTAAGATTCAGCATACCAGGCGAAGTAAAAAAGATCCCACCGAAGGAATTTTGCCTGCTGGAATTGTCACCCGGCTTTCATTATGGAAAATTCGACAAAGGTACTTACAGATCATTACACATTACAGTAGATGAGCCTAATAAGGAAATACTTCAGGACAGGGAATATGTTGCCGCGCTTTTAAGGGAACACTACCTGAACAGCGCTTTTCAGCCTCAGTAGCCATTAAACGTAGCATATGAAGAGGAGAGCCATACCTGAGATGATCTCAGCTGTATTTATTTTCCTGTTTGTCTATACCGCCTTAAGTAAAATATTTACGTTTCATCTCTTTACACAGACATTAAAAGAAACACCGATTATAGGAGGCATAGCCGACTATATTGCCATTGCCATTCCCGCTATTGAATTGATGGTATCGTTGCTTTTATTCATTCCGCGCACCAGGAGATTGGGTTTGTATTGCACTTTGTCCCTCATGCTTGTTTTTACGTTATATATAGGATATATGATCATTTTTACTCCCCAGCTTCCTTGTACCTGCGGAGGTATAATAGAAAAAATGACATGGACACAGCATTTGCTCTTTAACGTAGTATTTACACTGCTTGCATTCACGGCTACTTTACTAACCCCTTATAAACAGATCATCTCTTAACTTTTAAAAAGACATGTATGAAAAATTATCTCCTGGGCCTATGTGCTGTGGTAGCAGCCATTGCATTAAGCTCCTACACTGCGCCAAAAACTGAATTGATCAGTTTTCATTTTATTCCTTCAAATGGCTCCGAATTCTACTATGAAAATCCTGCCCGATGGGAACTGGCTGCCTCTCATTATGAATGCACGGATATGGCAGCTGATTGCTGTATTCTGCGGATACCGGAAGACAAACTCTATTACTATCCAGGTTCAGCAACTGAACAACTGGCGGGTTATCTTTCTGATCAGGGCTTGGGGTCATGGGATTTCAACAGTGCAACACATGCAGTAAACCAGCTGACCTTTTCTACAAAGCCATAAGGCAAAAGCGGTTGTATCATGAGATACAACCGCTTTCCATCAAACATCCAGTCTACGCCTGCTCTTTTTTATTTCGGTTAGATAATACCCCAACAATTCTATCAGAAGGGGAATGATAATCAGGGATGAATAAGTTGCCGTTCCTAATTTCGGGAATGTATCAATAGCCCTGCTAATGATCATGCATATACATATCACAATAAAGATCTTTCCCCACTTGCCATAAATGAAGTTCTCTTTAAACCGTTTCCAGCTAAAAGGTTTGGATGCTTCTTTTAATACCAGGTGTTTACCCTGGTATTGGACCATTATTATGGAGGCCCAATTATAAGTGTTTTCCTGCAGCGCCTTACACACCACAAGAGTATCAAATATTGCCCACAGCGGTTTCCGCTTACTATCTTTAAATAAGGGATGCCACCAGTAATAATGATTGTTATTTGTGACCAGGTCATTGATACCATCAAACACTGTAATACTTTTTGTATGCCCGGATAGTATCAATGCAGTTAAAACAAGCTGCAGCGGCATATGATGAAATTTTAAGCCCCGGGCCCCAAACGCTATGTCTTCTTTGTATTCCTGTTCAATATTAGCTTTTGTCAATTGCAGGTTTTGTGTACGAAGCCTCAACCATTGAACGCCAGATCTCAATGCTGCGATATCATGTCCGTTTGCAGCCAGGGTAATGATCACCCGTGAAGTATAAACCATACTGGAAGGAGATCCGGCAGTGCTTCCCCAGCCGTGGTCCATATTCTGGGCTTTGATCAGCCAGTTAAGCCCTCTTTCATATGCTTCCGTATTCACCTTACCATACATTTTCAATGTTTTAAGCGCCAGGCAGGTGGCATATACGCGTGAAATATCTCCAGGCACAATTCCCCACCCTTCATCTGCTTCACCTTTAATGGCATTTTGCTGTAACCAATTCAGGCCACTTAATACTCTCGGATCGTCTCCATATTCTTCATGTAAAGCCATCAAGGCCCAACATGTGGCTTCCAGGCTAGCTATACCAGGAAAATTGGTTACATATTCCCATCCTCCGTCCTTCGCATTGTCTGCGCTTTTTATCTGGCTTTTCAGTAAGCTGTCAATGATCTTTAGCTTGTCATTGAAATCTTCCCTGAAGTATTTGAATGCCAGCAGTACCTGTGCAGTTGCTACAGTACCTATCTTCTCTGCTCCCAGGTATTGATGCCAGCCTGCTTTTCCTTTTATCTGGCGGTAGTGAAGCTTAAAATTCTGTAATGCTTCTTTAACGATGTGATCAATATCCTTCTTAATGATGCGTTTATTCATGTCCCATTATTATATAGCGTATAAAATATTATGGATTCTGCTCCATGCCGGTTAGTTTAATCTCATCCTCTGGAATTGGTAAGGCGTACCTTAGATCATTGGGAGGTAGTACATACGTTTTCCCGTTCACGGTCCTTTTCAGTTCAATACTAGCGCCATCCTTATTCAACCGCTTCAGATCTATCCATCGCAGCCCGGACAAGATCAATTCCTTTCTTCGTTCCTTAAGGACCAGTTTCAATGCCTCACCAGGGCTGTGCGCTGTTAAAGGAGTAAAGGTGCCAGCCACAAAACGCTTTTCAAGTATACGGTGCAGATCTTCCATTGCAGCATGGGTGATTCCTTGCCTGGCATAGTATTCAGCCCGCATTAGATAAACTTCATTTGTGGCGATGCCACTAAAAAGACTGATGGTACCAGCATAACTTCCCCGGAAACCAAATGTGCCATTATTGTTATCCTTGAACAGCACCTTTTTCCTAAGATCGTTTTCACTATAGGAATTGTATAACTCAGGGGACACTTTGGCATAACTAATATTTAATGCCGGAGTACTCACTATGCTTGAACCGAAAATAATTTCTCCATTACTTAGCCTTGGAGCAAAAGGAAATTGGGTAACAGGGCCTACGTCTAGTGTATTATAGTCCAATAACGTGTTTTTAAATTGCAGGCATAAATCTGCATAAACACCCATATTTTCATAATCCTGCATTCCCATATAAGCACGGCCCAATAATGCATAGGCAGCTGGCTTAGAAGCCCTTACTACATGTTTAGGTTGCATAGGTAATAATTCCGCAGCCAATTTCAAGTCTTCCAGGACCTGTGTGTATGTTTGTTTTAGTGTGGCACGATATATTTTCTTATTCAAGTCGGCATCTGATCTTAAAGGAATTCCGAATGCAATAGTTGCATTATGTTCATCATATACGGACGTCCAGATGAAAGCTGCTTGCAGAAGGGCCTGCGCTCGCATGAAAAGCGCCTGCCCTTTCACATTCTTTAATTCTTCCAGCGTGCCATTAACTTTATCTATATAAGTAAGTACGATGTTTGCTACGTTTACATTATTATATATATTGCCCCAGTCGTTATTAGCGCCTTTTTCAAATAGCCGCTCTTTTTCCCATATGTACATTCGTCTTTCTGTTTCCGGCAATTTTGCCCAATCATTATCTGTCAGATAGTATTCATCCGCACTGAGCGCCATAGCCTTGGGGCTTCTTTGATTAAGGACCTGCTCATCATCGAGTAATCCCTGAAGGTCTTCCACCTTGCTTGGTATTATCTTCTTTGGAGTTGCATTTTCATCCAAAAATTTTTTGCAGCTCACGTACTGTATAAAAAGTAAATTAGCTAGTATTATCATGAGTAACTTTCTCATAGAATAATGTATTATATATTAGAAGGTGATGTTTGTACCAAATGAGAAACTGGCCCTTGCCCGCATAAGCTGGTTATCTGGGTCGATGTTATTCTTATTTGCTTTCCAGATGATAAACGGATCGTTAACCACGGCAAATACTTGAATATTTTCAAGGAGCACTCCCGCGATCTTTTGCTTCAGAACCTCATATTTCAGATTGACATACTGCAATCTCAAGTGATCGCCTTTTGTCACAAGCGGCTCGGACATTGCGTAGAAAAGGTTCCTTCTGGTCCCATCAGGCATTTTCAGGGAAGGGACGGTGGTATAGCGTTCATCACCCTTTTTCTTCCAGCGCATGTAATAATCACCGTGCCCGGTCTGCTCATTGGCCATGTCTTCGTAGTCGATGGAAGTACGCCTGAAATAATATCCTGTATTGAACAGCATGCAAGCAGCGAGGGTAAATCTCTTCCAGCTGAGGGCATTTCTCCACGAGCCGGTTAGCTTAGGCAACATACTACCTGCAAAACTGAGGTCTTCCACTTTAGTCCCATTCATTATCATATCGTAATCCGTGCTTACCGCTCCATTATAATACCCCCTTGGATCTCCGGTAGCAGGATCGAGCGTTGCAGATCCAAAAGAGAACAAAGGATAAAGTGTAAAAGCTTCGAGGCCCATTGGTTTTCCACTGGCTACCTCCTGAGCATTCAGGTCAGCTCTATTGCTAAATTTCGTGACCCTGTCAACATTGTAGTTGGCAATGAAACCTGAGCTTAGTTTAAACTGTCCTATCTCGTTATCTGAATTGAGCTCAACTTCTACTCCCGATCCTCTCATCTCCCCAAAGTTCCTTGGAACGGTATTCCTCAACCACCCTGTAGTAATACCCACCGGGCCTCCTCCCAGGAGGTCCTTCATCTGTCTGCCATAGACATCAAAGCTGCCGTAGAGTTGATCTGAATTTATGCGAAAATCAATACCGGCATTCATCGTGTTAACTACCTCCCATTTCAGCTCCGGGTTATAAATAGTTTCCATCCTTGCAAACGGTAAGTTTACCAGTTGATTCAGGCCCATGTAACGGACCGTAGTTTCGCCCATATTATCCATGGGAATGTTCCCACCCTGACCATAGGAAACCCTTAGCTTTAAACTGGAAAGCCAGGAAGAGTGGAAAAAACGCTCCTTCGATATAAACCAACCTAAACCGGAAGCCATTAAGGGCTGCCACCGTGCCTTCGTATTCGCTCCAAAACGATTAGTTGCATCACGTCTTAAGCTCAGATAAAATGAGTATCTGTTATCCCAGGTATAAGTGCCATTAGCATATAGGGAAATACTGTGGTCCACTTTCTTATCCGCTATGGAAGTATTGGGGATTTTTGCGCCCGCGCCAGTCACCAGATGGGAATAGTACTTTGTAAAATCCATATCCTGTGTGTCAGCAGCATCATTACCCACTCCATAAGTTCTGTAAGATGTTACATCCCTCGTGAAACCGCTTACCTGTCCGCCAGCAATCGCTACAAACTGATGCTTACGAATTTTCCTTGCGAAATCTAACTGCCCCAGCACATCATGTCCTGTTTGTTTATCCAGATAGCGGTCCCATATTCCACCCTTCGGAATAATATATTGAATAGCCCCGTTAACAATCCTTGAATAGCTGTTTACCAAATCTCTCGTATAATAGCTCTGAATATCATAATCAATGGTCCTTTCCGTTCGTTCCTGTTGATAATTATATTTGAGTGAAGCGGAAAGGCCAATGCAGAGTTTATATTCAAGTCCCCATTCTATATTCAAGCCATTAAGTGTTGTTTTTTCCTTCTGTTGGTCATAATCCTGCAGAAGATAATAACCCCAGTCTTGCAACCCGCCACCAAACATATCAATATATTCCTCCCGATAGGGGTATATGGGCTTTTCCTTCCCATCCTGATCGAATAACCGAGTGTACTGTGGAGCTTTGAAATTCTCATACGCAGGTTTTCCACTTTTCCTGTTGGATCTGACGAAAAATGCCTCTGTGGTCATTTCAAGGCCTCTTGCTACTCTAAAAGCGTGCGACAGCCGCCCGGTGTATCTTTCTTGTACCGCACTTAATGTGTTTTTATTCTTGTCTATCCCTCCGGAGAACAGGAAAGCATGTTTTGATGTGCCGGTGCTAATAGTTAATGCATATTGTTGATTCACGGGGTTTTCATATAAGTATTTCTGGAATTCATTCCGTATATCCGAATTTCGCAGCTTATCCAATTCAATATTGGCCTCCCCGGTGGTAAGCTGTCCTCCCCGCTCTTTTAATAGTATTTGCTGTACCGCTGTTAAAGGGCTATACCTGGAATTAAGGATTTCATCATCATAATAACCTTTCATAAACAGGTTCCTTTCTTCAGCAATAAGATCAGCAGAAAGTATCGTACTCATTGAAAAAAGGTCTGGCTTTAGACCAATAGTTACATTAGAACTGAAAGTAATGCGCGTAGAACTGTCATATTCACCTTTCTTAGTTTTAATCACAATTACACCATTTCCTGCTGTTACTCCCCAAATAGAAGCTGTAGCTGCATCTTTGAGCAGTGTAATGCTTTCTATGTCATTTGGATTAATATTATCCGGATTCCCATGGTAGGGAAAATTGTTGAGAACGATAAGGGGCGCTTTTAAGCCGGATATCGTACTGGGACCACGGACCATTAACCTTGTTCCAGTGGATGAAATATTTTCCGGGATGATCTTCAAACCATTTACCCTGCCAGAAAGCCGGGAAAAAGCGTCCATACTAACCTGTTCGTTGAACAGTTTATTATTGACCTTAGAGAAAGAACCCGTATTATTATCCTTTGTCAGCGTTTGATATCCGGTGGATACTACTTCCACACCTGTTATTTGCTGAATTATATTACGCAGAACTATCTTTGTTTCTCTTTGCCCGGCTGTGATTTTTTGCTCCCTGGTCTTATAACTGACACAGGAAACTATCAAAGTTGTATCACCGGAAATACCGGAAAGACTGAACCGTCCGTCCTTGTCCGTAATAACGCCACGGTTCACGGCACCTTTTAAAACTACTGTTGCATTATCAATAGGTTTTCCATTCCTGTCCAATACCTGTCCCTTTATTGGATCTGGAACAGGGTCCGGGGGCTTCTTCTGCGCCACTATTTCCGGAACATTATCCCAACCAAGCACTTCCTTGCTTGCTACAAACACTACTTTACACTGCTCCCTCATATATTCCCAAGCCACCGCATCACCGGTAAATAACCATTGCAGCGCTTTCCTGATAGGTTTATTGTGAAAAGCTCCTGTGATCAGTTTCTTATCATTAATGATACCGATCTTGTAAAAGAAATGAACACCGGTTTGACTTGTAATGCTATCAAGTAATACATGCAGTGGCATGTTTTTCACCTCAATTGTAATTTCCCTGTCTAAGGGATGTTTTTCTGTTTCTGTCGCCTGGGCTTCTGCAATAGCTCTTACGCACAAAAGAAAAAAGACGGAAAGACTAAATTTAGAATTGATCTTGCTCATTGTTTTTATGTTTTAAAAATCGCCCCTTCCTTCCTGATACAAGTTGGAAGGGGCTTTTGGGGTTTTAATTGACATCGTTTGTTGTTAGGCGCGCTAACTAGTTTGTCCTATGCTATTTCGGTTGATCAGTCAGCCAGATTGAAAATATTATACTCTTATAGACGGATAATTAATGCTCCAGGTGACAATTTTCTTCAACTATTTTTATAGATGTTAACTCCTAATTAACCAGATTTCAATTTTTGGCTGCAAGTATTTCATGAGATTTGATGTATAGTTTTTATAGACCACCAAAACAAAGAAAAACATCATGGACTTCTCGAAATACGACGATCTAATGCTGCTACAGGAGATTAAGGAAGGTGATGAAACTGCCTTCAGGATACTGTTTCACAAATACAGCCGCTTCCTGAAGATGGAAGCCTACTATCGGCTTCAGGATATGGATATATCTGAAGAAGTCATTAACGATGTGTTCTCCGCCATCTGGATATCACGCCTGGATATTGATATACAGGTTTCATTCAAGCCTTATTTGTTCAAGGCTGTGGTAAACAAATGCATCTGCAGACTGAGAAGCATGAATTCAAATAAAAACAGGGTTCACCGTGGAGAAGAGATAAATATAGATCTTGGGTTCGATCCGGGCATAATGGAAAATAAAGAACTTGGGCAACTGATTGCCAATGCCATTGCTCAAATAGCAAATCCCAAAAGCAAAAGAGCTTTTGAACTGCAGTTCATACACAACAAATCACAAAAAGAGATCGCCAGGATAATGAACCTCTCGCTTGTTAATGTTAAAAAGCTGGTAAGCCGTGGCCTGAAGATAGTCCGGGCTTTTTTGAGGAAACACCTGTAAAAACTCATTTCATTTTTGTTACCTTCTTCCATTTATTGCGAAAAGATATGCGACGATCATTAACCCGTTTTGACCAGCTCATTTCCGAGGAGCTGGCCGGGATCATTACCCCAGAGGACCAGGCTGCATTAGACGAAGCCAAAGCCGTGTTCCCAGAAGTAAATAAACTCTGGGAATTAAAACATGCTATCTGGGCACGCAAAGAAGTACAGGAATGGGCCGATCGGGACATGACTCCGCCGGTAGTTTCCAGGAGACCGGTCATGAAACGATATAAACGCATATTGATTGTAGCG